>Ga0302326_10014918_pt1 | contig 16387 bp, 12 predicted proteins | sample Palsa_T0_3_FD_202264 | JGI IMG/M metagenome (GOLD analysis project Ga0302326, IMG submission 202264) | Peat permafrost microbial communities from Stordalen Mire near Abisko, Sweden - Palsa_T0_3 | ecosystem: Environmental > Terrestrial > Soil > Palsa > Peat permafrost | place: Sweden: Abisko... | reverse complement strand
GTTCAGAAGATCGCACAGCCGCTCCGCGACCACCGTTCGGATCCCCGAGAATCCTTTCGCGAGCACGTTGGCGCGGATCAGCATCATCGCGCGAACTTCGCTGGTGCGAAGCGGCACGCCGACTCCCGCCGCGTGAGAGCGCACGACGTTCCGCTGCAGCGCCGCCAGATCCTTCGCGGGAACGCGCATGTCGGCCAGGAGGCCCACGCCGGTATTCACCGCATAGACCGGCGCGTCGCCCGCCGCGAGCTTTTCCACGATCAGGCGCGATCGCCGCATGACTCCGATCGCCTCTTCTGAGATTGCCGCCTGCTCATTGCCGCGCGCCACCGCGCACACTTGTTCGATCGTCAGATCGTTGCCATTTAACGAAACCATCTCCACTACTATAGGGTTTTGGAACGCATCCCTTATCGTGCTACTTCGCAATTCGCTGCTTATGAGCAGATCGTGAAACTGCCTGTGAGCGTTCTGCTCGACAATGTCCGCAGCGCCTATAACGTGGGCGCTTTCTTTCGCGCGGCCGATGGCGCGGGCATTTCGAAGCTGCACCTGTGCGGCATTACGGGCCATCCGCCCGCCAATGCGATCACGAAAACGGCGCTTGGCGCGGAGGATACGGTCGCCTGGGATCATACCTGGGACGCCGTCGCGCTGATCAAAGATTTACGCGAGCGGGGCCACGAAATCGCCGCGATCGAGACGACGCCCCAAAGTATCGACATCTTCGATTGGACGCCGCGCTTCCCAGTGTGCGTGCTGTTCGGCCACGAAGTCGACGGCCTGCGCGAGGAAGTTTCGAGCCTCGCCGACACCCATATTCGGATTCCTATGTTGGGCGTGAAGCACTCGCTAAACGTCGCGACGGCGGGCGGGATTGTGATGTACGAATTGTTGAGGAAATATCGTATGCTGGCAACGGGCGCATAGGATGGACATTCAATTCACCACGCGGGTTTTCAAAGAAGGCCGTACTTTCGTCGCGCATGCATTGGAGCTCGACGTGTCCTCTTGCGGTGGTTCTGCTGATAGAGCCGTCAAGAATCTGAAGGAGGCTGTTCGGCTGTTTCTGGAGGAATGCGAGAGGATGGGCACTCTAGACCGCGTCCTGGAGGAGGCAGGTTACACGAAGAGCGGCCAAGAGCTTCGAAGCCCCAAAATCGTCAGCATGCAGCAGATATCCATGCCGCTTCCGCTGACTCATGCCAAAGCTTAGCCCCGTCTCTTATAAGCGGCTCGCCAAGGTTTTCGAAACGGCCGGCTACAGCTGCACGCGCACCGAAGGAGACCATATGGTTTACAGCAAACCTGGTGCGATCAGACCAGTGGTCATTCCCAGATACGCCGCTGTTCCGGTGTCTATAATCAAGAACAATCTCCGCACAGCCGGCATTTCGCGCGGACGAATACTTCCAGCTGCTAGCGCGGCATTAGACATGCGAACATAAAGGCTTATGAGTAACACGCGAGCCTTCCTGCTCCTCGTAGCCGGGCTCTCTGCCTTCGCGCAGAATCCGCGCACCATGTTCCCCGCCGTGCGCGGCACCCGGCAAATGATCGGCGCGGGCAACAGCCTGGAAGTCGAGGCTGGATACCGCATTCTCGAGGAAGGCGGTAACGCGGTCGACGCTGGGGTTGCCGCGACGCTTGCCGCCACCGTCACTGAACAGGATCATTTCGGGCTGGGCGGCGAAATGCCTCTGCTCGTTAAGATGAACGGCAAACCGGTGGCCGTCGTCAGCGGCATCGGCGTCGCGCCGAAGAAGGCCACCGTCGACTATTACGAAACCCGTCCGGTCGAGCCTTGGGAGCAACCCAGTCTCCGCCGCCCTCCAATCCCCGGCCAGGGTATCCGCGCCGCGATCACGCCTGGAGTCGTCGATGGTCTGCTGCTCGCGCTCGAAAAATTCGGGACCAAATCCTTCGCCGAAGTCGCCGCGCCCGCGATTGAGGATGCCGACGCTTTCCCTGCCACCGAAATTTATTCCAGCACTCTGGGCATGTTCCAGCGCATTATCGCGCTGTGGCCCTCGTCGCAGCAGTTCTATTTCCCCAATGGATCCCTGCCCAAGCCCGGCGATCTGGTTCATATGCCGGACCTGGCGCGAACTCTTCGGGAGATGGTGGCGGCGGAAAAAAAGGCCCGGGGCAATCGCGCCGCGAAGCTTCACGCAGTACACGACGTTTTTTACAAGGGTGACATCGCCAAACGCATCGCCTCTTTCAACGAGCTAAACGGCGGGCTGATCGCCTACGACGACCTGGCCAATTTTCACGCCGAGCTCGATGAGCCGCGCAGCACCAATTATCGCGGCTACGTGGTCAATAAGCCCGGCTTCTTCACCCAAGGCCCCGTCATGATCGAGGCGCTGAACATCCTCGAAGGCTACGATCTGAAGGCCATGGGCCACAACACGCCGGAGTATCTGCATACTGTTATCGAGGCGGTGAAGCTCGCGTTTGCCGATCGCGACCGCTATTACGGGGATCCGAAATTCACCAAGATTCCGGAACAGACTCTGCTGTCGAAAGAGTACGCCGCCCGCCGCCGGAAGCTGATCGATCCGGAGCACGCATCCATGGAATCGCGCCCCGGCGACCTCGGCGCATCGGCCCCCATGACCGGCAGCGACGGAAATTCGAAGGATCACGACACCACCTGCGTCGACGTGTTCGACAAGTTCGGCAACGCGTTTTCCGCAACGCCCAGCGGCGCCTGGCTGCCCTCGGTGATCGCGGGCGATACCGGCATTCCCTTGTCGATCCGCCTGGCGTCGTTTGTGCTCATACCCGGCCACGCCAATCAGCTGGCCCCCGGAAAGCGTCCGCGCGTGACGCTCAGTCCAACCTTGATCACTAAAGACGGCGATTTTTACATGGAGCTCTCGACCCCCGGCGGCGATAATCAGGATCAGGCTCTATTGCAGGTGCTGCTGAATGTTATCGACTTCGGGATGACGCCGCAGGAAGCCGTCGAATCGCCGCGCTTTCAGACCGAGCATTTCTACGCCTCCTTCGATTTTCACGAGTTCACCCCCGGCCGCGTCAGCCTGGAAGGCAGATTGTCGCGCGATACCATTCAGCGCATGATTGCGATGGGCCATCGCGTGCAAGTGGGCGGCGAATGGAGCAATACGTCGGCTCCGGTGGTAATCCTGAAAAAAGACGGAGTCTTGAGCGGAGCCGCCGACCCGCGCCGCGGCCGCTTTATATTCGGCAAGTAGTGCAGCCTTTACCCGCTTCCTGACGGTCGCGGCTCCGACTCACGGAGCCGCGACCATTAGGGAGCGGGTTTATAATGATTAAGGATGAACATCGGAAAACACCTTCGCCTATTGGCCCATATCCAACTCATGCCCGCGCTCGAAAACGGCGAGGAAACCACGCTCGTCGGCGGCCAGGCGGTGATGGAAGGCGTCATGATGCGCGCCCCTCACAGCTATTGCACCGCCGTCCGCAAGCCGAATGGTGAAATCGTCACGGAAGAATATCCGCTCCATCGCATGTCCGAGAAATATCCTCTGTTCAAGCTGCCGGTCTTTCGCGGATTGGGCATGCTCGCGCAGGCGATGACGCTGGGCGTGAAGGCTCTGAAATTTTCGGCCAACGCCGCTCTTGACGACGGTTCATCCGAGAAGCCTACGGAGGTCACTTCGAAAATGATGGCCGCGAACCTGGCGTTTTCTCTGCTCGGATTCGTCGTTCTCTATAAATTCATCCCTCTTTTTCTGGCCACGCGCCTCGGGCATTCGGTCCCGGCTCTGTCCAGCCGCTTCGCCGTCAACATGTCCGACGGCGTGATTCGCATGGTGATGTTCTTCACTTTTCTGTTTCTCATCTCCCTGATGCCGGACATGCGGCGCGTCTTTCAATATCACGGGGCGGAGCACAAAGTAGTCTTCAACTTCGAATCCGGCAAGCCGGTGAATGTGGAGAACGCGCAGAAATTCGTGACCTTCCATCCCCGCTGCGGCACCAGCTTTTTGTTCGTCGTTCTGGGCATCGCCATGATCACTTACGCGCTGCTGCCCATTGACGGATTCTGGATGAAGTTCGTGGCCCGCATCGCTCTCCTGCCCGTCATCGCGGGTGTCAGCTACGAGGTGATCCGTTTCGCGGCGCGCCGTCAGGGCACGCTCATGTCGGTGTTAACGCTCCCCGGCTTGTGGCTGCAGCGCATCACGACCAAGCCGCCAGACGATTCACAAGCGGCGGTCGCAATTCATGCGCTCGAAGGCGCCATGGCGCTCGAAGCCAAACAGGGCGGCGAGTTAGTAATCGCCTAGCACAAGTCCGTTCCGAGCCGCGACCATAGGGAGCGATCCGCATCGAAATGCTCTCCCTTGCATCTATAATGAAGAAGCCGAATGCAATACCAGCAAAAACTCGATGAAATTGAACGCCGCTTCGACGCCCTGAACGCCCAGATGGCCGACGCCGAGGTCATCAACGACCCCGCGCTCTATCGCAAAGTGTCGAAATCCCACAACGATTTAGCGGATATCGTCGCCAAATATCGCCAGTGGAAAGACGGAACGCGCAACCTCGCCGAAGCTCGCCCGATGCTAGCCGAGTCCGACCCAGAGCTCCGCGCCATGGCTCAGGAGGAAGTCGCGAAACTGGAGCCGGAGATCGCGCAAATAGAAGAGGAGCTCAAGATCCTGCTGCTCCCCAAAGATCCCAACGACGAGAAGAACGTCGTCCTCGAAATTCACGCCGGCACCGGCGGCGACGAAGCAACATTATTCGCGGCGGAAGTTTTTCGCATGTACGGACGATTCGCGGAAACCCGCGGCTGGAACGTCGAAGTGACCTCTTCGAGCGAGTCCTCGGTCGGCGGATTGAAGGAAGTCACCGCGCTGATCAGCGGCCACAAAGTCTACAGCCAGATGAAGTACGAAGCCGGAGTCCATCGCGTCCAGCGCGTTCCCGCCACGGAGCAGCAGGGCCGCGTCCACACCTCCGCCATCCGCGTCGTCGTGCTTCCCGAAGCGGACGAAGTCGAGATCAATATCGACCCCAAAGACCTGCGCGTCGATACATTTTGTTCCTCCGGTCCCGGCGGCCAGAGCGTCAATACGACGTATTCCGCGGTTCGCATCACGCACCTGCCCACCGGGGCTATCGTCTCCTGCCAGGACGAAAAATCGCAGATCAAGAATCGCGCCAAAGCGATGCGCGTTATGCGTTCCCGGCTTTACGAACTCGAAGTCCAGAAGCAGCAGGAAAAAATCGGCGCGGAGCGAAAGACCATGGTCGGTTCCGGCGACCGCTCGGAAAAAATCCGCACCTATAACTTCCCGCAGAACCGACTGACCGATCATCGCATCGGCCTGACGCTGCACCAGCTCAACCTGGTCATGGAAGGCAAGCTGGAGCAGATCGTCGACGCTCTGACCAGACATTTCCAGAGCGAAAAACTGGGCGGTAACGGCGAAGTCGCGGCATAGCGCATCCGTAGTGATGAAAGTCAGCGGAAAAGGACGTGGCGCGCGCCTCCAGGCGTGCCGTGTCGAGATTCGTCTCGACATTTCGGACCATTCCTCTCCACGACTGCCGACGCGGCACGCCTGGAGGCGCGCGCCACGGTGACCCTCCAAACCGCCCTCCAGCAAGGCCAGAAGCTGCTCACCGATGCTGGAATTTTAGCACCCCGCCTCACCGCCGAAGTCCTCCTCGCCCATGCCATCGCGTGCCCTCGATCCTGGCTCTATGCGCACTCGGACGAAGAGCTTAAAGAGCTCTGGTGGATCCATTACGGCCGCTATCTCCATCAGCGGCTCGAAGGAATACCGACCCAGTACATCACCGGCACGCAGGAGTTTTTTGGCCGCGATTTTCGCGTCACCCCGGACGTCCTGATCCCCCGCCCCGAAACCGAGCACCTCATCGAAGCCGCGCTCAAGTTCAGCGTCTCCACCATTCTCGATATCGGCACCGGCTCCGGCTCGATCGCGATCACGCTGGCGCTCGAAACCGAGGCTCGTGTCACGGCCACGGACATCTCCCTGCCCGCCTTGAAGATCGGCCGCGATAACTCGACTCGCCTCGCGGCGCTTGTCGATTTTCTCCAGTGCGATCTAGGCTCCGCCTTGCGCGATCATGCGTTCGATATGGTCGTCTCCAACCCTCCCTACATTCCGGAAACCGACCGCGCTACGCTGCAACACGAGGTTCGCGATCATGAACCCGGGCTCGCTCTCTTCGCCGGCGACGACGGACTCGCCGTCTACGCCCGCTTAATCCCGGAAGCAAAAAGACTCCTGAAACCCGGCGGCCGTCTGATCCTCGAACTCGGAATCGGTTCGCTCGCGCCCGTACGCGAGATGCTCGCGCCAACATGGCGCGACATCGAAGTGCTGCCCGACCTGGCCCAAATCCCCCGAGTGATCTCCGCAACCCGCTAAGCTGTAACTTGACTCCAATGTGGAATGAGAAGGTCGTCCTCATCACAGGCGCCTCCGATGGAATCGGCGCCAGTTGCGCAAAACTGATTGGCCAGCGCGGAGCCAAATTAGCGTTGACCGCACTGCCGGATGAGTCCTTTAAACCCGAAGATTCCGACCACCGTGTCGTCGTCCCTGGCGACATCACCTCTGCCGCGACCCGTTCCCAGATCGTCGACCGCGCGCTAGCCCGTTTCGGCCGGATCGACATTCTGATCAACAACGCCGGCGTCGGCCAATACGGCTATCCTACTGAAGTCGACACGGAAATCTCCAAACGCATGTTCGACATCAACGTTTTTTCGGCGTTGGCGCTAACGCAGCTCGTCGTACCGGGGATGCGCGCCAGGAAATCCGGCACCATCGTCAACATCGGATCCGTGGGCGGAAAGGTCTCGCTGCCCTGGGCGGTCATGTATTGCGCCACCAAGTGGGCGCTCCATTGTGTCGACGACTCGCTCCATCGGGAGCTGGAAGGCACCGGTATTCGCGTCATGAAAGTCTGCCCCGGCATCGTCGACACCAAGTTTCGCGATCACGTACTGGCGGGCGCGGCCCCTGATCGCGTCGAAGATATCCGCCGCGTGGTGAGTCCCGATCAAGTGGCCGCGGCCCTGATCAAAGGCATCGACCGAGGAAAAAGAACCGTATTCGTCCCCAAAATCGGCTTCATTTTCACCTCGCTGGATTTCTTCGCCCCCCGCGTGATGGATTGGTACCTGCGCGGCAAATTCTAGCGGCAACGAATCTCGTTTGCTAAAAACGCGAAAATGAACAGATCCAACCGAGCCGCCATGCGCAGCATGCGGCAGCGTAGACCGCGAAAAGATCCGCATGCTGACCAGGCCGCAGAAAAACTCGCTAGCAGGCGAAACCGCCTGCCGATTATGCTCTAGTGGCGCAGGCGGTTCCGCCTGCGTTTACTGAGCCGCGACCGTGAGGGAGCGGGTATTTCGGCAACTAATCCGACCGCATCGCCTCCATTACGTCGACGCTCGCCGCGCGCGCCGCCGGCATGACCGATGCGATGATCGCGGCAATGAACAGAATCAGAGCCGAGCCAATCACTGGTAACGCGTCCGGCATCCGCAGATCCGGGAAATAGCTGGCCATCAAACGCGCCATGGCGAACCCACATACCGCGCCCGCGGCGATTCCACCCACCGCCATCCAAGCTCCTTGTTTAAGGACGCCGGTCAGCAAATGCCTGGGCTGCGATCCGATGGCGAGGCGAATGCCGAATTCGCGCGTCCGCCCGCTCACCGAGAACGCCAGCACGCCGGCCACGCCCACTACCGCGATTAGCAGCGCCACGGCAGCGAACACGCCGAACACCACCGCGCTCAATCTGTCCGGCGTCAGCACCTCCGCGCGCACATCCTCGAGCGTCGCCGCCTTCTCCACCACTTGGTCCGCCGACAGATCGCGGATAATCTTCGTCAGAGGCACCACCAGCGAGTACGGATCGCTGCGCGCGTGCACGAACATGCGGTCCCCCCACATCTCCTGCGCAAACGGATGATAAACGCTCATCGCCGGACCGGGCACGATGTTTTCGTCATCGACGTCCGCCACCACGCCGACAATCCTGCGGGGCGTGGTACCGATCCCGGCGAACTTCATCACCGGATCCGTCCACATCACGTGACGATTGACCGCATCCTGATTGGGGAACATCCGCTGCGCCACACTCTGGCTCACAATGACTACTTCTTCCGTCCCTTTGCGGTCGTTATCGTTGAAATCACGCCCGGCAAGGATGGGGATTCCGAGCGACGCGAAAAATCCCGGCGTCACCGCGCGGAAACGCCCGCGAGGATCCTCTTCGCCCACCGCTTTCACATGCCCGTCCGCTGAAAACTCGAACCCCGGGCCCAGATTGCCCGCGTCGCGCCAGGGAGTCATCGTTCCCACAGCCACGCCGTCGACGCCCGGGAGTTGCTTGATGCGGCGTATCGCTTCGTTGTAGAACTGTACAATTTGCTCGTCTTGTCTGCCGAGCTTCATCACCGGCACGTTCACCGCGAGCACATGCCGCGTGTCGAATCCGGTCTGCGCCCCTTGCATCGCGAGCAGCGTCTTGAGCAGCATGCTGGCACCCGCCAGCAGCACGAAACACGCGGCGACCTGCGTAATTACGAAAATTTGTTGGCGCCGGTGCGTCCCGCCGGTAACTCTCGCGCTGCCGAGATTGTAACCGTGCGCCGCTCCGGCATTCGGAAGCCGTGGAACGAACGCCAGCAGCACGGCCGCCAGGAGTGCAAGGACTACGCCCACCCAGACCATGCTGGAGTCGACCGTTAGATCCAGCGCGCGAACCGAGAAACGCGACGCATATCGAGCCAGGATCGCCACCAGAGGCCCCGCGCTCAGCAGTCCGAGCATCGCGCCCACGCCGCACAGCAGCAGGCTTTCCGCTAATAGAGCCCGCCGCAGCGCACCAGTGCTCGCGCCCAGCGCCGCGCGGATCGCCAACTCTCCCTCGCGCCGGACCGTCCTCGCCAAAATCAAATTCGCGACGTTCGAACTCGCGATGACGAACACTAATATCGAAGCCGCCATCAGGATCAGCAGCACCGTCCGCGCCTTCGACGTGATCTGATCGCGCAGCAGCCTAGCATCAATCCGGAAATCCGCCTTCGCGGAATAAGCTTCCGGATGCGCTTTCACCATCGCTCCGTGGACGGCGGTTAGCTCCGCGCGAGCCTGCTCCAGCGTCGCCCCCGGCGCGAGCCTTCCGAACAGTTCCGTCATCCGGTGGACCCGTCCGTTCTGCATCGTCGCCGCCATGTGATGCGGGCTGGTCACAATATTCGCGATGATTTCCGTTTCCGCCGGATACGGCACGGATGGTTCCAACACTCCGATGATGGTAGCCGACCGCGAACCGAGTTTTATATTCTTTCCGATCAACGAGGGATCGCTTTTCAGCTGGCCGGTCCAGAAGGGATAAGTCAGCACCGCCACGCCCGCGGCCTTCGGACCGTCGTCCTGTTGATCGATCAGCCGCCCCAATACCGGATGCAGCCCCATCACCTCGAAATACGATCCTCCCACCACGCCGGCGCGCACTTCGCGAGGCTCGCCCAGGCCGATCATCGTGAAGCCGATGGTGGAGAAATCTCCAAACTCGCTCAAGGTCTTCACGCGCGCCTTCAGATCATTGATTTCGGGCACCGAAAATGCCACCTCATCCGCACCCAGGCCCTTGGCGGTTTGGCGGATGTAGATCAGCCGGTTCTCGTCCCGGTTGACCAGCGGTCGCAGCAGTACCCCGCGAACCAGCGTAAAAATGGCGGAATTCGCGCCGATGCCGAGCGCGAGCGTCAGCACCACGGTAATCGCCAGGCCCTTGGAGCGTCCCAGCGAGCGCAAAGCAAACTTCAAGTCGTTCAGAAACGTCATCATCACCTCAGGGGTTCGTTAGGATAATGCAATTCCTGTTCCACTTTATCATCGCGATCCGCGTGACGTCGACCGCCCGCCAGTGTCCGATTCCGCGAAGATCTGTCCGCTTGTGGGGCCGCCGATCGGCAAGCCGCGCTACAATCACCAAGTGCACGCCCCCATCCTCCTCCTCGCCACCCTCCTCTCTGCCGACCTCACCATAGATCACGTCACCGTATGCGGTAATAACCTCAAGGAAATGCAGGCGGCCTTGGCCTCCATCGGCATCCAGACCGAATTCGGCGGCAAACATAGCAACGGCGCGACTCAAATGGCCGTGGCCAGTTTTCCCGACGGATCGTACATGGAACTCATGGCTCCGCAAACCAACCCGGACCAAAAGGCCCTGGCCGATCACTACTGGTCGAAGCAGATGCTAGGCAACGCCGGCCCCACGGCATGGGCCGTGCGCGCGAAAGACGTCACGGCCGAAGTGGAACGGCTCGCAGCGGCCCACATTACCGTCAGTTCCCCTTCTCATAGCGGTCGCCAGCGCCCCGACGGTCAACGCCTGGAGTGGGAAACAGCGCGCGTCGGCCCGGAACCCAACGGAACTTTCTTCCCTTTCCTGATTCGCGATTTCACCCCGCGCGAAGCTCGCGCCTTTCCCAACGGCAAGCCCTCGGGGCCGGACATATCCGGCGTAAAGCGCGTGATAATCGCCGTGCGCGATTTGAACGCATCGGCAAAACGTTTCCAGCAAGCCTACGGGCTATCGGCCCCGACAAGAAAGGATGACCCAAGTCTCGATGCGCACACAGCAAGATTCGAAGGAACGCCCATCATCCTCGCGGCGCCTCGCACACCCCAATCCTGGATCGCGAAAAGAATCCAACAATTCGGCGAAGGCCCCTGCGCCTTCACCGTCGGCTCCCTAAAAAGCATCGATACCCGAAAGCTAAGCTGGCACCTCAGCATCGAATCTCCAACCGAACCTTGAAAGGTCGCTCAAAAACGGCATTTTAAGGTCCCATAAGCCCTCTCCAACCCCCTTCGCCTATCACTTATGGCCAATTAAGGAAGCCTATCGAAAGGCCCTACAATGAAGTTTAATGTGGATTGTTAGAATCGCCCTCAACCGGCCCTACACCTTCGTCGTCCTAACTCTGCTCATTCTCCTGATCAGCCCTCTGGTGATTCTGCGAACGCCCATCGACATTTTCCCTAACGTGAACATTCCCATCGTCACGGTGCTATGGAATTACACCGGCCTTAGCGCGGAGGAGATGGAGGAGCGCGTTACCACCGTCTTTGAACGAAACCTCTCCACCGGCGTCAACGACGTGGATCATATCGAGTCGCAAACCTATAACGGTAAAAGCATTATCAAGGTATTCTTCCATCCCAACGTGAAAATCGAGATGGCGGTCGCGCAGATCGCCGGCCAGGGCTCCTCGGCGGTGCGCTTTATGCCTCCCGGCGCAACTCCTCCGTTTATCATTGTTTATAACGCTTCGAGCGTACCGATCCTGCAACTCGCGCTTTCCGGAAAAGGACTTTCCGAACAGCAGCTTTTCGATTTCGCTATCAATAATATACGCACCTCGCTCGCCACCGTACAAGGCGCTCAGATTCCGTATCCTTATGGCGGCAAGCAACGCTCGGTGATGGTCGATATCAGGCCGGATCTCCTGCAAGCAAAGGGATTATCGCCAGCCGACGTGGTCAACGCGATCAGCGTGCAAAATTTGATTCTGCCATCGGGAACTTCGAAAATCGGGCCTTTTGAATACGATGTCGACCTCAACAGCAGTCCCACCCGCGTGCAGGAACTGAATAATCTTCCCATCAAGTCGATTAATAACACCACGATTTATATTCATGATGTTGCGAACGTTCGGGATGGCTTTTCGCCGCAAACGAACATCGTTCTTCGCGACGGCGCCCGCGGGTGTTTGATGACCATCCTCAAAACCGGCCAGAATTCTACGTTGGAAATTGTGAAGGAGGTTAAGGAAGCCCTGCCCGCCATCGCGGCGTCGCTTCCTAAGGAACTGAAGATAGAACCGATCGCCGATCAGTCCATCTTCGTTCGCGCGGCGGTCAGCGGGGTCGTGCGCGAAGCGATTATCGCTGCGTGTTTAACCGCCGCGATGATTCTTTTGTTCCTCGGTAGCTGGCGCAGCACGCTGATTATCGCGGTCTCGATTCCTCTCTCGATTCTGGTTTCCATTTGCACCCTCAGCGCAATCGGTGAAACCATCAACATCATGACCCTGGGCGGCTTAGCCCTCGCCGTCGGCATCCTGGTCGATGATGCGACCGTTGAAATCGAAAACATCCATCGCAATCTCGTCGTGATTCCCGAAGTGGTGCCGGCGATTCTCGAAGGCGCGCGGCAGATCGCCGTTCCAGCGCTGGTATCAACGCTGTGCATCTGCATTGTCTTCCTGCCGATGTTCCTTCTCACCGGCGTCGCGCGCTATCTATTCATTCCGCTGGCCGAAGCGGTGGTGTTCGCGATGCTCGCGTCGTATCTGCTTTCGCGAACCTTGGTGCCCACCATGGCCATGTACTTATTCAAACCGCATGAGCATGAAGAACATGCTCCGGCGGCATGGAACTTTCCCGCGCGGATGCAACTGGCGTTTGAGAGGGTGCTCGAAAGGACGCGTAATTCGTTTCGGGGAATGCTGGAAAGCTGCGTCGCCAGGCGTGCTGTGTTTATTCCTTTGTTCCTGTTAGCGTGCGCCGCGGCGTTTTTGCTGGTGCCGTGGCTGGGACAGGATTTTTTCCCCTCGACTGACGCCGGTCGATTCAATCTGCACATGCGGACCAAAACCGCGACGCGCATCGAGGAATCGGCGCGCACCAGCGTCGAGGTGGAGGCAGCGATTCGCAGCATCGTTCCCTCGAACGAGATTGCCAGCCTGATCAATAACATCGGACTTCCGTACAGCTCCTTAAACATGTCCTACAGCACCTCTGCGCCGATCGGAACCATGGACACCGATATTCTGGTCACGCTCACCGAGGAGCACCATCCAACCGACGATTATGTAAGAGAACTGCGCGAGCGCCTGCCGCGCCAGTTTCCCGGAGTGCTGTTCTATTTCACACCCGCCGATATCGTTACGCAGATTCTGAATTTCGGGTTGCCCGCGCCTATCGATATTCAGGTGGCGAGCCAGGATTCGGAGGCGAGCAGAGTGTTTGCTACCAATCTCTTGGCGCAGCTCAAGTCGGTTCCAGGCACTGCCGATTTGCGCGTGCATCAGCCCTTCGACCAGCCAAAAATTCATATCAACGTCGATCGCACGAAAGCGGCGGAGAGTGGATTCACGCAGCTCGATGTCGCCAATAGCGCACTGATTTCATTGAGCGGAAGCTCGCAAACGACGCCCGAATTCTGGCTCGATCCGCGCAATGGCGTGAGTTATAGCGTGGTGACGCAGGCTCCTCAGTTCACGATAGCTTCACTAAACGATTTGCGGAACATCCCGATTTCGGCATCGTCGGCGTCGGCATCCGGAAACGCTTCTAAGCCCGAGATTTTAGGCGACGTAGCCACCATGAATCGGGGTTCCGGATTGGCGGTGGTTTCGCACTACAACATCCGGCGCGTCGTGGATATTTTTGGTTCCGTTCAGGATCGCGACCTGGGCGGGGTGGGCCGCGACATGACCAAAATTGTCGACGCGAATCGCAAGTATCTGCCGCGAGGAATGACGGTCCTGGTGCGGGGGCAATACGAAACGATGCAGAGTTCGTTCACGGGATTGCTGGGAGGACTCGCACTAGCGATCGTGTTGGTTTATGCGCTGATCGTGGTGAATTTCCAATCCTGGCTGGATCCGTTCATCATCATTACCGCGCTGCCGGCGGCGCTGGCGGGGATTGTTTTATTTCTATTCGCAACGCATACGACGATCAGCGTGCCGGCTTTGATGGGCTCCATCATGAGCGTGGGAGTGGCGACGTCGAACAGTATTCTGGTGGTGAGTTTTGCGAAGGAAAGATTGCTGGACGGGGAGACGCCGGAGCAGGCGGCGCTCGATGCAGGCTTCGTCCGGTTTCGTCCGGTGCTGATGACGGCGCTGGCGATGATTATCGGAATGGTTCCCATGGCGCTCGGGTTGGGCGAGGGGGGCGAACAGAATGCGCCTTTGGGACGCGCGGTGATCGGCGGGCTGATTTTCGCGACGGCTGCTACCCTATTCTTTGTACCCACAGTTTTTAGCGTGATGCACCGGCGCCGTCTTAGTCGATGATGCCCCACAAGGTGACAGGATTATAGATGGTTCGGACTCTTAAGATACTTCTCGTCGTCGTTTTAGTCGTGCTGGTAACGGGCTTCGTCGTGGTGCGCGGCATTCATTCGCGCATCGATGCGGCTGCCGTGGTGCGGGACAAGACTCTGGAGCAGTCCATTCCATCGGTCGCCGTGATTCATCCGAAGCGCGGCGAATTGAAAGAAGAAATTGTCCTGCCGGGAAATATCCAGGCATTCGTCGATGCGCCGGTCTATGCCCGGACTAGCGGCTATCTCAAGAAGTGGTATCGCGACATTGGCTCCCGCGTGAAGAATGGAGAACTACTGGCGGAGATCGACTCGCCGGAGGTCGATCAGCAGCTGGCGCAAGCGAAGGCGCAGCTCGGGACCGCGCAGGCGAATCTAAAACTGGCGGAGATCACGATGAATCGGGACATGGGAATGATGAAGGACGCGATTCCCAGGCAGGACGTGGATAACGCGATCGGCGCGTACGAGGCGGGAAAAGCGACCGTCGAATCCCAGGCTGCGAACGTGAAGCACCTGGAGCAACTGGTGGCTTTCGAAAAAGTTTTTGCGCCCTTCGACGGTTTGGTCACCGCGCGGAATACCGACGTCGGTCAACTTGTGAACGCCGGAAATGGCGGAGCGGCGCAGGAGTTGTTCCGCATTTCGTCCACCGATAAACTACGCATTTTCGTAAGTGTGCCGCAGATGTATTCGTCTGCCGGGCTGCCGGGCGTGAACGCCGATCTGACGCTGATCGAATCGCCGGGGCGCCATTATACGGGCAAGGTCGAGCGCAATACAGGAATGATCGATCCGACGACGCGCACGCTGCTGACGGAAGTGGATATCGATAACGGATCAGGCCAACTGATGCCTGGAGCGTTTGCGGAGGTTCACCTGAAGCTGCCCGCGGCAACCGCCGCGCTGGTGGTTCCGGTGACGGCGCTGATTTTTCGCGCGTCAGGATTGGAGGTCGCGGTGGTGCGGGACGGGAAGGCTCAAATGGTTCACGTGACGCAAGGGCGCGATTTTGGGACTGAGGTGGAGATTACCAGCGGCATCACGGCGCAGGATTCGGTGATTATTAATACTCCGGATTCGTTGACTTCGGGGACGGCGGTGAGGGTGGAGCCGGTGGGCGGTAGCCAGTAGCCAGAATAACGCTGTAGGTATTGGGTGTGGGGGAAGTTTTTAGGATTCGGCACCGCCCCCTGCGGTCACCGCTCTGTTGGATCACGAATGGGTTGAGCGTAGACACGAGTGTCAACGCGGCACGCAAGAGTGCGTGCGCTACACGCCTCTGTGATGAGCTGCCGTATTACTGGGTTTTGGCTTTCCTTAGTTCGCGCTGGTGATCCAGGTAGCTTTCGCCTTCGGTGATCCAGGTGGGCGCTGGCTGATCCTTTAGATAATGGTCGAACCAGGCGAAGATGCGGTGCTGGTAATCTACCTGATCGGCTTTTTTGCGCAGGCCGTGATCCTCGCCTTGGTAGACCAGCAGCACTACATTTTTCTTGGCGCGGCGGGCGATGTTGAATAGCTCGATTCCCTGGTGATAGAAAACGGTTCCATCGGCGTCACCGACTTCGATCATCAGAGGCGTCGTCATGGTCGACACGCCGAAAACCGCTGAGTTGCGAATGTACGCGGGAAGATCTTCGTAGAGAGGAACACCCATGCGCTGCTGGCCGGTTTCGATGTGATCGGTTTCCGCGATTCCCGAGCTCCAGTGATGATTGCCGTAGTTGCTGACCAGATCCGTGATCGGCGCGCCGGCCACGGAGGCCGCGAAAATGTGCGTGTGCGTGGCCAGGAACGCGGCGTCGAATCCGCCCCAGGAATGGCCGATGACTCCGACCTTATGTTCGTCGACCACGCCTTTTTCCACTACCTTTTTTACCGCCGCAGTGACGCAATCGGCAACGGAAAGTCCCGGCTCGCTTCGCTGGAACACGATGTCCGGCTGCAATAGAAAATAGCCGTGCGTGGTGAATGCGCTGGTGCTGTAGTAGCTGCGCTCCGACGGCGCATTATAGTGATGCAGGCCGTCCGAGAGCTTCTCATACATGTAGACCACCATCGGGTACTTCTTCCCGGGCTCGTATCCGGCGGGATAAAAGAGCGCGCCTTGCAAGTGGGTGCCATGCGAATCTTTATAATCGATCAACTCAGAGTGGCCCCAGGCGTACTTGGATTGAAACGCGTTTGTATCGCTGATGCGTTTGGCGTCCTTCAGCTCGGGTCCGCCGATAAAGATGTTGGGCGATTCTTC
>Ga0302326_10014917_pt1 | contig 16388 bp, 16 predicted proteins | sample Palsa_T0_3_FD_202264 | JGI IMG/M metagenome (GOLD analysis project Ga0302326, IMG submission 202264) | Peat permafrost microbial communities from Stordalen Mire near Abisko, Sweden - Palsa_T0_3 | ecosystem: Environmental > Terrestrial > Soil > Palsa > Peat permafrost | place: Sweden: Abisko... | reverse complement strand
AGGTTGGCCGTGGTTAATCGGGCCGCCATTCGGATCTCCGTGCGATTTGTGATCGTGCTTTAATTCATTCATATTTTCAGTGCGGATCAGGGGCTGGCCGGAGTTCCCTCCTTGAGCCAGCGCAACGCGTCCTCGTGCTGCGATTCCGAAAAGTGTTTGACCTGCACATCCACAAGATGGGCGGCGATCTTGGGCAATTCCCCCAGAAGTTTGCTGTCGGTGACCATCGCCAGTCGGACAATTTTTTGGTGATGGCTTTTGATGAATTGCATGTGGGCGCGAAACGCTTCAAGATTCGCCCAGCCGGGAAATGCTTTGGCGTGAATCATCAAGCCCGATAGTTTTCCATGTTCCGCGATATATGGATCCATCTCGCGAGCCAGGCCCTCGAAGTCGGCCGCTTCGAGCGGCGCGTCGGGTTCGAGAATGAGTATCCCGTCCGGCAAAAGCAATTGGTGTTTAAGCATGTGTCGTTCTCCTGTTTTGTTTCCTGTAGCTATTGATTCGTCCAACCATTTCCGCGCCTCAGCGGCATCAGTGTGATCGAAGTATTTGACCGTTGCTTTCGTGAACGGTTTGCAAAATGTCGCCATCCCTTCCTGCCATTTCTTCTCTCCGACCACCGCCAGCCGGTCAATGTCGCTGAAATGATGCGTCGCAAACTTCGTGTCCTCCCACAAAGCACCGGCTGTCCAGCCGTGAAGGCCGGTCATATCGAACAGCACGTTCAGCTTTCCGTGCAGCCGGACGAGTCGCTCGAACTCGGGCACAAAGTGCTCGTAATCTGCTTTTACCAGTTTCCCGCTGACGTGAACGACGAGCAGCTTCCCGCCATTTTCTTCATTGATTTGAATGGGCATTTTACGCTCCTTTGGTTCGTGTCACGCTGTTATGCTTCCCATTTTTGCTCCCTATGTTCCGTCGCAACTTTAGTTCCGGGACACGTGTCTTTGCTGCCCGCGTTTTCCCGTTTTGTGTTTCACCCTGGCCCCACTTCCAATTCCGAATCTCCGGCAAATCCTGGCCGTGCTTATCAATGTAATGCTTGTGCTCGATGAGTTTGTCCCGCATCTGCTGTTTCAGATAGGCACCCTTGGAACCTAAATTCGGCACCCGATCCACCACGTCTTGCACCAGATGAAAGCGATCCAAGTCATTCTGCACCCGCATGTCAAAAGCAGTCGTGATTGTTCCCTCCTCTTTGTAGCCCCGGACGTGGAGGTTGCGGTTGGTGCGGCGGTAGGTCAGCCGGTGGACCAGCCAAGGGTAGCCATGAAAGCCAAAAACGATGTGCTTGTCTTTGGTGAAGAGTGAATCGTAATCCGCTTCGCTCAATCCGTGCGGGTGTTCGCTCGCAGATTGCAACTTCATGAGGTCAACGACATTGATCACCCGGATTTTTAGATCAGGCAGATGCTCGCGCAGAATGGAAACGGCAGCCAGAATCTCCAGCGTGGGCGTGTCGCCGCAGCAGGCCATCACCACGTCCGGCTCGGAACCTTGGTCATTGCTGGCCCATTGCCAGATGCCGATGCCTTCAGTGCAATGCACCACGGCGGCGTCCATGGTCAGCCATTGCGGGAGCGCGTGTTTGCCGGCCACGACGACGTTGACGTAATGCCGGCTGCGCAAACAATGATCGAAGACGGAGAGCAGGCAGTTCGCATCCGGCGGCAAATAAACGCGCACAATGTCGGCCTTCTTGTTGATGACGTGATCCATGAAGCCGGGGTCTTGGTGCGTGAAGCCGTTGTGATCCTGCTGCCAGACGTGCGACGCGAGCAGATAATTCAACGACGCGATCTTCCGACGCCACGGAAGTTCCAACGTGACCTTCAGCCACTTGGCGTGCTGGCTGAACATCGAATCTACGATGCGGATGAAGGCCTCATAACTGTTGAATAGCCCGTGCCGACCAGTGAGCAAATAACCTTCCAGCCAGCCTTCGCACTGATGCTCGCTCAACATTGAGTCCAGCACGCGTCCGGCAGGCGCGAGGAATTCATCATTTTTTACTTCGCGTGCGTCCCACTGACGGTTGGTAACTTCAAAGACCGCGCCCAGGAGATTCGAGAGCGTCTCGTCGGGACCGAAGACGCGGAAATTATTTTGATTCAGCTTGGCCACGTCGCGCAGAAAATTTCCAAGCACCATTGTATCTTGGCCGTCCACAGCACCGGGCGAAGGCACATTGACCGCGTGGTCGTGGAAGTCCGGCATACGCAAATCGTGCAGCAGAATGCCGCCGTTGGCGTGCGGATTGGCACCCATCCGCCGGTTGCCTTTCGGCGCAAGTTCGGCCAAGTCGGAATTGAGCCGGCCATTTTTATCGAACAATTCTTCGGCCTTGTAACTTTTCATCCATTTTTCGAGTTGCTTGACGTGCTGGGGATGTTCGGCATCCACCAGGAGCGGCACCTGATGCGCGCGAAACGTGCCTTCCACTTTCAGGCCATCCACTTCTTTCGGGCCGGTCCAGCCTTTCGGCGACTTGAGGACAATCATCGGCCAACGCGGACGCGTGGTGTCTTTTTTGTCCCGCGCATTGGTTTGGATTTGCCGAATGTCCTCGATGGCCTTTTCCAAGGTCATGGCCATGAGTTCGTGCATTTTTATCGGCTCGTCACCTTCCACAAAATAGGGCGTCCAGCCGCAGCCACGGAAAAACTGTTCCAACTCATCCGGCTCAATGCGCGCTAAAACAGTCGGGTTGGAAATCTTGTAGCCGTTGAGATGCAAGATTGGGAGCACGGCTCCGTCGGTGATCGGGTCAAGAAATTTGTTGGACTGCCAGGCGGTCGCCAGCGGGCCGGTCTCCGCTTCGCCGTCGCCAACGACGCAGGCGACAATCAAATCCGGATTGTCAAACGCCGCCCCGAAAGCATGCGATAATGAATAGCCCAGTTCGCCGCCTTCATGAATCGAACCCGGCGTGGTCGGGGCGACGTGGCTGGAAATTCCACCAGGAAACGAGAATTGCGTGAATAGTTTTTTCAGCCCGGCTTCGTCCTGCGTGACGTTCGGATAAACTTCGCTCCAGGTGCCTTCGAGATAGACGTTGCCCACAATCGCCGGGCCGCCGTGACCGGGACCGGCGACGTAGAACATGTCCAGGTCATACTTTTTGATGACCCGGTTCAGATGCACATAAATAAAATTCTGTCCCGGCGTCGTGCCCCAATGCCCGACCACCAACGGCTTCACGTCCGAAAGTTTCAGCGGACGCTTCAGCAGCGGATTGTCGTAGAGGTAAATCTGGCCGACCGACAGATAGTTGGCGGCGCGCCAATAGGCATCCATCCTGTTGAGCAATTCCGGTGTGAGAGTTTTGGTTTTCATATTTTGCATAACCCATGATCATTTCTTTGACAGCTTGCCAATCACAACGACCAGCAGAACCACCACTCCTACGCCGATCACTACCCAAAGCCACATCCCGCCGCCCGCCCATCCATTCATCCATCCGTTCGTTTGATTCATCATAAAATTGGTTTCGTCGTGCTAAAACCGCCCGCCATTGTCCAATCCAGATCGCGAGCGGAGACTGCGTGTGAATCGGAAAACTACACGGCCGCCAGTTCGTCAATCCAATATCCTTTGCGGTTATAGTGGCCATGCAGTGCTATCTCATAATCTCTCGTCACCAGAGCCACGTCCGTATATTCCGGTGATTCCTTGATGGTTTCGCGATCAAGATTGACGAAAACCTTCCGTTCGCCCCAACTGACGCGCTCAATCCATTGCGGTGACACCAGGACTTTTTTGCCCGGCCACCAGTTGTGGGTGTCAACGACGAGGTAACGAATCGCCCATGTCTCGTCGTCAATGATGAAATCTTCAACATGGCCAATCTCTCCGTCTAAGGCTTGAATGTGATGGCCTCTCACGCCATAAGTGCTGCGCAAATGGTGATCCCATGCTTTTTCAGGCTGGGTGGATTTTTTCCACTGTTCACGGTCGCGCATCGGGTAGGGATAAGGCCCCCAACTGTAGGGGCCGCCCCAATACATCGGGTATAAATAATGGCCGTAGTAGGCTTGTTCAAATTGGCGGGAAACGGGCTTGTCACTGTCCAGGGAGGGACTGGCCTCGATTTGCCTTCTGGTCAAATCAACGGCGATGTTTTTTGCCTCTTTGTCCACGGCGGACAGTGCATACGGGGAGATCAGCACCTGCCGATCCGCGAGCCATGTTCCGGTTTCTGCAACCAGATAGCGGATGGTCCAGTGGCGGTCGTCGAAGTAAAATTCTTTGACCTTTCCGATTTCTCCGTCGAGGCTGTCCAGCTTGTAACCTTCCAGTGTTTTTGCTTTGCTTAACATAATAATTCTTTCGTTTTTTGCGTTTCGTTATTGTTCGTTGCTGGCGTTTGGCCGACAGCGTGTTTGGAAAATCAGTTGCACCGCGATCAGCACGGATGCCAATAATAAATTGCGGCGGCGGGGACGGCTTCGCTATGGGGTGTAACCCTACCGCAAAGCGGTCTTGGTAAATGTGTCACTCGGACAAGCGCGAAGAACCGAGCGTGCAATCATCAGTTCCTCGTCCGTGCGAATGACGCGAACCGTGAGGCGGCTGGAATTTTTGGAAATCACCGCCGCAGTCTTCGCGTTGCGCGACTTATCCAATTCGATGCCAAGAATTTTCAAACCCTCGCAGATGCGCGCGCGGACGACTGGCGCGTTTTCGCCGATGCCGCCGGCGAAGACGAGCGTGTCCAAGCCGCCGAGCGCGGCGGCAAAGGAGCCGATCCACTTTTTCGCATGATAACAAAACAGCGCCACCGCTTCCGCTGCGCGAACATCAGTTTTTTCATGTTTGAGCAAATCTCTCATGTCGGAACTGGTTTCCGACACGCCAAGCAGACCCGACTCGTGGTTGACCATTTTGTAAAACTGGCTGGTGGTCATCTGCTCGGTTCGCGCGAGATACGGTGCAAGGCCGGGGTCTAAATCACCGGAACGCGTGCTCATTACCAGTCCGGCTGTTGGCGTGAAACACATGCTCGTATCAATGCTTTTGCCATCGAGCACGGCTGCCATGCTTGCGCCATTGCCGAGATGCGCGAGGATAACGCGGCCTTTACTTGCCGCCGGGTCACCCAAGCGCGCGAGTTCTTCCATCAGATAGGCGTAGGACAATCCGTGAAAGCCGTAGCGTTGAATCCCTTTTGCGTCGAAGCGTCGCGGAATCGGAAGCAACTTCGCCACGCGCGGCATGGTTTGATGAAACGCCGTGTCGAAGCAGGCCACTTGTGGCAGTTTCGGATGGCGTTGGCGAAGCATTTCAATGAGTTCAATCTCGCGCGGCAAATGATCCGGGTCGTTCGGACTGATGCGACGCAGTTCAGCCAATAGTTTTTCTGTGACAAGCTCCGGCTCGGTATGTTTCATCCCATGAACCACGCGATGCCCCACTCCTTTTACTGATTTGAAATCAATTTGCTTTTCGAGCCAGTCTATCAGGGAATTCACCGCTAATTTGTGGTCGGCAGCGACGAGTTTGAAGCTTTTCGGCTGTTTTTTCGTTGGTTCATTGAACGTCAGATTTGTCCCGCTCAAGCCGATGCGATCAACCTTTCCGTATAGCCCGCGCTTTAGAGGGCTGACCGCCTCATACAACGCGAACTTGATGCTCGAAGAGCCGCCGTTGATTGTCAGAATGAATGGTTTTTCGTTCATCCTGCGATGTCCAATCCGAACGAAGCCAGTTTCGTGCAAGTGGATTTATAGTCCGTGTGAAGAATGCTTCGAATTCCCATGCCTTCTGCGATCTGGACGAACAGCGGCGTGTTTTCGATATAGATTATCTCGCGGACTGGTGTCTGGGCAATGTCCAGCGCCAGCTTGAAAATATCCGCGTCCGGTTTTCGGAGACGAACGAAGCAGGAGGAAATAAAAGCGTCCACAAATCCGTCCAGCTTAAATTGTCGTATCCGATACGCGTTCAATTCGCGGGATTCGTTGCTGACGACGATAATCTTCAATCCATATTTGGCTTTCAGGTTGCGAACCAGTGCAATCATCTCGGCGTAAGGCTTCGACTGCGCGAACATGAAACGGCGAAACTCGGCGCGCGTGAACGGACGCTTTTCATAAAAGACCACGCGGTCTAAATATTCGTTGAAAGTAGTCTTGTCCTCCTCGTGGGTTTCGAAGTTTAACTCATGCCGTTCCTGCATCTCGGCCAAATTCAACTTAAAGTGGATCGCCGCCCGTTTGCGGGATTGATGATCCCAGCCGTTGGTGAGCAGGACACCGCCGATGTCCACAAACAAGGCCGAGATTGGTGCTCCTTTTTTCATGAGGCCGGGAGTGGTGAAGTCTGGATAACCGTCCTCGTCATGGCCTGATACATCATTTCCTCGCTGAGGAAAGGTGCGCCAAGCAGTTCGTAACCGGCGGTTAGTTTTTCGTTCACTTTTCGCGCAAGCTCGTCATGGGTTGCGGCATCGGCGTGAAAAGGCACAGCGACGATTGCATACTCAATGGGAGTTTTCATTTTGTCTTGAGTCACGAATTCTTTCCCTTCTTCTTGGAAACAGCGGCCAATTCCGTCGGTAGCGGCCAGCGATGTCCTGGAGCCAGCAGTCCTTGGGTATTTTCCGGTCCCCAGGTGCCGGCGGCGTAATTGGGGAAATCGCTCGGTGCCGTGGCCTGCCACGCTTCGAGCACCGGCATCAACAGTTGCCAAGCCGCTTCCACTTGATCGGCGCGCATGAAGAGCGTGGCATCGTTTTTCATAACGTCCCACAGGAGCGTTTCGTAGGCGTCAGGCGAAGGCGCGGCAAAACTATCGCGATAACTGAACCGCATGTCCACCGGTCGCAGTTGCATCTTCGGTCCCGGATATTTGGCCTGAAAGCCCAGCACGATGCCTTCGACGGGCTGGATTGAGAGGATGAGTCGGGAGGGCTGCCAACCGAGCGAGGCTTCGGGCGGAAAGGACTGATGCGGCACGGCGCGAAATTGGATGGAAACTTCCGACGCCTGTTGCGGCAGGCGCTTGCCTGTGCGCAGATAAAACGGCACGTCCTGCCAGCGCCAGTTGTCTATAAACAGCTTCAACGCGGCAAACGTCTCGGTCTGGGAATCCCGTGCGACACCGTCTTCCTCGCGATAGCCGGGCATTATTTTGCCAGTGGGGTTGCCGGAACCATACTGTCCGCGCACCGCGTATTGCTGAACCTCGTCACGGTGAATCGGACGGGCCGCATGGAGCACATCTACTTTCTTGTTGCGGATTTCGTCGGCTTGAAAAGACACCATCGGCTCCATCGCCACGAGACAGAGCAGTTGCATCAGATGATTCTGCACCATGTCACGCAGCGCCCCGGCGTGGTCGTAATAGCCGCCACGATGCTCGACGCCCACGGTTTCGGCGACGGTGATGGTCACATAGTCAATGTAGCGACGATTCCACATCGGCTCGAAGAGCGGATTGGCAAAACGAAACGCCAGAATGTTCTGCACCGTCTCCTTGCCGAGGTAATGATCAATCCGAAAGATTTGGGACTCCTCAAAGCTGGCGGCAAGAACGGCGTTCAAGGCACGCGCCGATTCCAAATCGTAGCCAATCGGTTTTTCAATCACGATCCGTGCCCATTCCCGGTCGCGCGCCAATCCTGCCTTGCCGAGATATTTTGGAATTTCGCCGAACATGCTCGGCGGCGTGGCCATGTAAAAAATGCGATGAGCTTTGGTGCCCCATTCCTTTTCTAGCTTTGCGCATTCTTTGCCGAGCGCTGTATAAGTCGGCAGCTTCTTGAAATCGCCCGCTTGATATTGAATGTGCTTCGCGAATTGATTCCAGACGACGGCCTTGGGTTTTCCAAAGCGGGAGAATTGATTGACGCCGTCGTGCAGCCGGCGGCGCAGCGCGTCATCGCCAAGCTTGATGCGGTCCACCACGATGATCGCAAATTGCGCGGGCAGGCTGCGATCCTGCGAGAGGTCGAACAAGGCCGGCACGAGTTTCCGCCAGGTCAGGTCACCGGCTCCGCCAAAAATGACGAACACCGTCGGCTCAAGCTGGTCGTTCATCATCGTTGCCATAAAATTCGTGAGTCTTCCAGTGGAATTGCGACACCGTCGCAGTGCGGCATCACGCGAGCCGTATAATCCGCTGGCGGGCGAGCCGCAGATACGGTCGCGCTGTAAACGTAGCCGCCTGATTCGTCGGCCAGCGGGTGAAGACAGGTCATTTCCTGCCGCACCGACAGACTGCCTTTGACTCCGTCGGCATAAAGCTCCACCCGCACCGCCTTGGGGTCGAGGCCATGAAGACTAACTTGAACTTCAATGATGTGTTTCCCGTCGCGAGCCGCCACTTTCGCTTCGCCGAAGTTCAGCGTGCCCCATTTCTGTTCCACGCTGTGGCGCCAGTCCACCATTTGCTTGCCGACTGCGCCTTTTTTGGCCACGCGCGCTTGGCAGGCGATAGCCGCCGGCAGATAATGTTGCTCGGTGTATTCACACACGGCGCGGTTGGCCGAGAAGCGCGGGGTCAATCGCGCCATGCTTTCGCGCATTCGGGCGATCCAGGCCGTGGGAATGCCCTTCTCGTTGCGGGTATAAAACTCGGGGATTACCTCGCGTTCGAGTCGTTCGTAAAGCGCCTCGGCTTCAGCCGCGTCCCAGGCAGGATTGCTGCCATGTTCCTGACCGTCGCCCAGCGCCCAGCCCAACTCCGGCACATACGCTTCCGCCCACCAGCCGTCCAATTCCGAAAGATTTATGCCGCCGTTGACCAGCACCTTCATGCCACTCGTGCCACACGCCTCCCAAGGCCGCTGTGGTGTGTTGAGCCAGACATCCACCCCTTGCACCAAGCGTTCGGTCAAGTGCATGTCGTAGTCGCTCAAGAAAATTGCGTGAGGCCGGACATCAGGTCGGCGAATAAACTGAATCCATTTCTGAATCAACGCCTGCCCTGCTTGGTCCGCAGGATGAGCCTTGCCAGCAATGATGAGTTGCACCGGGCGCTGGGGATTCGATAACAGGCGTAGCAATCGCTCCGGGTCGTGCAGCAAAAGATTCGGTCTTTTGTAGGTCGCAAAGCGCCGCGCAAAACCCAGTGTTAACGCGTTGGGGTCAAACAGATGTTTCGCCTCTTCAACCGTCTCGGACGATGCTCCGGCGGCGGCATAGTGTCGGGCCAAGCGTTCGCGGGCGTATTCCACCAGCGACTTGCTCGTGGCAAGACGAAATTTCCAAAGGGTGTCGTCGGAGACACGGCGAATGTCCTGCTCCAGAGTTTCCGACTTTCCCAGCCATCGGTCTTTGCCACAGGCCTTGGTCCAAAGTTCATCAGCGGCTGCCGAGTCCCAGGTCGGCATGTGAACTCCGTTGGTCACATGGCCGATGGGCACTTCGTCCGCCGGCCAGTTAGGAAAAAGCGACTCGAAAAGATGCCGGCTGACTTTTCCATGCAAACGGCTCACGCCATTCACCGACCCGCTACCGCGAATGGCCAGATAAGCCATGTTAAAACTTTCGGTTGCATCGTTCGGATTCTGGCGGCCCAAAGCCAGCAAGTCGTGAAGGGAAATTCCGAGTTTCTTCTCCGCATAACCGCCGAGGTATTGCTCAATGAGCGCCGGAGTGAAACGATCAAAGCCAGCGGCCACGGCTGTATGGGTGGTAAAAAGATTTCCCGCGCGCGTGGCGGCCAGCGCGACTTCAAATGGCTGCTTAATTTCCTGCATGAAATCGCGGGCACGTTCCAACACCGCGAAGGCCGCATGACCTTCGTTCAGATGACAGACATCCGGCTTGATTCCGAGTGCGGCGAGCAATCGCCAGCCGCCAATCCCAAGCAGCAATTCCTGCTTGAGACGCAACTCGGGTCCGCCGCCATACAATTCGCTGGTGATGCCGCGATGAGCCGGGAAATTCGCCGCGTCGTTGCTGTCCAGCAGGTAAAGTTTCACCCGACCCACCTGGACCTGCCACGCTCGCAGCCAGACCGAGTAACCGGGCAACGCGATTTCCAAACGCAACCATTCGCCGTTCGGCTGTCGCAATGGCGTGATCGGCAACTGTCCAGGGTCGTTATACGGGTAAAGGGCTTGTTGCGCTCCGTCCTTGTCAATCACCTGACGAAAATAACCTTGTTGATAAAGCAGCCCCACGCCAACCACGGGCACGCCCAGATCACTGGCGGCTTTGAGTTGATCTCCGGCTACGTTGCCCAGTCCGCCGGAATAGATTGGCAGTGCTTCGCTCAACATATATTCCATGCTGAAATAAGCGACGCACTTCAAGGGCGACTGCGGATGATTTTTCTGAAACCAAGCGGGCGTCTCCGCCGCCTGCCGTTTGGATTGCAACAGGTCATCAATGGTTTTACGGAAAGCTGAATCGGCCAACACGCTTTTGAGTTTGTCCTTGGAGACAGTTTGCAAAACCACCCAAGGATTTTGAGTGAGTTCCCACAACGCGGGATCAAGTTTTCGCCATACTTCGTCGGTGCAATGATTCCACGACCAGCGCAGGTCCAGCGCCAGCTCCGCCAGTGAATCGAAGCCTTCGATTTCCGTTGGCAAAGAATTATAGTCAGGGTTCCTGGCCGGTGCTTGTTTGTTTGTCGTCATAGAATTTTCTGTGTTCAAAATTTGTTTTCTAAATCCGCCACTTTCGCCAGACGGCGACGATGGCGCTCCGCGCCGATGAATCGCGCGGCGAGAAATGTCTGCACCAATTCCCAGGCGAGGGCGTGACCGACCACGAGACCGCCGAAACAGATCAGGTTCAAATCGTCGTCCTCGACGCCTTGATGCGCCGAAAAGTTTTCATGAATCAAGCAGGCTCGAATCCCTGCCACTTTGTTCGCGCAGACCGATGCCCCGACCCCGCTGCCACAAATGCCCACGCCGCGATCCACCTTTCCGGCGGCAACTGCGCCCGCCAGTGGCACGATGAAATCGGGATAGTCATCGTCCTCTTTCGGGCGACCGTCGCCAAAGTCAACCACTTCATGGCCAGCTTCGCGCAATTTCCCGGCCAGATATTCTTTCAACTCGTAACCGCCGTGATCGGCGGCGATGCCGATGCGTTTCGTTTTAGGCAAGATGGTTAAGCGGTCAGTCATATTTTTCTTGCGGGCAATAACAGGGGTTGCTGACCCATGAGCCGCCACGATGAGTTTGTCTTGGCGGTTCGTCGCTTCAATCGCGCCCAGACAAGCGCGTGAAAAAGATTGGATGAATACATTTTTTGCCATGAGGACTTTGGCTCCTTTGGCCGACGCGAACAATGGGGTCAACACCTTATAGCAGTGGGCCAGCCTGCGACCTAAAATCTCATCTGCAATAAAACAAAACAGAAAATTGAAAGAACAAACATTATGACCAAGAACAATTCCATCGTGGCGATTTTCAAATCCCACATCGAAGCTGAAACCGCCGTCAAGGAACTCCAGCAGGCGGGCTTTGACATGAAGAAACTCTCCATCGTTGGCCGCGACTACCACACGGATGAAAACGTGATCGGCTACTACAATACTGGCGACCGCATGAAATACTGGGGCAAGCTGGGCGCGTTTTGGGGCGGTTTCTGGGGCTTGTTGTTCGGCTCCGCGTTCTTCTTTGTTCCCGGTGTTGGCCCGTTGCTATTCGCAGGACCAATTGTCAGCTATATCGTCGGCGCGCTGGAAGGCGCAGTGGTAGTGGGCGGTTTGAGTGCTCTCGGAGCCGGGCTTTACGGCATGGGCATTCCCAAGGACAGCATTCTGCAATACGAGACGGCGGTGAAGAGTGGCAAGTATGTTTTGATCGCCCACGGCTCCGATGTGGAAACGGTTCACGCGCGCGAAATCATCAGCCGCACCAACCCGGAGGCGTTGGAAGCCCATCAGCCAGCGTGCGACAACACGAAAACTTGCGCGGTCGGAGCATAATTCGTTGCTGTATTTGGAAATGTCCGCGCGGCAAACTATCTCATGAAGAAAAAACCAATCATGCAACTCGGCATGATTGGCCTGGGCCGGATGGGTTCCAACATGGTCCGGCGGCTGATCAAAAACGGCCACCGATGCGTCGTCTTTGACCAGTTGCCAAAAGCGGTGAAGGATTTGGCCAAGGGCAAGACGGTAGGCGCAGCTTCACTCGCGGATCTGGTCAAAAAACTCGTCAAGCCGCGCGCACTCTGGTTGATGGTTCCGGCAGCCGTGGTTGATAAAACCATCGCCGACCTTTTGCCTTTTCTCGAAGCGGGCGACACGCTCATTGACGGCGGCAATTCTTATTACATAGATGACATCCGGCGCGCGAAGGAACTCGCATCGAAAGGAATTCACTATGTTGATGTGGGAACCAGTGGCGGCGTGTGGGGATTTGAACGTGGTTATTGCATGATGATTGGCGGTGATCCAAAAGTGGTTCAACACCTCGATCCCATTTTTGCCACATTGGCACCGGGCATTGGCAACGTCACGCGCACACCGGGACGCAAAAAACTTAGCGGCACTTCCGAGCAAGGTTATCTGTATTGCGGCGCGAATGGTGCCGGGCATTTTGTCAAAATGGTTCACAACGGCATCGAATACGGCATGATGGCCGCGTATGCCGAAGGCTTGGGCATATTGCGCGGCGCAAACATCGGCAAGCAGCAAGGCGAAACAAATGCGGAGACCACGCCGTTGCGCGAACCAGAAAACTACCAATACGACCTGAACCTTGCCGACATTTCGGAGGTCTGGCGGCGTGGGAGCGTGATCGCTTCGTGGTTGCTCGACTTGACGGCGGATGCACTCACCAAAGATTCCGCGCTCGCGAAGTTTGCCGGGCGCGTCTCCGATTCGGGCGAAGGCCGGTGGACGATGAAGGCGGCGATTGATGAAGGCGTGCCCGCGCCGGTGCTGACCACGGCGCTCTACGCGCGTTTCAGTTCGCGTGGCGACGCAGATTTTCAGGACAAGCTGCTCTCGGCCATGCGCTACGGCTTTGGCGGACATTTGGAAAAATCCGCGAAGTAAAAGAACATGATGATCGGGTCTGACTTCGGCCAACTCACCGGTGCGATTCTGCTGATGGTCGGCGCGCTGCTGCCCGTCGTTAATCCACTGGGCGACGCGCCGATTTTCCTGAGAATGACGCCCGGTTGCGATGAATTGACGCGCGCGGATCTGGCGAAACGCATTGCGTTCTATTCGTTCATTCTTTTGCTGGGGGCGATGTTGCTTGGCTCGTTCGTCCTGCGTTTGTTCGGCCTTTCGATACCCATCGTGCAGGTCGCGGGTGGTGCAGTAGTGTGTGCGCTCGGCTGGAAACTTTTGGCGGCCGAAAACTCCAAGCCGGCCGACGTAATTCCCGACCTGATCCACGCCAAGGCCATCGCGCTGGGACGCGCGTTTGCTCCGCTGACCATGCCGTTGACGATTGATGCCGGAGTTATTTCGGTCGCAATCACCGTTGGTGCCAATCACGCGCAAACATTTAAGCATGCGATGATCCAACTGCTCGCCTCCGTCATCGGTGCCGGCATCATAGCCCTGTCAATTCTGCTGACGTATCGCTACGCCCAGCGGGTCGGCAAATGGATCGGGCACACGGGCATGATAGTGGTGGTGCGTTTGACGGCGTTCATCATGCTTTGCATTGGTGTGGGAATCACTTGGAACGGCATCAAATCGTTGTTGGCAGAAATTGGCATTGCTGCGCAATGACCATGGCGTTCTATGAATGTTTTAGTTCACGCGGCGATGCCGATTTTCAGGACAAGCTGCTTTCGGCCATGCGCTACGGGCTCGGCGGGCACTTGTAAAAATCCACGAAGTCAAGGCAACACGATGATCGGGTCTGACTTTTATTGCTTCGCCAAAAGGATTGGGTTGCCTGGAAAATTTATCCGGTTCTGAAAACCGTGAACTTGGGTAAGTTTGAGTTCCGCGATCAATTGCGCCTCGGCCGCCAGCCAGTGTTGCACTTCATGCCCCTGCGGCGAACCACGGCTCACATAACTGGCCGCTTCGCCGGGTGATGGCGCAAAATCAATTTCGTTTTGGTTTAATTCCACAACGGCAGCGAACCGTGATACACGGGCCGTTTTTTGATATTGATCCTGGAAAAATTTATGCTTGCTCATGTATTTCTCCCGTTCTTTTTATTTGCGTTCTTCAACGGCAAATTTTCCGCGTCGGCAAGATGAGCCGCTTCCGGCGAACCAGCCACCGTCAGAATCGAGTTTCTTCCGCCAAACGGATTGGGCACGGATTCTTTAGCGTGCGGATCGGGAATCCATTTGCCATCCACCACCAGGCAATATTCGTAAGTGCCGGGCGCGAGAGCCGTTTCCTTCCACCAGTTGCCGACGCCGGAGGAATGCAGGGTCTTGGCTTCAGGCTGCCAATGATTAAATGTTCCTGCGATGCAAACGCTCTTGGCCGTCGGATTCGTAAATTCAAAACGAACCGGCGTGAGTTGCGTGCTTGGAGCGTTGTCGTGGTTATGATTGTGTTTCATGGGTGGTAAATTATTGGATGGTTGACTTTCCATTTTTGGAATTCTTTTGTTTCACATCGGAACAATGCACCCAAAGACTTTGCAAAGGCTATGGGGTGTTCACCCCATTTGCTTTTTTCACGGATGGCTGAAGTGTTTTCCGCTTGAGCCAAGTCTTCCAATATAATTCACTATACATCAGCCCGAGCGTTTCATCGAGTTTAAGGCTTTTCGTTCTTAACGTCCTCGATTTCTTTGACCGCGATTTCAAGAATCACCGGCTGGCCTTCCGTGATCAGCTTCCGCTGATTGTTTGGCAACTTGGCGAGCAGCGACAATTCTAGCCGCTGCATGACCGTTTCAATCCGCCGCAGATGATGTCCGCGAACGGAAATCTCGTGCGTCGTGAAGACAAGCTTGAGGTTTTGCTCGTCGCCGCCACTGTCGAGTTCCGCAAAGATGAAATGATTGTGCGGCAACAACAGTGAACGATCTGGCGTTGCTTCAATGCGTAATCCGCGTGCCTGTGGGTCGCTGGCCCAACATTCGGGTGTTTTTGTGCTCATGTTTTTGTATGGATTGATGTTTCGGTTGATGTTCTTGAGCCAGATGGAGACGGAAAATTCGTTCGGCGGCTCGACGACCGAAGCGAAAAAGATAACCGTGCAGCCGATTCCAAAGCCGATGCTGTCCGCGCGGGACAAAACTGGCCGCAAATTCCATCGCCAGTGGCCGATGACCAGAGCGAATGACATTCTCGCGAAGTTGCTGTTTGTCCGGCGTGAAAATGCGGATACCACGCCGCCCCCGCGAGATGGTCACATACCATTGTTGCGCATTCGTTGCCGGCTTGACCGTCGAATCGGAAAACAGGACGTAATCCACGGTTTTGCCCTGTGAACTGTAGGACGTGACCGCGTAGCCGGGAAGAAATTCACGGAATGATTTGTCCAAGACGCGACCATCAGTCAGTTCAACTCCGCCATCGGCGCGAACAGATTTCACGGTGACGAGTTCACCGTTGGTTACACGCCCGCCGGACGTCAGCTTGCGATTGGCTTTGAGAAGCAGCCGGTCGCCATTGGCGACAGAAAGCTCGCGCGTCTGGCAGACCGTGAGGCGGTCAAGCAATCGGTTCGAGACCGTCACAAATTTCCCACTGACTTCAACGAGCACACTCGTTTTCAAAATACCGACCAACTTGCCCTTCGCGCCCGGTGCGGCATCGCGAACTTTCTGATTGAAGACAATGACGGCATCGGTCGGATAGAAACGCTCATCGCGCTTCTGCGCGTTGGTGAGGTCAATTCTTTCCAGTGCCTGAACAGCGGAATCTGCCGCGCCAACCAATCCTTTTCCTTTCAGCGCCTCGCGCACGCGCGAGTTGACGCGATGCACTTCGCCCCAAGTTTGCGACACGACGATTGCCGAAGCATTTTGCTCGGCGAGCCGGAGATATTCGTCGGCGAGATTGTCGGCTTGTTCGCCAAGGCCAGACGCAACAATTGCGCCCATTTTATCGAGCCGTTCAAACGAATCATCCAGCTTGCCAGCCGCAGCCGACTCAACGGCCTTGCGATACATCCTGATGTGCTTGCGTTCCTCGACATCACGACCGAGCGAGGGGTCTTGTCGGCGAATCTTTTGCAGTTCGACCGGCTTCACTCCGGCATGGCGTTCGATGGCAAGCAGGGAATCCGAAGCCTCCACCGCTCCGTGTTGTCGGGTGTCGCCGGAGAGCACCAGCCGTCCATGTCGCTCATGGATCAACCGAACAAGCTCCAACATTTGCCGACCGCCGATCTGTCCCGCTTCGTCCACCACGATGACGGCGCTGTCAGGAAGTTCACGCTTGATGAGAAAATTGGCGACCGTCCTTGGCGACGGAAAACCAGCCTTCTCCATCTCGACGACTTGCTGACGTTGTGGCGCGAGAACGACCAGGCTG
>Ga0302326_10014911_pt1 | contig 16393 bp, 14 predicted proteins | sample Palsa_T0_3_FD_202264 | JGI IMG/M metagenome (GOLD analysis project Ga0302326, IMG submission 202264) | Peat permafrost microbial communities from Stordalen Mire near Abisko, Sweden - Palsa_T0_3 | ecosystem: Environmental > Terrestrial > Soil > Palsa > Peat permafrost | place: Sweden: Abisko... | reverse complement strand
GTTAGGAAAACTTAAGGGCAATGAAGGCGACCAGAACTATGAGATCCCGGCCGGTACGGACCTCGCTAAATTTCAAACGGTTTCGATCTATTGCGAACGTTTTGACGCGAACTTTGGGGCAGCGCCGCTGGAGAAATTCTAATTCGGGGAATATTGATCGGACGTGAAAGCGGGAGCTGGGACGTGCGAAATTTCAGTACCCGAGAGGCGTGAGCCATGAGTGACAGTGTGAAGTCCTGGCTTTCAGGTAAGAAGTGGATCTTGGCAGGGCTTGGAATAACGATGCTCATCGCTGCATGGTGGGCTTTTCGTCCAGACAAGCTCTGGGTCAATGTGAAAGTAAATGAGCCCGCGCCGACTGGCACAAGCGCCGGCCTTCAACCTCTCTACACAGGATTACTGGCCGGTAGAGCGCATCCGACGAGCGGGCGCGCTTCGATTTATCAAACCCCTGACGGCAAGCGCGACCTGCGCTTGACGGATTTCATGACCTCGAACGGTCCCGACGTTCATGTACTACTTGTGCCAAGCACTGACGATAAACTCAAGCAGGACTTTGTTAAAGGCGAGCTGAGCAGTGTTGAGCTGGGCCCGATGAAAGCGAACCAGGGGAATCAAAACTACGACCTTCCTGATTCCGCAGACGTCAGCAGATACGACGAAGTGGTCATTTATTGCGTGCGATTTCACGTGGTATTCGGCCTGGCGAAGCTCGAGAAGTTTTGAGGTACGTACCTGCGCTAGAGATCAGAGAAGTGAGGAGCGGAGGACTTATGAGTGATGCGACGTCTCGAACAGGCATGAAACGCGCAGCGCCGGGTCAGGACGATTCCCGATTCAGCGTACCTCCTACATCCATCCGTAGAGTCGAAGCTGACGGTGTGCAGGTGTTTTATCGCGCAGCCGGCGAAGCAAAAGCGTCCGTGGTTCTCTTGCTGCACGGATTCCCCACTTCATCGTTCATGTTCCGCGAACTCATTCCACGCCTGGCCTGTAACTATCGGGTGATTGCTCCGGACCTTCCCGGATTCGGATTCACCGAAGTTCCGGCGGAACGAAAATATTCGTACACCTTCGATGGATTGGCGATCACAATTGACGCCTTCGCACATGCTCTCAAACTCGACCGCTACGCAATATACGTGTTCGACTATGGTGCGCCAACCGGCTTTCGGCTGGCGATGGCCCATCCCGACCGAGTAACAGCCATCGTTTCGCAGAATGGAAACGCATATGAGGAAGGTCTCGGTGACGCTTGGGCTCCGATCCGCAAATATTGGGCCTCACCGACACCAGAAAATCGAGACATACTCCGCCAAACGATTTTGACTGCGGGCGGAACGCGCTGGCAGTACACCCACGGCGTAGCAAATCCCGAGAGTATTCCACCCGAGTCGTACACGTTAGATACGGCTCTGCTCGAACGCCCGGGGAACAAAGAGATCCAGCTCGATTTGTTTCTGGACTACGCCTCCAATGTAAAGCTCTATCCGAAATTCCAAGAATATTTTCGTAAGTCCAAGCCGCCTTTGCTCGCAATCTGGGGCAAGAACGATCCTTTCTTCATTCCCGCGGGAGCTGAGGCGTTTCGGAAAGACATACCAAGCGCGGAGGTGCAATTCCTCGATACCGGTCATTTTGCGATAGAGACTCACGTCATCGAAATTGCGGCAGCGATGAAAGAGTTCCTCGGCAACTCGCGCTGAGGTGGCGAAGACAGATTCCAGGAATGAAAGTGATTGGAACGAGGAGGAAGAAATGGAACGTCGTATCTTTCTCGGCGTGCTCACAGCTGCATCTCTGGGTGTTGCGCTCGATGGCTCTTTCGCTGGATTTGCGCGAGCGCAAAACACCGCGCAAGCTGCCGAGACGGGCGAATTTCCTCAGAACTCATCGGTAATTTTGGTGCATGCGGCGTGGGCCGACGGCTATTGTTGGAGCAACATCGTTCTCCCTCTGGAGCGGCGCGGTCTTAAGGTGATCTGTGCGCCGATCCCGCTCACGTCCTTAACCAACGACGCTACCGCTTTGAGTTGGGCGCTGGAACGGACCAGCGGCCCGGTCGTCCTGGTGGGACATGCCTATTCGGGCGCGGTGATCGCCGCGGTGAAGGAAGAGCGGGTCAAGTCGCTAGTCTACGTCGCGGCGCTCGCGCCGGACGAGGGCGAGACGGTTGCGAAGGTCTTCTATCGCGACATACCGAGTCCGGAAGCGCCCAAGATGGTTCCCGATTCAAACGGCCTTGTATGGATGCCCGAAGACGCGTTTCACCGGGCGCTCGCACAGAAGGCGTCGCCCGATCAGGCAAAGATCGCGGCATCCGTGCAACGGCCGCTTTCAGTTCAGTGCATTCAAGAGCCGGCGCCGGCGCCGCTCTGGAAATCAAAACCGTCGTGGTACTTGGTCGCTGAAGAAGACCGCATGATCAATCCGAAGACTCAGCATTTCATGGCGGATCGAATGGGCGCAACGGTTCGGTCGCATCGTGTGGACCACACCCCCATGTATTCAGAACCGGCGGTCGTGACCGAGGTGATTTTGGAAGCTGCGCGAAAGACTCTTTCGCAGTAGCCCGTTCGCCGGGGGAGCCGCTGCGGAAGCCCGACAAGGCGCAGAACAATTCGCGAGCCCGGCCCTGCTGAATTTTGGAAGAGGTTGTCTCATGGAAATTCAGTCCGTCGCTGTTGTCACCGGTGCGAGTCAGGGAATAGGACGAGCCGCAGCCTTGAGACTCGCGCGGGATTTTTCAGCCGTCGTGGTCGTCGCGCGAGACAAGGAAAACTTGGAGATGGCGGCCTCAGAGATTACATCGATGGGCGCCAAGGCGATGGTTTTTGCCGTCGATCTGCGCGTGCCGCGATCGGCAGAAACGGTGATCGAGGGCACTCTCGAACGCTTTGGCAGAATTGACGCCCTGCTAAATATTGCGGGCGCCGTGCCACAGATTGATTTGTTCCAACTGACGGACGCGCAGTGGGATGACGGTATGGCGCTTAAGTTTCATGGCGCGCGTCGCCTGACGATTCAGGCTTGGGATGCTTTGAAGTCCTCTCAAGGTTCTGTGGTCTTGATGTCTGGAAACGCAGCGCTCGATCCCAAGCCCGGAAACGCGGCAGTCGCGGCAATCAACGCAGCCATCAACGCACTCGCGAAAGCATTCGCAGAACAAGGAATCAAAGACGGAGTGCAGGTCAATAGCGTCTCGCCAGGAGTTGTGATGACGGGACGCCGGCAGGCCTTCTTTGAAAAATGGGCTCCTGCCCACAATCTGACGGTGGAAGAAGCAATAAAGAAATTTCCAGAGCAAGTTGGGATCACACGCTTTGGACAGCCGGAGGAGATTGCCGATCTGATGAGTTACCTGGTGTCTCCGGCGGCGAAGTGGATGACCGGCGCTTCCGTGCGTATGGACGGCGGCGAGATAAAGGGAATTTAGCGTAGGTGCTGACGGCGGGATGCAACTCTACGCTCTAAGAGGAGTAAATGGACGCCGCACCTTCGAATGGCATCGAGGTCAATCGGAAGAGCGCCGTGCTGTCTGTTCTCTCCCCGGCAAAAGGTGATCGGAACGACGAGGAAGCAATGGAACGTCGTAACTTTCTTGGTGCTCTCACAGGCGCATCTCTAGGCATTCTGCTAGAGGGCTCTCTCGCCCAAGTCGTACATGCTCAAAGCGTCGCACAGGGTGGCACAAATCTGTCCGGTCAAGCTCCTTTTGAGACTTCGGAAGTCGAGGTTTCAGGGAACACGATATTCGTGCGCCGTTACGGAAACGGCCCCGCCATTTTGATGGTGCACGGCTTCCCGCGCACAAGCTTGATGTGGCGATTCCTCGCGCCGAAGCTTGCCGAAAATCACACGGTAATCTGCGTAGACCTGCGAGCCTACGGCCGCAGCGGAATACCCACTTCTACAGACGACCACTTTCCTTATTCAAAGCGCGCAATGGCGGCGGAACTCGTTGGCGTGATGGACAAACTCGGCTTCCAGACGTTCACACTAATCGGCCACGATCGCGGAGGACGCGTTTCCTATCGGATGGCCTTGGACCATCCAAAGAACGTCGAGCGACTCGCCGTATTCGACGTGATTCCGATTCTCGAAGCTTGGAGCCGCTCAGATGCGCGTTTCGCCCAGACTTACTGGCCCTGGATTTTGCTGTCGCAAAAGGCCCCGCTTCCGGAAAGCTATCTACTCGGAGCGCCCGAGGCCGCCTTCGATAATCCCTTCGGACACGGTTCCTTCGGAACAGAGATTTTCGAAGAATATGTTTCCAACTATCGCGATCCGGCTCGCGTTCACGGAATCTGCGAGGAATATCGAGCGGCCGCAACGATTGATGTCGAACATGATCGCGCCGACAAGGAAGCGTCCAGACGAATCGAATGCCCGATGCTGCATCTATGGGCCGAAGGCGGCCCGCTCGACACTTTCTACGCAAAAGACGGTGGTCCGCTCGGCATTTGGCGGCAATGGGCTCCACACGCGCAGGGACAAGCGATGAAGGGTGGCCATTTTTTTCCGGAAGAGAATCCTCACGACACGGCTGTTCTCGTCAAACAGTTCTTGTCTGCATAGGCTACTGATTGCAGAGAGGTAATTCGGTGAAGGAAGCGGTAAACAACACCGGCCCACTCAGCACGCCGGAGGCGGCATCCGTAAGAGACACGTTAGGCGTCGCGGCAAGCTTGCTTCTGCACTGGCCCGAGTACCTGATGGAAGCGGGCGAAATGAGTCTGTATATGTTTTCCATTTGCTCGTTTGCCACTCTGCTGCAACACCCCGCTTCTCCAGTCAGGCATTTTTTCATCAGCGGCATCGTCCGCCGTGCGCTGATGGGATTGGCCATCGGCGCCACAGTCATTGCGCTCATCATCAGTCCCTGGGGCAAGCAATCCGGCGGGCATATCAATCCCGCCATGACGTTCGCGTTCTACCGGCTCGGAAAAATCCGCCCTTGGGATGCGCTGTTTTACGGAGTCGCACAGTTCTCCGGCGCAACGAGCGGCGTTGCGCTCGCAACATTTTTGCTGAGAGGCGCTCCCGGGGATGTCACGGTTCGTTATGCAGTGACCGCCCCGGGCGTGTATGGTGCCGCCGTTGCGTTTGCAGCCGAGCTGGCCATCTCTTTTATCCTGATGATTACGGTATTGCTTGTGACGAACCACGAAAGGTTTGCGCGCTACACGCCATATTTTGTGGGTTCGCTCTATGCCGTGAACATTACGTTTGAAACACCTCTCTCGGGAATGAGTATGAACCCCGCGCGAACCTTTGGCCCCTCCGTTTACGGAGGCTACTGGCACACTCTCTGGATCTATTTCATCGCACCGACAGTAGGCATGTTGGCCGCAGCGGCAGTTTTTCTTCGCGCTCGCCACGGCGCGCCTCCGTACTGCGCCAAACTAGACCATGCCAACAACAAACGCTGCATATTCCGTCATGATCCGTGAGATCGACCTTTGGGGTGTCGAGCCGGGAGAAGTACCTGTCTCTCTGTCCGTTTGAGAAAGGAGGCGATTGTGAGCAAGACGCTAGACCAGAGCCCCGAAGAATACGACCTCGTAATTCTTGGAAGTGGAACGGGAGGAACCGTCGCGGCATGGACTTTTGCCGGTCAAGGGCAACGAGTTGCGGTCGTCGAGCGTAAATACATCGGCGGGTCGTGCCCGAACATCGCCTGCTTGCCAAGTAAGAACGTGATCCACAGCGCGAAAGTTGCTTCGTATTTCCGCAGAAGTGACGAGTTCGGGATCCCTAAACGAGATTTCGCCGTTGATATGCGCCTGGTTCGCGAGCGTAAGCGCCGCATGGTGTCCGTTTGGAACAAGGTGTATCTCGAAAACTATAAAAATACCGGTGCGGAATTCATCCTGGGCGCGGGGCGCTTCATCGGCCCGAATACCTTGGAGGTCACACTTCCGGATGGGACAAAGCGGCAACTCCGCGGAGCCAACGTGATCATCAATACGGGCACACACGCTTCCTTCGGATCAGTCCCTGGCCTGGCGGACGCAAAACCCCTTACGCATGTCGAAGCACTCGAACTAGATGAACTCCCTGAACATTTTCTCATCATCGGGGGTGGCTACGCCGGATTGGAGATGGCCCAGGCATTCCGGCGTTTCGGCAGCAAGGTGACGGTGATCGACCGCAACGATCGGCTAATGAATCGAGAAGACGACGATGTGGTGGAAGCGCTACGAGACCTTTTCGAGGATGAGGGCGTCGGCGTGGTTTTCAAAGCACGGATCAAATCTGTATCCGGCAGATCTGGCGAGTCGGTCAGAATCGTCGTCGAGGATGGAAACGGAGCGGGAAAAATACTGGAGGGCAGCCATCTGCTAGTCGCAGTCGGCCGCGAGCCCAACACGCAAGGAATCGGATTGGAGTTAGCCGGCGTCGAACTTACCGATAGCGGATACATCAAGGTAAACGAGCGGCTGGAGACCACCGCGCTCGGTGTTTGGGCGATCGGCGAGGTGGCGGGCAGTCCTCAGTTTACCCACGTTAGCCTCGACGACTTTCGCGTGGTCTATGACAGCATCACCGGTGGCAAACGCGTGACCACGGGAAGACAAGTTCCTTTTTGCCTGTTTACCGATCCGGAGTTTGCGCGCATTGGGTTGAGCGAAAAGGAAGCAAGGGCCCAAGGTATCGGTTATCGCCTGTTCAAGATTCCGATGGAAGCGGTCATGCGCGCCACCACGCTGTCGGAAACACGTGGTTTTCTAAAGGCGCTCGTAGAGATCGACAGTGGTCGCATTCTTGGCTTCACTGCTCTTGGTGTTGGCGCAGCCGAAGTCATGACTTCGGTTCAAGTTGCCATGGGCGCCGGAGTCCCATACACCGCGCTCCGTGACGCGATTCTGACTCACCCGACTCTTGTCGAAGGCCTCCTTCCACTGTTCTCTTCTTCCCCATCGACAACGGAACCGATAGCCGAGAATAATTTCGCTGGTGTCAAGCAAAAGGCGGTCTCACGCTGAGGTGGAGAGTTTGTGGCTAAACACAGGACGGGCAGGAAGCGGTAAGGAGCGTTTTCAGACGGACTGTTGACTGTATCCGTCACAATCATGGTGCTCGTTCGGAAGCTGCTGCCTAATCCGGAACGAAAGACCGTCAAAGCGGTGGTCTAGGAATCGGATCGATCGAGCACTTGAGCAGACGAAATTCCGCCGGGACGAAGACGCAGTTGGCGGAGGCATCAATATTCAAAAAATCGGAAAGGAAATCCCAATGGGACCACTTCAGGATAACTACCTCGCTGCTTATCGCAGCCTGAAGATGACGCGAGATGCCGCCGGTGTGCTGATAGCTGAATTTCATAGTAACGGCGGCCCGTTCACGTTCACGGCGCAGGATCACACTGAGTTGGTCGACGCTTTTTATCGGATCGCGCAGGACCGGGCGAACAAGATCGTGATCTTCACGGGAACAGGTGGGGAGTTCATTCCGGGCATCGACTTTGCCTCATTTGGCAACGTTGCCGACCCAGACATCTGGAGCCAAGTGCACGACGAGGGCGTTCAGATTCTCGAGAATCTGGCGAATATTCGCGTGCCCGTGATTGCGGCCGTCGAAGGACGCGCCTACGTGCATTCCGAGTACGCGCTGCTGGCCAACGTGATTGTGGCGGGCGAAGGGGCGACATTCAACGATCTACCGCACTTCGCCGGCGGCATTGTGCCGGGTGACGGAATCTTTACCACATGGAGTTACCGGGCCGGGGCAGGCAGGGCCGAGGCGTTCCTGCTGAACCCGCAGCCATTGACTGCGCGCACAGCGCACGAATGGGGAGTGGTTGCCGAGGTTGTGCCTGATGGCCAGGCGCTTGCTCGGGGGCGTGAGCTGGCCTCGCTCTACCTGAAGGCTCCAGAAGTCGCGCGCCGCAACACCCGCGTTCACTTCATTCAACCGTTGAAGGAACGTATTGTGCGAGAAGTTGGCTACGGCCTGTCGCTCGAAGGCGCCTCGGCAGCAGCGCTCGTCAAATCAATCCGCGCAGAGCATTGAACCAGCGGTGGTATGGCCACAATTCTTGATCTTGCCTGAAAAGGGGGTAGCTAATGAATACTAATGCGGCGACAGCACTCATCACAGGAGGGACGAGCGGTATTGGCCGAGCGACATCTAATAAATTGGCCCTGCTTGGCATCCATGTCTTAGTCGTAGGCCGCAATGTGGAGCGCGGCGAGAGGACGGTTGCCGAAATCCGCGCAGCCGGAGGTCGCGCGGATTTTATTTCGTCCGATCTTCGAGACGCGTCGAGCGCGCGCGAAGTGGCGAAAAAAGCTATCGAGCTCGGAAACGGCCACGTCGATATTCTGATTAATAATGCGGGAATCTTCCCGTTCGGGCCGACGAATAAAATGACGGAGGAAGATTTTGACAGGGTCTATTCGCTAAACGTTAAAGCGCCGTACTTCCTTGTCGCGGAGCTAGCACCCCTGATGGCGAGCAGAGGCAAAGGGGTAATCGTCAATGTATCTACGATGGTTGCCGATTACGGAGTGTCCGGCATGAGTCTCTATGCCTCGAGCAAGGCCGCGCTCAATCTACTGACGAAATCGTGGGCGGCTGAATATGGCCGCAGCGGTGTCCGCGTCAATGCGGTGAGTCCAGGCCCTACGCGCACGGAGGGCACCGATGCGATGGGAGAGGGTCTGGACCAACTCGCTGCCCAGGCGCCAGCGGGGCGTCCGGCTAATGCGGATGAAATTGCCGAAGCCATTGCCTTCCTCGCGACGGATCGTTCTAGTTTCATTTACGGCGCAAAACTTGCCGTCGACGGCGGCCGCACCGCTGTCTGAAATGTCCCAGAGATTCCGGACAGGGCGTGTCGGAGGACTGTTGCATTGCCCCTTCTCGTTACAAGCGCATCGAGTTATTTGTTCGGCTATTACACCGCTCTGCAGAGACTCCCGGGGGCGGAAAAACCACGATAGGCGTTCTAAGCGTAAGGACGCCAATTTCTTGTGATTGTATGCACTGCGTACCGGATCAAGAAAGTAGGACCCGTTGTCACGCGCGCCGTCAGCGGGGGGTACGCTGGGCGGAAAAAACGACGATTCAGATTTTCCTGGGACCTCCTTATTTTCAATACGATGCGATTAATTTGCGGATGCTCGACAACCGCGGCCCAGCTCGATCAACCGCGTTGGCCCTGCTGGTGATGCCGGCGGGGGCGCTGGCGCTGGGCGATTCGAATGACGGCAAACACAGGGCTTAGCTTGACGATTGGTTTGCGCCGCAGCGCTGGTTATCAGTGCGCTTACTAGAGCTTCAGTTCGCACATCTGATTTACTGTGCTAAGGCCTGTGCTGTCTCCGCGATGCACGCACCTATGCACGGAATAACAAAGCGCCACGTAAGGGTCCGGAACCCGCCGGGAAAATCCTACGCCAGGCGAAGACAAGCTATTAAGCGCCTCCGTAATCGGGAGCCTCGATCCCTGTTATCTGATGATTTGCGCTGAAAAAGCAAGATTCGATCGCTAAACCGTAAGCAAGTTTTTCTCATATCATGATTTTGTACTCGAAAAGGATAAAAGCGTCTGGTTGCCTTTGTTACGGTGTCTGCTGAATCTCTCGTGGCTTAGAACTTAGCATTTTCCTCCACGAGCGCAAGCCTCTGAGGATGCACGATCTTAGGGTCTTGCTACACGAGCCTGCTACATTCACGACGGCACGACTACTCTAGCGGCGTATCTATTGGAAATCATGAACTGCGCTGCACATCTGTTACGCGTCGAGTGCCACACTATCACGACTTACGATGCCGAAGTAAAAGCTCGTGGAAGCAGGGGCGCTTCCTGCCGTCATATAACGTGATACTACCTGTGACAAATGGATTCTTGTCGCGTCATCGGCCTCCATCGCGGCATTCCTGCTCGGCAATCAATCTCGCCTCTTTAGCCTTCATACGTCCACGGTGGTCGGTTCTTTTGAATTGAATCCAACGAGTCCAACGCTTTTTCTTGCTGCTGTCGGTCCATTCGATGAAGAGATGCCCACAGGTCATCCTTTTTTTGGTTCGAATAGTGCCTTACGCATCTCCGCAACGAAAAGGTAGGTTCACAGCAGAATTTACTTTCTACTGGAATCCACACGCCGCAAACACCGCGACCGCGACTTCGGCCATCGCGACTCATTTCGCAAAATCACTCCCTCACGGCTTAAATCGAATCATCCGACGCTCTCGCTTCTGCTTCTTGTTTCACCGCGACAATCCACGGTACGTTGTAGCCCGTTGCGGCCTGCGTTTCCAAAATGATTCTCAAGGCTTCGCGCCGTGCGGGGCGGCGCCACAGCCACCACCTTTCCGTACCCTTGGCGAGAGAAGACGTGCACTCGTCCATCGTCACGGGTCTGCCGCCGACAGTTCGCCGAAGGTCCTGCACAAACTGGAGTGCCTCGTTACAAAGACGGGCGGCAAAATCTCTTTGCTCCTCTTCGGTCGCAATCGGTGAAATTTCCGTAATTCGTTCGACTCGTTTGCAAAAAATTTCATCAGGCGAATTCAAAATCCAGTCGAGCGCAGTGTCATTGGGTCGGAGCCCTTCAGCCCATTGCTTGCGAATCTCCGAAAGGTTGACCCCTGTGGGGTTGATTTGCGGCTTTGACTCGGTCGTCACAGGAAGTGGACCGGATTCGTTTATAGGCCTCATCAAAAGTTAAGATCATCGTAAATCCTCTCTTTCCATACTCCTAGCGGTTCGCCATCGTATCGAGAGGTACTCCACTGTACAGTAACACATGCATTATCTTCGACATAGGCATTTTTTGTAGCTGTTTTGACCGTTAAAAAAGCATTTTTTTCTCAAAAATTTCCGAAAACGTTCAAAAAGGGCTTGAGGGCCACACTCGGGGATCACCAAAGCAGATAATATTTGCACGCCAGTTACCCTCTACCGTCCAAAAAGTGATGATCGAACCATCATCCATTCGTACTTTTCGTGCATTCGTACATGGGTGTGGTTCTCAGAGAATATAAAAGTAGAACGCGTATACAATGGGCTACGAATGCACGAATACTACGAACACCTAACAGCGCTTTTTACAAGCCGCCAGCCGTCACCGGAACTGCCCTTTATCTGCTTAGTGGCTGGAGTGATTTTGCCTGTGCGCGTCAAATCATCCATTTTGGCGCGAATCCAGTCGGCTGGTTTGTTGCGGTGGAACACACCAACGGATATGTCGGTTGGCAGTGCAAACCCCTCGGGACATTCGTCCATGAAATTGAGAATCTTGTCGCCCAGCGGGTCACCCGAAAAACTACCGAATATCTGGCCCACACTTGCCTCGCAGTAATCCCAGAACGCTAAAGCCGCCTTGAGATGTTCCACGCCAATTTCGCGGGCTGAGTCGAGCAGGGCGTAGAGCAGGCTCAGACGAAGTACGTGCGCCTCGGCTCGGCTTAAGAGGGCTCCGGATAGTCCCGCGCGAGTGCGAGTCAGGTGGGAATAAATCTGAGCCCACAGGGTCTTGGCTTCCGCGTTGCGGCTCACCTTACCGTCCCAGTCCGGTCGTTCACGGGAAGTGGTAACCGCCCGACGCAATCCGCTTACGATTTCGTTCACATCAACATCATTCCCGCCCTCGGGCAACATTTTTGACCGTCGAACCGCCACGATGAGATGGCGATTGGCGAAGCCATTGGCTCGCTCGGTAGCATTCAAGGTGTTCAGTAGTTCGGGTGGAGTGATATGGGCAACGAGGCTTAGGTTCACGTTATCAACTTTCAGCGGGTCTTTCCGAGTCAGCACGGTCAACTTCACAGTGTCCCACGCGTTACGCAGAACTGCGCTCATGGTGTTGCCCTCGCGCTTCATCACGCCTATCAGGCTGGCGTATTCCGACAGCACCACGAGATACGACCGACACACTGAAACGTCTTCGTAAGTCTGCGGCTCGGTTGCTTTGATGAGTCCTTCTCCCGTAGACAGGGCCGTTCAATATGTGGTCGTAAAAATGTTCATCGACTCGGTGAAAAATCGGGAGTGTTCGCTCTGTGGCGGTTCCTTTACGACCGCCTGCTCCTGACTCACCAACGAGCAACACAAACTCATTGGGATAATGCCTCTTACCATCCGCCACAGCGAAAGCGTTCCGACCGAATTGCACGCCTGCCATGACTAGAAAATTTGCCAACAACGCGTGCCGGTCTGCCTCAGTCTCCGGCTCGACGCGGCGTACGAATTCCCCAGCGAGCCCGTAGAAAGCATCCTCCCGCATGGGCTCAACCCATGTCGGAGCGAGGATGTCAGATTGATTTTCGTCGGTGATTTCGACCTCTGCAATGTTCTCCGCCGCTTCGCCGCGAGGACCACGGGTGAATGCCGATTCCACTTTCCGCTTAACAACGGAGTCGGGCATCGGAGGCTTGCAGCATTCCTTATTCAAGCCGCGCAGAAGATTCAACACAGTTTTTTGGGGATAACGGTCGTCGCGCAACTTGCATGCTTGCGCGAAAAGCCACTTGTCGCGCCCGCCTTCAGGAATGATGACCGGAACTTCGACCGAATCGGTTTTGGATGCTTCTGGTCGGGACGTTTGTTTCATAATCCAGTCGGTCAGCCACGGCGGAGCCACAGGAATCCCGAATATCGGCTCATGCACGACTTCGTACGGTTCACCTGTGTCTGGGTGAATCGAGCCCGCGGCGACCACGTAGCGATTGTGCGCGCGAACGCTGAAGGCTTCTCGACCTTGAATCGAGCAATCACGGTTGCCCATAACCCTAGAGCAATCGTCATGCTTGAAATATACGTGCCGTTTTTCACCCGACGATTTCACAATTAGGGTGTCGAGTTCATTGATGCTGTGTCCCGTGTCCTTTTGCATCTGTTCAAAGACGGCCGCGTTATCAACATCCCAAAACCAAAACCCATCCGACCGAGCGGCCGCAGCGCAGTTGTACGCGGGATTCTCTGCGTTCCACTTTGCGATTTGCTCCTCATCTATTGTGCCGAGGTTCTCCCAGCCGTCGAGGAAGGCTATTTTGGTTCGAGGTCGCAACGGCATCACAGGAATGCCATGCGTCGCAGTGAGAGATGCGCGCTCGGCGAAGGACAGGGCTTCAAGGCTACTCATTTGCCACCTCGACCTTGATTGCTTTCGGGCGACCGCCGAACATCCCGACCTCGAATTTCACCCGAGTACCTTTTGGGAAGGGCTCTCCATCGGGAAGAAAATCGCTGGCGTGAACGAAAATTTCCGTGTCGGAGTTCTCAGTGCGGATGAATCCGAACCGACGAGTGCGGAACCACGTAATGATTACGCCGTATTGAATGTCGCTCATTTGTTGCCTCGTTTTCTTCTGCCCCGCAAGAAACACTGCGACGATGCGGGACCGCCTCGACTACTTCGTAGCCTTGCGCAAAAATTCCGCGACCAACAACCGCAACATCTCGCTTGAATTAAGCCCCCGACTACGGGCGACAATCGCAAACTCCTTCATGTGGTCAGGTCGCAGCGTGTAAGTTTTCATTACCAATTTCATTCGTGATCCCCCCCATACCAATGTCGTCTTTATTCAGAAACTTTAGCGAACCTTGCGGGAAGGCGCTGTTTATTGGGCTTTTCTTATCCTTTGCCTCAGATTCGCCTCAAGTTCTTGAATATTCACGCCCTATGTATGACCCCAACAACCGACACCAGACAGGAAGCGTTGCCCGAAAGTCCTTCGAGTGATAGTGTCGCGACCGCAACGCCGCTCTCTACAGGCAAGCGAGGCACTGTGCCTAAGAGACGGTTTCAGACAGGTACTTTTGTAAAACGCGGAAAGAATTGGCTAGGGATGTGGCGTATCGACGTGACGCAGCCCGACGGTACCATCAAACGTGAACAGCGGAGCAAGACGTTTCTGGGGATGTCGGAGCGTGCGGCGCGCGCTGCTTTTCAGCCGATTTTGGACGCAGTGAACAAAGCGAGCGGAGCCGTGGCACCTGTTCCGAAAAGTGCGGCGACTCTGAATCGTTTGATTGATGAATGGCGTGAACAAATCGCGATGAGCCTAAAGCCGAGCACCCGAAAGGCTGCCGAATCACATTTGCGATGTCACATTGTTCCATCGCTAGGTGATTGTGCCCTGTCGGATTTGACGGCTAGAAGACTGCAAGCGTTTGTGAGAGGCATGTCAAACGGCGAGCGGACGCGAAAAACAATCGAGAACATCCTACTGACGCTTTCCTCGATTCTTTCGACTGCTCGCGGTTGGGACTACGACGTTCCAACAGTGGCTTTGTCCGATTTGTCGTTGCCACAAGACACGCCGCGTGAAAGAGTACATTGTTTCACCCGCGATGAAATGCGGAGCATCATTCGCTCATCGACCGAACCGCTTTCAACAATCTGCTTCGTCCTGTCGCTGACAGGTATGCGGATTGGGGAGGTGCTAGCCTTGCGCCGAGAAAGTTTAGATTTTCGGCGGAAGGTCATCAGCATTCGCGGCTCGGTCTATGAAGGGAAACTCGGAACTCCAAAGAGCAAAGCAAGCATCGCAGATTTGCCGATGCCCGACGCTCTTGCCGAACGACTCCAAAACTACGAATGGAATCCCGCGAAGAAAGAGAATCCGCTCGGGTTTCTTTTTTTGAACCAAGACGGACGACCTTACTCCGCGAACAGATTGCGGGAACGAAAACTTCATCCCGTCCTTGCAGAACTGGGGATTAGGCAGACGGGATTCCATAGTTTCCGTCACGCTGTCGCCAGTGAGCTAATCGACTCGGGAGCGCCAATCACAGTTGTACAAACTCAGATGCGGCATTCAGACCCGCGAATCACACTAGGCATCTATGGGCACGTCATTCCGCAGTCTCAGCGTGCCGCGATAGAGCGCCTAGCAGGGTCAATTGCTGACTGAGGCAGGAATTGCTGACTCAGCGTTTGGAATCTCTTTTCTTTCAGTGGGTTTGGGGTGAGCGATGGGATTTGAACCCACGACCCTCGGTGCCACAGACCGATGCTCTACCAACTGAGCTACGCTCACCACTGTTTAGAATCAGTTTACTATGGGGACAAGATGCTCATTCTTTTTTTTCTATTGCCGAAATTGCCCCCATTTTGTGCCCGAAACTTTCTTGCCGGTAGCCTTCGATCCGGGCCACTGTCGCGCGTCCCCGCTCGCGGTTTCCAGTCGCGCACCGCAGAAAAGACGATTCGCTTCTGCGTCCGCCCAACTTCATCACCTGATGGCGTGGTGCACCGGCATTTTCTGCGTCGGTAATAAACGTCCTCCTCAAATCATGGAGGAGGCTATTGTACCATTGCTCATCGTGGTCGTAATACTGAGCCCGCCAGATTTTCCGACCATCATTCCGCTCACGGGCCGACGTTAAGTGGACCTGTCGAAAATCGACCCGAGTTTGAGACATTTGCTCGGCGAGCAAGCCCCGACTTAATGACTTCGCCAGGTGGCCGGTGAAGAAGGGATTAAACAAGGTTGCTCATTGCACGGTGACGGTGAGTTTGATGCTCTGAGTAACATTTCCCGCCGACGCATTCACCGTGACTTGAAAACTGCCAGATGGAGTTCCATTGGTTGGCGGAGGATGTCCTCCCGACCCCGACCCCGAGCCTCCTCCACATGCGGAGGAGATCAAAACCAAACTCAAAACGGCGGCCAAGGCGCCCCACTTTAGCGAAAGCTGGCGTCGAGAGCTGAAAATTCCAAACAGCAATGCAAAAAAACAGACTCCGAGGGCGGGTGCCAAATGGCTCAGAGGGGACAAAGGCGCTCTGTCGATGACGGGTAAGAGCGACCCGTTGGCGGTTGTGGTCACGATGACGGTGAAGGAATCACTAGTAGCCCCTTGGAATGTAACCGAACTCGCGGAAACGGAGCAGGTCGTCGTGGCGGGCGCGCCGGTGCAGCTGAGGGCGACGGGTCCCACGAAACTTCCGGCTGGACTGACCTGCGACGTGAAAGTCGCCGTTTGTCCGGCATTAATCGTCATGGTAGTGGGGCTGGTGGCGTAAAGCGAAAATAGCGGCGAATTGGAGCCAGTGGTCGTGAGAAACAGAGCGACGCCGGCACCGCTAAGCAGGGCAATATCGGTCTTGCCGTCGCCGTTGAAATCTGCGGCAGCGAGGTTTGCGGGATTCAGAGCCGAGTCGTAGTTAATTGGCGACTGAAACGTGCCGTCACCGTTTCCGACCAGAATGGAAAGGCCGTCACTGCCAGTTGTGGCAAGATCAAGTTTTCCGTCGCCGTTAAAGTCGGCAGCGACGATCGAGTTCGGATTCGTTCCGGTGACGAAGGTTCCCGTCGAGGAAAACGTTCCGTCGCCGTTACCCAGAAATATCTGGACCTGGCTGGCCGGAGCTCCGAGTGTAACAGCCAAGTCCAGTTTTCCGTCTTGATTGAAATCGGCAACGGTGAGCGCGGT
>Ga0302326_10014909_pt1 | contig 16393 bp, 15 predicted proteins | sample Palsa_T0_3_FD_202264 | JGI IMG/M metagenome (GOLD analysis project Ga0302326, IMG submission 202264) | Peat permafrost microbial communities from Stordalen Mire near Abisko, Sweden - Palsa_T0_3 | ecosystem: Environmental > Terrestrial > Soil > Palsa > Peat permafrost | place: Sweden: Abisko... | reverse complement strand
TGACCAACCGTGGGTGATTTCGACGGTAGCGGTTTTAGCATTTCCGCTAAAGCCTTTAAAATGTGGTGGCCAGGGACGGAGTTGAACCGCCGACGCCAGCCTTTTCAGGGCTGCGCTCTACCACCTGAGCTACCTGGCCACTTCCTGCCTACACAGGTCCATCCGGACAGATTCATCCGAACAACAACCGGCGGCCGACTTGGCCGCCCATATGCGCTCTCACTGGGCGGGATGCCGCGAAGCAAAACAGCCGATGCGCTGGGACCGTGCGGAACTCTCGAATTATAGCAACCCCGTGCCATTCGCTCAAAATGATCGATGCAGTTCTTCGCGGCGTCGCTTCTTTCTCACATCATTTCTCGCAAGCTCTCTACGAGCTTTTCTGGAATACTCTCACAACGGGAGACGGGTGCTCGGCACGCCGTTCAAGATCGTCATTGCACAACGATTGCCGCCAAACCAGTACGGAATCTCACCGTAGTCGCTCACGTCAAACACAGCCAGGTCGGCGTCTTTGCCAGCTTCCACGCTGCCCTTGCGGTCGGCCAAACGAAGCGCCCACGCTCCATTGATGGTCGCCGCCGCGATCGCCTCCGCCGGTGACATCTTCATATGCGTGCAGGCCAGCGACATCGCCATCGCCATGCTAATTGTCGGCGAAGATCCGGGGTTGTAGTCCGTAGCAAGCGCGACTGCCACACCCGATTCAATGAACCGCCGCGCATTCGGATACCTTGCCAACCCAAGAAAATAATTTGCGCCTGGGACGAATGTTGCAACCGTGTTGCTCCGGGCGAGGGCTGGCAGGTCGGCATCGTTGACGCGGTCCATGTGGTCGAGAGATGCTGGCTGAAATCGAAGAAGCGGCCCGAGCCGCGTTTCGCTGAGTTGCCCCACATGAGCACGAACGGCAAGCCCGAATTTTTCCGCAGTCGTGAAAATCTGTATGGCTTCAGAGGAGCTGAAGGCTCCGCTTTCGCAGAACACGTCTGTGAACCGGGCCAGCTTGCGTTTCGCGACCACCGGCATCATCTCGTTGCAGACCAGGTCAACATATTCCTGAGAACGTCCCCGATACTCAGGGGGCACCGCATGCGCGCCGAGAAAAGTAGCAACCACCGCTCCGGGCCACTCGCGCGCAGCTGAGCGGATGGCTTCGAGCGACTTCAGTTCAGATTCGAGGCTGAGGCCGTAGCCAGATTTCGCTTCAACCGTCGTAGTTCCGTGACGAGCCGCGTCTGCCAGTGTTGAGAAAACCTTTCGGGTTAATGTGCCCTTGCTGGCCTCCCGCACCCCGTCAATGCTGGCGCGTATTCCTCCGCCCGCTTCCGCGATCTGTTCGTAGCTGGCGCCAGAAATCCGCTTCTCAAAATCCACCAGGCGCGCATGCGTGAATACCGGGTGGGTATGGGAATCGACAAAGCCCGGTACAACCACGCGTCCAGCGCAATCGATCTCAACAATCTTCTTGCGGTTCTTTTTGAGCCAAGGATCGCGAAGAGCGTCTTTGGTCGCGCCCACCGACACGATCTTTCCACCCAGGCAAAGCACCGCAGCGGCTGGAATGATTCCGAGTTCGGAAAGGGAAGCGCCGCGCCGAGGGCCGTTTGCCGTCGAGCGCATGGTGAGAAGTTGGTCGATATCGACCAGCAGGAGCGCCTTCGATTTCACTCGACCACCATCGGCACCTTCACGCTCGTCTTCTTCGCAAAATCCCTAGCCTCTTCGTATCCCGCGTCCACGTGCCGAATCACGCCCATCCCAGGATCGGTAGTCAGCACGCGCTCGATGCGAGAGGCCATCATGTCGGTGCCATCGGCGACCGTAACCTGCCCGGCGTGCAACGAGTAGCCTATGCCCACGCCTCCGCCGTTGTGGATTGATACCCATGACGCCCCCGCCGCCGTATTCACCAGCGCATTCAGCAGCGGCCAGTCGGCGACGGCATCCGAGCCATCGATCATGCTCTCGGTTTCGCGAAACGGAGAAGCCACCGACCCGCAATCCAGGTGATCCCGTCCGATCACGACGGGAGCTTTGATTGTCCCTTTTTTCACAAGATCGTTGATCGCCAGCCCAAACCGTGCCCGCTCGCCATACCCCAGCCAGCAGATACGCGCCGGAAGTCCCTGAAACTTGATGCGCTTGCGAGCGAGATCAATCCAGCGCCGCAGGCTGCGATTCTCGGGAAAAAGTTCGAGCACAAGATCATCGGTTACTGCGATGTCGGAAACTTCGCCCGAAAGCGCCGCCCACCGGAACGGCCCGCGCCCTTCGCAAAACAGCGGACGAATATAAGCCGGCACAAATCCCGGAAAGTCATAAGCATTTTTCACGCCGCGCTGAAACGCGAACGTACGAATATTGTTGCCATAGTCAAACGTGACCGAGCCCATCTTCTGCAGCCGCAACATGCCTTCAACGTGCTTAGCCAAGGCGTCAAGCGACCGCTCTTGATAAGCCTGCGGATCGCGCCCGCGCAATTCGAGCGCCGCTTCGAACGTCATGCCATTCGGCACATATCCGTTCAGCGGATCGTGCGCTGAAGTCTGATCGGTAACAATGTCCGGCACCACCCCGCGTTCGGCAAGCTCCGGAATAATGTCCGCGCAATTGCCCACCAGCCCGACCGAAACGTTTTCTTTCTTACGGACAGCATTTTTGAGAATACGCAACGCCTCGTCCAGCGTGTTTACAAGAAAGTCGCAATAGCCGGTCTTGAGCCGCTTCTTGATCCGCTCGGGGTCGACATCAATCCCGAGAAATGCCGCGCCCGTCATGGTTGCCGCCAGCGGCTGGGCTCCGCCCATGCCACCCATGCCACCCGAGACAATCAGCTTCCCGCCAAGATCGCCGCCAAAATGTTTGTCACCCGCGGCGTTGAACGTTTCGTACGTCCCCTGCACGATCCCCTGAGAGCCGATGTAGATCCACGATCCGGCCGTCATCTGCCCGTACATCATCAGCCCGGCGCGCTCCAGTTCGTTAAATTTTTCCCAGTTGGAGAAATGCCCGACCAGATTCGAATTCGCGATCAGCACGCGCGGCGCGTAATCGTGAGTCTTGAACACGCCTACCGGCTTGCCCGACTGCACCAGTAGCGTCTCGTCGTTCTCAAGATTTTTCAGCGAGCGAACGATGGCGTGATAGCAATCCCAATTGCGAGCCGCCTTGCCTGTGCCGCCATAAACGACCAAATCCTGAGGCCGTTCTGCAACCTCCTCATCAAGATTGTTCATGAGCATGCGCATGGCTGCTTCCTGCTGCCAACCCTTGCAGGAAAGCGTGGCGCCGCGCGGTGCGCGGATTTGGGCATAGGAAGAAGATGTGGGAGATTCGGTTTCCACGGGCATCTGTGTATGGTAGTTGGTTCCGCATCGGGTTGTCAGTATATGGATGCTGGTGCCCAGGGTACAATGTTGCGCAAAGTCTTGAATCGAAATGACTTGGCTGTAAAATAGCGAAGCGAGTTTTGGGCTGGCGATCATTTCAGCACATGGCCGCCCTTGCCTTCACTAAATAGGTCAACCAGTCAGAAGCTAGCTTCATTCCCCGACTCGACCGCACCGCAGAAATAGCAGCTGGGATGCTCGACGGTCATAAGCTAAGAGCTAACGCCATACTTTCCGCGAATTCGTCCCCGTCGGATTCGACGTATCGCCATAGAAGGTACACAACTTGGCCTAGCTCCCTTTTCACCGGTGTTGCAAGTTCGCGACAAGATAGAACTCGGAAGGAACCCGCCCGAAACTAAAAGGCAGCGGTCCCCAAACCGAGGAATAAAACCCCGCCCCCAGTCCCATGGTGGCGCCGTAGGCCTGAGGATCGATCTGCAAAATCTGTTGTGCAGCCACATATTGTGGAGCGATAGGGAAGGTGCTGGTGGTGTTTTCCGGGGTCACCACCAAATCCCCCGTCTTGAAGGCGAACTTGTCATATTCCACCGGCCGTGCCGCGAACAGCTGCATATAGTACTGGAACCCCCAGTGTCCCTCGAACAAAATGCTGCCGGCTTGCTTCTGAGTTTGCCGTTGAATGATGCTGGCCATGGTGCGCGCTGAGTTGGCCAAGGCAGTGTCTCCCCAGGTAATTGCGAGCGAGATCATCGCAGACAGGGCAAGGGGGACAATCAGCATTCCGGTTCGCCCGCGAGTGGAGGCGACTCGGGTTTCCTTTTCATCCAAGCGGCGAGCCAGCAGAATCGCGACTGCGGGAATGAGGGGAAGCAGCGAGCGAGCGTTGACCGTCCAGTTCAAAAATGCCGCGAACAGGAAAGTACCGAGAACCCAGAGCGCTAACAGGATCGAGTCTGCGTCTCCTTGTTTTCTGGAGTGTCTCCTAGAGTCTGCAATCACCAGCCCCAGAACGGAAATTCCACCGGCAAAATAAGAGGCGAACTGCGCCCCGATCCACGCCCAATGCTGCCGGGGATCGTGGATCAACGGAAGCAACCAACGCATTCCGACGGCCAGCCCGGCGAGCGCCGCAGCCACACTCCCAAGAATCAACTGCCGGCGTTTCCAGAGAAAAGGAGAAAAAAACAATATCGGCAGCGCGCATCCGCCGAGGAAACTGAGGCCAACCAATCCACTGATCAGGCGCGAGGCTTGATCGATGTGTTCTGGTGAGCGCGCATATTGAGCGGCATCCCACAGCAAACCGCGGCCGTAAAGCGCCTTGGTCCAGAACTGGTACCCGACCAGGCCCGCAACGGGTAAAAACAGATACCAGAGCCATACTCCAATGCGTCTCTGCCGGAGCAGTGCATAGACGGGAAGCAACAGGATCAAAGACGCACCAAAGTATTTGGTCAGAGCACAAGCCGCAATCAGAACACTGCTGGCCGCAAGGTGAAGTGGCTTGTCAGAATCAATTCCTTGCAGCCAGAAAATGACGGCCCAAATCCATAAGGCCAGCATCATGACGTCACACATCACTCCCGTGGCGGAGACCAGAAAACCGGGAGCGAACAGTGTGGCCGCCGCGGCGATCAGAGGAGCCGCGGTGAAGCGCTCCGCCAGGTGATATGTCCCCAAAACCACGGCGAGTGCCGGCAGAACAAAACCGACGTGCCATGCTCTTTCCGACCACCCCGCCAGGATTCCAACCAAAGCTCCATAATAAGACGAAAGCGGAGGGTTCTTGGTGACGGCGGACATGGGCATTTCGGTGACATACCAAACCAAACGGAATCCATAGGGATTGAAAGGATGATGCGCGATCTGTTGCGCCGTCCACACAAAGAGCGGGTCATCAATGTGAAAGGCCTTTCCCGAAAATGGCAGCAGGCAGACGAGGGTGGCCAAACTGAGCAGGAGATAGGAATGCGATGATGTCCAGTAAGGTGGAATGCGCAAGTGAGATCGGTCGCGCCCGTCCGGATTTTCGTGGATCGTCATTCCCACTCAATGGTCCCCGGCGGCTTCGACGTAATGTCATACACCACGCGATTCACTCCGCGAACTTCGTTCACAATCCGGTTCGAAATCGTCTTCAGTACTTCATAGGGCAGCGGAACCCAGTCGGCGGTCATGCCATCTTCGGAATGCACGGCACGCACAGCGCAGGTGTAAGCGTACGTACGCTGGTCTCCCATCACGCCGACCGACATAACTGGCAAGAGCACTGCGAACGACTGCCAAATCTTCTGATACAGCCCAGCTTTCTTGATCTCGCCCACCACAATCTCATCGCACTCGCGCAGCAGGTCGGCGCGTTCTTTGGTCACTTCACCCAGAATCCGCACCGCCAGTCCCGGCCCGGGAAAAGGCTGCCGCTGCAGAATATCCTCGGGAATGCCAAGATCGCGTCCGATGCGTCGGACCTCATCTTTAAATAAGTCCTTCAGCGGCTCAATCAACTTAAGCTTCATCGTCTCCGGCAGTCCGCCCACATTGTGATGCGACTTGATGACCTGCGATGGCCCGCGTACCGAACGCGACTCGATGACATCGGGATAGAGCGTCCCTTGCACCAGCCACTCGACTTCGCCTTCTTCTTTCTCGATGCGTTGCGCCTCCTCATCGAACACCTTGATGAACTCCCTGCCGATAATCTTGCGCTTCGTCTCTGGATCGGTTACTCCCGCTAGCTTCTCCATGAAGCGATCCGTGGCATCGACTGCGATCAGGCGCAATCCAAGATTGTCGCGAAGATTTTGCTGAACCTTCTCAAACTCGTTCTTGCGTAGGACGCCATTATTCACGAACACGCAAGTGAGCCGCGACTTGCCGGATGCGTCGCGCATGGCGCGATCCACCAGCACCGCCGCAACTGAAGAATCGACCCCGCCCGAAAGGGCGCAGATCGCCCGCCCCTCGCCGACCTGCTGTTTTACCTGGTTGACGGTCGCGTCAATAAAATGCTGAGGCGTCCAGGAAGGCTTCGCTCCACAAATGCCCATGGCAAAGTTGCGTAGAATATCTGCACCGAGCGGAGTGTGGTGCACCTCAGGATGAAATTGCACAGCCCACATTTGTCGCTCATCGTTTTCGATGGCGGCAACCGCATGGGGAGTTTTGGCAGTCAGCCGGAATCCAGGAGGCAGTTCCTCAGCCGAGTCGCCGTGCGACATCCAGACCGTCAGCAGACGAGGTAGTCCCTGAAACAGTCGCGAGTCCGATTGCTGGATCTCTACGTGCGCGTGGCCATACTCGCGTTGAGCGGCCGGTCGCACCTTTCCGCCAAGGGCATATACCATGAACTGCAATCCATAGCAGATGCCAAGTACCGGAATGCCAAGCTCGAAAACACTCTTGTCCGCCAAAGGCGCGTCGTTATCGTAGACCGAAGACGGCCCGCCGGAGAGAATGATCCCCACAGGAGAGTAGCTGCGAATTTCTTCCAGCGTGGCGTTAAACGGCAGGACCACCGAGAAGATTTTGAGCTCGCGAATGCGGCGCGCAATTAGTTGCGAATATTGCGCTCCAAAGTCGAGGACAACGACGGATTGGGTTTCCACGGATGAGTGTCTCAGAATTGGTACGGTCGTGTAAAGAAAGAATGCTGCCCGTGAGCTACCGGTGCCGATCGGTGCAAACAACAATGAAGAAATCGCATTCCCGACACGAATCCGGGCATTATTTGACCTGAAAACTGCGAGCGTCGATCGAGATATCATTGATAATGCTGGTGGCCTTGACCTCCCACTCCACCGACTTTGTGAAGCCAATTTCAGATTCGATCGTGTAGCGAACGTCATAGCGAGTTGGCAGCGTGAGGCCGTCGGCAGTTTGAAAATCCGAAAAACGCTCTTCCATCCGATAGCGTCGGGTCGATTTGCCGGCCATTGCGGTCTCGCCGCCAGCGACGCTGGTTGAGGGCTCCATCCGATAGACCGTCATCACGTGCCGATAGGTCTGGGGATCAAAGTACAGAGAGATGTCCAGGTCTGTATTTTTCTTGGGTTGATAGCGCAAGCCAAGAAGTTCCTGACCGTCCACTTTTTTCATACCCTCACCATGGAGCGTGGCCTTGCGGCCCTCGAGATCAAGCAGCGGCCAACCGACCGACCAGACGCCTCCCAGTAGGTTTTCACGGAGAACCACATCTTGGCTTAGAACAAAGTTGCCAAACTCAGAGCGAGTCTTGTCGCTGTAGGTGCCGGCGACGCTGATTTTGTCGCCGTCGCAGATAAACTGCTCACCGCGATATCTGCCCGCGTTGATCTTGAATAAATAGTCGGATTTTCGTCCCTCAGAGGCAACCACCGACTTGCCGTCGATTGCGCCCGACCCACCCACCAAAATCCGGTAGGTGGCCGGGCCTTGCACCACCCGCGACTTAACCGCGCTACGCGCACGTTCCGAACCAATTGCATCCAGATGCCTGGTGAGGATCTCCCCGGGAGTCATGTCCGCGGCCCAAAGGGTTACCGAACCAGTCATGAACATGGAAAATAGGATCGCAGGCACATGGCTGCGCAGCGGCAGTAACCGCATGGTTGGATGTCCTTCTTGATGCGAGGAAGTGCACTCTTCGGCGTTACTCACGTAAACAACTAACGTGAAGCGAGCTGTGCAGACCTGGGCGACTAGAGTATCACGACATTCACCAGTTTTTTCGGCACGACGATGACGCGCGCCACCTGCCTGCCGTCAATCGCTGCTCGCACCTTCCCATCGGCGAGCGCCGCTTGCTTGATCTGATCCTCGGTCGCATCCGCCGGTACAACCACCACGCTGCGTAGTTTCCCGTTGACCTGCACGGGAATCTCGATCTCATCCTCGGCCGCCAGCGCCGCATCGTACTTCGGCCACGGGGCCTTCAGCAAATTGCTCCTCTCGCCAGTCATTTCCCACAATTCGTGCGCCAGATAAGGCGCCAGAGGAGCGAGCAGCAAAGTGATGTTGCGTTGTACCTCCGCGATCAACGATCGGGGAACCAGCCCGCTCGTGATCGCCTCCTCCGCTCCATAAATCTCGTTCACCATCTCCATGATGGCCGCGATGCAGGTGTTGAAATGCCACCGCCCGTCGAAATCATCGGTGACGCGCTTAATGGTCTGGTGCAGCTTGCGCTGTATAGCGCGGGCTTGCGGCGACAACGACTCTGCCTGCGTCCCTGAAGCCTCGGCAGTAGCAGCAAGCGGTCTCTCTGAGGGATTTCTCGAGTAGAACCGATACACACGCCCCAAAAACCGCTGAATCCCCTCGATTCCTGATTCTTGCCAGTCCAGATCACGCTCCGGAGGCGCCGCAAACAAGCTGTACATCCGCGTAGCATCCGCACCATACTGCGCGACCATCTCATCCGGCGACACCACGTTCCCGAAGCTCTTCGACATCTTAGCGCCGTCTTTAATTACCATCCCCTGAGTAAACAGCCGTGCCACCGGTTCGTCATTCTTGACCAGCCCCATATCGCGCATGAACTTGGTCCAGAAGCGCGAGTAAATGAGGTGGAGAATGGCGTGTTCTACTCCGCCAATATATTGATCAATCGGAAACCAGTAAGCGATCTTCGCAGAGTCAAAGGGAGCCTGATCATTCTTCGCGTCGGCGTAGCGATAGAAATACCAGGAAGAATCGACAAACGTATCCATGGTGTCGGTCTCGCGCCGCGCCGGCCCGCCACACTTCGGACAAACCGTATTCAGAAACGACGGCACATTCATCAACGGGGATCCGCCCGCCAAAGTGATGGGCACGTTGTCCGGCAAAATCACCGGCAAGTCCTTTTCCGCCACCGGCACCACGCCATCCTTATCGCAATAGACCATAGGAATCGGCGTGCCCCAATAGCGCTGCCGCGAAATCCCCCAGTCCTTCAAACGAAACGTGGCGGTAGCTTTGCCGAATCCTTTTTCCGCGGCGCGGGCCGACATCGTAGAGATCGCTTCCTCGCAATCCAATCCGCTGAATTCGCCCGAGTTCACCAGAATTCCGTCCATGGTGGTAAAGGGCAGCACCGGTTCCACCATGGTTTCCTCCGGATCGCTTGGCTCCGGCAGAATTACCACCCGGATCTCCAGCCCGTACTTCTGCGCAAATTCGTAATCGCGCTCATCATGAGCCGGGACGCTCATGATCGCTCCCGTGCCGTAGTCCATCAGAATGTAGTTGGAGACCCAGACCGGCACTGCTTCGCCGTTATAAGGATTCTTAGCGTAGCGCCCGGTGAACATGCCATGTTTCTCGATGTTGCCGATATCACCCGCGGCTTTCGCCCGGCGCTGCTCGGCGATCAACTCTTCTACCTTAGCTTTCAGGTCGGTATTGCGTGAAATCATGTCGCACACAAGCGGATGCTCGGGCGCCAACTGCACAGAAGTTGCGCCATAGATCGTGTCGACGCGCGTCGTGAAAACCGTAATCGTCGATCCCGCCGGCCCCACCGTCCCGCCCAGATCGAAATCCACCAAGGTTCCTTCGCTGCGTCCAATCCAGTTCTGCTGCATGATGCGGACTTTGTCCGGCCAGCCCTCCAACTTTTCCAGATCGCGCAGCAACTCGTCCGCGTACTTCGTGATCCGCAAAAACCACTGTTCCAACTCCCGCTGCTCAACCGGAGTATCCTCATGCCGCCAGCACATCCCACCCACAACCTGCTCGTTAGCCAGCACCGTAGCGCACTGCGGACACCAATTGACCCTGCTCTTCTTGCGATAAGCCATTCCCGATTCGTAAAGCTTAAGAAAGAACCACTGATTCCACCGATAGTAGTCCGGCAGACAGGTAGTAACCTCGCGCGACCAGTCATAAGCGAAACCGAGGCGCGTCATCTGCTTTTTCATGGCCGCGATATTCGTCAGCGTCCACTCCTTAGGGGGAGTGTTGTTCTTGATGGCCGCATTCTCCGCCGGCAGCCCGAACGAATCCCACCCCATCGGATGAAGCACGTTGTACCCATTCATCCACATGTAGCGCGCCAAAGCATCGCCGATGGAATAATTGCGGACGTGTCCCATATGCAGCGCGCCCGAAGGGTAGGGAAGCATCTCCAGAACGTAATACTTCGGTTTCGTGGAATGAGCCTCGGCCGCATAAAGCGAAGGCTCGCTCAGCCAGCGCGCAGCCCATTTCTGCTCAATGCGCTGCGCATCGTAGCGCTCATCGCGCACGGTGGCGATCGGTTTGTCTTCCTGGGGCATAGATTTAGAGACAACGACTACGGATAACGATCATTGGTAATGATGATTCAGAAATGGGCAATTCACAATTTTACAACGGCCGGACCGACAACACGCGCCCTCGCGAGCCTGCAGCCTGCCCTGAAGCCCAAGGTCAAACTCGCACAGGGACAGCCGTGCCCGGCGGTCCAACCGAGCGCAGCTGTCGGAGAATGCTTTCCATCAAACCACTCTCAATTTGCGCAGCGCGTATTTCATTCTGTACACCGAAACGCCGAAAGGCTTACAATTCGCCTCAGAAGAGGGTTTTATGCACATCCCCCGCCTTCTGCCTTTCGCCTTGCTGATTTCCGCATGTGTTGTGCCGCTTGCGGCGCAATCCTCGCCTTCCAAAAACCCCGTTTCTTCTCGCCCACTACTGGACGGGCTCATTACTCCGCCGGAGTTTCGCACGAACGCTCCCACGCTGGAGTTTCACGGACCACTGGTAGGGCAGAGTCCCGAAGCGATCCCGAAGCCGTATGCACCGAAACTGGAGTCTCGGGAGCAAGATCCCACGCCGACAAACGACGACATGGTCTGTCTCTACATCCGGAGCTATCGCGTCATTCGCGACGATCCCAAGTCCGACTCGACGAGGTTCGCAGGCTACTCCGAATGCCAACCGACCGCTAGGTTTCAAATGAAATCCGCAGTAGATTCGCTGGAGATAGACCCTCGTTGAGCGCGATTTGCGATCCGAGGTGCAGCGCATGGCGCCCGGCTCCGCGTGTTCCGGATCAGTGCCTCAGGAGCGCTACAAATTTTGCGCTATTTAGATTTAGAGACCGCGTGGGCCTGAGCGCCAGCCGAACTTTGGGACCAGCCCGAACCTCTCGAACCTTACCCGTCCCCGAAAACGCTCCAAGACAGGCGGCGCCGTCGCGGTTCTTTCTCGCTTGCCTTTTCCTCGCGTAAGAACCATAAATACTGGCACGCTATGATTGGTCGTTGGTGGGCCCTTTCTCTTACTGTTGTGCTAGCGGTGTCACTGGCCGGTCGTGCGCAAACTTCACCGCTCCACAGTCCTGCCAAGGACGATTACTCGCAAGAGCCCGCAATCATCGAAGAGATGGCGACCAAGATTGCCTTCGACAACGACGGCACCTCTGTCCGTGAGCAGACCAGCCGGGACGCCTTCGCGCTCATCAGTTTGCGCCGCACGGATGCCGCGATGGAAGCTGGCGTGAAACAGTGAAGGTTGCTCCGGACGATGCCGAAGCGAACCTGAACTTAGGCACGTTTCTCACCCAGCAAAAGCGCTATGCCGAGGCCGTCCCCTACCTCGAAACCGCCGCGAAAGGCGACAATTCCCCGGTTGCTCAATCCCGTCTTGGGTTCGTTTATTTGCAAGCTGGACAGGTCTAACGCGGCGCCGCCGTTCTGCAAAAAGTAGTTGAAACCGATTCCAGCCCCGGGATGCTGAACGACGTCGCATACTATTTTGCCGTGGCCAATGTCGATCTCGCCGGGGCCCTCGAATACGCGCAGCAAGCGGTCGATAGGCAGGAGAAGGTATCCCTTGACGTAACACTTTCCAAGCTTCTCCCCGAAGACTTGGCCTGCACGCGGAAGATCGGCATGTTCTGGGGATACTCTGGGATGGGTTCATTTTCGACTCGGCCATCTTGATCTGGCGGAAAGCTACCTCCACGCAGCCTGGCTGCTGTCGCAGGGAGGGGTCGAGGCCGATCATCTTGGGCAAGTTTACGAGCAGCAAAAGAAAACCGAGAAGGCGATCCACATGTATCACCTGGCTTTGTCCACGCCCGGGTCACATACTCCTGGCGGGTCATGGGATGACACCCGCCACCGTCTCGAACATCTGACGGGCGCGATGCCGCCTTCGCCGATGGAACGGCTTCACGGCGATCCGAACGGCGCCGAACTGAGCGAACTGCGTACCGTCAAACTCAAACACCTAGTCCCGGGATCGGCCACGGCGGAGTTCTTCTTGCTCTTCAGCCCAGGCCCGAAGCTGGAAGCTGTGGCATTTATCAGCGGCTCAGAAAGGCCTAAATCCGCTCGTGACGCGCTATTGGAGGTTAAATTCCAAGTCGCTCACCCGGAGGGCAGTTCCGCCCGCCTGGTGCGGCGCGCGATTGTGATGTGTTCGAATGTCTCGGGATGCAACGCGGTTCTCTATACTCCGGACTCCGTCCATTCCGTGAAGTGATCGCTAGAGCGATTGGCCGCAATCCGCTGCCGATCAAAACCGACCACTACCTGGTTCGGCCGCCATTTGCCCCATTCCAGCCCAGCCGCTAAACTGAATGTCCCGGGGTACTCCTATGCTCGTAGTCATGCAAGCGCAGGCCACCGAGGAGCAGGTCCGCGCTGTTTGCCAGAAAATCGAAGCGCTTGGATACCGTGCCCACTCCATGCCCGGAGCGCAACGCACCGCCATCGGCATCACCGGCAACAAAGGCGAGGTCGAATCCGGATCTCTGGAAGAAATGCCGGGTGTGCAGGAAGTCATCCGCGTTTCCAAACCGTACAAACTGGTCAGCCGGGACACCAAGCCCGACAACACGGTCATCAAGTTTCCCAATTCGCTCGTCACCATCGGAGGCCCCGACCTCGCCATCATTGCCGGTCCCTGTGGCATCGAGACTCGCGACCAGGCCTTCACTATCGCTGAGCGCGTAGCTCGTGCCGGAGCCCAGTTCTTCCGCGGGGGCGCCTACAAACCTCGCACTTCTCCTTATTCTTTCCAGGGACTGGGCGAGGAAGGCCTGAAAATTTTGGCCGAAATCCGCGAGCACTTCGGCCTGCTCATCGTCACCGAAGCGGTAGATTACGAATCGCTCGACCTAGTCGACCAATATGCCGACGTAATTCAGATCGGCGCCCGCAACATGCAGAATTTCTCTCTACTCAAGCGCGCCGGACGCGCCCGCAAGCCGGTCCTCCTGAAACGCGGCATCTCGGCCACGCTCGAAGAATTTCTCATGGCCGCCGAGTACATCATGAGCGAGGGCAACTACAACATAGTCCTCTGCGAGCGCGGGGTGCGCACCTTCGCTGATCACACCCGCAACACGCTCGACCTCAGCATTGTGCCCGCCGTTCAGCGCCTCAGCCATCTACCCATCGTCGTCGATCCCAGCCACGGCACCGGCAAGCGCAACAAGGTAACACCTCTCTCCCGCGCCGCCGCTGCCGTCGGAGCCGATGGCCTGATCATCGAAGTCCACCACGATCCCGACCGCGCGTTGTCGGATGGCATGCAGTCGCTATTCCCCGATCAGTTCGACGCGTTGATGGTCCAGGTGCGGCAGATCGCGGCGGTGCTGGGCCGATCGATTCCAAAAGCCGTGGAGCCCGCCGTCTTAGCAGGCACATCAAGGCAATCGACCTCCTGATATGGAGAAATGAGATTATGACGCCGCGTGCTCTGTTCCCTACGCTGCTTCTCATAAGCGCCGCCGCTCCACAAGACTCTACTCCCATACTGCTTTCAAATGAGGTGTCGATTTGTCATGGCGACGACAGCGATGCTCCGGGCTGTGTCACCCCGCTACGTCGGACTTACGATCCCGACCCCGAGCCTCCGAAAGATGAGCGCAAAACACGTCATCCAGGGGCAGTTTCGCTTCCGTTGAGCCCCGAGTTTGATGAGGCAGCCGTCGATGCCGTGAAGAAATGGAAATCCCGCCCCGCAATCAAAGACGCTAAACCGGTCGCGACCAAAGTCAACGTTTACGTGTCGTTCCACCTCTACTGATATGACCGCATCTGATAGTCTCTTGCCGTCAGCGAGGCCAACTCGTCACTGAATGAGAAAATTCCTGTTACTCGCCGTCCTTATCCCACTCGTCCTCGCCGCCGGCTGGTACTACTTTCACGAGCGCACTCTCCCCGGCTACGGCCCGCTCTACCGCGAGTACGCTTACATCTCGAACGGGAAGAGCAACACAGTTACAGTGATCGACTTGCGTAGCTTCCGCCCGGTAAGAACGCTCCAGGTCGGCGCTGAACCTACCGGAGTCGCGGCCAATCCAAAGCGAAACGAAGTGTATGTCGTCAACAGCGGCTCTTCGAATGTTAGCGTGATCGACGCAGAACAGAATAAAGTCGTTGCCACCATCGGCGTCTACGGACGTCCGTTCTTCATCGACGTTTCTCCCGATGGCCACCGCGCCTATGTCGCCAATTCCGGATCGAATAACCTTTCGGTGCTTGATCTTGACCGTCGGTCGGTTGCAGCCACACTTCATGTCGGCGCAAGTCCCGGCTTGGCCCGCGTTTCGCCCGATGGATCGACCGTGATTGTCACCAATCGCGCCGACAACACTGTCTCGATCATCGACGCGGCGCGGCTGGCTGTGCGCTCCGCCATCAATCTCTGCATTCACCCTGAGGACATCGCCATCCTGCCCGATTCCACGAAAGCGTTTATCTCCTGTTCCGGATCGGGCCAGGTAGCGAGCATCGAGCTCAAGAAGAACGATCTCGGGAACGACAAACTGCTCGCACTCCTCGATGTCGGAAAATCTCCCGTGAGTCTGGCATTGAAACCCGATGGCGGAGAACTGGTCGCGTTCAACTTCGACGCCGGCACCATCTCCATCATCGAAACAACGCCCGACGAAGTGTCAGGTAGTTATCTCGTCGGGGCCCAGCCCACACGTGGCGTGGTTTCGCTCGACAACTCGCGTTTGTATATCTCCAACTTCGGATCGGATAACATTGCTGTCTATGACATCGACCTGGGCAAGATTATCGCCTATCTGCCCGTAGGAACCCGTCCCGATGCGCTCGCCCTATCGCAGAATCAGAACTATCTGTTGGTACTCGACTCCGGTTCCGGAGACCTGGCAGTAATCCAGAAACGCCAGCCGAACAAGAAATTTGAACCCTCGGAATATTCCTTGCTGACCATCATCCCCGTCGGCATGCAACCGAATCAGATCGTGGTGAAATCGTTTCGGGCGACGAAGCTTATCGAAGAGCGCTAGCGAGAGGGCGCGAGCTGCGCTTGCAGCGCTTTCAGCTTCAGATCGTCGGGCCCCGAATGTTCACGAAAAAACATCCGGGTCCCCACAATTTTGTTGAGCCGTGATTCAGTATCTACTTCGGCATCACTTCGCGTGCCAACTTACTCGCTACCACTTCGCGGATCTCGCTGCGTTTCTTTCCCGCCTCGATCATGGCCTCTCGCGATCCGTAATGCTTGGCGATGATGGTTGCCGCTTTGGTGTCGGCCTGATCGATTGCCGCCCAGTTCGGAAACATCAGCCCGAGCGCGACATCCCAGTCGTGTGGTCCATCGGTGGTCACGTTGGTCCAGATTTTGTAGTCCGTGATGATGCCTTCCTTCTTCACCGCATCGTAGGAAGGCTTCACGTTCTCGCGAAAATCTTTCCAGAACGCTTCCGCCTGGCCGGGTTTGAGTTCGTAGTAAGTAACGCGCCACACGGGTCCATAATCATAGTTGGGATTTTGCGCATAGCCGGAAAGCGCGGTGAATAGGGTTACGGCAAACAACGTGGTGCATAGAACTTTTCTCATCTTGCCTCCTGTTGGTTTTGGACCGGACGGAAATGGCCCAGTACGGACGCCGAAGCGTATCATCGCGAACGACCGTTTTCAAACGAGCCGGAAAGGCCCTCGGCGTAGGATCCATGAAGTTGCTGTGCACTACGCTCGAGTCCGCCCCAAAATAAAATCACCATCAGAATCCGCCAGGCCACCAGGCCTGCCAACCTCGGCCCAGGGCACGGCTCGGTTTTCCCAGCCTGGCTTCTTCCAGTTCTTTGGCTCGCCCTTTTTCACGGTCAC
>Ga0302326_10014906_pt1 | contig 16394 bp, 8 predicted proteins | sample Palsa_T0_3_FD_202264 | JGI IMG/M metagenome (GOLD analysis project Ga0302326, IMG submission 202264) | Peat permafrost microbial communities from Stordalen Mire near Abisko, Sweden - Palsa_T0_3 | ecosystem: Environmental > Terrestrial > Soil > Palsa > Peat permafrost | place: Sweden: Abisko... | reverse complement strand
GTACCAGCTCACGGTCTTGGGGTCGGTGGAAATGTGTGCGGTGAATTGGACGGTTCCGCCGGTTAGGATATCTGCGCTCTCAGGTGTGATCGAGGCAGTTACGGAATGGACCACCGACGAGCCGGCGCAGCCGGTGAAAATGCAGGAAAACAACACAACGACCACAACCGGAAGCCTGTTGAAAGCCATGACACCCCGCCTGGACCGAGAGGATTAAGGGCAGAAATACCGACGCCACTTTAACCCAGATTAATGCGTTCCGTTTCGGTAATCGAAGAAAGGCCGTTACTCTTAGTGAGTGGAGTATCGGATTTCCTACCGGAATCGTTTTCTGAGCGGAGGTTCGGAGGGCCAGGACGTTTGCTGACGTCGGTGAGTGGTTGTCGATGCCTTGGGCTAACGTGCTCTTAACACTGGAATTAACACAACGCGGATCACCGGTGTCACTCCAAGCTGATTCTGCGAGCGGCTTCGAAAGTACCGATTCCTCTGCCGGTTTCGCCAGGTAACTCGCGCTAGAGTTAGAGCTCGTATCCGATTTTGCGCACGAGTTCGTGGCGCAGTTTTGCGTCTTCGGGTCCCTCCACGCCAGCCGGTCGACGAACCGTCGATCACCCCGACAATTCCGCAGCCTTGCGCGGTCTCCGAGACGATCACTTCCACCGGGTTCGCCGTGGCGCAGTGGACGGTGCACACCTCGAAGCAATCGCGGACCCGGCCGAGCACGTTGATCGGATAGGCCTGGCGGATCAGCAGGACGAAGATGTGTCCGGCGCCGATGGCCCGGGCGTTGACGGTGGCGGCGCGGCGACTAAGGACGTTCGTCCGGACGAAGGTGTTCCACGGCGCAGCAGGAACGCATCCTGCATCGCCATTTTTTGGGCGAATCGATCCGAAGGATTTCCGGCGAGGAACATCGGGACTTCAGAACGGTCGCCAAGATGCTTCGGAATAATCCGGCCAGATTGAAAGAACACCTGGAAGCTGCATGCGGCGAGCTTACGACAGACTTTTTATTTTGCAAGACAGAACTTGGAGGGTTTTTTCACAGCTTCTTACCCATGTGTCCGGGTTGGACCAAGACAGTTTGGTGGGCCCGCCAGGATTCGAACCTGGGACCAACGGATTATGAGTCCACTGCTCTAACCAGCTGAGCTACGGGCCCGCAGGTTTACAACATACCACACCGTAAAGTGTTCGTGGATACAGGCCGGTCCTTGTGAGATTGTTGCCCTGCCTTGGTGCTACTTTAGCGCTTGCATGTAATCCGCGTCGATCTTCAGCGCTGCCATCGGGGGAATGTCATAACGCTCTTGCTCTACAAAGGCGTGTTTGATGGTGGCTTTCTGTGCAGCTTGGAAGATTCGGCGATAATCGATGCTTCCTCGGCCCAACTCCGTCGACGGCGGCGGCTCAGATTCCGTCCCCGGTGTACCGCTGAGCTTAAAGTCCTTCACATGCAGCATGGAAAAGCGCGCGGGGTAGCGCGTCAGATAGTCTACGGGGTCTTTGCCGCCGCCGACCACCCAGCCGCAATCCATCTCCATCGTTACTTTCGCGGGATCGGTCAATCGTAAAAGCTCATCGTAAACCAGCACGCCATCTTTCACCCGAAACTCCGCCGTGTGGTTGTGATATCCGAACCGGATCCCTGATGCATTCACACGCTCGCCCAGGCGATTGAACTGATCCGCATTCCACCGCCAGTCGTTGAGAGTCATGGCTTCGATGTTCGCGGCAGGTCCGCCCGGCTTGGCGGGTGAGGAATCGGGCAGCGCCGGTGACGAACAGATTATGTACTGGAGGCCTAGATCCTTGCCGAACTGAATGACTTCATCCACGTGCGGCGCAAGCTGCGCCAGAGGATAGTGAGCGCTCACGCAGCGCAAACCCGCTTTATCCATTAGTTGCTTTACGTCGCTGGCGCTGTGGCCGAAAAATCCCGCGGCCTCCACCTCGCGATAGCCCATGGCGCTCAGTTGCCGCAGCGTTCCTTCATAATCGTTCGGCAGCAGATCTCGGACCGAGTACAGCTGCAAGCCAATCGGGAGGCCCAAGGGATTGGCCATGAGCTGGGATGCACTGTTCCACAAAACCGCCCAGGCAGCAGAGGCCGAAGCGGTTTTCAAAACGGATCTTCTCGAAATGGGTTGCACGGTCACAGCCTCAATTGTGAGTAATCTGAGATCAACCAACAGCCGCTAGACGCCGACTATCCTCGAATCGCCCTGGCGTCCGCGTCCCAGGTGGCAATTTTGTTTTTGAAATAGGCGTAGTTGGCCAAGTGGCAGCCGATCGCGGCATGGTTGCCGAACTCCTCGTTCTCCACGACGGCCTTGCGGGTGCGGACCGCGTCGAAGAAGTTTGCCTGGTGGGCCGAAACGTCACTGTATCCGAGGGGCGCGGTAAAAATCTCAGCTTCGATTGGTTGGTAGTCAAGCGGAGCGGTCGGAGGATGCTCGGCGGACCACTGCGCCAGGTACTGATTGCGCAGACGTGCCGGCCAACCCTTTGTCGAATACGCTTCCGGTTTGGGACTCCCATCCTGCGGTGTGAAGGCTAGGGTTTGCCCATTGATTTCCATGGTGCCTTTTGTACCGTGGAATTTGATCGGTTCACCGCCCTCGTTGTTTAGATTGCAGCAGAGCGACACGCGAAATTTTGGGTAGTCATACACCGTCTCAATCAGGTCCGGAAAATCGCGGCCATCCTTCCAGCGGAAGAGTCCGCCGCTCGACTGGGCGCGCGCGGCCACCTCATTTATTCCGGAGATGAAGTGAATCCCCGAGAGCAGGTGCACGAACAAGTCGCCGGCGAGACCTTCGCCGTAGTCGGCGAAGCAGCGCCAGCGGAAGAAACGCGCGGCGTCAAATGGGCGCTGGGGCGCACCCTCCAGGAAAGTATTCCAGTCGATGGTCTGTTCGCTCGCGTCGGACGGAATTGGATATACCCACGCCCCGCTGGCTGAGTTGCGGTTGGACGAGCCTTCGATGTAGAAAACGTCGCCGAGGGCTCCGGCGGCATACATCTCGCGCGCCTTTTGATAGACGATGGAGCTCACTCGCTGGCTGCCCACCTGCATGATGCGATTTCCCTTCCGCACCGCGTCTACCATGGCGAACCCGTCCTCGATCGTGTGGGACATGGGCTTCTCGCAGTAAACGTCCTTGCCCGCCGCGCAAGCATCCACCACCACCCGGCGATGCTGATGGTCGGCGACGGCCACAATCACCGCGTCCACATCTTTCCGATCCAGGATCTCCCGATACTTCCGCGTCGCCGGGACCTGCTTCTGCACCGCTTCTTGAGCCGCTTCGTGCCGGCTGTCATAGAGATCGCACACCGCTACGCATTCAATGCCCGGCACAGCGAGCGATGCTTGTAGCAGCTCGCATCCGCGCGTGCCCGTGCCGATCGAAGCAAATCGAACCCGGTCACTCGCCGCCACCATGCGACCTGCGCCCCACAGCGCGGCTGGCTCCAACAGATTTATCTTGCCGGCAGCTCCGGCGGCCACGGAGCCCGCACCGATTTGGATAAAAGCCCGGCGTGTTAAAGGATGCATTCCGCCCTTCCTCTCGTTCGGCCCCGTGCCGCACGTCCGTCGGCAGCTGGACCCTCGAACGCTGCAAGGATATATCGGACTCGAAGGATTTTGCAGCAATTCCGCTGGCGCCGGGAGGATTGCCGGCCTGGTTTGATATTCCCGGCTTGGGTTCCGCTCCGCGGGCTGGTCGTGGTATTCAAGTGTGATCATCCGTTTGGAAAGAGTCACGCCGGCGGAAGCGGTTACCCTGCCGCGATCTTGTGATCCTCAACCTAGCGCTTCATGGCGACATCGCCGTTTTGAAACGAATTAATAATCGCCTTGTTCCTCTCTGTCGGGACAAGCAGGAGGAAACCATCTTTACCGCCGGCGGATCTGCCGTAATCGAACTCTGTGAAGAAAGATCGAACCATCGGCCATGTCGCGTGGGGATCGGCTCCTTCCACCCACTCCCAGTCACGATGCGGACGTAACTCGAGAACGCGCTTAGAAATCCAGATATCGCCGTCCGAATTCCAGGTGTTAAATACCATCCGCGCCAGATCCTGGTTCCAATGCAAATCCTGAGGAGTTCCGATATTTAGAGCTGGGTACGTGCGCAGGGTGTGAGTGCGGACGATGGGATGGAATGGGAAGTTTCTATCAAACTCCTCAAGTTCATCGTGAATATCCAATAACACAACACGGCTACCAGACCTCAATAAGGGGAGGACATCCTTGATACGCTCCTCCACGGGATGCTGTTCCTTCTTCAAGGCGAAGTTCGCGGTCGCGCCGAAATTACTGAAAGCACCTACGAGCAGAGTCACTGACGCAAGCCATTTCAAATAGCTAGGCGCACGATCGCTGGTAAGAGCACAACCAAGGGCGATGAAAAACGCCGGATACAAGGGCAGATAGCGTTCTAAGGCTCCTCCGTACCAGAAAAGTGCAAAGCCGAACACCGGTACGGCGACTACCAGGCATAGCCAAAGGATCGTTCGATTAGCCGAATGCAGTAGCTGTTTGAATACGACGATAAGCAGGATGTAGAACAGAAATAGCTTCAGTAGGCTCACCCGGCCAAGCTCGTAAATCGTGACTGGGTTATAAGGGTCGTGTAATAGGAATCGTTTGTATAAGACACCATCGTTCCCCATATTGACGAACGAATGAGCCAGGCCGAAGATGGCGCGCCTTGGTTCATAGGCGCCGCCGCCGATTTCCGCCGCCTCGGCCGTCACCCACCGTACAATTCCATCGGGCGTGAATATCCCGAGTGATGCAATCACTGCGCCATAAGTAGCCAGGCCCAAGACGAGACAATAAATGCTCGTGCGTACCGTGAGTGCCCAACCCGTTTGATTATCAGCCCGGCGGAATAAGGGCGTGGCTAGAGCCCCCGGCACAGCGAAGATGTACGGGAACCAGAGGCAAACGGCCAGCGCCAGAGCACCGGCGGCCCAGAGAGGCCGCCATGAGGAAGCGCCTGTTTGAGCGGGCGCTGCAAGCAAATAGAAACCGAAAAGTAAGAATGCCAGTCCGGGGATGTACGACGAACCTGAGTGGATGTAATTGAGAAACGCATTGGAACAAAGAAGAGCCAGGGTGCAACAGTTAACTATCACGGGCCGAATGGAGAAGCGGTGCAGGCAGGCTCGAAGTAGGAGAACACAAGCTAGACCCGCCAGCCAGTTCAGTGCCAGGAATATGTATGTGACTTGGATCTGGGGATCTGGCCCAGCGAATAATTTGATCAAAGGCCCCAGAGTGCGGAGAAGAACCCAGCCGAGCGGCCGCCACAGAAGATGGCCGAATTCCCACAATGAGTTATTGAACCCGCGATAGTGGTTATACACATCGGTAACGTAGTTTACCGTGTCAGCCATAAAGAAAGCGCCGGTAAGGTAACTCACCAGCGCGTAGGCTGTGATCCACGGTAGAGCCATGCGCAGCCGGCTGGTCTCAGCGGACACGGACCCAAAAGTTCTAGCTCTCTCGCTACCGAACGTCGCGGTATTTGTTACAGCGGCAGAAAACACGGGTGAGCTGACGCCATCTCGCGTAAGTGCCATTAGAAATGTCTCCGGGGAAAACTGGCTATGGGAGAGGGCGGGGGTCCTCAGCAGTTTTCAGCGCAAAAGTATCCACACTCATGAGGTTTTCTGCCGGATGGAAACAAAGGTGCGCCGCGTGCTTACCAATGGCGCATGCACTTTAAATCCAATCAGTGAGCGACCTTGAGGGGAGCGGAGGATATGTGGGCAAGGACTCGATGTCAAGCTAGAATGACCGACTTATAGTATGGCTTGGGTACATCGATAGCTAGTAATACTAGCAGTTTAGTGAATGAGTCTCCGAGCACGCCTCTTCGTCGCGACTCACTTTCCGTAAGCTACTGATTCTTCACTTCACGACGGTTAGGTCCGAGGCCCGAAACTACTTTTCGATACTTTATCGGTGATTTCTGACTGGCGCGCCGAGATAGCTAGTATTACTAGTAGGCTTCCAACTTCAAATAGGACGAATTTGCCAGCTCCCTGTGGAAAAGTTGGTTGGATCGTTACGGCGGGATCGAATCTGGCGGAATCTACGATTGTATTCGGGCGATTGGACCGGCCTGGTTTGGGCTGCGGTCTCGCTGGAAAGGCGCGAACCCCAGCGCCGCTTTGCTGCGTCGTACCTGGATTATTGCAGACGGGTCCCGCGATTCGTGCCAAAACGGTTGCGGGCCCGTGTCGACTCGCGGTAACGCATATGGCGTCGTTATGCTACTGCGTCCGATGGCCGTAGCGCACGGGCCAGCATCAGATTCATCTAATATTTATACTCATAAGTTAATAAAGTAACAATTCTATTGTGCCAACGGCTTGAGAGAGATATTATTCGCGCCAAACTCGCAGTCTGATTTTGGGATCTCGGCATGATCGCACATCCCAAAAGGGTAATGGCGGTAAGGGGGCTGTTATCAAATGGGATACTCAAATCGGTACCGGCTCTCTGCTGGCCTCGGTCTAGGTCTTGTAATTCTTATGATCCTGGTGGCCGGTGGATGCGGCGGCGGAAGTGCCTCCGCACCGGGTTCGGGGGATGGGTCAGGCTCGGGCACCGGGTCAGGTACGGGGGGTGGGTCAGGTTCGGGAGGCGGCACATTTGAAGCACGCCCGTTTCCGGGGGATTACTTCATGCGACTCCCGAATCAGGACGGAGGGTCCGCGATCCCAGCTGAGGTTTACGACCCGGCGCTGAAGGAGCTCTTCATCAGCAACCCCGACATCAACGCCGTCGAGGTCTACTCCACCGTTGACGCCCACTCGGTTGGCGCTATCAGCGTTCCCGGACCCGCCGGGCTGAGCTTCGTTCCCGGTGACGGGCAGTTGGTGATCGGCACGATCACTCCGTACGTTTATATCGCCGACCCTGTCGCGCTGCACATCATCAGTCAAATCGCCGTGCCGGCCTCGGTCCTCACGACGAACGAGGGCGGAGGCGAAAATATGCCGGTGGTTCCCTACCCCATGGCGGACGGCAGCATTTTTCTGGGCATGGGCACTAACGGGCAGGGGTCGAATGAGCCAGCTACGTTGGTGGTGCATCTCGTCCGCTATGTACCAGGGACCGGTGCCTTCACGCCCGAAGACCCCGGGATCGGTGAAGTGGACGGCAACCCAGTTGAATCTCTCAATGGGACCAGCTTGCTCGTCCCCGGATTATCGGCCAACGGCGGGGAGCTTTTCCTCTACACCACAGCCGCGCAAGCCTACGCGGCAAGTTCTGGCGGACTCCAAAACACGGGCTACGAGCTAGCTGCTAACTCGGATGGCTCACAGTTCGCTGTTGTCCAGGGCCCTACAAGCGAAAACGTAATGTTTTTGGGAGCAAACTTGCAAGTCGAAGCCCAATACACACTGCCGCAGACGGGTACTGGCGTGCTGTTTAGCCGCGACGGAAAATATCTTTATATCTTGCTGCAAGCTACCTTAAATCAAGGCAACGTTGTAGTTGCGATAGATACACAGACCGGCGCACCGGCCGGATATTTCCAGTTCGTCTGGGCGCCGGGGGTGTTGGGGGCACAGCTTTTCGACGTGGACGAGAACTATAACTTGTTCGGCGCCGCTCAACCCGGTGGCGCGTGGATCTTTAACGCCTCCCACTTGAATACGGCCGTAACCTCCGAGATGCCTAATTTCCCCGACTCCGGCGCCAATGGCGATGCCAATCCCGGATTCGGTCCCCTTGCCGGCGGCACACAAGTTCAGCTCGCTCCCGCCGGCACGGGTTCAGGGAGCGCCGACGGGATTACTAGTGCAATGGAAGCTTATTTTGGGGCGACGCCGGCCACTGCAGACGTTGTTGGGACTGATTCTTCAGGTTCGGTTGCAGAGAATTTTTTGACCGCCACGTCCCCGGCGACCACGGTCCCTGGTCCGGTTTCCGTGCTTCTGACCGATGCAACTAACGACGTTACATTTCTGCCGGACGTTTTTTCGTACGGACCGCATCTCCTTCGCGTCTCGCCCAACGTGGGTTCGGCGAAAGGAGGAGACGTCATCACCGTGGCGGCATACGGACTCGGATATTCCACTGTAGGCACCCAAGTAACCATCGGAGGCGCCCAAGCTCAAATTTCGTTAGTTCCCGCGTATGAGTACACCAGTATTTATCCCGAACAGATGTTGAGCGTAACAGTGCCTGCCGGCACTCCTGGCTGGGCCAACATTTCGATCACCACCCCCGACGGCTCCGACACGCTTACGCGCGGGTTCCAGTATTTGAAGCAGGAAACTAACGTGGCGGTGACCGGGACATTTACGTTTGCGGTTTACGATACGGTTCGCGACCTCTTTTATCTCACCGGCAGCGGGAACAGCGTCGCGGTGTTTAACCCGGCGACCCAAGCCTTCCAGCAGCCTTTACAGTCGCCGGCTGGAGTTACCTCCGCCGCCGTGTTGCAAGGAGAGGCGCTCACACCCGATACTTCCGAACTGCTGGTGGCTGACCCCACCGATCAATCGGTAGTGATCTTCAACCTCGCCGCGAGCACGGCTTCAACCATAAGCGTGGTCCTGCCGTCGGACCCGGTGACGCCGCCTCCGCAGCCGATGTACGTAACCACCGCCGCGGACAGCCGGGCATTTGTCAGTTTCTCGCCGTGCATTCCCAATCCGGTGCGCGAAATCAATCTCACCAATTTGACGGTGCAAGCCCGCCCCGACGCGGCGTCGACGTGTCCGCCGTATGTGCCGTACCCAGGATTGGGGGCGTCCACCGCGGACGGGAACACCATCATATTCGCAGGAAATTCCAACGAAGACCCGCCCAGTCCCGAGTACGTTTGGAGTTACACGGCCGCATCCGACACCTTCACTGGTCCCGTGCTGATTGCAGACACGCCTTGGGTGGAGGGCCGGGCCTCGGTGAGCAGCGACGGAAGCGTGATCGTCGTTGGTACGGGAACTCTCGACCAGCGTCTGCTTCCACTGGTCCCGCTCGGCCAGGGTGTTCTGAACGGACAACTCCACGAATCTGGGAGCTTGCTCTACACCGCTACCGATAGTCCTTCGATTTTGGTTACGGACACCCACGACGGTCTTCAGCTGATAAAGATTGGCGACTTGTCGACAGGTATTTATGGAGCGCCGGCGGTCAACACTGCCGGCGATGAGATCCTGGCCAACATAGCGGGCGGAGTAGCCTATTTTCAGCTCAGTGTAGTCCCGCTTGCCGTGGGCACCGTTTCTCCGGCGCAGGGATCCGCGGGAACGAGTATTGTGGTGACGGGCAGTGGCTTCGTTGCGGGCACGGCAGTAACGATCGGCGGAAAAAAAGCCGCGTGCACGCTGACGAATGGCCAGAGTTTGGCGTGCATCGTCCCTAGTCTTAATTCAGGCGCGTTCCCGATGGCTCTGGCCAATCCGGACGGTCAAACCGACTCCCTCGAGTACGCGTTCGTTGTGCAATAGGCGCTCTTGTACGGAAAATTTCGGATGGCTCGAATCTCTCCCCGGAGGCTGCTTGCCGCGTCGCAATTCTGAATCTCTGCCCCTCTGAAGTCGGTCCTGTGACCAAACAGGACCTCCCGCATCTAATCGGTTTGCCGTGGCGCGCTGGCAGTCTAGAATTGCCTACGTAGCGAGGGCGGAATCGATAATGGCGAAGCCAATTTTGCTGTGTGTGGATGACGACGCGGATGTGCTGCGGGCGATCGAGCGGGACTTGCGATCGCACTACGGCGCCGAATTCCGCGTGATCGGAAGCGGTACGCCTGAGGGTGCACTTGAACTTCTTAAGCAGTTGAAGGTACGGAACGACAGCGTCGCGCTGCTTCTGGCGGACCAGCGCATGCCGCACATGGACGGCGTCGCATTTCTACAGGAAGCGATGGCGATTTTTCCCGGCGCCAAGCGAGCATTACTCACCGCGTATGCGGATACCACCGCTGCTATCAGCGCCATCAATCAGGCCAACATCAATTATTTTTTTTTGAAGCCCTGGGATCCTCCCGCCGATCACCTCTACCCGCAGATAGATGACTTGCTGGATGATTGGCGCGCTTCCTATCGGCCCAAATTCGAGGGAATTCGAGTATTGGGCACTCGCTGGTCGGCCCGGTCGTACGAGTTGCGGGACTTCCTGGCGCGCAATCGTGTGCCCTATCAGTGGATCGACGTGGAAGCTTCCGCCAACGATCCGGAAACCAAGCGTCTTCTGGAAGCCTTGGGATCGGAGGCCGCGAGCCTGCCTATTGTGCTCTTTCCGGACGGAACGAAACTTCTCGAGAGCGTCCCGGCGGAAGTGGCGCAACGGGTTGGCTTACAAACCCGCGCGCAAACCAATTTTTACGACTTGGCGATCATCGGTGGAGGACCTGCGGGCTTGGCCGCTGCTGTATACGGCGCATCGGAGGGTCTGCATACGGTGATGATCGAGCGCGAGGCGCCGGGCGGCCAGGCAGGAATGAGCTCGCGGATCGAGAACTATCTGGGATTCCCGAACGGACTCAGCGGCGGCGATCTGGCTCGGCGGGCGGTGGTCCAAGCCCAGCGTTTTGGGGTGGAAATCCTGTCGCCTCAGGAAGCTGTCGGCGTCCGGACCGAGGGTTCTTACCGCATCATCAAGTTGGTGGACGGCAACGAGATCTCCTGCCACGCCCTCATGATTGCAACGGGGGTGCAGTGGCGGCGGCTGGAAGCCCCGGGAATTGACCGCCTCCAAGGGGCCGGCATCTATTACGGCGGCGGCGCGACCGAAGCAATGTCTTGTACGGGCGAAATCACCTACGTGGTGGGTGGTGCGAATTCGGCGGGCCAAGCCGCAATGAACTTCGCGAAGTACGCTGAAAGGGTGGTGATCCTGGTGCGCGGAAGCTCTCTGGCGAGCACCATGTCGCAGTACCTGATCGACCAGATCAAGGAAACGCCGAACATTCAGGTATGGTCACACGCCAGCATTACCGAGGCTCATGGGGGATCGCATCTGGAGGAGATTTCGGTGCTTTGTACGGATACCAATAAGATCGAACGCGTGCCGGCAACATCGATGTTCATCTTTATTGGAGCGCAACCGCGGACGGACTGGCTGGGGGATGTTGTCGAGCGCGACGAACGAGGGTTCATCCTTACGGGACCCGATCTTGTGCGGGATGGTTTACGCCCCAAGGGATGGACGCTCGATCGAGATCCTTTTCTGCTTGAGACGAATGTTCCAGGCCTGTTTGCGGTGGGCGATGTGCGGCATGGTTCGGTGAAAAGGGTGGCCTCCGGGGTGGGTGAGGGTTCGGTGGCGGTGCAATTCATCCATCAATATCTGAGCAAGGTCTAACAGTTTTTAAAAGGAATCCATGATCGCCAACTCAGAACTCCTTCGTGTCCCGGCGTTCGCCGATCTGCCCGACGATCAGATTACCTGGTTCATCAGCGAATCGCAGGAGATAACCCTCAAGGCCGGCGATTCGTACTTTCGCGAAGGCGATCCCGCGGACGCAATGTACGTCATCCTAGAGGGAGAAGGTCAAATCCGTGGGGAAGTCGGCGGCGAGCCAATCATATTTGACATGAGGCCAGGCGGAGTAACTGGAGTGCTGCCGTTTTCGAGGATGAAGCAATTCACCTACGCGGCGCGAGCGATCACCGATGTCCGCGCCCTGCGTTTTCCATCGTCGCTGTTTCCCGAACTCGTGCACAAGATGCCCGAGTTGACTCAGCGTCTGGTCGGAATGATGTCCGACCGGATCCGCGAAACCACCCGCATGGAGCAACAACGCGACCGGCTGGCTTCGCTGGGCAAGCTATCCGCGGGGCTGGCGCATGAACTCAATAATCCGGCTTCCGCGGCGCGCCGTGCCACCAGCCAACTGCGCGAGGTGCTGAAGCGCATTCGAGACGCGAGCCATGAATTGGGAAGACGCGATCTTACTCCCGCGCAGCGAGCGGAAATCGAGAAGCTGGAAGCTTCGTTCGTTCAGAACGACGAAGTACCGCCCGATGCGCTCACCATGAACGATCTGGAAGAACAGATTGATTCCTTATTGCGCAGCCATGGTCAAAACGATATGTGGCAAATGGCGGCGGATCTGGCGCATAAGAACATCCAGCCGCAGGCGCTCGAATCGCTGTTTGCGATCTTCGACCCGGGCACGGCGCGCGCGGCGCTGGTGAGGATTGCCGCTTCGGTTGAAATCGCCAGCCTGCTGAACGAAATCGAGAGCGGCACATCGCGAATCTCTGACCTGGTCCGCGCCATCAAGGAATACACCTTCATGGACCAGACTCCTGTCCAAAACGTGGATCTCGTGAAGGGCCTGGAAACCACGCTTATCATCCTGAACCACAAACTCAAACATGGAGTCGCGGTGCAGCGTGACTATCAGCGCGTTCCTCTTATTGTGAATTCATACGGCAGCGAGCTGAATCAGGTTTGGACCAACATCATCGACAACGCGATCGACGCCATGGGTGGCGAAGGAGAACTTCGCGTTCGAACCTCGCGCGACGACAAGTGCGCGTTAGTGGAGATCACCGACAACGGTCCCGGAATTCCGCTCGAAATCCAGCGGCACATTTTCGAACCCTTCTTCACCACCAAGGGAGTCGGCGAGGGGACCGGGCTCGGCCTGGACACCGTTCAGCGCATCGTGAAAAAGCATCACGGCAGCATCCAAGTGACTTCAAAACCCGGCGAAACCCGTTTCCAAATTTGGCTCCCGCTGGCAGACGCCCCGACCAAGGCTTGGTAGTCCCGATAGTTTTTTTTGTTCGTAACTGCGGAACGCCCCGTAGGTAATTTGCAGAACTCCGATGTTCGACGCGGACGCGGTTTGCTATGGCGTGGCTTGGCGAAGGAGCGCGCTGGATTTTTCCGCGGTAGCGGTCGGGACAATGATGTCTTTGATTTCGTAGGTGCGCGTGTAATGCAGGACGTTGTCCTTCACCTGCACGTCGCTTTTATACCTACTCCGAGTTAGCGGTCATGTCAACAATACCTCTAGCCGCTATCAGACTAGTAAACCCGGTAGGTCTGGCGGCCCCTGCAAGGCCCGGCCAGGAGTACTCGTTTGGAAAAGCGTCGCCCACGCAGGACGACTGTATCAAAGCGGTACGCGGCAGACGACTCTAATGAAGAGGGCGCAAAATGTACCCAGAGTACGCAACTCTGTCAATGGACCCTAATGACAGAAAAACTGCAAAATCTGGCATCTTCAATCCCGAACCTTGGCGATCGATTAGGGCTGGTGGGCTGCAGGCAGGGATTGCGCTTGGGACGCGTCAGCCATCTTCCGGTAGAACTCCTGCAGGGTATAGAACGCTTGTTTGCGCTGGCCGCGATCCGAGATCAGTCCTTTGCGATTGTAGAAATCTTGTATGCCGGGAAGCGGCCGGCGCGGTGAACGGAAATCCATCAACACCCACGGCGACATGCCGGCGAGCGACGGAATGCGTTTCAGCATTCCGATCTGTTGCTGATAGAGCCTCACTTGATATTCCTCGGTAAAACGAGTTTCGGCGTCTCCGTGCTTTCCGTATACGGCTCCCGCGCCAAACTCACTCACGATCAGCGGTTTCTCATATGCGAATTTCCACGTCGCGCGGCCGGCGTCCTCCGGAAGTCCCTCATACCACCCCAGGTATTCGTTAAGTCCGATGACGTCCAGGAATTCGCCGAGCGGATCGTTCAACAATCGAGTATCCGGCCCGATTTTTTCGGGTCGATTCAGCGCTGCGGTAATCAATCGCGTCGAATCGAGTTGGCGGTAGTAGGCCGCCAGCTGCTTCAGAAATTCCGTGCGCGGCGCCTTAACCGGCGTCTCATTTCCCACCGACCACAAGATCACCGCGGCGCGGTTGTGATCCCGCGCTACCAAGTCGCGCATTTGTTCTTCAGCGAGCGCCAGCGTGCCAGGATTCTCCCAATCGATGTCCCAGTAAACAGGGACCTCCTCCCACACCAGAATGCCCAGTCGATCCGCCAGGCGAATCATGTTTTCGTTGTACGGGTAGTGAGCCATCCGCACGAAGTTGCAACCGAGTTCCTTCGCCCACCCCAGCAGCACGTTGGCATCTTCTGCGGAGAATGCGCGCCCGCTGCGGAACGGGGCTTCCTCATGCATCGAAATGCCGCGCAAGAAAAGGGGTTTGCCATTTAGCAAAATCTGCGTCCCGCGCGTCTCGATGGTGCGGAAGCCGATTTGATCTTCCACTCGATCGTCGCCGCTGGAAAGAACCACGCGATAGAGCTTAGGTGTTTCCGGCGACCAGAGCTGCAGCTTGGCGAGCAAGTGAAATTCGGCATAGCCAGTCGCGTCGGTGGAGATGCTCTTTCGCATGCCCGCATCGGGGATTTCCACGTCCACCGTTTGCGCCTGGGTTGCGCCGCTAAGTCTTACCCAACCCGCCACCTCACCGGAAGAGCCCTTGGCGAGCTGCACGAAATAATCCTGAATGAATGTTTCCGGCGTTTCGATGATCGCCACGTCGCGCGTTAGGCCGCCGTAATTCCACCAGTCGGTGCTTAGAGCAGGCACGCCATCGCTGCGCCGCTGATTGTTCACCTCCACCACGAAGAAATTCTTCCCGTCGCGCAGATCGCCTGTGACCTCGAAATTGAACGGCGTAAAACCGCCGGTATGCTCCCCGAGTTTTTTTCCGTTGAGGTAGACGCGAGCCTGATAATTGGCCGCTCCGAAATAAACGAACGACCGAACGTGCGCACGCGTGTGGTACGAAAAAGATTTCTCGTACCAAATAGGGCCTTCGTAGAAGAACAGCGTCTCCCGCTGCGTATTCCAGTCGCCCGGAACACTCAAAGTGCCCGACGAATCGAAATCATATTCCACGAGATCCGATTTGTTGGCCGGCTTCCGATTTTCGTAGTAGCGAGCCCCCAACCCGGTCTCGTAAGGGTCGACGATCACGTTCCAAGCCCCGTTCAGGCTGATCGAAGTTCGCCCAGCAACGTTGACGATCAGGTTTGCAAGCGGTGGTTGGGCGTGGGTCAAACCCGGAAGGAAAATCAGAAGGCTCAGAAACCACTTAATCTTGAGAGACATCGGTAGTGGTCGCACCCCATAGCTTCAGTTCAACATGGGCGCGGACGCCGGTTCAGCCCACATCCGCGCCGCTCCATATAACATCGGCTATGGCGTTGGCGAAAGATAAATGTGGCACAGCCAGGCTCGGCGGCGCGGACCACAGCCACTCAATCGGATCCAGATTCAAAGAGCGCCCACCGCCGATCGACCGCGCTCCCAAAATCTCTATTCGAAACCAAGCACCGGATGCGGAATGTATGCCTCCTCCAGCCGCGCGACCTCTTCCGGAGAGAGCTTCATCTCGAGCGCCGCAATCGCATCTTCCAGGTGTCCCGGTTTGGTCGCGCCAATGATCGGCGCGGTGACGTAGGGTTTAGTGAAGTGCCACGCCAGGGCCACCTGCGACTGTGGAATCTCTCGGGCTTTCGCAACTTCCTCCACCCGATCCACGACCGCCCGGTTCGCCTCTTCCATGGTGTCGTAAAGTTCGTCGCCAAATTGGTCGGAACCGCCGCGCTGTGTAGCTCCTTTCTGCACCCAAGGACGCGTCAGCCGCCCGCGAGCCAGCGGACTCCAGGGGATGACGCCGATCTGCTCGGCCACACACAGCGGCATCATCTCGCGCTCTTCCTCGCGATACAAAAGGTTGTAGTGGTTCTGCATCGAAATGAATCGCGTCCAGCCGTTTTGCGTGGCCAGATACAACGACTTGGCGAATTGCCAGGCGAACATCGACGATGCACCGATGTAGCGCGCCTTACCGGATTTCACCACATCGTGCAGCGCTTCCAGCGTTTCCTCGATCGGCGTCTGGTAATCCCAGCGATGAATTTGATACAGGTCCACGTAGTCGGTGCCCAGCCGGCGGAGACTGTGGTCGATCTCGGTAAGAATGGCTTTGCGCGAGAGCCCGCGGCCGTTGGCGTCGCCCTTACGCATCACCCCATTCACCTTGGTAGCGAGCACGATCGCGTCGCGAGTGGAAAAATCCCGCAGCGCGCGGCCCACGATTTCTTCACTGGTGCCATCGGAGTAGACGTTGGCAGTGTCAAAAAAATTGATGCCGGCTTCCAGCGCCTTTTTGATGAAAGGCCGGCTTTTTTCTTCATCCAGTGTCCAGGTGTGCGTGCCGCGCTCGGGGAGCCCATAACTCATGCAGCCGAGGCAGAGCTGTGAAACCTTCAGGCCACTGTTTCCCAGTTGCACGTATTTCATAGTTTTCGCTTACCTCTCGGGATTCGCCGCAGTGCTGCGTCCATTTGGAGGCGCCAAGTGCGGACATCCAACAATCTTACCGCACATCCCCGAGATAAACTCTTCTGTGGACGTCGATAAATG
>Ga0302326_10014905_pt1 | contig 16396 bp, 16 predicted proteins | sample Palsa_T0_3_FD_202264 | JGI IMG/M metagenome (GOLD analysis project Ga0302326, IMG submission 202264) | Peat permafrost microbial communities from Stordalen Mire near Abisko, Sweden - Palsa_T0_3 | ecosystem: Environmental > Terrestrial > Soil > Palsa > Peat permafrost | place: Sweden: Abisko... | reverse complement strand
GCATAAACAAATATATCACTATTTGTTTATTTAAAAAAAAGGGCACAAAGGTCGCACTGGATAGTCCGGGAATACAGAGTCGTAATTCTGCAAAGTTCTAAAAATGCCGGCCACTCATTCCGTTACCAGTTGAACATCTTGATCGGTTAACGACCAACTATCACTTTTAATAATTTAAAGTTGATTTCACAATATCGAAACGTTCCCAAAGAAGCTGATTTCTGTTTTACATTTGTTTTACAGTTCTGAAAAATTTGATTGTAAAATACTGTAAAACAACATGTTGCAATGGATAATAAATTTTACCGGAATCTGACATTCTATCCATTGAACTACGGAGACAATGGTGCTGCAAATATAGAATTTGTATGGGATTATGTAGCTACCAAATCGCAATTACACCGTTAGTGTAGATAAGGTCAACGCCAATCCTTATCAAACCGCCCTACACCAGCAACAACAAATACCCCGCCGCCGCTCCCCCCAGCAAAACAAACGCGCTGTTAACAGCCCTGAACCTAAAAAGTACCACCACGCTGCAAACGGCTATCAAAATCTCCCGCCAGCCGGTCAAACTGTCGCGCCCTAACTCGTAACACACAAACACGATGAGCGCGATCGAGGCCACGTTCACTGCATTTAAAAACGAACCAAATATTTTCGATCCCCGCATTTTACGCACCAACGGGTTCAAAAAGGCCACAAAAAGGAAGGATGGCAAAAAGATACCGATGGTGGAGATTGCCGCCCCGCTAATGCCGTTTGCCTGGTAGCCGATAAAGGTAACCGACGAAAAAACCGGACCCGGCGTAAATTGCCCCACGGCAATGGCGTCTATCAATTGCTGATGGGTGATGATTCCCTTGGGCACCAGTTCGGCATCCAAAAAGGCAAACAACACATAGCCGCTGCCATAAAGTATGGCCCCGATTTTTAGGAAGGAAAGGAACAGGCTGATATTGGCCGGACTGAAAAAACGGCTATCGTGCGTTTGCAATAACGCCAATGGCAGGAAAGACGCAGCGTTTTTTCTTTTCAAACGGATGGCAGCTAATCCCAGGGCGAAAAAGCCCGCCCCGAAAAGGATCAGTACCTGCGAAATACCCAAAAAGCGCAGGCCCAGGCAAACCACGCCGATAATGCCCAGTTCAATCGTTTGCAGCGACTTCAGCGCCAGGGGATAAATAGCAGCCAGGATCACGGCGATAATTGCCGGTTTAATACCATAAATGAATGGCTGCACTTGCGGCAGATGTCCGTAGCTTTTGTACAGCCAGGCAATGCAAAGCGTGATCAACACCGCCGGCATAATAAAGCAAAACCCGCCGATCACCAATCCTTTCCAGCCAGCGCGCTCCTGGCCAATGTGGATGGCCATTTCGGTGCTGTTTGGGCCGGGTATCAGGTTCGTAGCGCCCACCAGATCCAGGAAATGCTGCTCGCTCATCCATTTCCGTTTCACCACTGCCTCCTCCCGCATCAAGGCAATATGCACCGCGGGCCCGCCAAAGGCTGTAAAACCCAGCTTCAAAAAAAACCGGGCGACTTCCTTGACGTTGTTTTTATACATAATCGAATAAAGCCATAAAGCCGAAGTCCATGTGCAGCTGCATATGGCAATGGAAAAGGGTGCGGCCGGGGTTATCGGCTACAAAGTCGACCTCCATCTCCTGGAAACCGCCCAGCATCGCCACGTCTTTCATGATCCCGGAGGTATGTTTACCGCCGATCTTTATCAGCTCAAAACTATGGCGGTGCAGGTGCATGGGGTGAATGTCATCGGATGCGTTGCGCATTTGCAACCTATAACGCTTGCCTTTTTTCAGGTGGAACATGGGTTTCATTTCCGTCATATTGAACGCTACGCCGTTAATCGTCCAGCGGTTAAAGCCTTTGTCGGCGCCATTTTGTTTTTCAAAGATCATTTTGATCACCTCGTCCGGTTGGGGTACGCGGCCGCTCTTGTTCCCAAATAAGGTGTAATCCCAAAGAAATGGTTTTGGCGTTACCCATTGCGGCTTACCTTTTGCTCCGGTATATTGAACGATCGTACCCATGCCATTGCCGCGGTCGTCATCGGCCAGGTCGCCCATCACCCATACACCCGGATGCTTCATCTCCACAATCGCCGAAATTCGTTCCGCCGTCCCGATCCATAAAACGGGTACTTCCGTCGGATTTGGTACGGGGAAACCGTCCAGCGCAATTACCTTGAACGTATGACCCGGCAAGGCAAGGCTCCGGATCTCCGAACCGCTGCCATTGATAATATGGAACAAAATGCGCTCCCCATGTTTAACCTCGATAGGTTTACCATGACCTAACTGGCACCCGTTAACCGTGAAAACCTTATAGCCCACCTCGAACCCCTTCGTTTTAATGGGCGATTCCTTCTCGCGCTTATCCTGCATGGCTTTCAGCTCCGGGATCACCGGTCCGCTTAAAAAATCGCTCGACATATCGCCCCCCCGCATAAAATAGGGTTCAAATTCCTTCAGCATTAAAAATTCCTCTCGATCATAGACACCTGGTTTTACTTTCGGCTCGATATAAACCGGGCCGACCTGCCCTGAATATTGCCCCGCGTTTAAATTGGCGCCGGCCACTGTGTGCGTATGGTAAAAACGCAAACCTGCCGGTTTGGGGGTAAATACTTCCCGACGCATGCCATGGGCCGGGATATAAGGCGTGCCTTCTTCCGCCGAACCGTCGACACTCACCGGGATAAACTCCCCATGCCAGTGGAATTGTTCCGGGCTGTCGGTATCGTTATAGATATCTACAATAGTTTGCCGCCCTTCTTCAAAGCGTAGCAGCGGCCCCGGGAAAGCCCCGTTATAGGTTGTCGTGGAAATGATGTGCTGGGGCCCTACTTCCACCAGGCCTATGCCGATCCGGATGGTATAATCGGCTTTTTGCTTATGGTCAATCGCCGATCCCGGCGCTTTTTCACTTTCGCCGGCGTCGGGCTTAACAAGATCTAAAGCGCTTGCCGGCAGGGCGGCGGCAATAGGTAAAGCCAATCCCGCTGCCCTGATAAATTTCCTTCGATCCATTATTTTTTGCGTTTTGATAAATTACTGTCTGCCGAATACTTGCCCGCTCCATAGATCACCAGGAATATCAACCCTATCAGCATGCAAAAATCGGCACGTCCTTCATGCGCAGTCGCCCAGAATCCCTTTTGTTCAAGCATGGGGATTTTGGTGATATAGATAGCTACAAGTATCACAACCAACAAAGGCACTGCTGCCAGGCGCGTAAATAAGCCGATGATAAGCAGCGTGCCGCAAATAATCTCTGTTGCGCCTACAAAAGGTCCTAAAAACTGGGGGTGTGGGATACCTAGCTTTGCAAATCGCCCGGCTCCGTCGGCCGCCGGGAAAAGAAGCTTTTGTATGCCTTCCGACAAAAAGACGAGACCGACCAGCAGGCGTACCAGGATATTTCCCTGGGAGTCGTAGCTTGGATTTTTTTTCATGGCGATAGGGGGATTTTATCACAAAGCTAATCGTTTGTCGCTTACGCAATGACGTATTTAACCGCTTTTTAGATTTTTTGTTCCAAACATTTTTGATACTTTTAACCCAATGAAATTGCTGGCGGTTTTGTTATCGGCTTATATCTTGTTCCTTGGCGCAGCCGGGGCGATGAAGCCTGTTGATCGGCCGGGAAAACAGCCGTGCTGCCACAAAATGGCAGGTATGACCGCCCTGCAGATGAAAAAAAGGCAGCAGCACAAAAAAGATTGCGACCAGCAAACCTGTCCCTTAATGTTTTCCTGCTCGCTTTGCGGGTTTATCCTGGCAGAGCCGTTAAAGCTTGAGTCGGCTATGCCCACCTTTATCGAGAAACCAATTTCCCTCTATAGAATTGGCGATTTATCCGCTTACCATCCATCAGACTGGAAACCGCCAAAGACCTGTTAAATAATTCCCAAACGAATAGCGTCTCGTGAACGATAAATTGACGCTTAGTCTTGAGTCGAAAGTCTCAAGTCTTAAGTCAGAAAAAACAATCCTGATTGATATCGGGATGACTTAAGGCTTATGACTAAAGACTGTTGACTTGACATCGTATTTATAAATTATTTAACATTCAATCTTAAAATAAAATAAAAAAGATAAGTTTAAGCGTGCTCGCGATTTTATTCGCGGCAACATCGTTAGTGGCTAACAACGGGGTTCCTGTAAAAAAGGAAAAGGCTAAACATGCAACCTGTACGCATTGCGTAAAAGGTGAAAAATGTACGCCTGCAACCTGCCCCGACCCGCAGGTTTGCTGCAAATAAGCGCAGCCATAAACGGGATGGCCCCTCGTCGCAAGATGAGGGGCCTTTTTTATATATTACAAATTGCGACGCCTTCTAATCGGACGCATATCAAGATCCGGGATATTCCTTCACAAATTCCCACCAGCGCATTAACCGACAATTGGAAAATTAAATTCATTATTTTATTTGGACTTAGTCTAAATAAGAATAGATTTGCACCCGGTTACACGCGGTTGGAACATTCATTGCCATATGGTATATGCCGGTAATAAGGTTCCTTCCAAATGCATTACAATCGGATTTTTTACGGATTAGTCCTCATTTACGCATGAATAAAAGATTTACTATTATCGGCCTCATACTTACCTTCATGGTAATTATTGTTGTTTGCTCGGTCACCTCCTGCAACAAAGTATTTCCGTCGATGATCAATCCCGAATTTGGGTTGTGCGGGCCGGTGAGCCTTTCCAGTGACCAGACGGTGTTGTTTTCGGCAGGAAACGACCAGTTTTTTGCAAACCGCACCACTGCAACCGGCCTGGGGCCATATTTTGTAGCTACAGGATGCGGAAGCTGCCATTCAAGCGATAATCGCGGGCATCCGTTTACCATCCTTACCCGTTTTGGCCAAACGGACAGCACAGGGAATACATTCCTCAACGAAGGCGGGCCACAGCTTGGCACCTTCTGCTTACCCGGCTATACGCCCGAACAAATTCCACCCGGGGCCACAAGTACCAAACTGATAGCCCCAATTACAGCGGGCGTGGGCTTTTTAGAAGCAGTGCCCGATACAGAAATTGTTAATATGGCTATTGCCAACGAAAATAATCCCGATGGAGTGCGTGGCCACCCAAATTATAACACGGTTCCGTCGTACGTAACCCAGCTCAATGGCTCTGTTCAGCGCGCCGATGGCAAATACATTTGCCGTTTTGGCCGCAAGGCATCAACGTATAGCCTATTTCAACAGGTAGCGCAAGCCTATAGCCGCGACATGGGCATCACATCCAGCTATTTGCCTGTCAATCCCTACAATTACCTTGATCAGACTACGCCGCCCATAGCCGCGACCGCCGAAATAGACAATACCACCTTTTATTCGGTTGTATTTTATGTTACTGCATTGCAAACGCCCATTCAGCGTAATCCTACCGATGCCACAGTGAAGCAGGGTAACGCATTGTTTGTGCAGATAGGCTGCGAAACTTGTCATAAGCAAACACTTACAACGGGCTATTCGCCGATTGCAGCGCTGTCCAATCAAACGTTTAGCCCCTTTACCGATCTTTTGGTACATGATATGGGGCCGGGTTTGGATGACCATTATACCGAAGGCGATGCCAAAACTTCCGAATGGCGCACTACACCCTTATGGGGCCTGGGCCTGGCGCCCGGCGTACAGGGCGGCGATGTTTATTTAATGCACGATGGCCGGGCACACAGTATAACACAGGCTATCCAGCTGCATGGCGGCGAGGCGGCGGTAAGTTCTGGTCGGTTTAGTAAACTTTCATCGCAGCAGCAGGCAGCGGTGATTAAATTCCTGCAATCTCTTTAATTTGATGGAAAGAAAAGAATTTATAAAAACCTGCGGATTTGCTTGCCTGGGCGGGCTGTTCGTGAGCTCCATTTTTGAAGGTTGTGGCAGCAGCAAAGTGATAGCCGGCACCATTGAAAACTCCGACCTGGTAGTGCCGCTAACCGTTTTTCAGCATAACCAAACTGCTCACCTTAAATACGTGGTTGTACAGCACGACTCGTTGAAATACCCGGTTTGCGTTTACCGCTTCAGCGAAACTGAATACACGGCGCTGTTGATGCGCTGCACTCACCAGGGCGCCGAGCTGCAGGTGTTTGGCGACAGGCTCGAATGCCCCGCGCATGGCAGCCAGTTCGATGATAAAGGCAAGGTAAAAAACGGCCCCGCTGATACCAACCTGCGCACATTCCCGGTGACTATTCTTAATGATCAGATCCATATCTCCTTAAAATGAAAACAACCTTACAGACCTTCTTTACCATACTATTGTTTCTTTTCATCAGCCCGGCCTTTGCCCAGATCGACAGCAGCCTTTTAAAATCTCCCACTAAGCCGGATACCGGTAAGCATATTTTGAGTATGGACGCCATTTATAATCGGCCCTTCCTCAAGCTCGGGAGTATGCCCGTGTCGATAGGAGGGTACATGGAATCCGATTACCAGTATGTCTCCACTTCGGGTATTTCAGCGGGCAACCAGTTCCAGTTCAGGCGCTTCAGTCTCTTCGTAGCCGCTACCGTTTCCAAACACATCAAATTCTTATCGGAAATAGAATATGAAAACGACCCCACCGGTGATCCCGGCGATGCAACGACGGGCCCGGAATTTGGCGTGGAATATGCCGCGCTGGACATCGAATTCAACCCCTTGTTGAACCTGCGAAGCGGCCTGATCCTGAACCCCATCGGCTCCTTCAATCAAAACCACGACGGCCCGAAATGGGAATTTACCGACCGGCCCATCGCCATGACCCAAATGCTGCCCGATACCTGGAGCAATACGGGCTTTGGCCTATACGGTAAAAAATACAGCGGCGACTGGATGTATGGCTATGAGTTTTACGTAACCGGTGGCTTTGACGATGCTATCATTGACAACAGCCAGGGAAAAACATTTTTACCGGCCGCAAATGCCAGCCTCACCCGTCTGACGTCCAGCGCCAGCGGCGAACCGCTTTATACCGGCAAGCTTTCCTTCGGGAATGACAAGATCGGGCAACTGGGCCTGTCGTGGATGGGCGGTGTTTATAATACCTGGGAGGTAGAGGGTGCGGTAGTTGACAATAAACGGAGCGTTAATGTATTCGACGTTGATTTTAACACCACTATCCCGGTGCTCCATACCAACATCATTTCTGAATGGGCCTGGGTATTTGTACAAATCCCACCCGACTATACGCCCGAATACGCCAGCAGGCAATTCGGTGGTTTTATCGACATCGTGCAACCTATTTACAGGGGCAGGGTGCTGGATTGGGATAACGCAACCATCAACCTTGCCGTAAGGGGCGAATATGTCGACTGGAACGATCAGAATTTTGCAGCCACCGGTTTGCGGGAGTATAACGATTTAAAAAGCATTATGCCCGCCATCAGCTTCCGCCCCACACCACGAACCGTGCTACGGCTCAATTACCGTATCCAAACTTCAAGGGATATTACTGGCAATACCATCGGCGCAACCATAGGGCCTACACGTGGTTTGAGTTTTGGGGTTGCAACTTATTTTTAAAAGGACGAATATTGGGCCTGTTTGAAAATGATTCTACAAAAATTGTAGAGACGTCCCGATCGATCGGGGCGGCTCGGAGATAAATGATTGTTTTGGATATATTTCGCAGACAAATTTCGGGTCCGAGACGCAAAATATTGCGTCTCTACGGCGAAAAATAGTAATTGATATGGTTTTTTTCACGGTCATTGGTTTTTACTCAATAAAATCCCGCTTAATTTGGGGGATAGTATTGCTTAACTTGTTTTGCCAAAAAAAATGGAGGATATCCCTTTACACCTCCTGCACGAAAGGACTAACACCGGCCTGCTAATAGCCTATTTCAGGTTGGGGGATCCGCCTGATGAGTCAATATTTCAGCTTTCAGCTTTTACTTAAGTCGTAATTCTGTAAATCATAACCGTTAAAGTGTAAACTTTAAGTTCAGCGTTGAAGTAAATTTGTGTTATTCAAAATGAGTATCATGAATATCATCACAAATATCTTGTCAGCGTTTGCCTTTATGATCTGGGATATCTACTGGGGCCTGGCGCTCGGCTTTATTCTGTCTTCGCTCATCAGGGCTTTTGTATCTACCGAAAGTATCTCTGCCAGGCTGGGAAAAAACTCCGTATCTGCCTTAAGCCTGTCTACGCTTTTCGGAGCTGTCTCGTCTTCCTGTTCCTATGCCGCCGCCTCAATGGCCCGCACATTGATGATCAAAGGTGCTACCTGGTCCAATGCGGTTGCCTTTATGGTAGCCAGTACGAATTTGGTGTTTGAGATATTTATTGTGATCGTGTCCCTTTTGGGTTGGGCATTTTTTGGCGGCGAGGTAATCGGAGGATTGTTTTTTATTGTGATATCCGCCATACTGATCAGCCGCTTTTTTCCTGCCAAGGTGCAGGAGGAAGCAAAAGAGCATATCGTTGAATCCGAAGGCAAAAAAACAACCGATCCGCATGCAAATCACCACATGGAAAGTCCCTGCTGCCACCATGATATGAAAATGGGCGATCAGGATAAACATACTGAGAAATCAAGTTTGTTTACAAGGCTAAAAACAGCCAGCGGCCATTATTATATGGATGTTACGATGGTGGGTAAGGACATTTTGATCGGACTGGTCGTATCGGCTATCCTGATGGTTTTAGTTCCTGACACATTTTGGAAAGGCCTTTTTTTATCGGGCAACAGTAGCTTGCCACATTTCGTAGTGTTAAGCTGGAATGCCATTGTGGGAATTTTCATTGCCATCATCGCCTTTGTCTGTTCAGTCGGCAACATCGTAATGGCGGCTGTTTTATGGCAGGGCGGCATATCTTTTGGCGGGGTAATCGCCTTTATTCTTTCCGACCTGGTAACCATTCCCATGTTGATGGTATTCCGTAAATATTATGGGAGCAGGACGATGTGGTATTTACTGGCTATTTTGGTATTGAGCATATTCGTCACCTCTTTGTTGCTGGATTATTCCTTTGCCGCATTACACTGGATACCCAAGCCACATACCGTCGGAATGCAAATGCACAATGAACATTTTAGCTGGAATTATCAGGCCTGGCTGAACCTGTTTTTTATTCCGGTATCAATTGCCTATTTTTATTGGGGCAGAAAAAGTATGCAATAATGCTGATATCTATAAAAAACATGGTTTGCGACCGCTGCCAGATGATCGTCCGTCAGCAGTTGGAGAACCTGGGCTTTACCGTTAGCCGGGTTGCCCTGGGCCAGGCGGAAATTACGCCGGATCCCGATGAAGAACAATTGGAACGCATTGGCGCTGCCTTAAAAGTGCCCGGTTTCGAGCTGATCAACAAGGAAGCGGATAAGACAGTTGAAGCTATCAAAAACGTGGTGATCGAACTGGTGCATCATTCCGACCTTTCCGAAATGAGCGGTTCGTGGTCTGATAGTATCGCCGGTTATTTGGGAAAAGATTATGCGCATTTGAGCCGCTTATTTTCGAATGCGCAGGACACCACCATTGAGCGTTTTATCATCCAGCAAAAAGTTGAAAGAATAAAGGAGCTTTTGGAATATGGCGAATTCAATCTGAATGAGATAGCATATCAGATGGGGTACAGCAGCAGCGCTCATCTGTCAACCCAGTTTAAAAGCGTTACCGGGCTAACGCCAAGCCAGTTTAAATCATCTGCAGGTAAACAAAGAAAAGCATTAGATCATATCTGATAAAAATCATAAATTTGAAGTTGTGAAACGTACCGGGCTCATTTTATTAACGGCTATCTACATTGTGTCCTCCCTGGGTATGAGTGTTAACCGTTTCTATTGCTTCGGCAAGTTAACGTCGGTATCAGTCGCCTATGGCGCGGGTGATGATGCGGGCGTTCAATCCGGCAAAAAGGACAAGTGCTGCGGCCATGAAAAACAAAGCTTCAAGGTTAAAGACAGTCATTTTAGTGCCGCTACACTTGCATTGAGCCATCCTTCGCCTCTGACTGTTCCATCATTCATCGGCATCAGCAATAAACCTGTTGTAAGTTTCTCACATACTCAAATCCTTTATAGCGGAAATGCCCCGCCGGGACATTCGGATATACCCGTCTACACCATTAACTGCGCTTACAGAATCTAATCTGTATCTTTCTTAGCTGTACCTCCCGTACCGGCTAACCTGTAATTTTCAATTCATCATCTTAATTTTCAATTCACGCATCGGGCTTGCCTTATGCCATTTATCCATTTTTTAATTTTTAAAATCACATGAAAAAAGCTATGCTGATGGCGCTCGTCATCGTATTCTCTGCTATAACCGTTTTCGCCGCCGGCTCTCATACCACCGGGGCCACAAGTGACACAACAAAAAAAACTAACACTGCCAAGGTAATTTATACCTGCCCGATGCACACCGATGTAGTGAGCTACAAACCCGGAAAATGCCCAAAACCGGGTTGCGGGATGACTTTGGTAAAAAAGAGCGATCTGAAAAAGAAACCAACAGCTATGAAAATGTAATTCATCCAGGCCCTCTGTCAAATGCCGGAGGGCCATTTAAAAACATTAAGATGATCAATCAATTGATTACCCTGTCCCTAAAAAACAGGTATATCGTTTTGCTGATAGCCGTCGCCCTTTTTGCCTGGGGTGCTTATGCCGTCAACGAAAACCCCATAGATGCGATTCCGGACCTATCGGATAACCAGGTAATCGTGTTCACCGAATGGCAGGGCCGCAGCCCGCAGATCATGGAGGATCAGGTAACTTATCCCCTGGTGAGCAATTTGCAGGGGATCCCCAAAGTAAAAGCTATCCGTGCCACATCCATGTTCGGGATGAGCTTTGTGTATATCGTATTTGAGGACAACGCGGATGTGTATTGGGCGCGAAGCCGGGTATTGGAACGATTGAATTATGCCCAGCGTTTATTACCCGAAGGCATAACGCCCACACTTGGGCCGGACGGCACCGGAGTAGGCCACATTTTATGGTACACGCTGGATGCCAAAGGGCTCGACCTTGGGGAACAACGCGCTTTGCAGGACTGGTATGTGAAACTCGGTCTGCAAACTGTGCCGGGAGTTAGTGAAGTAGCGTCCTTCGGCGGTTTTGAAAAGCAATACCAGGTCAGCATCGATCCGCATAAGCTCAACTACTACAATATCCCCCTATCGCAGGTGCTTAAAGCGGTAAAAAGCAATAACAATGATGTCGGCGGCCGCAAGTTTGAAATGAACGGCACGGGTTATATTGTGCGGGGACTCGGCTACATCAAAAGCTTGCAGGACGTGGAGAATATCCCTGTCGGCGTTATCCACACCATACCGGTTACCATAAAGGATATTGCCACCGTACAGATGGGCGGCGACGAGCGCTTAGGCATATTTGACGAAAACGGCGATGGCGAGGCGGTTGGCGGTATTGTAGTAATGCGCTACGGCGAAAACGCCGACAAAGTGATCCATGCTGTAAAGGACAAAATGGCCTCTATTCAAAAAGGCCTGCCGCCGGGCGTAACATTTAAGATCGCCTACGACCGCAGTACACTCATTGAAAATGCGGTCGACTCCGTCAAACATACCCTGATCGAAGAAATGATAACGGTATCCATCATCGTTGTGCTGTTCCTTTTCAGCTGGCGCAGTGCATTAAGCATTATTATTCAAATCCCCATTACCATCGCTGCAAGCTTTATCCTGCTCAACGCCTTTGGTATCAGCTCCAATATTATGTCGCTTACAGGTATTGCCCTGGCTATCGGGGTAATCGTCGATAACGGGATCGTCATGGTAGAAAACTCACACCGCAACCTTTCCATAGCGCAGCAAAAAGAAAAATCATGACCACAACAGAACGGATTAAAATTATTGAAGCATCCTGCAAACAGGTCGGCCGTGGCGTGTTCTTTTCTACGCTCATCATTGTCGCATCTTTCCTGCCCGTATTTTTATTACAAGGACAGGAGGGTAAATTATTCGGCCCGTTAGCCTGGACCAAGACCTTTATACTGGCGATTGATGCCATACTCGCGGTAACACTGGCGCCGGTATTGATCTCCTTTTTCCTGAAAGGTAAGTTGCGGACCGACGATCACAATCCGCTGAACCGGGGGCTGGAGCGGCTATATCGACCGATACTTAACTGGTGCGTCACCTGGCGCAAAACAACATTGGCGATCAATATTATTGCGCTCATCGTCAGCATACCCTTATTGCTTTCGCTGGGCAGCGAGTTTATGCCGCCCTTGGACGAGGGAACCATTCTGTTTATGCCGGTTACGCAGCCTGACGTTTCCAATGCCGAAGCCAAACAGCTTTTACAAGTACAGGATAAGATCATCAAAAGCATACCCGAAGTAGCCAATGTGTTAGGAAAAGCCGGCCGTGCAAATACCGCTACCGATAATTCGCCTATCAGCATGACGGAAACCATCATCCTGTTAAAGCCTAAAGACCAATGGCGCAAAGGCATAAAAAAGGAAGATATAATTAATGAATTGAATGCCAAATTGCAAATACCGGGCGTGGTAAACGGTTGGACACAGCCGATCATCAACCGCATCAATATGCTTTCCACCGGTATCCGGACAGATGTGGGATTGAAAGTTTACGGGCAAAACCTGGATACCATCAACGCCCTGTCCAACCAGATGAAACAGGCTTTGCAGGGTATAAGCGGTATAAAAGATATGTATGTCGATCCCATCACAGGTGGTAAATACGTCGACATACAGGTGAACAGGGACGCCATCGGCAGGTACGGTTTAAGTGTCGATGACGTGAACGAAGTGGTGGAAAGCGCTCTGGGCGGGATGAATTTAACGACCACCGTGGAGGGCAGGCAGCGTTTCAGCGTTAATGTCCGGTTTGCACAGGATTACAGGAGTAACCTTGATGAGATTAAACGCACATTGGTGCAAACATCAAATTACGGCCCCATCCCCTTGTCCTCGGTAGCGGATATTCAGATCAGTGATGGCCCGGCCATGATCCAGTCGGAAAATGCCTTGCTCAGGGGAACAGTGCTGTTCAACGTGCGCGACCGCGACCTGGGTAGTACGGTTAAGGAAGCACAACACAGGTTGAACAACCTGGTCAAAACCTTGCCTAAAGGGTATTATATCGAGTGGAGCGGCCAATACGAGAACCTGATCCGGGCGGAGCGAACGTTGAAACTGATCCTCCCCATTGTGCTCATCATCATTTTTATTTGCCTGTATTTTGCTTTTCATTCCATCAGGGAGGCGTTTTTCAGCTTGGTATCTATCCCGTTTGCGCTCATCGGGGGAGCTTTCATGGTGTATTTCTTCGGCGTGCATTTATCCGTAGCGGTGGCCGTTGGTTTTATAGCCTTATTTGGCATCGCGGTGGAAACCGGAATTGTGATGGTGATCTATTTGAACGATGCGATGCAGCAATTAGTCGCCCTAAAAAGAGACGACAATGAAATCATTACCAAAGAAGATTTGCGGATTTATGTGATGAATGGCGCGGTAAAACGCCTACGCCCAAAATTGATGACCGTATGCGTGGCCCTTTTTGGCTTGGTGCCGGTGCTGTGGGCCACCGGAACAGGCAGCGATGTGATGCTGCCCATTGTGCTGCCCATGATCGGCGGGGTATTAACTTCTTCCACACATATTTTATTGGTTACGCCGCTAATCTTTTTGATGGTGAAGGAATACGAACTAAAAAAATATGGCAGACCGGAAGTATTGGATGTAAAGGAATAATAACATGAAAAAGACACATCAAATTATATGTACAGTCCTGGTTTGCTTTGCCGGTGGTACTGCAAAAGCACAAGAACGCTTGTCGTTAGACACTGTTTTAGCCCGCCTGTTTGCAAATCCCTCGTTACAGGCTTATGATGCAAAGCTGAGCGCACAGGATGCTTATGCTGCCGGCGCCAAAAGTTTGGATGCGCCAACCATTAGCGCGGGGCAATACCAAACGCCCTATCGGCTCAACCCCAATTCCGGTTCCTTTATGATCCAGGCGGAGCAGATGTTTACTAATCCGGCTAAGCTAAAGGCAAAAGAGGACTATATGAAAGGGCTGTCAAAAGTAACGGCGGAGGATAAGAATTACATGAAAAACCAGCTGACGACACAGGCAAAACAATACTATTACGAGCGGGTGGTGCTGGAAAAGAAACTGGCCTTACTGCAAAATACACAAAGCCTGCTGGAATACATGTTGAAGGACGCGAACATCCGCCTAACCTATGGTAAGGAAAAGCTGAGTAATATTTACAAGGCCAAGGCAGACCTATACCAGTTAGATAACACCCGCGAACAATTGAATAACGAGATCAGCCAAAAAAACATCATGCTCAATACCCTGATGAACCGCGATAAGCAAACGGAATTTGCAGTAGATACGAACGTTGTGGTCAAGGGCTATGAAACAACCATAACTGATACTTCAGCCCTTGCAAGTGGCCGCAGTGACATTAAAGGCATCAGCCGCAATATTGAGCTGCAGCAATTGAGTGCCCAAATGGAATACAGCAAGCGTAAACCCGACTTTGGCATCCAGGCGGCGCACATGTTCAGCTATGGAGGTTATCCAAACCAATATATCCTGATGGCTTCGGTTACCATACCGATTGCCCCCTGGGCCTCCCGGCAATACAAAGCCAATCTGAAAGGCATTCAGTATGAGGTGGAAGAATTGCAGCAGAAAAAATTGGATATGCTCAACCAGGCGGCCGGGCAATTAGCGGAGATAGGCGCCGGCATAGGCAGTAAAAAAAGAATTTTAAAAAATTATCAGCAAAATATTATTCCCGCCCTGCAAAATAGCTATAAAACAGCCTTACTGGCTTACGACCAAAATACCGGCGACCTGCCATCCGTGCTGGACGGTATAAAATATCTGCAAATGGCCCGCATGGAATACCTGGATGGTTTACAGGAGCTCTTAACCCTACAGACAGCTTATGAAAGAGAAAATGAAAGCAATTAAAATAGTGCCGGCCGGAATAGTGTTGATCAGCTTTTTGCTTACGGCTTGCTCCGGCAACAAAAAGGAGCCAGCCAGCGCACAAGCGCCGGCTACTATAAAATACACCTGCCCGATGCACCCGCAAATACTGGAAGACCACCCAGGGCTTTGCCCGATCTGCGGAATGGCCTTAGTTAAGAAATCAGGCCAGGCCAGCGAAGGATCGGGAATCAGCTTAAATACGGTCCTGCAACCGGTCAATTCTGCTGTTATCGCTTCTGTCGAAGCCATCACTCCCGAACAAAGGGAAGTAGCCACGACGATTTCAGCGCAAGGCTATCTCGACTTTGACGCCCGAATGTTTAACAATATCGCGTCGCGTTTTTCGGGCCGCATCGAGAAGCTCTATATCAAATACGCCTTCCAGGAGATACATCAGGGGCAGCGAATTTTTGATATTTACAGCCCCGATATGGTTACTGCCCAGCAGGACCTGATCTACCTCGAAAAAAATTCGCCCGCGGAAACCGGCTTGATCAATGCGGCAAAACAAAAGCTTTTATTGCTGGGCATGACCAATGCTGAGTTAGCCGAGGTGATCAAAACGGGGAACGCTTTTTACAGCCTGCCGGTTTATAGTCCTTATGAGGGCCATGTGCACGATATGCCGCATAGTCAGATGGCAGGGGTATCAAGTGACCGGTCTCCCTCGGATTTTGCGGATAACCTGCCGCTCGCTATCAAAGAAGGCATGTATGTTGAAAAAGGGCAGACCTTGTTCAATGCGGTCAATCCGCACAAGTTATGGGCAGTTATCAAAATCCCCGCGTCATCGGCTGCCGGTTTAGCCTTGTACCAACCGGTTTCTATCATCCTACCGGATCAACAGGGCCACGTCCTCAAAGCTGAGGTGGATTTCATCGAACCGGTGTTGGAGAACGGCGATAAAACCACCAGTATCCGAGTTTATCTCGATAACATGGATCATGATCTGAAAGTAAACAGCCTGGTAAATGCCGAAATACAAACAGGGTCTGCCGGCGGACTGTGGGTACCCCGCGCCGCAGTTACCGATTTGGGCCGCACGCATATCGTTTGGCTAAAAGATGGCCCCGTATTTCACGCGCACCAGGTAAGTACGGCCATCACAAATGGCGACGAAATTCAAGTTGTCAAAGGCTTAGCAGCCACCGATAGCCTGGCTTCCAACGCACAATATTTAACCGACAGCGAAAGCTTCATTAAAACAACAGCCCATGAATAAGATCAGTTTATTGATTTTGCTGCTTGTAGCAGTACTTGCGGCATGCCGGCAAAAACCACAACAAATAGCGGAAAAAACGCAGAATAAGGTCTATTACACCTGTTCCATGCATCCGCAGGTGCATGAAGACCATGACGGCAATTGCCCTATATGCGGCATGAAGCTGATCAAAGTGGAACTTACCGGGGATGGCGATA
>Ga0302326_10014901_pt1 | contig 16396 bp, 15 predicted proteins | sample Palsa_T0_3_FD_202264 | JGI IMG/M metagenome (GOLD analysis project Ga0302326, IMG submission 202264) | Peat permafrost microbial communities from Stordalen Mire near Abisko, Sweden - Palsa_T0_3 | ecosystem: Environmental > Terrestrial > Soil > Palsa > Peat permafrost | place: Sweden: Abisko... | reverse complement strand
TACGAGGTGACTCCACGAGACGGTCGTCGCGAGCTCCGGCTCAGCGATCGGATCGTCGAGCTGGGGGAGCAAGAATTCGATTGGTATCAAAAGGTTCGCTCGTGGCTTCCGACCATCCGTGGCCTGGCCGAGCTCTCGCAAGACCTGTCGATGCACGAGGGAAAGGTCCCCAAGTTCCTCGATGCGCTCGAGAAATCCGGACTCTTGTATCGAGTGGAGACGCCGCAAAAGCCGATGTCGGGCATCGAGTTCCATCAAGCGTTTTCGGCGATCCTCGGCAGCTGGCTCTCCGAGGCTTTCGAGCATCCCTTCTGGGAGCGGATGATGAGCGGCAGGGGCTCGGCGCGCCTGTTTACCGGTTGGCTGATCGAGCTCTATCACTATACGAAGAATGCCAATCGCCACATGCCCCTCTCGTGCGCTCACTCGCACGAAAAGGCGATCAAGCAGCTCCGCGCGAAGCACTATGCAGAAGAATGGAATCACTATCACTATTTCATGAAATCGCTGAAAGCCCTCGGATTTACCGAGCCGCAGATCGCGGAGTCGGTCCCGCTACCGATGACCCTCGCGCTATCGAACTTCATGCGTCAGGCGGCCCGACAAGACATCCTGGCCTACTCGATCTGCTCGGCGGTGCTCGAGGGGACGACGACCGACCGGGGCACCTACAGCCCGTATTATCAGAAATCGGCCGACCTGTACGGAGTGCCGAAGGAAGCGGTCGCGCCGATCTTTGCGCACCTCGATCTCGACGTGAAATACCAACACTCGGACCTCTTCAAGGACATCCTGGAGACGGTACCCGAGATATCGGCGGAGCGCGCGTCGGTCGTTTTGGACTATGGACACCAGCTGGTCGAGCACATCTGGCTCTGGACCGACAACATCGAGAAATATTATCAAGTCGACTCGAATCTGGTCCCGAGGCGACCGTTCGACGTAGTCCTCGACTGAGGGAGATAAGCCAACATGTCAGCTCAGCCGACCCACCTCGCTTCGTTTCCCCCCGCCGAACGGCCGTTTCTCAGGCGGACCGTATCGGTGGTCCACCAGCCCGGTCGCGTCGTCCTGCGGCGCTTCGACACGGAGATCGAGCTCGAAGGCCCGGCCGCCCAGCTCTTTTCCAAGATGGAGTCGCAGCTCGACGGCAAGGCTTCCGTCGACGAGATCGGCGTGCGGCTCACGGAAAAGCCCGCCCGGCTTCGTGTCCTGCTCGGTCAGCTCGCCAAGGCTGGGGTCGTATCGTTGCTCTCCTCCGCAGAGGACAGCGCGTTGACGACCGGCATGGAGTTCTACGCGATCCACAAGGAGCGCTGTCTCTACTGGCTCGAAGAGGTGTACCGGCACCCGCTGTGGCAAAAGATCGTCACGGGAACGGCGTCCCGCGCGCAGGTCCTCGGCTTCGCCTTCGAGAAATATCACTACATCGAGGCGGCGTTCGAACACATGGGGATCGCTGCGGCGAACGCGTCACCCGAGATGATGCCGCACCTCGCCAGGCACTTCATCGAGGAGTACACGCACGGCGACATCTACCGGCGGGGGCTGCGGAGCCTTTTCCCCGACGACGTGATCCTCCACTCTCAGCCGCTGCCGTCGACGCGGGCGCTCGTGAACTACTTGAACGAGTCTGCCCAGCGCGGCTCGTTCGCATACTACGCCGGCAACGAGCTCCTCCAGATGACGGAGAACACGGGGGACTCGGAAGCGGGCAAGTCGGTCGACGATTTTTACGCCGCGATGCGGAAGTACTATCCCTACAGCGACAAGCTGATCGACTCGTTCATCGCCCACACCAAGGCCGACCAGGCACTCGGGCACGCCGACGCGTTCTTGCTGATGTGCCAGAGCGTGCCTCCCCTCACCCGCCGCGAGGTGAACGACGCACTCAACGTGGCCAAGAACATGACGGAGCATCTGATGCTCTTCATGGACGGGATCGATACCTTTTACGGCCGCTTCGCGACCGTGCCCAGGCTCTCGTGCGACCTCAACTCGGAGTAGCGCTTCGCCTTCCGTGAGTTCCTTGGCTCACGCGACGCTGGGTTATTCCGAAGGCGATCTTCGCCGGCTGACCGAGATGTCGGCTGGCGGGCCACTCGCCTCGCCGCAAGCCATTCGGCACGTACTCGACAACTATGCGTACCTCGACGACTGGCGGACGGACTACCGCATCCAATCGGTGCGATCATCGCTGAACAACACGCACATCACCTGCATCGACGGGGCGATCCTGTCGTACGGACTCCTCGAGCTGCTCTTTCCGGCGACCAAGCGCCGGCTGCTCGCGATCCATCGACGCGACCCGAAGAAGGACGAGGAGTGCGGCCACTGCGTGACGCTGTACTGGGCCGAAGACGGCCGGATTGGCGCATTCTCGAAGTCCAGCTTCACGGGCCTGGGCCACCGTGACCCCGTCTTCAGCGACGAGACGGCGATCGCGACGAGCTTTGCCGAGGCCTACGTCGAGATGGGCTTCGAGCCCCTATACTTTGGCGTGTCGAAGCTCGAAGAAGTGGCCCCCGAAGTCGATTGGCGTCATGGCGCCGGCGCATTGAACGAGATCTCCAGTCTCCTGCAAGCCACCTACGAGTATGGCTTCGCGATCGAGCGCAAGGACGACCGATGACGACGCAGCGTGCGACCGACATCGCCGCCCTCCTCGCGCGGGTGGGCGCCGACGGCCAGCGACCGGCGCTGACGTTCTATCGGGGCAAGGGGGTCGTGGGGCGGTTGTCGTACGGCCAGCTGACGGCGGCGGTGGATGCCGTGGCGGGAGGTCTGCACACCGGGTTCGGCGTCCAGCCGGGCGACCGCGTGGCCATTCTTGCGCCCAACCGGCTCGAGGTGCCCGTCCTCGTCCTCGCGCTCTTGCGTCTTGGTGCGGTCGTCGTGCCGCTCAATCCGAGCTCCGCACCCGAGGACTGGGCCTACATCCTCGCGCACTCCGGCGCGCGCGGCTTGTGCGCGATCGCGGCGCTCGCGAGCAACGTACCGCCGAAGGCGAGGCCCGCGTTCGTGCTGCCGATCGAAGACGTCCTCACGCTCGACGGGGCGACGCCCCCGGCCCCCGCAGGGCTGGACGAGCGCATGGCCGTCGTCCTCTACACGTCGGGCACGACGGGCAGCCCCAAAGGCGTCGCGCTCCGCCAGCGCAATCTGCTGTCCAACGCCTGGAGCATGGCCAAGAACTTCGATCTCCACGGGACGACGCAGCTTGCGGTGTTGCCGCTCCACCACGCGCACGCCTTCGGCTTCGGCCTCATGAGCGCGCTGACCACGAGAGGGCACCTGGTGTTCACCGACGGGCTCGAGCCGTTCACCTGGGGCCAGGTGGTCCGCAACGAGGCCGTGGCGGTGGCGAGTGTCGTCCCACCTCTACTACCGATGCTCCGTGCCACCAACGTGACGCGCGAGAAGGTGCCGAGCCTCAAGCACCTGATGGTGTCTTCGGCGCCCCTGGCTCGCGACCTCGCGCAGGACTTCGAAGCGCGGACGCAGATCCGGCTGACGCAGGGGTGGGGCCTTTCCGAGTACACCAACTTCGCTTGTTGCATGGCTCCGGATGCCCCCGCCGACGAGCACGAGCAGTTGATGTACGGCTGGGAGGTCCCGTCCGTTGGCCCCGCGCTCGAGGGCACCGAAGTGCGCGTCTTCGGCCCGAACGGATCGCCGGCCGACGAAGGCACCCCCGGAGAGCTGGCGGTTCGCGGGCACTCGACCATGCTGGGCTACTTCGAAGATCCCGCGAACACCGACCGCGTTCTCGACGGGGACGGGTGGCTTCATACCGGCGACCAGGGCGTGTTTCGCATGCACCGCGGGCGGCAGGTCTTCTTCGTCACGGGCCGCATCAAAGAGATCATCATTCGCGACGCGGAGAAGTACAGCCCACTGCGACTCGAGCAGAGGCTCGTCGATGCGGTGCCCGAGCTCTCGGGCCGCATCGTCGTGCTCGGTTTTCCGCATCAGACCCACGGCGAAGAGGTCGGTGCCTACGTCGAGATCGAGACGTTCGACGACGCGCTGCGCGCGCGGCTCGCATCGGCGATCCAAGCCATGCCCCTCGCCGAACGGCCCAAGGTCGTCCTCCACGGCATCCGCGCGGTCCCTCGAACGCACACGGGCAAGATCCAGAGGCGCAAGATGCACGCCTGGTTCGAGACGTGGGCCACCCACCGCGGCGCCCTCGTGATGGGGCCAGTGGGCGACGTCGCCGTCAGCGGTTCGTGAGCACCATCCGATAGCGCACCCGGTTCTCACGAACCCGGAGCAGCGCCCGATTGACGTCGGCCATCGGGGCGGTCTCCACTTCCGCTCCGATCCCGTGCTGAGCCGCGAAGGCGAGCATCTCGCGGATGTCGGCGGGGCTGCCGATGTCGCTCCCGCAAATCACGCGCTGGGCCGACAAGAGCTGGCCGGCCGGGATCTGCATCAGGCCCGGGGGCGCGCCCACAAGGCAGAGCACGCCGTTCGGCTTGAGCGTCTGCAGGTAGGTGATCCAGTCGAGACGCGCGGGCGCGGTGCAAAGAAGAAAGTCGAATCGATTCGCCTGCGCGCGGATCTCGCGGGGCGTTGTGGATGACACGGCGTCCGAGGCCCCCAGACGCGCCGCCTCGGCGCGCTTGTCGGGCGAGGACGTGAAGGCCGTCGCGTGGCAGCCCATGGCCTTCAAGAACTGGAGCGCGAGGTGTCCCAGCCCGCCGATGCCGATGACCCCGACCCGAGCGCCCGGGCGAACGGCCCACCGGCGCAGCGGCGCGAACACCGTGACGCCGCCGCACAAGAGCGGCGCCGCCGCCGCCGCGTCGAGCTCCGCGGGCAACGGGAACACGAAGCGTTCGTCGGTCCGGATGCGATCGGCGAATCCCCCCATGTGACCCACGCAGGTGGCCTCCTGACGCAGGCACAAGTTCTCGTGACCGGCCCGGCAAAGCTCGCAGTCGTGGCAAGACGAACGCTGCCAACCCACCCCGACGCGCTGCCCGGTGGCGAGCCGACACGCCGGCCCGACCTCGGCCACCGTCCCCACGATCTCGTGACCGGGGACCAGCGGGTACGTGCTCGAGGACCAATCGTTGTCGATCAAATGCAAGTCGCTGTGGCAGACGCCGCAGTGAGAGATCGCGATCTCCGCTTCGTGCGCGCCGAGCGGCGCGGCCTCGTACGCATACGCCGCCAGCGACTCTTTGGCCGCGAGGGCCGCGAACGCGTTGACGGTCGTCATTTCTCACATGAAAAGCAGCGGGAACCCGTCAGTGACGCGTCGCGAGATGTTCGGTGAGCAGATCGCTCACGCGCTTCTGCGTGGTGACCGGCGTGAAGCTGTGGTCGGTTCCGTCGAGGTCGACGCGCTGGTATCCGGAGACGCGGCCGAGCGCGTGCATCGCGTCGCCCGCGTGGGCGTCGACGTAGGCGACGCCCGGATCCCTGCGACTCACGACGAGCAGGGTCTCGACGCCCCGCTCTGCCATCCCCTGGAGGGCGCGAGGCACTTCTTCGACCGGATTGGCGGGAGGCACGCCCGACTCGACCGCCGCCAGATCGAGTACGCAAAACGTGCGCGGATTCAAGAGCAGCGCACCGGCGATGCTGGCGTCCTTGGCCGCGAGCTGAAACGCGTAGTCTCCGCCGGAGCACAAGCCGGCGATCACGATGCGCTCGTGCCCGAGCGCGCGCGTCGCCTCGCGGAGATCGTCGAGCGCGCCGGGCGGATACGTGAGGTTCTCCTTCTCGCCGGGCGCGACGGGGCTGTCGCCGATCCCCGAAAGGTCCACACGCAGGACGTTGAACCCGAGCCCCGCCCATCGGCGCGCCATCGTCACGTACAGGCGATGCGGGCCGGCTCGGTTGACGCAGCCGGCGTTCGTGAGAAGCACGGCGGCCTTGCGGGCGCGCGCTCGCGCGTCGGCCGGCGTGAGGATGCCAAAGAGCGAGCGCCCTCGCGCCGACAAGACCACCGGCCGCTCGTTCGACGGCGCCTCCGCGTGACCAGGAACCATGCGCGAGTCGGTTGCGCTCCCGTCGGTCATCGGATGCGCGCTTGCCAACCACGAGACGATCGCGCTGATCGGCTCGTCGGGAACGACGGAGCGATGCGAGACGGTGATGAGGAACTTGTGGCCCGGGTGAGACTGGAGCTCCGGCGCGCCTCCGACCTCTCGAAGCCTCTCGACGAACGGCGCAAGACCCGGCGTGCTCCCGCCGTCGACGACAAGAGTCCGTTGCGCCGGCCGCCGCGAGGCCTGCATCAGATCGATCTGCGAGAGATCGTCGACGAGAGCCCGCGGCAGAAAGCAGCCGAGCGCTTCCTCTCCATCTGCGGGGCACGGGATGGCGCCTGCCATCTGCGGTTCGATCCGCAGATACATCTTGTGGAGACGGGTCACCTCGGCGACGAAGGCTTTGCCCGAGACGCACGGATTCCAGAGCACCAGCGAGTCGATATCGCCCGTTTCTGCCGCATGCGTGAACGCGAGCGTGGCGCCGAGGCGCAGGCCCACGAGGGCTGTTGCGCCCGCCCCCGATCGGTTGCGAAGCTCGGCGGCGGCGGCGCGCACGTCGTCGATCCAGGCGCGGACGATGCCGCCCGAAAAGCCGTCGCCCCCCGAGTCGCCCGTGCCGAACAGGTCGAACCGCAGACAAGAAAACCCGGCGTCGGCAAGGCGCTCGGCGAGATGCCGATACGTCCGATCCGATCGGGTTTGGTCCGTCCCGATCGGGTTGCACAGCACCACCCCCGTGCGCCGCCAGGTGGGGCCTTTGGGCGGATGGTAAAAACCAAAGAGGGGGCGGCCCGGAGCGCCGAAATAGATAGGCTGCTTGCGGCCCGCCGAAGCACGAATCTCGAGGGGCCCCTCTGCGGAGCTCGAACTCGAAACCGTCACTTCGGAGGCTCTTGCGAGCCCTTTGGCTCGCCGTTTTCCAGTCCCTCTGCCTTGGCGTAGTACTGGAGGACGGCCCGCAGCGCCTCGGTGCGCGAGCGGATCCCCGTGTGTCCCTGAATGACCTCGAGGAGCGCCAGCTCTTCTTCAGTGAAGCGAAAGGCGGTTACCTTCACCTTGGGCATACGTTCTCCCGTGCGTCAGACCGCCGCGCCGCACCGGCACGCCCGGCCGACAGGAAGTCTACACCCCGAGCGATCCCCCGAAAGGCTCGGTATCCGCCAAAGGCCCGGTAACCGGGTTTTATTCGGCGAGAACGCCGCGGGGACGAACCGGCATCTCGAGCTTGCGAACTGTGAGCTTGAACTCGCCGTCGGCTTGGGTGGTGTCGTTCTGGGCGGTGTTGCCCTCGTCGACCGTCTTCTCGGACTCCGGCTTGTCTTGTTCCTGGTTCATTGAATGGCCCTCCGTGCAGTGATTTCGCCGTCGGTAACGCGCGAGAGCGCGTGTGCAACCCTGACCAAATCGTTGATGGTCTTGACTTCGCCTAGCTCGAGGTCGAGATCGTCAACGCTGATGCCGAGCTCGTCGGCGAGTCGCAACGTGAGCGACACGAGCGACAAGGATTCAATGGCTAGATCGTCTCGCAACGAGAGACCTGGATCCAAGGGCCGTGCCACTGGAACCGTAACAGCGTACTCAACCACCAGGCGTTCGACCCTGGCCTCAGCGGTTTCCCGCATCATGAAACATCAAGATACACCCGAGGAAGCAGATTGCAATCCACGTACAGCGCCCTCGCTGTAACTCTTTCAACGACACTGCTGCCGAGGGCGCTTGCCATACGGGCTTCCCGGGACCGCGCGGAGCGGACATGGCGGCGCCGTTGACGCGATCCACAATCATCTGCGATAAGGCTGCGAAACACGTTGAAGCCTCGCGCACGTCGGATGGCGCTGGTGGTCCAGGGGCGTCGCCCCGACCCGCCTGTGCGGGACCCGACGGGCGAGCGCGAACTGCGGGCGTACCTCTTCGAGGACCTCTTCGCGACGCGGTACGACGAAGGGATTTTGCCCGCCACCCGCCTTGCACGCGCCGTTCCGCCGTGGGCTCGCCTTGCTCGTGCTGTGCAGCGCAGGAGTGACGAGTACGACGTAGTCGTGACCTGGAGTGAGCGCGTCACGCTGTCGCTCATGGCCCTGCAAGCGATCGCGCGGTCAGGAAAGCCGCACGTGGCGATGCTGTACTGGTTCTCTCGGCCGTCGATTCGATTCCCCATGCTGGCGTTCGCGCGCAGCCTGCACGCCATCGTGACGTGGAGCTCGGTTCAGCGTAGGTACGCGATCGAGCACCTCGGCGTGCCGGCGGAGAAGATCTACCTCATCAGGCACTACGTCGATCAGCTGTTCTGGACTCCTCGCGAGCGCCCAATCGACACGATAGCCAGCGTCGGCGCCGAGATGCGCGACTACCCGACCCTGCTCGAGGCGCTCCGGGGTACCGACCTCAGGTGCCACATCGCCGCGGACCACGTGCGCGTCGACAGAATGGGGTTCGCCCGCCGCATCGGCATCGAGCAATTCGCGCGGAAGGCGGGGGGCAACGTGACCATCGGGCGCAAGACCCTCTCCGATCTGCGCGATCTCTATGCACGGTCGCGCTTCGTGGTCGTGCCCCTGCAGAAGTCGGACACCGACAACGGCATCACCGTCATCCTCGAAGCGATGGCGATGGGCAAGCCGGTCATATGTTCGCGTACGCAGGGGCAGGTCGACGCGATCCAGGATGGCGTCACGGGTCTCTTCGTGCCCGTGGGCGATGCCAAGGCCCTGCGCGGCGCGATGCTCGAGCTCTGGAACGACCCGGCCCGGGCGACCGCGATGGGCAAGGCCGGTCGCGCGTACATCGAGAAGCACCACGCGCTCGAGAAATTCTGCCGCGACGCCCAGGGCGCGATCGACGCCTCGCTCGACGGACGCCCCGCGACCGACGGGCTCTTCGCCCCCCCACCGCCGCCCATCGGCGCGCAGGCGAGCGCGAAGGGCTAGACTCGAGTAGGTCGAGGACGGCGTGCCCAAGCTCATCATCCTGTCGATCGTGATCATCAGCTTCATGGTGCCCATCCGGCTGTCGACGGCCAAACGTCCTCGGCTCGCGCTGCGGAGGGCGCAGCAAATCGTCGCCTTGTTCATCATCGTCTGGGCGTTCATGTGCCTAAGGTGGTATCCGGCGATCCAGCCGCTGAAATAGCGGCTTGCGGCCGAGAACCCCGGGGACTAACAAGCGGAGCGCAGTGTCATCGTCGCCGCAACACCGCCGGCTCGGAGCTCACCTGTGCGCGGCAAGCCTGCTCGCCGTCGTCGGGGTCGCCTGCGGGCATGGCCAGTTCGTGTGGTATCGGGAGCTCCCGTCGACCGCCGCGCTCGCGAACGGCGAGTACATCATCGGGGTCGGCGACGTGGTCAGCATCCGTGTCCTCGGGCACGAGGAGATGAGCCTCAAGCAGCGCGTCCGGTCCGATGGTCGCCTCGCGCTTCTCCTCATCGGCGACGTCGAAGCCAAAGGCAAGCGGCCGAGCGCGCTGAAGGCCGAGCTGGAAGGACGCCTGAAGGACTATATCGTCTCGCCCAGCGTCGCCGTGAATATCGAAGAGACGTTGCCCGCGGACGTCCTCGTTCTGGGCGAGGTGACCAAGCCCGGCGTCGTCGCGCTCGATCCGGATCCGCGCCTCGCCCACGCCATCGCCTCCAGCGGAGGGCTCACGGACTACGCCGCGAGGGACGCCATCTTCGTCGTGCGGAGCGAGCCCCGCCCCGTTCGTATTCGTTTCACGTACGAGTCCATCGCCCGCAACCTGGACGGCGCGGCGGACTTCGAGTTGCATCGCGGCGACATCGTGGAGGTCGAGTAACCGAGAGGTCGGCCTGCCATGCTCGTGACCGCCTTCGTGGCCGCGCAACTGGCCGGCACCCTCGAGTTGCTCGATACCACGCGCGTCGATGCGCGCTGGACGTATCCACTCACGAACGACATCGTGTTCGTCCCGCGACACGAAGAGGTGGTGATCGCCGGCGACGCGTCGACGATACCCCTCGCACGCATGGCGCTGCAAAGCCCCCACTTGCGGCTCACGATGACGTACGCGCCGAACATCACCGCGCCGGACTTCGAGCTCCCCGAGCCGGTCCAGGTGCTCCAGACTCTTATCGCGGCGGCCACCTTGCGCGAGCGGGAGGTCACCGTCACGCTGCAGGAGAGCGCAGCGTACGGCCAGCTCAACACCACCTACCTTTACGGCGGGGGGGGCGCGAGCGGGGCTACGCAGGGTCTGCCCACGCAGATGATGACTGGCACCGGCGCCGCCGAGACCGGCGGCAGCGCGACCGGCGGCGCGACGACCTCCGGCACCACGCCAGCGATCCCGGCGACGATCACATACCGGTCGACCCTGACGACGGCGCTGATGACGGCCCGCCTCAGCCGCCGATACATCGTCACGGTCTCGGGCGGGTACCAGGCGTCCGGTGGCCTCGAGGCGTCGGACAGGGCTTACGTGCCGCTGCAGTACGGTCCGTTCGGCTTGGCGTCGCTCTTCTACCGGCTATCGGCACACGACAGCGTGGGCGCCACCGCGAACGCGATCGAAACGACCACCTATGGCGCCTGCCCTCCCCCCTTGACCGGCAACGCGCCCCCCATCACGGCGATCTGCCGCACGGAGTCGCTGACGTCGATCCTCCAAGCCAACGTGCGGCACGCGTTCTCGGCGCAAACCAACCTCACGGCCGGCGCCGGAGTGGGGGTCGCGATCGCGCCGGCGCAGGTGGAGATCGAGCCCGGGGTCGTGCCTGAAGACCTCGAAATCCTTCCCTACGCCGCCGTCACGGTCCTCCACCGCTTCAACGAGCTCGACAGTCTGCTCCTCACGACGCAGCTGGGACCGGTGATCGACTCGCGGCTCGGCTTGCCGGACGAGCGGGTCCAGGCCTTGCTCAGGCTGACCGAGGCGGTCACCGACCGAATCACGATGCTTGCCACGGGCAGCATCATGCAATCCGTTCCGGTCATCTCGGACCCCTACCCGATTACCGCGCTAAACGCCTCGATCGAGAGTCGCACGAGGATCGACCGGCAGCTCACGGTGGTCCTCGGCATCTCCGGCCTCTGGCAGAGCCAGGCCGGCTACGGCGACGTGGGCTCGCTGGTCGCCTACGCGGGCGTCATCGGGCGCCTGCCGATGATCAAGTTCTGAAACCCCAGGTTCTGAAACCCCAGGTTCTGAAACCCAGGTTCTGAAACAATGCGCTGACGTGAGCGCTGTCGGCCGCAAAGACTGACCGCGTTGCCCGTCTGATGTACTCTTGGTAGGCGCTGGCTCTTACCGGGGCCGGCCCGCACGTCCCTCCCATGGTCAAGCCTCAGTACGGTACGGAGAGCGCCGACGGCGACGAGGGCGAGGCCGAGGGGATCGACCTCCAGCGCGTGCTGCAGATCGCCGGCTTCGTCACGCGCGCGCCGCGCCGACACCCGCTGCTCGCCATCGTGGTCTTCGTGACGGTGGCCAGCCTGGGCCTGGCGTTGGCGGCCGTGACGCCGAATACCTACCGGGCGAGCGTCAAGCTGCAGGTGCAACGCAGCCTCGCCATCCGCGCGCTCACGTCCACGAACGAGAAGCTCCAGCAGATAGAATGGGAGAGTCCCACGAAGGACGTGCAGGGCATGATCCTGCGGCGCGACAACCTCGTGGCGCTGGCGAAAGAGGCCAACCTGGTCGAGCGCTTTTATCAAACGCGTCCTGCCTCGCTCCGGTTCAAGGACAAGATCATGGCGTACCTCTCGTCGCCCCCGTCGGACGACGACAAGCTGAAGGGCATGGTCTACACGCTCGAATCGCGCCTGACCGCGGAGGCGCCGGACGACACGACCGTCATCATCAGCGTCGACTGGACCAACCCCGCCATCGCGTACGAGCTCGTCACCTTGGTGCAGAAGAACTTCGAGGAAGCGCGCTACGACAGCGATGTCGCCGTCATCAAGGACAGCGTCGCCGTCCTCGAGGAGCACGCCAAAGCGGAGTCCGCGCACGTCGACGCGGAGATCGTGGCGTACCAAAAGACCGTCGCCGAACGTGTCCCCGCGTCGCGCACACCGGGAGCGGCCGCGCGGGCTCCGGGGTTCTCCGGCGTGAGGTCCGCGCCGGGTGCGGGTCCTGCCGAGGTCGCAGATCTGGACGCGGCCAAGGCGCTCGAAGCGAAGCGCATGGAAATCAGCGCGCTCGAGGCGGCGCACCAGCAGGCGATCACCACCGTGAGGCAGCAACTGGTGCAAGCCCAGCTCACGTTGACGCCTCTGCATCCCACCGTGATGGCCTTGCAAAAGCAGCTCGACGCCTTGAGCCAGCCGCCGCCAGAGCTCGCCGCAGCGCAGGCCGACGAGCGAGCCCTCATGGCTCAAATCGCGCCGCCGCGCCCGGCGGTGGCGGCGCCCGCCGCGGCCGTGGCTGCGCCGCCTCGTCACGTCAGCGAGGAGATCGGCGACGCCGCTGCCCCCGAACCCCCTTCGGCCCCGCGCGGCGATCCCAACCTCGACGGCCCCCTTCGGCTGGCCGAGTCCAAGCTGACCGCGGCGATTCACTCCTACGAGGACTCGATCGCGCGCATCGACTCGACCCGCGCGGAGCTCGACATCGCGCGCGCGGCCTACAAGCATCGCTACACCGTCGTGACGCCCGCCGAGCTGCCGGAGCGACCGAAGAGGCGGATGTCCATGATGATAGGGGTCGGATCCCTGGTGGGCGCCGTCGTCCTCGCCTTGCTCCTCAGCGCCCTCGCCGACTTCGCCAAGGGGACGATCGTCGAGCCCTGGCAGGTCCCGAGGGCCCTCAAGGTCGAAGTCCTCTGCGAGCTCGATCGGCCGTCGTGAGGACCCAACTCGACGCCGATCGCGGGCCGGTGTAAGACTGGCGTGCGACGCGCGCGCGGCCGGAGGTTGGCCGAGCCGAAAAGCGGCGACGATTCCGCGTGAAATCCGATCCCGCTCCCTCGAAGGCTCTCGTCTCGCTGCGCGCGAGCAACGACGCCAATGTCTGGGACGACTTCCGCCTCCAGAAGCTGTGGCTAGGGGTCGAGCGCCGGGAGTGGCGTTCGATCGCCGTCCTCGGGGCCAGCCGGGCCCTCGAGACGATCCAGGTCGCCGAGCTACTGGCGCAGCTCGCGTGGAGATATCGCGGCCAACCGTCCAACGTGCTGGATCTGCGCGATCTGTCGATGCGCCTCATCGATCATCAGGTCCAAGAGATGCGCGAACAGGTCAACGCCGGGACGCGCCTCATCGTGGCGCTGCGGTCGATCTTCGAGAATCCCACCGCGGGACCCGTGGCAAAACAGGCCGACGCGGTGCTCCTCTGCGTGGCGCTCGGCGACACCCAGTTCAAGAAGGCCGAGGAGACAATCGCGGCGGTGGGCCGCGAACGCGTGATCGGCACCGTGGTCCTGCACGCCCGCAAATCAGCCCCGACGCCGACGACCACCAACGGGCAATAAGCGCGCTGCGCCGCCGGCCCCGGATGGAGTCCCCGTGATGCAATCCGCCGCCCACCGAAGATGAAGGCCGCCGGCCACCTCGCCGGGCTGTGCCTCGCGGTCGCGGCGAGCACGTGCCAAGGCTCGTCGCAGCGCGCGCCGGACCCCAATCCCGCGTCAAGCACATCACTCACCGAACCGGAGCTCGCCGACGTCATCTACGATCGCGGGGTCAAGGGCGGCTGGCAGGCCGGGGGCACCGCACCGCAGGAGCTCGCGCCCGGCAGCCCCGCGAAGATCCGTTTCAGCGACAACGGCGAATGGATCCTGTCCAAGCCGAACCTCGCCGGGCAGTTCGGCGGGGTAGTCTTCCGCGTCCGGATGACCCCGGGCGACGGCGAGTTCCTCGAAGTGGGTCTGCGCGCCGGCACGACTTCCGCGGCCCCTCCCACGCGCCCGGCCTTCGTCAAGATCGCACCCGACTACAGGCGATTGCTCGACGACGACTGGGTCGAAGTCTCCGTCCCGATGGAAGCGCTCGATCCGGACGGGCGCCCGTTCGATCGCGTCGTAATGCGCGCGTTTCGACCCGTCGACAACGCGTGGGTGCTCATCGACAAGGTTGGCCTGGTCCGCGGGGGGACGCCGCGAGCCGCCGCCGGCGGAGCGGCGCCTGTGGCCGCCGTCGCCAGCGGAGTCGCCACGCCGATGCGGATCGTGTGCAACGCCGCCGCGACGCGCATCAGCCCCTTCATCTACGGGTTGGGGGGAGTCGACGCGGGGCATCTGCCGATGGACGTTGGCGCCACGATCTACCGTTGGGGAGGCAACCGGTCGAGCCGCTACAACTGGGAAGCTCACCTCGACAACGCCGCGTCCGACTGGTTTTTCGAGAATCACGACGCCGACGACTGGACGCAGTTTCTCGCCACCAATTCGTCGGCCGGCAAGACGTCGGCGCTCACGATCCCCATCGTCGGTTGGGTCGCCAAAGACGCGACCTCCTTCTCGTTCCCGGTGTCGGTGTTCGGGCCGCAGAACCGCACCGATCCGTCTCACCCGGACGCTGGCGATGGCACCAAGCCCGGCGGCGCCAAGATCCGCCCCGGACCTCCCGACCGGACCAGCATCCCGGCACCGCCGGAGTGGGACAAGCGCTGGGTCCAGGCGATCCGCGCGATCGACGCCAAGACGGGCGGACGCAGCGTCATGCAATACATCCTCGACAACGAGCCGATGCTCTGGAGCGCGACCCACCGCGACCTGCACCCGGACCCGCTCGGGTACGACGAGCTCCTCGATCGCACGATTCGATACGCCACCGCCATCCGCGAGGCCGACCCCGAGGCAACGATCGCCGGGCCCGCCGAGTGGGGCTGGGTCAACTACCTTTACTCGGCCAGGGACCTCGCACCCGGCGTCATCGGCAAGCCCGACCACGCCGCGCACGGGGGCGTCCCCCTCGTAGAGTGGTACCTGCGCAAGCTGCGCGACCACGAGCGCGAGACGAAGGTGCGCGTCCTCGACGTCCTGGACCTGCACTACTACCCGCAGCAAAGCGGCGTGTACTCCGACAAAGACGACCTGCAGACGGCGGTTCTGCGCTTGCGGGCCACCCGCAGCCTGTGGGACCCGAGCTACGTCGACGAGTCGTGGATCCATGAGCCCGTGTCGCTCTTGCCGCGCATGCGCGAATGGATCGACAAGGCCTATCCCGGGCGCGGCATTTCCATCGGCGAGTGGAACTTCGGGGGCGAGAAGCACGTGAGCGGCGCCCTGGCCACGGCCGAAGCGCTCGGACGCTTCGGCCAGTACGGCGTCACCTCGGCCTTCTACTGGACGGCGCCCCCCGCCGGCTCGCAGAGCGGCCAAGGGTTTCTCGCGTACCGCAACTTCGACGGTCACGGCGGCCGGTTCCTCGACTGGTCCCTGCCGACGTCGTCACCGGCGGGGGTCTCGCTCTTCGCGTCTCGCGACGAGGAGGGCAAGCATCTCGTCGCCGTCATCATCAACATGGCAGCCGATCAGCCGCGCCGCGCGCAGATCGACGTCGGAACGTGCGGCGCCATCGCCTCGCGTCGGGACTTCGTCTACCTGGGGGGGGGCTTCGCCGGTGAAACGCCCGCGCAAGGGGCGGCGTCCTCGCTCGAGCAGACGCTGCCGCCCTGGTCGATCACCGTGATCGACGTCGGCCTCGCGCAACCACTCCCCAAGAAGGTGACGCCGTAGCGGGGCTCACGGGGCGGGACGCAACGAGGCGCCGCGGCGATCGCGCAGCGCGCGCGCCAGAATGAGCAAGAACTTGGGGTCCTGGACGAGATAGCGGCGCCACAGGCGACGCGGCTCGCGCGACAACCGAAAGAGCCACTCGGTCCCCGACTTGGCCATCCACTTGGGCGCGCGCGGAATGGTCCCGGCCACGAAGTCGAGCGACGCTCCGATCCCGAAGAAGACCATCGGTTTCATCGCGTCGCGGCAGCCGTCGATCCAGATCTCTTGCTTGGGCGCCCCCAGCGCCACGAAGACCAGATCGGGGCGGGCCGCGCGGATCGGCGCGAGCACCGCCTCGCGCGTCTCGGGCGGGTCGTCGACGTTGATGCGGGCCTCGTCGATCCCCACGACGTCGAGCGTGGGGAGGGTGGCGCGGAGCTTCTCTTGCGCGAGGCGCGAGACCCCGGGCGCGCCGCCGAGGAAGTACACGCGCCACCCCCGCTCGGCGGCCCGCTCGAGGACGCGCGGTACGAAGTCGGCCCCCGCGACCCGCTCGGGCAGCGGCGTATCGAAGAGGCGCGACGCCCACACGACGGGCGTGCCGTCCACGATCGACAGGGTGGCGCGCGAATACGCCGCTCGCATGCGGGGATTCTCGCTCGCGAGGACGATGTGATCGACGTTGGGCGTGAACACGGCCCCGCCCTCGCCGGAGGTCACCATGCGCTCCACCTCGTCGAGGGCCTGGCCCATCGTGACCGAGTCGATCGGTACCGG
>Ga0302326_10014898_pt1 | contig 16400 bp, 9 predicted proteins | sample Palsa_T0_3_FD_202264 | JGI IMG/M metagenome (GOLD analysis project Ga0302326, IMG submission 202264) | Peat permafrost microbial communities from Stordalen Mire near Abisko, Sweden - Palsa_T0_3 | ecosystem: Environmental > Terrestrial > Soil > Palsa > Peat permafrost | place: Sweden: Abisko... | reverse complement strand
TTAGCTGTTTAAAAGTTAGGCTGATGGTAGCAGCCAGCGGGAGGGATAACAAGTAAATAGTTTCTGGCGGAGCGTAACGCGCCGGACAAGGCGAGGTATGCTTTAGCCTGCTCGACACTATGACGGCAAGCTAAAGCATACGCTACCCAACGCAGCGTTAGAACTCGAGGCGCACGCTCACGTTGACGACGCGCGCGCCGGTGGCAGCCGTGATCAGGCCAAAGCTTGTACTATCGATGTTCAGGCTTGGCGTGGACCAGATCTCATGGTTCAACAGGTTGATGGCATCGGCACGCAGTTTCAAGGTGAAGTTATGCTCCTTACTTATCAGGATCGACTTGGAAGCTTGCGCATTCAAGGTGAAGGTTCCCAGCCCCCGATACGCCGTCGGGCTCAAGCCGCCGAGAGTTCCCAGCGCGGGATTCTGCAATATGGTCTGTCCGCTTGCGTTTTGAACTGCAAAGAGCGCGCTCTGGCTTTGGAGGGACGAAGGCAGGTTCTTGGCCGATGGGTCGGTAACCTGGGTCAAATTGTTGAAGTATTCGACGTTGTTGCCGACGATGTGGACGCTGCCAGATGGCATGGGTCCATTCAATACGGCTGTGGCGGTGGTAGTGTTGTTGAAGGTGCCGCCGGCGCTGTCGGTAAAGGTTGTGGGCGAGCCGGAGAACTTATTGAAGATAACGGCGGTTTGCCATCTCTCCACGACGCGCGCCAGAACACCGTGAGTTCCACTCAGGAACTTCTTTCCCGGACCGAGCGGAACGTCGAAAATACCGCTGCTGGTGATGACATTCGTGCGGTCGAAACTCAACAGGCGCTTATCCAGGTGATGGTTGCGATCGGTGAAATAGGCCGCGGTTTCGCTTTGCGAGGTGCCGTCGTAATCGCCCAGCGCTTTACTGCGGACATACGCGGTCTGGAACTGGAACCCGTTAGCGAATCTCTTGTTCAGCTCGACCTGGCCCGAGTTGTAAGTGGAATTGCTATCGTTGCTGATGTAATACACGGAGCCGAACTGCGGGTTGGCCGCAATCAGGTTAGGCGGCAACCCGCCATTTTTCAATAGCCCCCCGCGGATGCCGGTTACAAATGTGTTGTATGCGAGGAAATTCGCGAAGCCGCCCACGTTATTGGTAAGCAGGTAGGCGTTCAGCGTAGTATTTTGCCGAACGGCCTGAGAGCCGGTGATATTGACGCCATCCACTACTCCGACTCCGCTGACGTTCAGGCCCTTGAAAATCTGGTTGAACAGCGGCGCGTTGCCTCCTGCGTCGGTAATCTCAAAGGCATTTAAAACGCCGCTTTCAAAGATATTGTTTTCGTTGATATTGGAGCCGCGGTACATCTTGGTTCCCTTAGTCCCGACATAGCGGATATCGAGCGTCAGGCCTCGGGTGAGCTGCCGCCCGAGCGACGCGTTCCAATTCTGGTAGTAAGGCGTCTTCAAGGCGGAGTTGGCTGCAAGAAGCGTCTGCGTGGAAGCGTTCGTGTCATTGATCGGTACGGTGGCGAAAGGCGTATTAGTGGGGGTGAGAGGCAGCGTGGAATTGACCAGATTCTGATAGCTTGGGGGTGCATACGCCACCTGGTTTAGGTATCCGGGCACGCTATACCCGTAGATTTGATCCACCACCACCAGCGTGTTGCGCTCGTAGGCGATCCCATATCCTGTGCGAAAAACGGTCTTGTCCTTGCCAAACCATGGCAGCGACCAGGAGAGACCGAGAGTCGGGGCAAAATTCTTGTTGTTGGAATTCCACGGGCTGACGTTCGGATTCGACGAGTTCTTGCCGATGTACCCGAGTTGCGTAAGGTTGTTGATGTTATACACGCCGGGATTAAACAGAGCGCCCAAAGTGTTGCCCGATATCCCGAAAATGCTCTGCGATCCATTCAGAACTCCTCCCATGTTGCCAGTGGCCGCATAGGGAGTTCCATAGTAATCCCAACGCAGCCCGAAACTCACGGTCAGGTTGCTTCGCGCCTTAAAGTCGTCTTGAAAGAACGTACCCCACTCGCGCTCTTTCCACGTGTGCTGGGCGTTCTGCCCGGGTAAGTATACCGGAGTCTTTCCCGCCGTAGCATAGAAGTATTGGTTCTCGCTGGCCACAGAGCCGGCCAGTAAGGCGAGCAGGCCTCCGGCGGCCGTGCCGTTGGCGCCAATGCCCGAGATGGTGGTGATATTCTGCGTTCCGGTACTGGCGGCAACGCCGAGAGTAACACGCGGGACGGCGTCGAAGGACACGTACGAATTGGCGGAGGTGTAGCGCCGGTCGAGGCCAGCCTTGAACGTATGCCGGCCGCGCAGCCAGGTGATTCTGTCGCGCGCTTCGTAGACGGGCGATGTGCGGCCCTGCGGGTCTTCGGCAGTGCCTGTGCCAAGGGGGCTGGTAAGCGCGCTGCTAACCGTAGGCAAAGCCAGAATGTACGCGGTGCCGTCCAAACTGGGAAGAATACCTTGTTGGCCTAACGGGCTGGCGTTCCACGGCGCGAGGAAATATACGCCGTTTCTGGTAACGCCGATGCGGGCCTCATTCACAATATTCGCTTTGAAGGTGGATATCAAGGCGAGTGAGCCTACCTCGGCTGTGTCTTTATAGAGGCCGGGGGGAGAAGTTGGCAGCGGCTGGGAATCGAACCCGTTCGGGTAGTTTTCCATGTCGCGGTCGTAGCTGGCAGTAAGACGCTCCCTATCGCTGAAGTTATGATCGACGCGCGTGGTGAAGGAGTAGATATCGTCGCTCGACGGCACTACGAAGTTGTAACCGGCAGTGTTGAGGCCATCGCCAGTATTGAAAGTGTTGGGCAGCGGCAGCAGCCCAAGATTCTTTGCCACGATGCCGGTGGTATCGGGCCCCAGGCGATTCGGGTCGAGCCCGAAAAGGCTTACGGATTGCAGTGGGCCGGTGGCGCCGGCCGGAGTTATCGGGTTGCCGTTAATATCCACCACAGGCTTGGCGGCCTGCGAGTTTGCATTGGTAACACCCGGGTAGAAACGGAAGATGCCCTGGCGCGCGGCGCTGGTGAGGACGGTCGCCGTGGATGTGCTCTGAAAGTGTTGAATGTTGGCTTCAAACAGACCGAAGAAAAAGGTCTTGTTCTTCTTGATAGGGCCGCCCAAACGGCCACCCACCTGGTTCTCCACTTCCACGCCGCGAGGAATGCCATTGCGATTGTTGGCCCAGGAATTAGCGTTCAGATCCGTATTGTGGGCGAAATCGTAGGCGCTGCCGTGGAACTGATTAGTTCCGGAGCGCGAGACAAGCGCCACTTGACCCGAACCGCGGCCGTACTCGGCGTCCGTCGGCAACGTTACCACCTTCACTTCCTCAACACGGTCGACGCTGGCGGCGATCTGCGTCGTGCCAATGGACTCGGTGATGAAATTGTCCTGGATGTTGGAGCCATCGAGCGTGATGTTGAGCATGTCGTTGCGGGCGCCGTTAAAGTTGGTGCCCACCACGCCCGCCTGAGTCGCTACAAAATCCATAGCGTTGCGGCTGTTGACTGGAAGATCTTGAATTCTTGCCGAATTCACGAGTCCGCCTTGCGAAGCCGTCAGATATTGCACGCCTTCAGGCGTGGCCGTGACCTGCACCGATTCCGTGGTGGCGCCCACTTCGAGCTTGAGGTTCTGTTCGACGTGATCGCCAGTGCGCAGCGCCAGCCCCGCGAGGACGTATTTCTTAAAACCCGCTTTGTCGGCGCTCAGAGTATAGGCGCCGGGCGGGAGAGTCGGAAATTCGTAGACGCCGGAGGAGTTGGACATAACCGTCTTCGAAACGCCGGTGTCGGTATTGAGCGCGGTAACGGCAGTATCGGGCATGGCCGCGCCGGTCGGGTCGAGAACCGTGCCGGTCACAACCGCATCGGTTCCCTGAGCGGAGGCGAGCAACGCAAAAAGAAACACGCCAAACAGCAACTTCATTCGATTAGCTCCTTTAGCTCTTTGATTGGTGCGCCTGGACGGGGGAATGCACGCGACACAGCGTTAAAGACAAGTTACGGGACACGACCCCTCAGCGTCCCCAAGCGCAAGTGGCATTATCATACTTGCGGAATGGCGGGTGTGTCAAGGGCTATTCTCTTTCTCTCTCTGATACCCACCTTCTTGTTTAGGCGCCTGCAGTGCCCCTTGCCGGGCGCCGGCGATGTCCTGGGCAAACAACGCGCCTCCTGAAACCATGAGGGGCGATAATCCATAGCTTCAACTTCTTCATGGGCGATCTCCTCGAAGACTTGTGTCTAAGCGAGTCTTGCCGATTGAGACGACCAGGCGCCTTGCCGGGATAGCAGTGACCCTTGGCTTGCATCGCAATGGGGAGACGCGCAGTTTTCGCCCCGCGACCGCCCATCCGGACGACTCGCCGGATGCAGTTCCACAGCAGCGCGCGCACATGGCTCCCCACTATCTTCTCGCCTGGCTTTTCGTAGTCTCGTAGGCGTCGGTTTCGATCGGGTCTCGTGAGTAGATTCTGTATTCGCCGTGCTCCACGGATTGCTACCGGTTGTACTTCGGCGTGATTCCGCGCAGATTCTGCCACACCCGTTCACACACTGCCGATAGCTCGGCCGAAAGCGGCCCACCCTTCTCAAACGCCGCCAGATTCTGTTCCAGTTGCTCCAGCTTCGACGCGCCCAGAATGATGCAGTCCGTCGCCGTATGGTGCAGCAGCCAGTTCAGCGAAACGTCGGTCAACGACCGCCCCTCCTTCTCCGCCGCCGCGCGCAATTCCTCCACCGCATCGAAGTATCCCTGATGCCAATATCGGTCCAGATACAACTGGTTCTTGTCGAAGCGCGTTCCCGCGATCGGTTCCTGCCGCGGCTGCTTGCCTGTCAACAGCCCGCCCGCCAGCGGATTGTACACAACCGTCGAAACGCCGAACTGCTTGCACATCGCCAGGTATTCCTGCTCGATACCGCGCGCCAGCAGGTTGTACATCGGCTGCGAAACATAGGGCGGCTTGTAGCCGTTTTTCTCGCTGATCCACAGCATCTGTACCACCTGCCAAGCGGCGTAATTCGAGCAGGCCGGGTAGCGCACCTTGCCCGCGCGCACCAACCGGTCCATGGCTTCGAGCGATTCCTCAAGCGGAACCTTCCAATCGGGCACATGCAGGTAGTAGAGGTCCACGTAATCGGTTTGCAGCCGCGTCAGGCTCTCGTCGATGGCGCGCAGAATCGCCGCCTGCGAAAGCCCCTTTTGATCGGGAGCATCCCCCATGGGAAAGCCGGCCTTGCTGGCTAGTACCACCCGGTCGCGCCGACCCTTGAGCACGTTGCCCAGCACCGTTTCCGCCACGCCTTTGTTGTACATGTTGGCGGTGTCGAAAAAGTTGATGCCGTGGTCCATACAGCAATCCACGATCTTGCGGCAATGCGCTTCGTCTGCCTGCGTGCCGAACGGCATCGTGCCGAAAGCCGCCCTTGAGACGCTCAAATCGGTATGCTGAAGCGTGCGGGTTTCCATCGAACTCATAGTATCGTAGCCCTATGCGGTTCGCCTGTTCCACTCCGAGGTTGCGAAGGAGGATGCGGCGAGCGGACTAGCACTAGCTTGTCACTCGTTCTTGGGGGAATTCAGTTTTTCGAGAATGCGGATGATAGGAGCAAGGAGTGCCATGTCGGGGGGAGATCCGGCGGCCAGAGCGGCCTCCTGATACCGGTCGCAGATAGGCCGGAGCAGGGGCGCGTAGGCGTTTGGAAGTTCGGAAACGAGAGGCGTAAGTAGGCGGATTGCTTGTTCGAAGTAAGTCATCGCATTGCGCGGCCGATCTCGCATCATGACTACCCCATGAACGGCGAGGGATTTCGCCAAGTCGGGTACGAAGGCGTCGGGGCGCTCTTGTGCCAGCCGGCGATAAATATTGACCGCTTCCTCCGCGCTCGCAAGCGCCTCTTCTCGGTGGCCAAGTTCGTTCAGCCTACTGGCCAGGTTGCTCACGGACCCGCCCAGAATTTGGAGGAACGCGTTTGGTCGTTCTTGTGCAAGTTGCCGCAAGATGCGGACGGCCTCCCGCGTATACTCCAACGCCTCATCGAAGCGGCCCAGAGCGCTGAGTGTGCTGGCGAGATTGTTCAACGATGCGCTCAAGGCTGGCAGGAATGTATTTGGTAGTCGCTGCGCAAGCTCGCGCCGGATGTCGACGGCTTCCTCGCCTCGCGCAACAGCCTCTTGATGGCGTCTCAACATGCCTAGTATCGCGGTCAAAATATTCAGTGACACAGCCAAATCGGCTAAGAAGGCTTCGGGACGTCCTTGTGCCAGTTGGCGATAAATGTTGGCTGCCTCCTCGGCTCGCCCAAGAGCATCCTCCCTGCGTCCAAGGCCAGTTAGGGCGATGGCCAAATTATTCAAAGATCCAGCCAAGTCGGGCAATGAGACATCGGGGCGTTCCTGCGCCAGCCGGCGGCAAATGCGGACGGCTTCCTCAGCACGGGCCAGCGCGTCTTCCCGGCGTCCAAGGTCGCCAAGAATACTCGACAAACTACTGAGAGATACCCCCAAATCGCGCAGAAACGGCTCAGGGTGTTTCTGCGCCAGTTGCCGATAGAGATGGACTGCCTCCTCGGCCGGCGCCAGAGCGTTCTCTTGGCGTCCCGCTTCTCTAAGGATTGCGGCCAGATTGTGCAGCGATATGCCTAAATCTGGAAGGAAGTCATCGGGCCGATGGCGTGCGAGTTCGCGGTAGACGCCGAGCGCCTCCTCGGCTCGTGCCACTGCCTCCTCCGACCGGCCGCTCTTACCTAACTCGACGGCTAGGATATTTAGGGCCTTTCCCACTTCATTCGGGAAGTGTTCCAGGCGTGGCGGAGCTAGTTGGACGTAAGCCCGCAGAGCATTTTCGGCGGAGACCAATGCGTCGTTTTGGCGTCCGATTTCACGATACAGCCACGAAAGCGTGAGAAACGCCCGTCCCGCGTCTCCGGATGCATCGGATCGCGCAGCACGATTCAATGCGTCTTCCGGGGCCCCTGCCAGGTCAGTAAGTCGGCCCAGCGCCTCCAGTCCCTCGATTGGCTGCCCCGACCGAAGAAATTCATCGATTGCCGGAATCCCGAGTTCGAGCCAGACCCGCGCACGATCGGCATTCGCACTTGCCGCAGCCCGTAACGCACGATCAAGCAAGTCCCGAGCGCGGCTCGGATCACCTGTGGTGCTCTCACCGCGTGAGATCTGAATCTCTAGCGAAGTGTCCCGCTCGACATCTACTTCGTCCGTCAAGTCTTCCCGGAACAAGAAGAATCGGCTGAGATCCGGAAGTTGCTGGCCGAAGCGAATGGCCGCATTCGGCAACATCCACCAAATCTGCGCGCCGGCATGCTCAGCCAGAGTCTCTCGATGAAAGTTTACCCAGAACGGCGATCGTTCATTGTCCCCGCCAAACAACAGGCGATCCGGGTCCAACACGAAGAGCACATCTGCCTGGCTCTTGGCGATCCGCGAGACGAAATCCTCGACCGTGCATTCGCCGCACTCCAGCGTTTCCACCTTCCGGTCGTTCGCTTGAAATTCAAGAATAAGGTCGCGCAGCACCAGTTCACGGGCAGCGTTGGAGCGGTAAGTAACCAACGCCATCCCCTGCCGCACGCTGAGTGCCCAGTCGCGCAGGGAACGCACCACCCACGGACGGGAACCCGGCGTCACGCCGGAAGATCCAGGCCGCCGCCCCGGTACCTGAACTGCGGATCACTCGCCAATTGCTCACGAAGGATCTCCACCGCCATTGGATGAACCCCGTACCTGCCCCTGCCATTGAAGAACAGTACCGCGCGCCGCCGCAACAGTTGATAAAGCGCCTTGTCTGGCACGTTGGCGGCGGGGCGGTTTTCGTAAATATCCCGCAGTTTTTGGAGCTTGGCATCCCATGGGGTATCATCCGGGTCGTTCGGCGCATTGCCAAGCTCATTCCGGAAAATTCCGAGTTGTTGCCAAACGACCTTGTTTACATCCGTCCGCAGAACCCGGCATTCTGACGATGGATTGTCCTCGTAGCGGTACCGCGCCTCCTTGCCGGATTCGATAGTAATCGCAAACAAACGGTACAGGTCGCCGCCCGAAGCCCGCAGCAGCAGTTCCAGTGCGTCATTCGCAAAGATGCTACTAAGATCGGCGCGCTTCTGCATTAACTCGATTAGCGCTTCGCAGCCAGCCTCATCTCTCTTGTGCTCCTGGCTACAAACCGGAACATCGTAGACCGGGTACCGATTCTCCCTGCGGAACGATAACTGTTCACCGAAGGAGTAAATAAATGGCACTGGCAAAGTGAACAGAAGGTGCAGGCGCAGATCGCGGAGAACGCTGGCGTATTGAACAAAGGTATCCTGCAATAACGACTGCGGGATCTGTTCTTTGTCGAAATTCTCCCCGATTACCAGCAACTCGTATTCCGGCAGGCGCTCCCTCGCGATGCTGATTTGACGCTCGACGACGGCGCTCAGATCCGCTAGAGACTCCCGCGTACTAACGAAATCCACCTTCCTTTGCCCTTCCACTCGAATGCCCAGTTTGACTATCTGTAAGAGATTGATCTCACCACTTCCGCCACTAGTATCGGCTTTAGATATCTTATTCTGTAGTTCCGGGAAAAATGGGGCTAAGGTCTGTTGAAGGTCGGTCGCCATGATGCCCCCCTCGTGAAAAGCTCTTCCCGCTTCGTCGCATTTCTCCATGCAACTCTCGATGAGGTTGGCAAGCAAAAGCAGCAGGACATCGGCCACACTGAATGTTTGCGGATTCAGTTCAGTCAGGGCATCCAACCGGATCACGACGAATTTTTCTTTAATCGCGGCCTCATCGAGCAGCCGATTAATCTCAGTGGATTTCCCAACGCCCCGGTTTCCGTAGAGAACCCCCTGGAAGAAGTAGCCCTGGCCCGCGGATTCCAACAGATCGTTCTTTATGCGGCGCAACAGGCGATTGGTACGCTGGCGATCCAAAGAATCCGAGTAAAACTGCGCCATCTCCTCTGCGATTAGAGGTCCTGGCCGAAACGCCCTGGTAATGCCGGCCACATTCGTTGCTCTTTCAACCAGCGCACGCTTGCGAGGCTGCGTTGGAAGCTGTGAGAAGGACATCAGAGCGTAGTTTAACTCAACACCCGGGAATCGGAGCCCCAACAAAGCGCATCCACGCCAGCAGCATACTTACATCTGTGCTCTGATAATTTCATGCGCCTGATGCCGTTCTTTCTCGCCGCCGCCCTCGCTTGCGCGCAAGATCGCGCCGCCGTCGAGCGCTACGTCTCCGCGCACCAGCCGCAAATCATGGCGGAATTCATTCAATTGCTCTCAATTCCCAACGTCGGAACCGACCGCCCCAACATCCGCCGCAACGGCGAATTCATCCGCGCCATGCTTCAGCGCCACGGCCTGAATGCCGAGCTGCTCGAAACCGACGGCAACCCGCTCGTCTACGCAGAAAAGAACGCCGAAAAGAACCAACCGGGCGCCGCGAAAACCATCCTCTTCTACATTCACTACGATGGCCAACCCGTCGACCCCGCCCGCTGGAAGCAGGCCAGCCCCTTCCAGCCCATCATGCGCGATGGCCGCATGGAGGAAGACGCGAAGCTGGTTCCCAACTTCGCCGGCAGCGCCGCGTTCCCCGACAACTGGCGCCTCTACGCCCGCTCCGCGTCCGACGATAAAGCCCCCATCGTGGCGTTCTGCGCCGCTCTCGACGCGATACAGGGCCGCACCGCCGGCAATATCCACGTGGTAATCGATGGCGAAGAGGAAATGAGTTCGCCCAGCCTGCCCGCGGCCATCGCGCGCTATCGCGACAAGCTGCGCGCCTCGCTTTTATTGATTCTCGATGGCCCCGTGCACCCCGGCGGACGCCCTACGCTCAGCTTCGGCGCGCGCGGCATCGTCACGCTCGGCCTCACCGTCTACGGCCCCAAAATGGCGCTGCACAGCGGCCACTACGGCAACTGGATTCCCAATCCCGCCGTGCGCCTGGCGCAGCTCATCGCTTCCATGAAGGACGAGCAGGGCCGCACCACCATCGCCGGCTTCTATAGCGGCGTGCCGCCCCTCACCGCTCAACAGCGCAGCGTATTGAAATCCGTCCCCGACGATGAGCCCGCGCTCTTGAAGCTCTTCGGCGTCGCCCGCCCCGACGCCGTCGGCGAAAGCTTGCAGGAGGCGATTCAATACCCCAGCCTCAACATCCGCGGCATGCACAGCGGCTACGACGACCGCACCATCATCCCTCCCGATGCCACCGCCGCCATCGATATCCGCCTGGTAAAGGAAACGCCATCCGCGCGCATGGTGGAGTTGGTCCGCGCGCACATCGAGAAGCAGGGCTATCACATCGTGGCAAGCGACCCCACCGATGCCGAGCGCATGCGCTATCCGAAACTGGTGCGCCTCAACGCCGGCGAAGCCGAAGAGGCATTCCGCACCGAGCCGGAATCGCCCGCCGCCATGCAAGTAGCCCGCGCCATGGAGCGCATGTGGGGCGCACCGCCGGTGTTGATCCGCACTATGGGCGGCACGGTTCCCATCGCGCCCTTCATTCGCGAGCTCAACGTACCGGCCGTCGGCGTGCCCATCGTCAACTTCGACAACAACCAGCACGGCGACAACGAAAACCTTCGCCTGGGAAACCTGTGGAGCGGAATTGTCTCGTTAGCTGCCATGTTGGAAATGTGAAGGTCGTCTGGCTATAATCCAAGAACCCTCTATGCCGGAACTTGAGATCCATCACGAACACGGACACGAGCCCGATCCCACGGGCCAGAAGGTGGGAATCCTTGCCGCCATGCTCGCGGTTGGGCTGGCCATCGTAACCATTGCCTCGCACCGCGCCCATACGGCGGCCATCATTCACAAATCCACCGCCAACGACGACTGGTCGCACTATCAGGCGACGCGCGTTAAGTTCCACAACCTGGAACTGGGCGAGCAGCTTGTCACAGTGTTCGGCGCTAAAGGCGACTCCGGCGAAAAGATGCTCGCCAGCTACGCTACGCAGAAGAAGAAATACGATCAGCAGGGCAAAGAGATCCAAGCACAGGCGGAAGCCGCCGACGCATCGAGCGAGGCTGCTGAAAAGCAGGCGCTGCGCTTCGATATCGGGGAAGGGCTGCTCGAAATCGGACTGGTGCTAAGCTCTCTCTACTTCATCTCGAAGAAGATGATGTTTCCCGTGATGGGCGTAGTAGCCGGATTAACCGGCGCCATCGTCGCCCTCACGGTGTTTCTGCTTTAGACTTCACTTCCGGGCGCTGTTCAATCGCGCGAGCCCCGCCTTGGCCTCGGCGTTTCCCATTGCCGCTGCCTTATCGTAAAGCTCCCTGGCATGCGTCGGGTCCTTGACCCCGGCTACCTGCCCGTTTTCATACATCCTGCCAAGATTGTACATAGCGTCCACGTTGCCGGCATCCGCCGCCTTGCGGTACCAGTAGGCGGCTATGGCGTAATCCTCAAGCACGCCATTTCCCAAATAGTACATCGCGCCCAGATTGAGCATGCCGGCCGAATCCCCCGCATCTGCCGCCTTACGGAACCATTTGGCCGCTTCCTTCGGGTTGTCTTCCATCTGAATCTCGCCCAGCTCCATCATGGCCCGCGGCTCACCCAGACCTGCGGCTTTGCGAAATAAGTCCAGCGCCTTGGCGATCTGGTTTGTCTTAAGCAGGGCCAGCGCATCGGCGTAGAGTTGAGCGCGATTTGGTTTTTCGGACTTCCCCGGAGCCGGCGGCGTCACATTCACGGACACCTGCGCCCTTACTTTCCCTCCCAGACCTGTCGCAGTGAGCACGTAGTCTGTAGCCTGCGGCGGCCTCACCTCTAACTCATCCGCTGCCAGCACTTTGCCAATGCCTGGATCGAGCGTGACCTCCCTCGCGCCCGTCACATTCCAGCGCAACGTCGCTGCCGAGCCGGATTCAACCGATTGCGGGTCAGCGACGAATTGCGTTACCACCGGAGCGGCCGGCGCCACCGCAACTTCCGTTTTCTTTGGTTGATCGCCGCCAGTTGACGCCTGGCCCTCGTGAGGCCACACCTTATAAGCCAGAAATCCGGCAGCCAGCGCCAGCAGCACTATGCCACCGCCCAAGAAGTATCCGGTCGAATTGGATCCACGGGGCTTGGCGCGCTCAACGGCCGGTTGCGCCGGCGCTGGAGGTGGGTTCGGCACGGGCGTTTTTGTAACCGGCTCCGGAACCACCGTAGCTTTCGACGCCTCTTCCAGCGCCCACACAAAATCCGTACAAGTCGGATAACGGTCGGTGGGAAGCCTCGCCAGGCTCCGGCGAAATACCATGTCCACATCTGCGGGCAGCGAAGGATTCAAAGTCCGGGCCGAAGGCCGTTCCGCAAACACGATCATGTGCGCCAATGTCGCCAGCGAATCCGAGTGGAATGGTCTGCGTCCGGTCAACAGCTCATAAGCCACCACGGCCAATGAGAACTGGTCCGATCTGCCATCGGCGGGCAGAGCCTCGATCTGTTCCGGCGACATATAGCTGGGCGTGCCCATCACCATGCCCGTCACCGTGTGGTGCTCGGTGGATGTAATCTTCGCGATACCGAAGTCGGCCACCTTCACCGTCACGCCTTTGTCGAGCATAATGTTCGCCGGCTTGATATCGCGATGCACCACTCCATTCCGGTGCGCATAATCCAGCGCGGCGGCCGCCTGCCGTAGAATGTCGAACGCCTCTGCGCGCGGGATCTTCCTCCCGGAGCCCAGCACCTGATAGAGCGACACCCCTTCCACGCGTTCCATCGCGATGAACGCCAGGTCGCCTTCCTGGCCCACATCGAAGACGACCACAATGCCCGGATGAGATAGTGCCCCAGCCGACCGCGCCTCGCGGAATAACCGGTCCCGCAGAAATCGGGCCTCACCCGCGTCCGAGAACGCCTGAAGATGGATCACCTTCACGGCAACTTTGCGGCCGATCAGCGGATCAATCGCCTCGTATACGATGCCCATGGCCCCGCGGCCCAACTCGCCGGTGACCAGATAGCGGCCAATGCGCTGCGAGGGGCGCGTCGCGTCTTCAAGAAAGGTTGCGGATCCGCGATGCGCTTCCAGAAGCCGGGTGACCGCCTGCAATACTTCCCCTTCGCCGTTGCACGCCGCCTGCAGAAACGCGGGCCTTTCGCCTTCAGGCTTCTGCAGCGCTTCGTCAAAGAGCGTTCTTACCCGTGCATGAAGTTCCGGCGCCATCGCAATGCACTAACTCGTTGAATGCATTCCCTTCCCGGCGAGCGCGGTATCGCTCACCCCCTGGTTGTTTCTAAGGATACTCCATCAAGAGCGTCCCCCGTAACAACAAGGTTTTCACAGAGGCTTAACCGGATTCGGTAAGGCGCAGCCAGCCATGCCCGCGGACCCGCCGCGAAGAGCTTTCCAAGACGAAATACAGGGCTGGCAGGACTGTATTGCATGGGCGGGTGCAATAAACTCCAACCGGCGGATTAACAATCCGACGCACGTTAACAACCGCTTCCACATCGGCTGTCACGCAGTCGGCCCCGGAAATGATTGGCATTAAAGCCAAGCCCTACCCCACCGCCACTACCGTGATCTCCCCGGGCCCATGCACCCCGCGCACCAAAATCTGCTCGATATCGGCAGTACGGCTGGGCCCGGTGATCAGCACCATAGAACTAGTTAGCTCGGCCGCTTTTGGCAGTATGCTGAACAGCTCGTCGAGGCCGCTCAAGATACGCTCGCGCGGAACTACGGCGATATGCGCGGGCGGCAGCAGCGAGATCAAGCGCGCCTCCCGGGGACTCGAAAGCATCACCAGCGTGCCGGTATCGGCGAGCGCGTAATCGGCGCTGGTGATGCCGATATCGACCGTGGAGCAGCACTCGCGGAGTTGCTCGCGATCCGCGATGCCGGTCCGGACGCCGGGGAGATTCGAGATGCCGCATTCGGCGAGGAACGGCGCATTCGAGGCCACCGCTGTCTTCCCGGCGATAGCAGCGGCGATGAACGCGCGCGCGTCGTCGGGCGTGGCGGCGCTATACGTCTTGCCGGCCAGCGCTTCGACGCGGGCGAGCATGGTCGACACGCGAGCCGAGACGCGCGCCGCGACGCTCAAGGTAGCGTCGTCACTGGGAACGCGGATGCGAACGGGCGGCGCGACGCCTGGCGGCTGACCGGCGCTTCGTCCAATAGCGGTGCGAATGCGGTGCAGTATGTGCTCGCGCGACACTACCGGCGGCTCCAGATGTCGCGGAAACTTTGGCGCGGAATGGGCGGCAGATCGCGCTGGCTGGTCCACGCGCGCACGGGGCCGATATTCAAGACCGGCCCGTGGCGCGCTATCCAACCAGCCCAGGCGTAGACGCGCGGGTGCGTCATCATCCATGCGAACATGCGATAGGAGAGCTTTTCAAGACGGTTCTTCTTCTCGCGCGTTTCCGCCTTCTTCACGTCGGAACGCAGATCGAGCAGCACCTGTGGGATATCGATCTTGACCGGGCAGACCTCGGCGCAGGCGCCACACAGACTCGACGCGAACGGCAGGGCCGGCTCGTAGGAGACGCCCATGAACTGCGGCGTGATAATGGCGCCGATGGGGCCGGAGTAGACCCACGGGAAACTGTGGCCGCCGATCTTGCGGTAGACCGGGCACGTGTTGAGACACGCGGCGCAGCGGATGCAGTAGAGCGACTGGCGCTTGGCGCGGCTGGGCAGAAGCTTGGTGCGGCCGTTATCGAGCAGCACCACGTAGAACTCGTCGGGGCCGTCGATTTCGCTGGCGCGCCGCGGCCCGCTCAGGAACGACGTGTAGACCGAGAGCGCCTGACCGGTGGCGCTGCGCGCGAGAAGCTTCAGGAAGACGGCGAGATCCTGCGCGCGCGGGATCACCTTCTCAATTCCCGCGATGGCGATATGAATCCGGGGCGCGGTGGTGGTGAGGCGCGCGTTGCCTTCGTTTTCGACGAGGACCACGGCGCCCGAATCGGCGACCAGGAAATTGGCGCCGGTGATGCCGATGCCGGCATCCAGGAATTTCTGGCGCAGCACGCCGCGCGCGATCTGGGACAACTTCTCGGGCACGGTTTCGTAGGCGACGTGGAGCTCCTTTTCGAAAATCGCCGCCACGTCAAAGCGGGTCTTGTGCAGCGCGGGCGCGACTATGTGATAGGGGCGCTCGCGACCCAATTGCAGAATGTACTCGCCCAGATCGGTCTCGACGGCTTCCAGGCCGTGGTGCTCTAGCCGCTCGTTGAGATCGACTTCCTCGGAGGTCATGGACTTCGATTTGACGATGAGGCTGACGCCTCGTTCCTTCGCGAGACCGAGCACGAAATCGGAAACCTCCGTGCTATCTTTGCAGTAGACCACCTTGCCGCCGTGCGCTTCGACATTGCGCTCGAACTCTTCGAGGTAATAGTCCAGGTTCTCGATGGCGTGCTTCTTGAGGGCGTTGGCCTGCGTGCGCAATTCCTGATAATCGGGCAGCGCATCGGCGGCGACGCTTTCGGTGCGCTTGTCTTTCAGGCGGCCGGTGGCGGTGTAGATGGCGAGCTGCAGGTTGGCGTCGGCCAGTGTCTGGTGGATCTTCTTATCGAAAACGGCGGACATAATCAGCGGCTCGCCAGAACTTCGGCCAGGTGCATGGTGCGCACTTTGGAGCCGGCGCGCGAGAGCGCTCCCTGGATTTGCATAAGGCAGCTGGAATCGAGCGAGACTACGGCGCTGGCGCCGGTCTGGACGATGGCTTCGAGCTTGGTGCGCGCCATGGCGCCGGAGAGCTCGGCGAACTTCACCGAGAACGTGCCGCCGAATCCGCAGCACTCTTCGGCGGGCTGCATTTCGCGCAACTCGAGGCCGCGCACGTGCGCCAGCAGACGGCGCGGGGCCTCGCGAATGTGCAACTCGCGCAGGCCGTGGCAGCCGTCGTGAAAGGTGACGATTCCGTCGAAGCGCGCGCCGACGTCATCCACGTTAGCGACTTCGGTGAGGAATGTGGAGAACTCAAACACGCGGCGGCTGAGGGCTTCGACGCGCGCCAGGGTCTCGGGCTCTTTGCGGAAGAGATCCGCGAAATGGTGGCCGATCATCGAGGTGCAGGAGCCGGAGGGGACCACGATATGCTCGCTCGATTCGAACGTCTTGAGGAAATGGCGCGCGACGGTGCGGGCTTCTTCGCGATAGCCGCTATTGTACGCGGGCTGCCCGCAGCAGGTCTGGTCTTTGGGAAAGTCCACTGCATAGCCGAGACGTTCGAGCACTTCCACCACGGCCATTCCGGCATTGGGAAATAGCTGGTCGCCCAGGCAGGTGACGAATAGCGAGACGCGTTTGCCCACGGAAGTTTTGATTGTAGCAGTTGAGGCTGGGGCGAATGCTGCTTTGCCAGCTGCGTTGCCGAGCGGAGTGTGGACGACGGTCGAGGCCGTCAATTTTA
>Ga0302326_10014896_pt1 | contig 16401 bp, 19 predicted proteins | sample Palsa_T0_3_FD_202264 | JGI IMG/M metagenome (GOLD analysis project Ga0302326, IMG submission 202264) | Peat permafrost microbial communities from Stordalen Mire near Abisko, Sweden - Palsa_T0_3 | ecosystem: Environmental > Terrestrial > Soil > Palsa > Peat permafrost | place: Sweden: Abisko... | reverse complement strand
GCACCCGACCAGCAGCCGCCACCCCAGCCGCCGCCACCGCCCGGGCAGCCTTAACCGAACGCGTTAATCCGCGAATTCCCTGGCTATTTCAGCAGCGGCAGTCAGTGCGTCGAGATGCTGTTCGACGGTAGCCAGCCCGGCATTCATCGTGTTGACCGAGACGTGCGACGCGCCTGCCTGCGCCCACGACCGGATGCCCTCAGCCAGATCGTCGGTGCTGCTGTTCCACGAAACCTGACCTTGCATACCGATCTGGGCGGGGTCTCGGCCGGCGTCGGTAGCGGCCTGCTCCACCTGCTGGCGCGCGGCCTCGAGTTTCGGGCCCGGGCCCACCATGGGGAACCAGCCGTCACCGAGGCGGCCGGCGCGCCGGAAGGCACGCGGCGAGGATGCGCCGAACCACACCGGAATCGGCTGCCGTATCGGCAACGGCGCCAGCCCGGCTCCGGTCACTTGGTGGTAGGTGCCCCGGTAGCTGACGCTCTCCTCGGTCCAGAGCCTGCGCATCAACTCCACCTGCTCGTCGCACCGCTTGCCGCGGGTCGAAAAGTCTTCTCCCAGTGCCTCATACTCAACGGCGTTCCAGCCCAGTCCGACGCCGAGGCGCAGCCGGCCGCCGCTGAGCAGGTCGACCTCGGCCGCCTGCTTGGCGACCAGGACGGCTTGCCGCTGCGGCAGGATCACGACGCCGGTGACCAGCTCGAGTGACGTGGTGACCGCGGCGAGGTAGCCGAACATCACCAGCGGCTCGTGGAAGGTGTTGTGCACGTTGTACGGGCCGTTCCAGCCGGCGTGTACCGCCGGGTCGGCGCCGACGACGTGGTCGTAAGCGAGCAGGTGCGCGTACCCAAGGCCCTCGACGTGTTCGGCGTAGGCGCGAAGCGCGTCAACGCCGAACACGGCGATCTCGGTCTGCGGGAACACCACTCCAATGCGCATCGTCGTGTCCCTTCGTCAGGTGTCGTTGGCGCGGGTCGCGGTGAACGACACCGTGACGTCGTCAGCGACCTTGAGCGCACCCAGCAGTTGCGAGTACGGCTTGACGCCGAAATCGGATTGCCTGATCACGTTCTCGCTGGACAGCCGCCAGCTGTCACCCTGGTCGTCGGTGCGCAGGTCGACGATTTGCCGTCGCGTCTCGCCGTGGATCGTCAGGTCGCCGCTCAGCCGGTAGCCATCGTCGGTTTTCTCAATCATGTCGGCGGAGAACACAATGTGCGGAAAGTTCCGGGCATCCAGTGCGCCGAACGCGTTGCGGCGGACCAACATCTTCTCGGGCCCGGACAGCGGGGTCACGCCGCCCTCGCCGCGAACGACCTCCAGCGAACCGACGTCGACCGTCAATTCCGCGGCGACCGGTCGGTCGGAGTTCCACCGCGTCGTCGCCTGCCAACGTCGGATCGCAATCGTCAGCCGATGTCCCACGGCTGCGGCAGGACCGGTGACGCCGGTATGAATCAGGAGTTCACCGTCTGAGCCCTTGAGACTCCACACCCCGCGGTCGTCGCGCGTCACATGGTCAGCACGGTGCGGTAGTGCGCCCGCCCTTGCTCCAGCGCCGCATAGCCTTCGGCGGCTTGGGCAAGCGGTAGCTCTTCGATCCACGCTCGCACGCCCGACAGGACTGCGAATTGCATGGTGTCTTCGATCTCTTTGGCCGTCCCGGACGGGTGACCGATGATGCTGAGCCCGGGCGTGATCAGTTGCAGCGGACTGATGCCCAGCGGCTCGGGCGTGACCCCGATCGTGACGAGCTCGCCCTGTGGCAGCAGGCCGCCGACGGTTGCGGCCATCGCCTTGGATGCGCCTGCGGTGGCGAGCACAACCGCAACCCCACCCAGGTCCTTCAGCGACTCGGCGACGTCACCGTCGGTGGCGTCGACGTAGTGATGCGCGCCCAGTTTGAGCGCGTCCTCTTTCTTGGCGGTACCGCGATTGATCGCGACGGTCTCGAAACCCATCGCCCGGGAGAACTGCAACCCGAGATGCCCCAACCCGCCGACGCCGAGGATCGCCACCCGGTCACCGGGCAGCGCCTTGGTGTGACGCAGCGCGTTGTACGTCGTGACACCGGCGCAGCCCATCGGAGCGGCTTCGGCGTCGGACAACTCCGAGGGAATCCGCGCCAGCGCGGTGGCCGGCACGGTCGCCGATTCGGCGTAGCCGCCGGGATACTGCCAGCTGGGGACCTTCCCGTTGAGACAGGTGATGAAGTTGCCCTTACGACACTGATCGCAGTGATTGCAGTTGCCGCCGAACCAGCCGACGGCGACACGATCGCCGATCTCGAAATCTTCGACCCCAGCGCCGATTTCGGCGATCTTGCCGGCCATTTCGTGACCCAGGGTCAGTGGCCAGGACAAGCCGGGGAAGTCACCGGCGACAAAGTGGGCATCGGTACCGCATATCCCGCAGGCGCCGACGCTGATGCGTACTTCGCCGGGACCTGGCGGCGTCGTCTCGACCTCGGCGAGCTCCAGTGGCGCACCCGCGGACTTTACCTGGACTGCTTTATGTGACGGCATGGCCGTAGCCTACTGCGCGACAGGACATTTCGCTGCGGCGTCGCTGTGGTAGTCGACCTGCCAGTGCTTGATGCCGTTGAGCCAACCCGAACGCAGACGTTCGGGCTTGCCGATCGACTCCAGATCGGGCATGGCGTCGGCGATGGCGTTGAACATCAAGTCGATCGTCATCCGGGCCAGGTTCGCCCCGATGCAGTAGTGCGCGCCGGTGCCACCGAATCCCACGTGCGGATTCGGGTCACGCAGGATGTTGAACGTGAACGGGTCGTCGAACACCTCATCGTCGAAATTGGCTGAGCGGTAGACCATTAGGACGCGCTGACCCTTCTTGATCTGCACGCCGGACAGCTCGTAATCCTCGAGCGCGGTCCGTTGAAAGGATGTGACCGGGGTGGCCCATCGCACGATCTCGTCGGCCGCGGTCGCCGGACGCTCCTTCTTGTAGAGCTCCCACTGATCGGGAAAGTCGGTAAACGCCATCATGCCCTGGGTGATCGAGTTGCGGGTGGTCTCGTTGCCCGCGACGGCGAGCAGGATGACGAAAAAACCGAACTCGTCGTCGGAGAGTTTGTGGCCGTCGACATCGGCCTCGACCAGCTTGGTGACGATGTCGGGGCCGGGGTTCGAAGTCCGGTCGGCCGCCATCTGCATCGCGTACATGATCAGTTGGATCGAGGCGTCCATCGCGTCGTTGCCCGCGAACTCCGGGTCCTGATCGCCGACCATCTGGTTGGACCAGTGGAACAACTTCATCCGGTCTTCCTGCGGCACACCCAGCAGGCCCGCGATGGCCTGCAGCGGAAGCTCGCACGACACCTGTTCGACGAAGTCGCCGGATCCTTGAGCCGACGCGCGTTCCACGATGAGTCGGGCCCGATCGCGCAGGTCTTCGCGAAGCCGCTCCACGGCTCGCGGCGTGAAACCGCGGGAGACGATCTTGCGCAGATGGGTGTGTTGCGGCGCGTCCATGTTGAGAAGGACGAACTTGCCCCGCTCGACCTGCTCGCCCACCGTGCCGTCTTTGTAGCGAGGCAGCGCGGTCTTCTTTAGGCTGGAGAAGACATCGCTGCGCCGCGAGATCTCCTTGACGTCCTTGTGCTTGGACACCACCCAGAAGCCGCCGTCGTCGAACCCGCCTGCGCCCAGCGGCTGCTCGTTCCACCAGATCGGCGCCGCCCGCCGCAGCTCGGCCAGTTCTTCGACCGGTAGGCGTTCGGCGTGGACGTCGGGGTCGGTGAAATCGAACCCGGGCGGAATATTTGGAGTCGGCATCGGTGGCACTCCTATGAATACGACGTGGGGGGATGACGCGCTCTGGCCCAGTAAAGCATCGCGGCATCGGTGATGGAACGTGTCTCGCGGGATTGGCCGAGGACCGATTGAAACGTGTTCTCGTTTCCGACTCCGATGACTTTCGAGTCGATGCCTGGTCTGGATCGGCCGCCACCGAGGCACTGCTGTTCGGTCGGCGCACCTGGCAGGCGACTGCCGCCGCCTGGCCGGACCGGGCGGGCAGCGCGTCGCTGGCGGCTCAGTTGATCGCGCACGGACTCGTGGACGAATTTCGGTTGATGATCGAGCGATCCTGCTCGGTGGGGGCAAGCGGTTGTTTCCCGATGACGGCCACGCCCGGGCACTCGAGCTCATTTCGACAACACCGACCGCGACCGGCGTCCTGATCTGCACTTACCAGCCCGCAGATCGCTGATCGACCTCTTCGGCGCAGCCGTGCGAAACGACCTTGTGGCCCACACTGCACTGGCTATGCTTGCGGCACACCGCCGGGGGCGATGACCAGCCCCCGCCACGGACACCGAAGGTGGGTCATGATTCGCGAACTGCTCATCGCCGCAGCAATCTCCGGTATCGCTGTCGGTTTGGCGCCGGCCGTCCTGGCCGACCCCGGGCCCTACGAAGGCGACGTCCCGGGTATGAACTACGACGCCTCACTCGGCGCGCCCTGCGACAACTACGAACGGTTCATCTTCGGACGCGGGCCGGGTGGACAGGCGGAGGCGTGCCACTTCATCATCAACCAGTTCCCGGCAGCGCAGTCCGGGTACTGGGTGATCACCTACCCGCTGAACGGAGTTCAGCAAATCGGCGCCAAGTGCGACAACCCGCGCGGTTCGTCGGCCCAGTCACCCGACGGGCAGCCGATGCTGTGCACCGAACACGGCTGGCAGATCGGGCAGCTGACCGGCGGTGGAGCGCCGAACGGTCGCGGCGGGGGCTTCCCGTCCGACACCAGTGTCACCGGCTAACCGCACGACATAGGAGATAGTCATGGGCTTCACCGCGAAAGACGCAATCGACGCCGCCCGAGACATCGTGACGAACGCTGTCGAGCGATCATCGGACATCGTCGACAACGCCGGCCACATCATCAAAGGTGACATCGCCGGTGGCACCGGCGACATCGTGCACAACTCGATCGACATCGCCACCTACGCCGTCGGCAGGGCCAAAGCGGTCTTCACCGCTGACGGCGCCGAGGAAGACCTCGACTAGACGGAGGCGGCTTCGTTCAGTTCGTCGAGCCGGCTCGTCGCGCCCAGGTACTCCTGCACCCAGCGCTCGATGACCGTCGACGTCTTCTCCACCTTGGCGAACTGGCCGACGACCTGACCGACCGGGTTGAACGCGACGTCGACGGATTCGTTCGGGAACCTGTTGGTGGCTCGCACGGCCATGCCGGAAACCATGTACTGCAAGGGCATTCCGAGCGGCTTCGGGTTGTCCGGCGCCTCCCAGGCTTCGGTCCAGTCGTTGCGCAGCATCCGGGCCGGCTTACCGGTGAAGGACCGGCTGCGCACGGTGTCGCGACTTCCGGCCTTGACGTACGCGGCCTGCTGGACCGGAGTGTTCGAAGATTCCTCGACCATCAACCATTGCGAGCCGGACCACGCTCCCTGGCAGCCCAACGCCAGGGCCGCGGCGATCTGCTGACCGCTGCCGATACCCCCTGCGCCGAGAACGGGAACCGGCGCGACCTCCTTGACGACCTGCGGCCACAACACGATTGAGCCCACCTCGCCACAGTGGCCGCCGGCCTCACCGCCCTGGGCGATGATGATGTCGACGCCGGCGTCAGCGTGCTTACGGGCCTGCGAGGGGGAGCCGCAGAGCGCAGCGACCTTCAGCCCGGCGTCATGGATGTGCTTGATCATGTCCGGCGGCGGGGTGCCGAGCGCGTTGGCGATCATCTTCACTTTGGGGTGTGTGAGCGCCACCTCGACCTGGGGCGTGGCCGTCGCCTCGGTCCAGCCCAGCAACTGCAGGGTGTCGCCGTCGCTGTCCTCGACCGGCACGCCGTGGTCCGCGAGGATCTTCTTGCCGAAGTCGAGGTGATCCTGCGGCACCATCTTGCGCAGCGACTCAGCCAGGTCTTCGGCGGACAGGTGGGAATCCATGCCCTCGTACTTGTTCGGGATGACGATGTCGACGCCGTAGGGGTGATCGCCGATGTTCTCGTCGATCCACTTGAGCTCGATCTCGAGTTGCTCGGGAGTGAAGCCGACCGCCCCCAGCACGCCGAAGCCACCGGCCTTGCTCACCGCGACCACGACATCGCGGCAGTGCGTGAACGCGAAGATCGGAAACTCGATGCCGAGTTCGTCGCAAATGGGAGTGTGCATTGGAAATCCTCACGTGATTGCTTACCGCGGCGTAGGCGAACTGGAACGTGTTCTAGTTTAGTACGAAACTCCTCGGCTGTGACCAACCGGGTGAAAGCAGCCACTTACCGGGCCGGGACCGCCAGAGGTGGAACAGGTTCTACTCGCTCAACCGGCTGCGGTAGCGTGTCGCGTCATGGGACGCGTGGACGGAAAAGTTGCACTGATCAGCGGCGGCGCTCGGGGGATGGGCGCCGCGCACGCCCAGGCCCTGGTCGCCGAAGGCGCCAAAGTCGTTGTCGGCGACATTCTCGATGATGACGGCAAGAAACTTGCCGACGAGCTCGGTGACGCCGCGCGCTACGTCCACCTCGATGTCACCCAGCCCGACGAGTGGGAGGCCGCGGTGTCCACTGCGGTCAACGACTTCGGCAAGCTCAACGTGCTGGTCAACAATGCCGGCATCGTCGCGCTCGGCCAGCTGGGACAGTTCAATGTGGACAAGTGGAACAAGGTCATCGACGTTAACTTGAACGGCACATTTCACGGCATCCAGGCCGTGGTCGAGCCGATGAAAGCCGCGGGTGGCGGCTCCATCATCAACGTGTCGTCGATCGAGGGCCTGCGCGGCGCCGTCATGGTGCACCCGTACGTTGCTTCCAAGTGGGCGGTACGCGGCCTGACCAAATCGGCGGCGCTCGAACTCGCCTCGCACAACATCCGGGTCAACTCCATCCACCCGGGCTTCATCCGCACCCCGATGACCAAGCACTTTCCCGACGACATGGTCACGGTTCCACTCGGCCGGCCCGGTGTCTCCGAGGAGGTCGCCACCTTCGTTTTGTTCCTGGCCAGCGACGAATCGTCGTATGCGACCGGCGCCGAGTTCGTCATGGACGGCGGACTGGTCAATGACGTCCCGCACAAGTTCTAGCCGCGACCGGCTCCTGCCGCTATCGGCACGGCGCGATGACGGTCTCGGCGAAGCGTTCGATGGCGGCGCGGCAGCGGTCCTGATCGCCCGGTTCGACGCCCTCGGCTAACCACGGCGCGCACATCACTGCGGTGATACCGAGGTCTTCGGCCCGTCGGTACAGATCAGCCGACGGCATCTCGAGCAGCGCCAGCATGATCTCGAACGGCTCGCCGTCCCTGCCGTAATCGCGTCGCAACGCCGTCAGCTTCTGCACATATTCGACCGCGTCGTCCCAGGCGTAGGCGGCGCCGACCCATCCGTCGCACAGTCGTGCGGCGCGGCGTAGTGCCGGCTCCGATTCGCCGCCGCACAGGATAGGCACTGGCGCGGGCGGGTGCGGTTCGAGCATCAACTCGGGCACCTGGTAGTGGTGACCGTTCCAGGACACCCAGCCGCCCTGCCACAACGCGCGCAACGCCGGGATCATCTCGTCGAGCCGCTTTCCGCGAGTGCTGAATTCCTGCCCCAGCAAGTCGAATTCCTCGCGCATCCAACCCGCGCCGACGGCCAGCGACACTCGACCGCCGGAGATGACCGCCGCGGTCGCGACCTGTTTCGCGACTTCCACCAGCGGGCGGGCGGGCGCGACGTAGATGGCGTTGGAGAACCGCAACTGCCGGGTGATCGACGACATCGCGCCGATCATGATCCACGAATCCGGCCACGCCGTTTCGGGCGGCCACGGCGGCACGCCGGACGGTGATGGGTACGGCGACGTCAGGTCGCGTGGGTAAACCAGATGGTCGGCGCAGATGACGCCGTCATATCCGGCTTCGTCGAGCACGCCGGCAATCGTCAGCGCCTCGCTCGTCGCCATAAACGTTGTGCCAGACCAGAATTGCATCGCATGTCTTTCCCACTGGATGGTCCGCGGCCGCGCACGACGTCGACTGCGGATCGTCGTAGTACTTTAGGTTCCTTTTCTCCAATCCCGCGCGCGGTTAGGTGAGACCCGCTAATAAATGGATAGTGGATTTCGAACTGGATGCCGCGCAGGCCGCCTGGCTTGCCGAGGTGCGTGGTTTCTTGCACGCCAACGTCACGCCGGCATTGCGGTCCGAGGTCGCCGAACACGGCCTGGAGTTGGCCGGGGGAGAAGTCGCGTCGTTCCGCCGCAAGATCGGTGACCGGGGATGGTTCGGGCTCAACTGGCCGGCGGAATACGGCGGCCTCGGACTCGGCGCGACCTATCAGCACCTGCTGATGCGGGAGTTCGAGTACTGGGGCGTCCCGGGTCCAGATCTGACAGTGACGTCGGTGGCGCCGATGATCATGCGCCACGGCACCGAGCAGAACAAGCTGGAGTTCCTTCCGCCGATCGCACGCGGAGAACTGACCTGCGCGGTGGGTTACTCCGAGCCCGAAGCGGGCACCGACTTGGCCGGCCTGCGCACCCGCGCAGTGCGCGACGGTGACGAATGGGTCATCACCGGATCCAAGATCTGGAACAGCGGCGCACAACGGTCGACGCATGAATGGCTCTGTGTGCGAACCGATCCCGATGCGGGGCGGCACAGGGGGATATCGGTGATCATGGTGCCGATCGATAGTCTCGGTGTGCAGATACGTCCGCTGTACGCCTGGTCGGGGTACCGGACCAACGAGGTGTTCTTCGACGCTGTTCGCGTGCCGGCCGGCAACCTGATCGGCGAAGTGAATCGTGGCTGGACCTACATCACCGGAGCATTGGATCTCGAGCGGGGCGCGCTGACCAATGCCGGAGATCTGCGTCGCGCACTCGACGATCTGACCGAGTTGGCCGGTCGGGCGACTCGGGACGGCTCCGTCCCGTTGCACACGAGCGGCTTTCGCCGTCGTCTGGCGCAGGCTGACGCAGACGTCGAAGCCGCCGAACTGATGGGATACCAGGCGTCGTCGCTACTGGAGAGTGGCGTGATTCCCACGGTGGAAGTCAGCGTCGAGAAGATCTTCACCAGCGAACTGCGCCAACGGATCGCTGATCTGGCACTTGACCTACTCGGTCCGGACGGCCTTGTGGCATACCGCACCGCGGAGGCACCGCAGGACGGAAAGTTCGAGCGGCTGTACCGGGTCGCGCCGCTGATGCGGTTCGGCGGCGGCACCAACGAGGTGCTCCGCGACGTGATCGCGCAGCGTGGCCACGGCATGCCGTCGTACGGACGCTGATCACATGAAACTATTGCCGAGTGACGATGAGCGAGATCTGGCATCGATGCTGCAGGCGCTCTTTGCCGCCGAATGCCCGACGAGTCTGGTCCGTGAGCTTCGCGATGCCGATCCGCGGCAGATGCCCACCAGTCTGTGGAAGTCGTTGGCGGACACCGGCATATTGGGGCTGACGGTTCCGCACGAGTACGGCGGCGCCGGCGGTACGCTCTCCGATCTCGGCGTCTTCTGCATCGAGGCCGGACGCGCGCTGTGCCCGACGGTCGTGCACAGCACCCTGCACGCCGCCCTTGCCGTTCAGCTGCTCGGCGGCCCCGACCAGCACTCCGCTTGGTTGCCGACATTGGCTGCTGGACAGGGCAGCGCCACAACATCGTTGTGGAGTAGCCGCGACGCCGCCGTGACTGCTCCGACGCTGCGCGCCGACATCGCCGACGGACACTGGCGGCTGCACGGTGACGTCGACTTCGTCGCGGACGCTGACCTCGCCGAACACATCGTGGTGTCGGCCGCCGACGCCGAGCGGACCCTGGGCTTCGTCGTGCCGTTGACAACCCCGGGTGCACGGATCGATGCACTGCGGCTGATGGGCGGCCACCGTGCATTTCGGGTTCACTTCGACGATGTCGACGTGGCGGATCGGAGCGCGGTGCTGACCGGTCCCGACGGCGGCGGACTGGCCACCCAGGACCTTCGCCGCGTGGCCAACGCCGCCATCGCACTGTTGTCGCTGGACCTCGTCGGCGTCGGTGAAGCCGTCGTGCAGCGCACCGTCGAATACACGTTGGCACGCAAGCAGTTCGGTCGTCCGATCGCGTCGTTTCAGGCCGCACAGCATCTGGTGGCGAACATGCACATCGCACTGACCGCCGCCCGGCTTGCCGCACAGTCGGCGGTGTTCTGGATCGGGCAGGGTCACACCGCGACCCGCGAGACCGCGATCGCCCGGATGCACGCGGCGACCGCGGCGAAGGCCATCACGCTCGACGCGCATCAGCTGCACGGCGGCATGGGTTACGTGGTCGAGACCGACCTGCATCTGTTCTCCGAGCGGGCGCGGGTGCTGTCGACATGGGGTGGCGGGGCGGACGTCGCCGCGACGTGGCTGGAGGCGGAGGCGTGACCGAGCAGAGTCTGATCGACGACGAATCGGCGTCGCGGGTGGGCGCCGTCGCCGCCACCGCGACCGGGGAAGCGAATCGACGCGACTGGCAGCGGTGGGCTGCGGCGGTCGGCGATCACAATCCGCTGTGGTTCGACCCCGAATATGCTCGCGCGCAGGGTTACCGCGACATCATCTGCCCGCCGCTCTACTTGCAGTACGCCGTACTGGGAGTCACCGCACTCGACGGGTTGCGACCAGACGGGTCCTCGGGAGCGATGTCGGGCAGCCTCGCGTTTCCGCGTGCGCCCCGGCGGATGGCTGGCGGCGAGAGCACATCGTTCCTCGGCCCCGCCTATCACCGCGACGAGATCGAGATGGTCCGCACGATCGAGTCGATCGTAGAGAAGCAGGGCCGCTCAGGACGGTTCGTCCTAGTGACCTGGCGAACGGTGTACCGCAATGAGCGTGACGAATTAATCGCCGAAGCAACGACATCGATGATCGCCCGACCCTGACGGAGTGTGATGACCCGCGAACAGATCTTCTACGAGGACGTCCAACCGGGCGACGCATTGCCGGCGCTGACCGTGACGGTCGACGAACGGCAGTTGTTCTTCTTCAGCGCCGCGACCTACAACGGTCACCGCATTCACTACGACAAAGATTGGGCGCGAACGCGGGAAGGCTACGACGACGTGATCGTCCAAGGCCCGCTGCAGGCTGCGCTGCTGGCCCGGGCCGTCACCGACTGGATCGGCGGGCGCGGTCGGCTGGTGCACTACGCCGTCCAGAACCGGGCGATCGCGCTTCCCGGTGAGGAACTGAGCTTCGGTGGGTCGGTGACCGCGAAGCGCTTGTCCGACGACAATGTCGGGCTGGTCGACGTGGACATCGCCGGTCGACGCGACGACACCGTGTTGATGCCCGGCACCGCCACGGTTGCCCTGCCGCTGCGCGGAGCACGACCGTGACGGGACTACGGGGAGAGGCGGCGATCATCGGTATCGCCGAACTGCCCGCCGAACGCAAACAGACCCGCCCGCCGTCGTTTACCCTGGACCAGTACGCGCTGCTGGCCAAGATGGTCGTCGATGACGCCGGTGTTGGCGCTGACGTCATCAACGGTCTGGTCTGCCACGGCCTCGCGGAATCCGACATGTTCGCGCCGGCGACCCTGTCCGAATATCTCGGCCTCCCGGTGAATTTCGGCGAACGCGTCGACCTGGGCGGCGCCACGTCCGCCGGGATGGTGTGGCGGGCCGCGGCCGCGGTCGAACTCGGGCTGTGCGACGCGGTGCTGGCGGTGGTGCCCGGATCCTCGGTGTTGCCGACGTCGCACCGGCAACCTCCGACGGCGGCGGGCTGGCACGGTGCCTCGAGCAACAAGTACGGCTCGCCGCAGGCCGAGTTCGAGATTCCCTACGGCAACGTCGGGCAGAACGGGCCGTATGCCCAGATCGCGCAGCGCTACAGCGCTCAATTCGGTTACGATGCAACAGCTCTGGCCAAGATTGCAGTGGATCAGCGAACGAATGCGTGCGCGCATCCCGGCGCGGTCTTCCACGGCAAGCCGATCACCGTCGACGACGTTCTGGCCAGCCCGATGATCGCCGACCCGATCCACATGCTGGAGACGGTGATGCGGGTGCAGGGCGGCACAGGTGTGCTGATCGGCAATGCCGAGGTGGCCCGCCGAGGCCGTCATCGCCCGGTGTGGGTCAAAGGCTTCGGCGAGCACATCGCCTTCAAGACGGCGACCTACGCCGAAGACCTGATGACGACGCCGGTATCCCGCGCCGCCGAGCGGGCGTTCGCGATGGCCGGACTCGGCCCCGCCGACGTCGACATGGCCTCGCTGTATGACTGCTACACCATCACCGTGCTGATGACCCTCGAGGATGCAGGCTTCTGCGGCAAAGGCGAAGGCATGGCGTGGGTCAACGAGCGAGACCTCACCTTCGGCGGCGACTTTCCGCTCAATACCGCAGGAGGGCAGCTGTCGTTCGGACAGGCGGGGATGGCGGGCGGCATGCATCATGTCGTCGACGCCGCGCGGCAAGTGATGGGCCGGGCGGGGCAGGCACAGGTCGCAGACTGCCAGCACGCATTCGTGAGCGGAACCGGTGGCATCATGAGCGAACAGGTCGCTCTCGTTCTGGGCAGTGACTGAGATGACCGAAGCGGCCCCACTTCCCGAAGCCACCCCGGTCTCGCAACCGTTCTGGCAGGCGCTCACCGAACACCGCATCCTGGTGCAGTATTCGCCGTCGCTCGGGCGCTACGTCTTCTACCCGCGCACGCTGGCACCGGGCACGCTCGCCGACGATCTTCAGTGGCGCGAAATCGACGGCGCCGGAACCGTGTACACATTCACTGTGGCGCGCCGACCAACCGGCCCGCCGTGGGTCGATGCGGTGCCGCAAATCCTCGCGGTAGTCCAGTGGGACGCCGGACCCCGATTCAGCACCGAGTTGGTGGACGTCGATCCGGCTAACGTCCGGATTGGGATGCGGGTGAGCCCGGTGTTCTGCGACATCCCTGATACCGGGGTCACCCTGTTGCGGTATCGGCCGGAGCGTGACGATGTTTGAGACCGTCCAGCAGTTACTGCGATCCCGCATGCACGATGACACCACCGCGGTGGCTTACGGCGATCAGGCCTGGACCTGGCGCGAGCACCTGGCCGAGGCTGCCGCCGAGGCATCGATGTTGATCGGGATCGCCGACGCCGCCCGTCCGCTGCATGTCGGTGCGTTGCTGGCCAACTCGCCGGCCATGCTGCGCTCGATGGCGGCGGCCGCGTTGGGCGGTTATGTGCTGTGCGGCATCAACACCACCCGGCGCGGCGCCGGGCTGCTGACCGATATCCGACGGGCGGATTGCCAACTGCTGCTTGTCGATTCCGATCATCGGGCGCTGCTGGACGGACTGGACCTGCACGACGTCACGGTGCTCGACGTGTCGTCGCCGAGGTATCACGACGCGGTCGCCGGCGCACGGTCACTCGTCCCGTACCGCGAAGTCGGCTTCGACGACACCCTGATGATGATCTTCACCTCGGGAACCAGCGGCGACCCGAAGGCGGTGCGTTTCTCGCACGTGATGGCGATCATGTGCGGCGCCAGCCTGATCGGGCAGTACGACATCACCGCGGACGACGTGTGCTATCTGGCGATGCCACTGTTTCATTCCAACGGCGTGGCCGCCGGGTGGGCCGTGGCCGTTGGAAGTGGCGCGACCATGGTCCCGACACGATTCTCGACTTCGAGATTCCTTGCCGATGTCCGTCGGCACGGAGTCACCTATCTCAACTATGTCGGCAAGCCGCTGGCCCTGTTGCTGGCCACCCCGGAGCGTCCCGACGACGCGGACAACACCCTGCGGATCGCATTCGGCAACGAAGCGAGCGACCGCGACATCGACGAATTCGCCCGGCGATTCGGCTGCCGGGTGGTGGACAGCTTCGGATCCAGCGAATTCGCGGTGATCATCACGCGCGAAGACGGCACTCCCACCGGGTCCATCGGCAAGGGCTATCCCGGCGTCGCCATCTACCATTCGCAGACCGTAATCGAGTGTGCAACGGCGATTTTCGACGAGTACGGCGCCCTGGCCAACTTCGATGAGGCCGTCGGGGAACTGGTGAATACCGAGGGCTCCGGTCCGTTCGCCGGTTATTACAACGATCCGGTGGCCACCGGCGAGCGGATGCGACACGGCATGTATTGGTCGGGTGATCTGGCCTATCGCGACGCGGACGGCTGGATCTACCTGGCCGGCCGCACCTCCGACTGGTTGCGGGTGGACGGCGAGAACCTGGCCGCAGCGCCCATCGAGCGAATACTGCAGCGGCTGGCACCGATCAGTCAGGTCGCGGTGTACGGGGTTCCGGACGACGAGGTCGGTGACCAGGTGATGGCAGCCATCGTTCTGAACGACGACCAGTCGCTGAGCCCAGATGAATTCGAGAAGTTCCTGGCCACCCAGTCCGACTTGTCACCGAAGGCGTGGCCCCGGTTCGTGCGGATCAACGATGAGCTTCCGCAAACGGCGACCACCAAAATTCTCAAGCGGGACCTGATCCAGGCGGGCGTCACTGCCGCAGGCGGAGTCCTGTGGGAACGAAAGGGCAGGAGTACCGCATACGCCGTGACTGATTAGCGCGTCGCGGTGATGTATTCGGAGTGCATGATCTCGTCGAGGTCCAGGTCGACCCGGGACGGGGTTCGCCCATAGTCGCGCTGCAGTTCGGGGTTGGTGCGCACGGGGTCGACCGTCCACCCGAGATCGGCGAGCCACTGCGCCGGTTTGGTTTTCGTCGAGTCGTCGTACGTCAATGTGGAGAAGTTGACGTCACCGGACAGGTTGAGGCCCGGGTAGCTATCTTCCAGGCCTGCGAGCCGGTCCTGGTCGAGACACGAGCCTAGGGCGCCTATACCGAGCCGACTGCCCGGCGCAGACAATTCGGTGATTCGACTGAACAACGTGTCCTGCGCGTCGCCGGTCAAGTACGGCAGAATCCCCTCCACCGACCAGGCGGTCGGCAGATCGGTGTCGAAGCCCTTGTCCCGCAACGGTACTGACCAGTCATCACGGAGATCGGCTGCGACGTCGCGCCGGTCGGCCGCGGATTCTGCCGCGTGCTCAGCGAGCACCCGTACTTTGAACTCGAGGACTTTCGGCTGGTCGATCTCGAATACCGTTGTCCCGGTTGGCCATGTCAGTCGATACGCTCGGGAGTCCAGCCCAGCCGCCACGATGACGGCCTGGCGGATACCCCGCTCGCCGGCGGCGGAGAAGAATTCGTCGAAGAACCGCGTCTGCACGCCGTAGAGCCGGGGGAAGGCTGTCGCGCCCTCAGCAGTGCCCGGGTCAGCCAGCGCGCCATTGAGAAAAGGGTTTGTGGACGCCGCGATGAAATGCTTGGCATAGTCGTCGCGCACCAACGGATGGTCGCTGGCCGCGTGCAGGGCGCGCCATCCCGCGACCAGCAACGCGGTGTATCCGACGCTGCTGACGATGTCCCACTTGTCGTCGTCGGAGCGGTCCACGCCCCACTTGCCCGGTGATGTACTCATGCAACCTTTCCTCTCACGGCTCCAGCAATACCGTCACCGGGCCGTCATTGATCAACTCGACCTGCATGTCGGCGCCGAAGATCCCGGTCTGCACATCGGCGCCCAATTCCCGCAACACCTGCACGAGAGCGGCGACCAGCGGTTCGGCGACCGGCCCCGGAGCGGCCGCATTCCACGACGGCCGTCGACCCTTGGCGGTGTCGGCGTACAACGTGAACTGACTGACCACCATGATCGGCGCGCTGATATCGGAAGCCGATCGCTGATCGTCGAGAATCCTTAGTTGCCAGAGCTTTTCGGCAAGTCGTCGGCTCTTGTCCACATCGTCGCCGTGAGTGACGCCGACGAAGGCGAGCAGGCCCTGGCTTTCCGGTCGGATGGAGCTGACGACTTGCTGGTCGACTCGTACGGTTGCCGATGAGACCCGCTGCACCAGAACCCGCATGGCCCGATGCTGCCACGCGCCGCGAGTAGGGTCGTGTGGTGTCCGTATTAGTCGCGTTCTCGGTCACGCCGCTCGGAGTCGGCGAGGGTGTCGGCGAGATCGTCGCCGACGCGGTCAGGGTGGTCCGGGAATCGGGGTTACCCAATAAGACCGACTCGATGTTCACCGTGATCGAAGGCGACAGCTGGAGTCAGGTGATGGCCGTCGTTGAGCGCGCCGTCGAGGCTGTCGCGGCTCGCGCAGCACGAGTCAGCGTGGTGATCAAAGCCGACTGGCGCTCGGGCGTCACCGACGCGATGACCAGCAAGACCGAGTCGGTGGAGCGCCACTTGTCGAGTGGCCCTTCGCCGGGCCTAATGTCGTAGCAGTGAGTGCACGCGCGGGCATTGTCGTCACTGGAACCGAGGTTCTGACTGGCCGGGTTGCCGACCGCAACGGACCGTGGATCGCCGATCAGCTTCTCGAGCTGGGGGTCGAACTCGCTCACATCACCATCTGCGGCGATCG
>Ga0302326_10014894_pt1 | contig 16404 bp, 13 predicted proteins | sample Palsa_T0_3_FD_202264 | JGI IMG/M metagenome (GOLD analysis project Ga0302326, IMG submission 202264) | Peat permafrost microbial communities from Stordalen Mire near Abisko, Sweden - Palsa_T0_3 | ecosystem: Environmental > Terrestrial > Soil > Palsa > Peat permafrost | place: Sweden: Abisko... | reverse complement strand
ACAACTTGTAAATCCCCATTTCGTTTTCGTTCATGCAGCTTCCGTCAACATTAATCCCGATTTGGTCACAATTTTGGGTTTCCCAAAGTGGCATTCATCTTCCATTGTGCCTCCCACAAAGGTGCAAAAGTCTGCACATTTTTTTCCACCAAAGGGGTTAAGTTATTGATTTGTAAGGAGGGGTGTTTGGCGTATTAATTGCCAATAAGGAGCTGAAGACTTCCCCGGAGGGACCGCCAATGAACCAAATCTGTGCAAGATCTGTGTGTTCGTTTTCCGCGTTCGCACTTGCCCTTGGTTTCGCAACAACTGCGTATGCCGCTCAGAATCACGATCGTCTGATTAGAGAATCTGTTGACGAGACGTACCGCGTGACGTTAGCCGGCAACACACGGAGCGAGGCGATCCCGGCCAACGACCGCGGCATTTTGCGCGATGAGACACCCATGAACGGCCTGCAACTGGTTCTGCACCGTTCGCCCGAGGCCCAGGCGGCTTTCGATAAATATGTTGATAATCTGCACAACCCCAAGTCGGCCCTCTTTCACAAGTGGCTCACCAACAAGGAGATCGGTGACCGATTTGGAGCCTCCGACGATGACATCGCCACCGTGAAGGAATGGCTGTCCTCGGAAGGCCTCCACGTAACGAATGTCGCACCTGACAGAATGACCATTGAATTTTCGGGCGATGCGGGCCATGTCCGGGATGCATTTCGGGCTCCCCTGCACAACCTGGTGGTTGACGGCAAGGCGCATATCTCGAATATGAACGATCCCAGCATGCCGCATGCATTGGCGCCGGTGGTTGCTGGCGTTGCCAAGCTTAACGACTTCATGCCGCACGCACTGAACGTGCGCCGCCCGGGAACGCAGGCCAAAGAGGGAATTGGCGCCCGTTCAAATAGCCCGATGCCGAATGGGAATGCTGGTGGCGGATACAACTTCATCGGAGCCGCCGACCTGGCAACCATGTACAACTTCAATCCTGTCTTTACGTCGGGGATTACCGGCAAGGGACAGACCATTGTGGTCCTAGAAGATACAAATCAATACAGCCAGGGCGACTGGGTGCTCTTCCGCAAGGTGATGGGTCTCAGCCGTACTTACCCCTTTGGCACCATGACGCAGGTCAACCCCGCGGGCACGGCAGACACCTGCACGAACCCTGGGGACAACGGAGATGACACGGAAGCAGCCATCGACGTTGATTGGGCCACATCGGCAGCTCCCAACGCGGCCATCCTGAGCGCGGCCTGCGCGGACACGGTGCAGTTTGGCGGTTTCCTCGCGCTGGCCAACCTGCTTACCGAATCAACCGTCCCGGCGATCGTCAGCATCAGCTATGGGGAGTCTGAAGCCGACCTTGGCGCTGCAGAAAACTTGTACATCAATAACCTCTACGAGTCGGCTGCCGCTCAGAAGGTGTCGGTATTTGTCTCGTCCGGCGATGAACTCGCGGCCAGTTCAGACGGCGGCAGGGTAGCCACGCACGGCATTACGGTGAGCGGCTTTACCTCCACACCGTACAACATCTCAGTCGGCGGCACCGACATGGCGGCCGAGCCGCTCTTCGAGTATTCCACCTACTACAGCGCAACCAACCTGGCTAACTTCCGCACCGCGCTCTCCTATGTGCCGGAAATCCCCTGGAACGACTCATGCACCAGCAGCGTAACGGTTGATTACATCAACGCGGTGAACAGTACATCGTTTACGCAAGCCGGGCCAACCAGCTTCTGCAACTATGACGGAGGCGTTGTTGCCAATGACGACGGGTTGCTGGGAGCGGTTGGCGGCAGCGGCGGCCCCAGCAATTGCGCTACGGGCTTGCCCACAAACAGAGGCGTTTCCAATGGCACCTGCGCGGGCTATCCCAAGCCATCCTGGCAGAGCATCTTCGGCAACCCGGCTGACGGCGTGCGCGATACCCCCGATGTTTCCCTGATGGCGGGCAACGGTCTTTGGGGTGTCTACTACGCTGCCTGCATCTCGAACCCGGCCGACGGACCCGCGGATGAGGGATTTGCGCCCTGCGGAGCGAATCCTGCTACCTGGACCGGCTTTGGCGGCACCTCGGTTTCGAGCCCCATCTGGGCCGGCATCCAGGCTCTTGTAAACCAGAGCACGGGCCAAAGCTGGGGCAACTCCAATCCTGTTCTCTACACCATGGGCAACATGGAATATGGGGCAGGCGGGAATCCATCCTGCAATTCCACTCTTGGGAATGCAATCGGCTCGAACTGCGCATTCAACGACGTAACCCTGGGCGATAACTCGGGTGTCTGCGAGGCCGGCAGAAACGGCACCTTCAATTGCTATACCGGCGGCGGCTACGGCATCCTTTCCACCTCCAACGCCGTTGAGGATGAGGCTTATCCTGCTACCCCGGGCTGGGATTTCACATCCGGCATCGGCACCGCAAACGCCTGGAACATTGTCAACTCCTGGTCAGCCGCCGTCTCCGCCACCAAACCGATTTTGCTGGACAAGTTGAAGAAGTAGCCACAGAGCCACTTCCACAGAGAGGAAAACATCAAAATGCGTAAATCAATCACTATCCTCGCACTGTTTTTCGTGAGTCTGCTTGGCGCGCAACGGGCCATGGCAGATTCGTGCAACGGCGTTTCAGCCGGCGCTAACCTGATCGCAAACTGCGCCTTCGGAACCGGCGACTTTACCAGTTGGTCGGGAACGGCCACGTCGGATCCCTTGTCCTTTGTTGACTCAGGGGACCCGCAGGCAATTGGGTCGACTCCCTACAACGGCTTGCCGTTTGAGGCCGCGCTGGGGTCAGTTGGGACCACCGACACGCTCTCCCAGACGTTCGCCACAACTCCCGGCGATTCGTATACGATCATCTTCGCGTTGCTGAACGACACTGACCCGGACCCGTCGGGATATAACAACAGCTTTGTCGCTGCCTTTGGTGCGACAACATTGTTGTCCCTGGGCAATGCCGGGGCAGACGCCTACACGCTGTTCGCGTACTCGGAGCCGGCGACCGGAGCCTCCACGACCCTGTCGTTTACCGAAGAAAACGACTTGGGGTTCTTTGAACTCGACTCGGTCAGCGTGGAGGGTCCTCCGGTGGTCTCGTCAACTCCTGAGCCCAGCACGTTCATGCTGCTTGGTTCCGGCCTTGTGGCCATGGCCGGCGCGATGCGGCGCCGCTTCACCCGCTAACCTTGTCGGCGCCAGGGCCACCCACAATGGGAGGCTCAGGCTGGCGGCAAAGCACCACAGAAGGCTCCTGCAAATCGCGGGGGCCTTGCTTTTTTGCTGGCAGTTAGGGTAGGGGCGGTCTCTGCACAGTTCCTGGAAAAACTCAGTGCGCTCCCGGCGGAGGCGCTGCGCCCCTGGACGGCTTCTTGAAGAGCCACGACGCAATGGCGCAGAAGAACGCCAGCAGCGCAGTCCAGCGAAACACATCCACATAGGCCATCAGCGCTGATTGCTGCTCCATCAGTCCGTACAGCATCCCAAACGATCCCGGCCGCGCCTGTGCCGGGCCGATCCTGTGGCCCAGATAGTAAGCGAGGGCAGCCGATTTCTGCTGCAGCACCGGGTTAGCCGCCGAGAGATTGGCGCCGATCTCATTTTGGTGCAGCGCCGCCCGCCGAATAAGCGCCGTGGTCGCCATTGAAATCCCGATCGATCCTCCGATGTTCCTGAGCATGTTGAAGAGCCCCGTCGCGTTGCCCATCTCCTCGCGCGGAATCGTCGAAGTGGCCATCGTGGCCAGCGGCACAAACACGAAGCTGAGCGCGAAGCCGGTGAGCGTGATGGGGATCAGCAGCGTGTAAGGACCAATGGCGAGGTTGACCGTTCCGAAGGAGAGCGCGCAGATCCCAAAAACGACGAATCCGCCGGAAAGCACGAAGCGCTGATCAACGCGCGAACCCAGGAATCCCACCACAGGCGAACCGATAAACGAGCCAATCCCGCGCGGCCCGACCACCAGTCCGGCGGTGAACGCCGTGTAGCCCAGCACCTCCTGGTAGTAAAGCGGAAGGATTGCAATCGTGATGTAGATCGCCATCCCCAACATGGCGATCATGAAGCAGCCGGAGCGGAAGTTGCGGTCGCGCATCACATTCAGGTTGACCAGGCCCTCCGGGTGCTTCCACGAGTGCCAAATCCAGCCCACCAGCGCGCACACCAGCGCCGCTACCGCCCAGCGCACCCAGATGGCGCCGAACCAATCGTCCTCTTGCCCTTTGTCGAGCACAATTTGCAGCGCCCCCGTCCACACCATCAGCAGGCCAAAGCCGATGTTGTCGAACGGGCTCCGCTTGGCGTTCTTGATGTACGGCGGATCGTGCACAAAGCGCGAGATCAGCACCACCGCCAGGATCCCCACGGGAATATTGATATAGAAGGCATAGCGCCAACTGAATGTATCGGTCAGCCAACCTCCCAAAGTCGGCCCCAGTACGGGCGCCAGCACAATCCCCAACCCATAGGCGGCCATGGACATGGACCGCTTCTCCACCGGAAAGCTTTCCAAAAGGATGGACTGCGACAAGGGTTGCAGCGCCCCGCCGCCGGCCCCTTGCAGTACCCGCGCCAGCAGAATTACCGCAAGCGAGGGCGCCGCTCCGCAAAAGAACGAGGCAACCGTGAAGATGATCACGCAGGTGAGCAGAAACCGCTTCCGCCCGAACCGCCGCGCGAACCAGTTTGACGCGGGCAGAATCACCGCGTTGGCCACCAGGTAGCTGGTCAGCACCCATGTTGCTTCGGAGTTGGAAGCCGACAGGGACCCAGCGATGTAGGGCAAGGCCACCGACGCGATGGCGGTGTCCAGCACCTCCATGAACGTGGGCAGCATCACGGATACCGTGACGAGCCACGGGTTGACGCCCTGTGTGAGCGGGTAGCGAGCTTGGGCGGCAGCCGTGGTCATGGACATTGGAACAATTGAGCGTAAACGATGGAGGGTCGGGGCGTCAGTGACACAGGCCTCGGATCGCCGCCTTTCAGGCGCCGGCTTTCAGTCTCCGGCCTCCGCTGCGGCGGACTGATCGCCGAGGCTGGTTCATCTAGAATGGTTTGTAAATCCAGAAATGAGCTTGAAGGGAGTGACCATCATGCGTCTTGTTTTCTTCTTCGGCTTGGGCGCGGTTGCCGGATGTCTGGCTCAATCGGTGCCGGCTCTGGCGGGCAAGGCGGATCCTGCCGACTATCCGCTGCGGGTGCACATCCTGAAAAACACTGCGCGATCGCGGAACACCCGCGAACCGCAGCACTTGGGGGATTCCCCGGACTACATCGATGGGATGGGAGTGGCAGATTTGTTTGAGAGCGGCGAGCCGCAAGGATTCACCTTCAGCTATAGCTGTGTCGACGGTCTGAAGGCATCGAGCGGTTATGGAAGTTACCCGGCACGGTGGAAGAAGGCGCAGAAAACGCTGGAACTGCTGGTGCCGCAGCCCGGCAAGCCATGGAATTTGGAGACCTGCTCGCTGCAGGCTGCAATGAGGCCCGGGTTGGTCTTCTGCTGGAAGAACGGCAACATCGCGGAAGAATCGGGCGCGGTGCTGAAGGAATGGATGGTCAAGCACCAATACGACCCGGAGAAGGACAAAGACGACCCCGTCATGCTTCCCGGCGAAACAGAAGCGGCCGACTCACCCCTGGCCGACCCCAACTAAGAGTGCTTTAAGAACGTAGATGCATCAGGACGGTTTCGCGCACGCTCCGGACGCTTTAAATGCGCCCGCTGGCCGTTCCCCTTTTGTAGGCAGTCCTCCCTTTCCGCCAACGAAATCAGTCTGCCTATGCCAGGGGGTGGCAGATCTGTCTCGGCGATGCTTTATGGCGAGACAATCAAATAAAGTTGACACCAACTGACTCAATCATGCATCTTATGAATGTCAGTAATCTACGGAACAGGCAGGCTACCCAACATGGCAAAAATCATCGGCATTGATCTCGGCACCACGAATTCGTGCGTGGCCGTTTTAGAGGGCGGAGAGCCCAAAGTCATTCCAAATGAGGAGGGTGCGCGCACCACACCCTCCATCGTGGCTTTCTCGAAGAGCGGGGAGCGGCTGGTAGGCCAAGTCGCCAAGCGCCAGGCCATCACCAACCCCGAGAACACTATCTTCTCCATCAAGCGGTTCATGGGCCGCCGCTACAACGAAGTGAACGACGAAATGAAAATGGTCCCCTACAAAGTCATCCAGCAGGGCGACCACATCGCCGTCATTGCCCAGGGCAAGGAGTATACTCCGCCCGAAATCTCGGCCATGATCCTGCAAAAGCTCAAGAAGTCCGCCGAAGCCTACCTCGGCGAGACGGTCACTGAAGCGGTGATCACCGTCCCGGCGTACTTCAACGATGCCCAGCGCCAGGCCACCAAGGATGCCGGCAAGATCGCCGGGCTGGATGTGAAGCGCATTGTGAACGAGCCCACCGCGGCCGCGCTGGCCTATGGCCTGGACAAGAAGAAGGACGAAACTATTGCGGTTTATGACTTCGGCGGCGGCACCTTCGACATCTCCATTCTCGAAGTTGGCGAAGGCGTTATCGAGGTCAAGTCCACCAACGGCGACACCCACCTGGGCGGCGACAACCTCGACCAGCGCATCGTCGAGTGGCTCATCGCCGAGTTCAAGCAGGAACAGGGTCTCGATCTCGCTTCCAAGGGCAACGAGATGGCCCTGCAGCGCCTGAAAGACGCAGCGGAAAAGGCCAAGATCGAGCTCTCGACCACGGTTGAAACCGAGATCAATCTCCCCTTCGTTACCGCGGACGCAACTGGCCCCAAGCACTTGGTCCGCAAGCTCACACGCGCCAAACTCGAGCAGCTTGTCGAAGACCTCATCGACCGCTCTCTCGAACCCTGCAAGAAGGCCCTGGCGGATGCCGGCATCGGTGTGGACAAGATCGACGAAGTTGTCCTCGTCGGTGGCCAGACCCGCATGCCCAAGATCCAGGAACTAGTCAAGAAGATGTTCGGCAAGGAGCCCCATCGCGGCGTCAACCCTGACGAAGTTGTAGCCATCGGCGCAGCCGTGCAGGCTGGCGTTCTGGCCGGCGAAGTCAAGGACCTGCTGCTGCTCGACGTAACACCGTTGACGCTGGCGATCGAAACTCTTGGCGGCGTGGCGACGCAGATGATTCCGCGCAACACGACCATTCCAACCAAGAAGACCGAGACCTTCTCGACCGCTGCCGATTCGCAGACCGAAGTGGAAGTGCATGTGCTGCAGGGCGAGCGTCCGCTGGCCGCGCAGAACCGCACTCTGGGCAAGTTCAAGCTGGCGGGCATCCCTCCCGCGCCGCGCGGCATTCCGCAGATCGAAGTCACTTTCGACATCGATGCGAACGGCATTCTCAACGTGACCGCGAAGGACAACGCCACCGGCAAGGACACGCGCATCACCATCACTTCGAGCTCCGGCCTGAGCAAGGACGAGGTCGAGAAAATGGCCAAGGAAGCCGAGGCGCACGCCTCCGAGGACAAGGAAAAGCGGGAGGAGATTGAAGCGCGCAACTCGCTTGACGGCCTGGTCTACAACATCGAGAAGATGCTGAAAGACAACAACGAGAAGATCCAAGGCCCCGAAAGGTCCGAGGTCGAGTCCGTCCTAGCCGAGTCCAAGTCAACCCTTGCCGGCACGCCAAGTTCGGGTGAGTTGAAGGCCGCGCACGAGAAGCTGACCCAAGCCAGTCACAAACTGGCCGAAGTCCTCTACAAGGCGAATGCCGCTTCCGCCACGCAAGGTGGTCCCGGCGCAGCCGGCCCGGACCAGCCCGCCGACCAGAAGAAGGACGAAGGCGTAATTGACGCCGAGTACGTGGACGTCGAAGACAAGAAGTGAACTGGCCGTTCAAGCGTACCCGCCTTGCGGCGGAAGTACAGGGGTGGGCAACAGTTTGTTGTCCACCCCAAGCTTTTTTATTGAATTCCCGGTGGGAGCAAGGCAAAGGAGAAGACAACGTTGATCGTTGTGTCGACCTCGACTGGCTCACCATTCAGCATGTAGGGATGATAGGTCCATTTGCGGACCGCTTCGAGCGCGGCTTCCTGTAGCATCAGCGGACCGCTTATCGCTTGTAGATCTGCAATGCGACCATCAGTCCCGATGACCGCTCTTAGCACGACCGTGCCGGATACGCGGGCGGCTCGTGCGATTGGAGGGTAGTCGGGACCGCCGTGCTTTATCGCCATTGCGGCGGCAACATCGCCGGAGATGTTCACTCTTCGTGGCAGGAGCGTTGCGGCTGGTGGGGGCAAAAATTCGGCGTCGTTAGCAGGGTTCAGTGACCTCAAATCTTCAATGTGGGCCAAGAGTAGTGATTTGCCGCCTCGCACGAAGTTGAGGTCGCCCGAGATAAATCGATCATGGAAGCCGAGAATTCGGCCGTGGATGGCCTGGATCGATTCGGGGGAGTAAATATTGATGAACAGGATCGGCCGGTCGGGGATTAGGCATGGCACGATGCCCGAATCGGGTATACCGGTGCGGCGCAGGCACACGACTTTGACCCCTTTTGAGTCAATGTGTTGTAAGGTGAAGGACGACTTCTCCACTACTTCGGGTGCGGGAAGCGGCGCGACGAACTCGGTGCGGATGTCCGACACGAGGACGGGGACCGGCTGACGCTGGCCGAAGCGAAATATACCCTTTTCAGTGCCGTAATCGGTTTGCGTAAAGGTGGTTCCCGTGAAGGTACGTTTGTATTTTGTTGGGCTGGCCCAGAATTCCTCGTAGGTCCCCTGATCTGTGGTGCTGCCTTTGTCGTCGAGCAATTTGTAGGTCGCGGTTAAGTGCCATCCTTTGACTTCGTCTCCTATGAGTCCGTTTACCTTTGACGCGAGCAACATCAGCTGGTTCGGGTCGCTGGGCATTGCCGGCGCGGGTGCCTGAGATAGCGCCCCTGTCCCAGCGCAGACGCTCAGAAAGATCGAACAGATCAGGCACCGAAAATCTCTCATCGATTTCGCGTTTTCAGACATGTGATCCGCCGTTCAAGGTTTGGTTGGAGCCTCGCCAAGCATGAAGACAACGTTCACCGTGGTCATCACTTCTACCGGGTTGCCATTCAGCAGATAGGGCCTGTAGGTCCATTGGTTCACCGCGTCCATCGCGGCGCCTTGCAACAGCGCCGGACCGCTGACAACGTGTAAGTCGTTCACATGCCCGTCCTTGCCGATCTTCGCTTGCAAAATGACCGTGCCCTGCACCCGTCCCGCTTTGGCTGCGGCCGGGTATATGGGGTCGACCTTGGACAAAAGCAGCCCGTGCGCTACTCCGCCGGAAATGTTTACCTGACCTTGATTAGTAGGTATCGCCGCATCAATCCCGGGACTCTCTCGTTTGATAGCGACGATTTTGATGTCCCTTACGGGGATGGCGTCGGGAGGTGGGGTGAAATCGGCGTCGTTGACAGGCTCGATGGTTTCGACGACATCAAGGTGCGCGCTCAGAACGACCTGTCCATTTTTGGTCATTTCAATGTTCCGCGGGAGATAGTGACCTCGCAGGATGACCGGGTCGCTGAATTTTGTTTTATAAGTGCCCTCCGTGTGGGTTTCCAGTACGGGCTTCTCGCGATCGAAGCAAAACACTCCCTGGACCCGCCTTTCTTCGGAGTAGGTAGTTGTTCCGTCAGCCTTCCTGGTGAACTGCGCCGGCCCGCTCGCGGAGATGCACCGAGTTTGGCCTTCGTCTCCGTCATCGGCTTGGTCGACGAAGTCCTTGGTGTCAAAGCTGCTTGCGCCTGGCAGAGGGTTGGTCAGATCCCTACGCATTGCGTTGAGTTGCCACGGAAGTACGGGCTGTACTTGATCTCCGATTCCCATCATCCCGTGATCTGTTCCAAACTTGGTCTGGGTGAGGGAATCGCTTTTGATAATCTGCTTGAACTTGGTCTGATTGGCCCAAAATTCCTCATAGGTTCCCTGACCCTTGGCGTTGCCCTGTTCGTCGAAGATCTTATAGCTGGCCTTTAAGTGCCACGGCTGCAAATCTGGGCCCGAGAGCCCGTTTGTTCCCGCAGCCAGGCGCATGAGATCTTTCGCATCGCCGGGCATTTTTGCCGATGTGGGCCCCTGAGCATGACACAGTGTAAAGGCGAATACGAAGGCAACCAGGCAGGGACGATAAGTTTGGGTTCTAAGTGGTCGCATGGAGGTCTTTTTTTGCATGACGGAACGATAACATGGGGTCCTCTAATTTTGGCAATGAAGTTTGGTCGACCCACGACGCAAGGACTTGCGACGAGTAGTGCAATGCACTACAATAAATCTTGCCGGAAAAGCGACCCATCACGGTAGTTGAAACACGCGAGTTCCTTGCTGCGACGAAGAAATTGATGGACGACGATGAGCGCGCAGAACTCGTTGAATATCTGGCCTACAACCCCACAGCGGGCGATCTGATTCAGGGAACTGGCGGAGTTAGGAAGATACGTTGGGGGCTCGAAGGGCGCGGCAAACGAGGCGGGGCGCGGCTGATTTTTTTCTTCCACGATTTAGAAACGCCGTTGTTCATTTTGGAGGCGTTCGCCAAGAATGACCGCGCGACTCTGACTCAAGCTGAATGTCACGAACTGCGGCAGGTCACCGAGCGGATCGTGGCTTCATACAAGCGACGGGAGGCGGGACGATGAGCAGGAGAATTGCAGACGGCATTCTGCGCGGACTGAATGAAGCTCTGGCCTTCGCCGAAGGCACGGCGGACGTGAGCCTTTACCGCGTCTACATTCCGCCTGAGATCGACGTGAGAGCCATCCGTGGGCGGCTGGGCCTTACGCAGCAACAGTTCGCCGCTCGCTTCGGATTCAACATCACCACGCTGCGCCACTGGGAGCAGGGAAGGCGCGTCCCCGAAGGCCCTACGCGCGCGTACCTGCTGGTGATCGACCGCGAGCCAAAAGCCGTCGAGAAGGCGCTGCGAATCGCATAAGCCTTCCCGGCGAAGTGTTGAACGCCACTGAGGAGAACCGGCCATGAGTATTCCGCGGAAACACGAGCAGCGAGGTGTCCCGATCCATCCTGGCGAGTTCTTGCGTGAGGATTTTCTTGTACCATTGGGGCTTTCGGCCAATGCTTTGGCCCTTGCCTTGCGGGTACCAGTCACCAGGATCTCTGAAATCCTGCGTGAGCGCCGCGGCATCACCGCGGATACAGCACTGCGCCTGGCGCGCTATTTTGGCACAACTCCGGACTTCTGGATGAAGATGCAGATGTCCTACGATCTTGCCTTGGCCAGCCGCGAGGTAATGGCGCGAATCGAAATCGAGATATTTCCCGCGCCACGCACCGGAAACGGAGCATTGAAAGCGCGGCAAATTGCTTGACGGTAAAGATTCAAGACGAACCACGGAGCGAATTCAAGGAAACACATGGCGACAACGCAAAACAAAGACTATTACGCGACGCTAGGGGTCAAGAAGACGGCCACTTCGGACGAGATCCGCAAGGCCTTTCGCAAGGCTGCCCGGCGCTACCACCCTGACGTGAACCCCGGCGACAAAAAGGCCGAAGAGAAGTTCAAAGAAATCTCCGAGGCCAACGACGTCCTAAGCGACGAGAAGAAGCGCAAGGTTTACGACCAGGTCGGCTTCTACTCCGACCAGATTGACCCCGCCCAGGCCGAGGCCTACGCGCGGCAGCAGGCAGCGGGCGGCCAGCCCCCGGTGGACTTCGGAGGCTTCGACTTCAACGGCTTCCAGGGCGCGTCGGGTCCGCAGGCCGGCGCTGGATCACCCTCGTGGGGCAGCTTCAAAGACATCTTTTCCGGCATTTTCTCTGGTCAACAACAACCGCAGCGTCCGCGCGGTCCGCAGCCCGGCACCGACCTCGAATACCAGGCCACGGTCGACTTCTGGACGGCCATCCGCGGCGGACAGGCGCGCATCCAAGTTAATCGCCAGGAAACCTGCCCTACCTGCCACGGTCAGGTCTCGACTGGTGGACCGATGCAGTGCCCGGAGTGCAACGGCACTGGCCAGGTGACGCAGATGGGCGGCCGCATGAAGTTCAACATTCCCTGCCCGCGTTGCGAAGGATCGGGGCGAATCGCAAATGAGTGTCCCACCTGCCAGAGCGAAGGTGTCGTCAGCCGCACTGAGTCGGTCGATTTCCGCATCAAGCCGGGCACCCGCGACGGCCAGCGCATCCGCCTGCAGGGCAAGGGCAACGCCGGCCTCAACGGCGGCGCGTCCGGCGACCTGTTCCTCATCGTCCGCACCGGCACTCATCCTGTCTTCACCCGCGTGGGCGACGATATTCAACTCACCGTTCCCGTTACCGTTCCGGAAGCCTCGCTAGGAGCCAAAGTCGACGTGCCGACGATCGACGGCCGCGCCCAGTTGAAGATTCCGCCGGGCACGCAGAGCGGGCAGAAACTGCGCATGCGGGAGCGCGGGGTTGAGAGCGCGCAGCATGTTGGCCAGCGTGGCGACCAGATCGTGACTATCGAAGTAGTCGTGCCTCATCTCCAGGACGAGCGCAGCCGCGAGATCATGCGCGAACTGGCCAAGCTCAACAACCAGGATCCGCGGGTGGCGCTGTTCGACAAGCTGTGATTTGGGTGCCCCGGATCTCGATCTTGAGACCTGGGATAGACCCCCTAATAAACTGTTGGGAGAAATTGCAGTAAGCTGTTGGCAGCAACACTATGGCCGCAAAACGTAAATCGAAGGGCGCGTACATGATCTCGGCGGTGGCCGAGATGTACGAAATCCATCCGCAGACTCTGCGCCTCTATGAGCGGGAGGGCCTGCTCAAGCCCTCGCGCACCGAGGGCAACACGCGTCTCTATACGGACGAAGACCTGGAGCGCCTTGAGTTCATTCTTAACCTGGCTCGCGACCTGGGAGTCAACATCGCCGGCATCGGTATCATTCTGCAGATGCGCGAGCGCATGGAAGAGATGAACCGCCAGATGCAGAGCTTTGTCGAATACGTGCGCACTGAGATGCTCACCCGGTTTCAGCAGGCTGCCCCCGGCCAGGCCGGCGCAATCGTGCCCATTCGCCGGCCGACGGTGGTTGCGAAATCCGCCTCCCAGCGGAAGCCTTAGAACCTGTCCAAACGCTGAGTTTCCGGAGGGCCGGTTGACGTTTGTGGTCTTCCACCCATTCGGTCGCCGCGGCGACCCCGAATGGATGGGGCACGGAGCGTTTGTGGCGGGGTGGAAATGGGCGAACCGGAGCTTCTGGGCAGCTTCTTAGGCAATCCTCCCGATAACGGAACCGGTTCGGATGTTCCCGGATTCTCTGTGCCCGATCCTCGCGCTTTTTCTGCAGAGAACGCACAAAGGATGAAGTGCGCGGCAACCGGTGCCCGGCACAGTCCCACAGGCGATAACGACGTTCTCCGTTGTGACGGTGGTAGGCGAAACTCGTTGATCTTGTGTAGGTTGCTTGCGGATTGTTTGGTTTTCGACGTGAATTGGCATGGCGTTTTTTATTTCGCGGCGCCGGGTTGGAGGAAGTCGACGGGGCTGAAGTTTTCCGGGACACAGGGTGCTTATTGACAGAGTGGGAGCCCACCAAGGGCTGTATTCGCTTTCTATTGATAATTGTGCGCCCAATGGAAGTAATTCTGCGCAAATCCGGGGAGAGAAATCGCGGGTCGACAGGTAGTTGATTCTTTGGGAGAAAGGATTGTTTGGAGGGTGAAGATTTGGGCTTGGGGTATTGACAACGTGGAGGGAATCGAAGGCCGGCACGGGAGGCGTTTTTTCCCGAGACAGCTCCGACGGTTGGTCGCCGGCCACTCTTCGCCTTTTCTGGCGAGAGGGTGAGGAACGACGGTCACCGCTCCTTGCAGTTATCCTTAATCCTGCATGTCGTACGTTCTTCTAGCCCTGGCCATTCTCGGCCTTATCACCTCCACAGGCTTCGCAGGCATTGTGTTCGGCGCCGTTTACGGCTACCTCAAAGAGCGCCGTCTCGCCCTGATCCAGCTTCAGGCGCGCCCCGGCTTCACTCCGCCGCTCACCCTGCTCAAACCATTGCATGGAGCGGAGCCGGGATTGGAGGCGGATCTGGAAACTTTCTTCCAGCAGGACTACCCCGAATACGAAATCCTCTTCTGCGCCCGCACGCCGGAAGACGCAGGTCTTGCAACCGCCTGCCGCGTTGCTGCGCGTTACCCCGAGGTTGCGGCAAAGTTCCTGTCGACCGGCGAGCCCAGATACATCAACGCCAAGGTAGCCTCAATGGAAGCGATGGAAGCTGTCGCCGACCACGACATCCTTGTCATCTCCGACAGCGATGTTCGCGTAACGCCAGACTATCTCCGTGCCGTCGCACTGCCGTTTGCCGATCCGCGCGTAGGCGGCCTAACCTGCCCCTACCGCGGCGTGGCGATCGAAGGCGGCCTGTGGGCGCGCCTCGAAGCTGTCGGCATGTCGGTTGAAATGACCAGCGGCGTGCTCGCTGCGCGCGCCATGGAAGGAATGCAGTTTGTACTCGGCCCCACCATGGCCTTTCGCCGACCGACCATTCATCGCATGGGAGGCTTCAAAGTCACCGCCGATTTCTGCGCCGACGACTTCGTCCTCGGCAACGAGACTTTCAAATCGGGTGAGACGGTCATCTTGAGCCATCACGCTATCGACCACATGGTGATCAATTCAGATTTTCTTGACTCGATGAAGCACCAGATTCGGTGGATGAAGTCGACGCGCTTCTCGCGCCCCGCGGGCCACTTTGCCTCGGCGTTAAGCTTCAGTGTGCCCTACGGCTTGCTTGCACTGGCTGCTTCCGCCTCTCTTGGCCACCTGCGCCTGGGCTTTGTGCTTCTCTCATGGAGCATCGTGACGCGCCTGGCGCTGGCCATTGCCGTCGGTCGCGGAGTTACCGGCGACCGAAGCTGGTTCGGGCTGCTGGTCCTCTACCCGTTACGTGACCTGATGGGCTTTGTTTTCTGGGCAGCCAGCTACTGGGGCAGTCGCGTTTTGTGGCGGGGAAGAGTCTTTGAGCTGCTGCCTGGCGGAAAGATGCGGGCGGCAAAATAGAATTGCGTCGACACTCTTAGAACCTGTCCAAATACCGAGTTCAAGGAGTGCCGGTTGAGGTTCAGTTGTCTCTCGCCCACTCGCAAAAAACGCGAATGGATGGGGCACGGAGCGTTTGTACCTGGTTGGAACTGGGCAAGTCCCAGTTCTTGGGCAGGTTCTAAGGCAGCGGGCGGTCAGTCCACAATGCCTTGTCCGCCAGGTTTTGCACCGGGTAGAGCCGCCCGGCGAGCAGGCTTTCGGCCTTGGGCTGGTTCACATCCTGCGCAAAGAGCCACTTGCGCTCGCCTGTGCCCCATTCCTTCGATAAACGGTCTTCGGAAAGAAAGATATCCGGCGCGTCCGGGTAGCACGAACCCCACAAGAGCGGCGTTCCCTCGCCATGCTGGCCGCATCGCGGAAGGACCAGGTCCGACGGCTTGCCATGGAAGAAGTTGTGCGTGTAAAACACCACCGACGACGCATCCGACTGTTCGCCGTAGATGATGAAGGTGTCCGCCGGCGTGCCTTTTTCCATGATGGTGTCGGCAAACGGCTTGGAACTGAGCATGGGCGCAAAGCGCGCAAAGGCAATATGCGCGGCCACCAGGAACACGGCCGAGGTAATCCCGATGCTTACCGTGGCGGCCAGATGCTTGCCTCTTACGCGCAGCAGCCATCCCCACGCCGGGCCGATCAGCAGCGTCACGGCCGCCAGCGCAGCAGGCAATCGCAGGGCTGCGAACGAGGGCCCGGTCAGGTCAAAGAAGTGAGACATCGACAAGGTGTAGTCGCCCACCGCGCGGTGCGCCAGCAAGGTGCCGATGTCGGAAACATAGGGCAGGCGCCGCGAGTCCCAGAGCCCCCACACGAGCGCCAGGGACGACGCAACCCCGACCACGGTGAACACGCCATGTGCCCAGGTCAGCCAGGCCGTTGAGAGCAGCGGGTTGCGGCTGTCCTGTCCGCTGTCCTCGCCGCCGTCCAGCCCGCGCTTTTCTTCAATGCCCGCCACGACCGCGGCAATCAGGATGAACAGCGGCGGCCACACGGGAAACGTGTAGTACTCCTGGTTGGATGAGAGCGAAAAGAAGAACAGCGTCCACGCCGAGAACAGGCTCAGCAGCCACACCGTCCGCACACGAAACTTCAGCTTGAGAACGTAAGTCGCCACGTCTTCGCGCACGGCATGGTCCAGGTAGAAGTCCACCGTCTGGCCCGCGTCGTGGCGCAGGTGCTGCAGCCAGTGGTGGCGCGTCTTCCAGGCAATTGCCATGAGCGCCGGCACAAACAGGCTCCAGGGAAACAGCCAAACCATGTGCAGCAGCCAGTAAGCGGCCCACGGCAGCTTGTTGTAGTCGTGCGGGTAGCGCAGGCTGAAGAAGCGCAGAAAATGCTCGTTGACGAAGTAGAAGTAAAAGAAGCCGTGGACGTTCCCG
>Ga0302326_10014893_pt1 | contig 16404 bp, 16 predicted proteins | sample Palsa_T0_3_FD_202264 | JGI IMG/M metagenome (GOLD analysis project Ga0302326, IMG submission 202264) | Peat permafrost microbial communities from Stordalen Mire near Abisko, Sweden - Palsa_T0_3 | ecosystem: Environmental > Terrestrial > Soil > Palsa > Peat permafrost | place: Sweden: Abisko... | reverse complement strand
AGGCATGCGAAGGTTACGCATGTGGGAAGGCATTTCGGGGTTTCCCCGCCGCGAGGAAAGCGCATACGATACGTTCGGCACCGCGCATTCAAGCACCTCGATCAGCGCTGCGCTTGGCATGGCAGTCGCAAGCAAACTGGCGGGCGTCCAGCGGCATGTGGTCGCGGTCATTGGCGATGGTGCGATGACCGCGGGGATGGCATTCGAAGCACTTAACAACGCTGGAACCTCCGACACCGATTTGCTGGTGGTGCTTAACGACAACGATATGTCAATTTCGTCGCCGGTGGGGGCGCTTAATAAATATTTAGCAAAATTGATGTCGGGGCGTTTCTATACCAAGGCACGGGGGCTTGGCGAGAAAATGCTCGGTGATCTCGCGCGCCGCGCCGAGGAACACGTCAAGGGCATGGTGACTCCAGGCACGATGTTCGAGGAATTCGGCTTCAATTACATCGGACCGATTGACGGCCATGACCTTGATGCGCTGATTCCGACACTGAAAAACATCAAGGAACTTCGGGGGCCGCAGTTCTTGCATGTGGTGACCCGCAAGGGGCAGGGATATAAGCTTGCCGAGGCTGATCCGGTGCTTTACCACGGCGTATCCAAATTCGACAAGACCAGCGGCATCGCCAACGGTAAAAGCAGCGGTAGTCTGACCTATACTCAGGTGTTCGGCGACTGGCTGTGTGATATGGCCGAGCATGATCAGCGCCTGGTCGGCATTACACCCGCGATGTGTGAGGGCTCCGGCATGGTGCGCTTTGCGGGGCTGTACCCCGACCGCTTTTTCGATGTCGGCATCGCCGAGCAGCACGCGCTGACCTTTGCAGCGGGGCTCGCGTGTGAAGGCTCCAAACCGGTGATCGCGATTTATTCGACGTTTCTGCAGCGCGCTTATGATCAATTGATTCACGATGTGATGATTCAGAATCTGCCAATCGTGCTTGCCATTGACCGCGCGGGACTGGTCGGTGCCGATGGCGCGACGCATAACGGCAGCTTCGACCTTTCGTATCTGCGTTGTCTGCCGAATATCACGGTGATGGCACCGGCGGATGAGGACGAATGCCGGCAGATGCTCTACACCGCGTTCCAGATGAATACCCCGGCTGCGGTACGTTATCCGCGTGGTGCCGGGATCGGAGTGGAAGTGCGGAAGGAAATGCGCGCTTTGCCGATCGGGAAAGGCGAAATTCGCCGCCACGGCAAAAGTTTTGCGCTCCTCTCTAAAAAAATCGCGCTGCTTGCGTTCGGCAGCATGCTCAGGCCGGCACTCGAGGTGGCCGAGCGGATTGATGCGACGGTCGCCAACATGCGCTTCGTCAAACCACTTGATGAAGCGCTGATCGCCGCACTTGCCAACAACCATGATTTACTGGTAACGATCGAAGAAAATTCCGTACTGGGCGGCGCCGGTAGTGCAGTGCTTGAGTCATTACAAAGGCAGGGTATCAAAATCCCGGTGCTGCAACTGGGGTTGCCCGACCACTTTGTGGATCATGGCGATCCGCTATTGCAACTCGCAAGCTGCGGGCTCGATAGCACTGGCATCCTTGCCGCAATTCGGGCCAAACTTGCCGAGTAGTATACTGAACGGGCTTCGAAAATTTTACCCATATAACTAGCATGGACAAACCGGTTAACGTTAGCACTCTACATCAAGAAGAAGCGGACGATTCGAGCGTGAGCCAGGCCAGCTTGCTCATTAGGCGCCAGCTCGCCGAAAAATATCACTCGATCCTGAAAGACCTTGGTGAGAATCCCGCACGCGAAGGACTACTCAAGACACCGGAGCGCATCGCTAAGGCCATGCAGTTTCTGACTCACGGCTATGGACTTGACCCCGCGGCGATTTTGCGCTCGGCGATGTTCAAGGAAGATTACCGGCAGATGGTAATCGTCAGGGATATTGAAATCTATTCGCTATGCGAACACCACTTGCTGCCGTTCTTTGGAAAGGCGCATGTCGCCTATATTCCGGACGGCCGCATCGTCGGCCTGTCCAAGCTTCCGCGCGTGGTCGATGCATTTGCGCGGCGCCTGCAGGTGCAGGAACGTTTGACGGTCGAGATCCGTAATTGCATACAGGACACATTGCAACCGCTCGGTGTCGCAGTCGTGATCGAGGCGCAACACATGTGCATGGTGATGCGCGGCATCCAAAAGCAGCATTCGGTCGCGACGACCTCGGCGTTTACCGGTGAGTTCGAGCATGAAAAGACACGCGCCGAATTCATCCGGCTGATTTCTAAGAATGGCGATTGACGCGGCAGCCCTTATGAACGAGCGACGCAAAATTCCCGCCGCCGGCGCCATTCAGGTCCGGCGCAAAGCTGAAACCGTACTGCCAACTCGTCACGCGGGTCGCTTCCGGTTGGCCGTTTACAGCGATGATTTGGAGACGACGTTGTGTATTGCTTTGATCAAGGGCGAAATCTCTGCAGAACGGCCGGCACTGGTGCGATTGCATTCGCAGTGCTTGACCGGAGACGTGTTCGGCAGTGCGCGCTGCGACTGCGGCGAGCAACTCGAGATCGCGATGGACCTGATCGATCAGGCTGGCAATGGCGTCCTGGTTTACATGTTCGACGAAGGTCGTGGCATCGGGCTGCTTAACAAGATCCGAGCCTACGCATTGCAGGATCAGGGGCATGATACGGTCGAGGCCAATCACGCACTCGGTTTTGCCGCCGACATGCGTGATTACCGGATCGGTGCGCAGATCCTGTCCGATCTCGGCGTACAGGAGGTGCGGTTGCTGACCAACAATCCCGACAAAGTGCAGGCGCTCGGCGAATATGGATTGACGGTCACCATGCGCGTACCGATCGAGGTGTCGCCAAGAAACTCCAATCGCGCTTATTTACAAACCAAACGCGCAAAATTCGGGCATTTGCTGTCGCTGGTTGGTGACCCTGGCAAAAAAACCTGACGGCGCGAGCTTTAGAACCTTTTCGTCAAAACCATGGTTTCGCCATTGCGCTGCATTTCCATGCGGTTGAGGAAGCTCATGCCAAGCAACATGATTGGCAGTTCATCGCCGGAATGCACTATGCCGTGCACGTTGTTGATGGTAATGTCGCCGACGCGCACTTCATCAAGCGTGACTATGTAGGCAACGGCGTTGCCGTTGGCGGTTGCCATCATCGTCCTTTGTCCGGATAAATAATCGATGCCCAGACGTTTCGCGTCGCTGGCATTCATCGTAACGAACGAAGCACCGGTGTCAATCAGGAAACGCACGGCAATACCATTAATCGCGCCGTCCGTGAAAAATTGTCCTACGTTGTCTGCGGTCAGTGTGGCACTTTCAGCGCCGCTTGCTGTGTCGCCCGCAAGACGCGCGTTTTGTCCCATCCTCACGGTTTCGCGCTTGTTGTCGGATTCGATGATCGCGGCATCGCCGTCAATGTCGATCAGTTTTACTCCGCCGGAGCTTTCGCCGACTGCAAGCCAGATTGGCTTGCCGCCGTCTATTACCAGCAGGGCTTTTTTCTCCGTCACGCCGACAATGCTGATCTCGGCCGCAACGACGCTGCTGCATAGGAGCATCAGCGAAATTAACGTAAGATGGCAATATCGCGGCATTTTCTGATTACCGATGAAACCAGTCGCTGTTTTCAGGCACACCTCAACCGAAGGGCCGGGCTATTTTGCCACATATCTCGATGCGCACCACATACCGTGGCGGTTGATCGGAGTCGACGCTGGCGCAGCGGTGCCGGCTGATCCGCACGCGTTCAGCGGACTCGTATTCATGGGCGGCCCGATGAGCGTCAATGACGATTTGCCGTGGATCGCGCCGGTGCTGCGGTTAATCCGCAGCGGTGTCGCCGCCGAGGTACCAGTGCTCGGACATTGTCTTGGCAGTCAGTTGATGTCGAAAGCGCTCGGTGGTGTCGTCACGCGCAATCGGGTCACGGAAATCGGCTGGGGCGAAGTCACCGTGTGTGAAAGTCCGGCGGCACAAAGTTGGCTGGGGAAGACGCGTGCGTTTACCGCGTTTCACTGGCATGGGGAAACCTTCAGTTTGCCGCCGGGCGCCGAGCGTGTGTTGACCAATGGCAATTGCGAAAACCAGGCCTTTGCGCTTGGCCGGCACTTCGCCATGCAATGCCATGTCGAGATGACGTCCGAGATGATCGATGTCTGGTGCGGCAGTGGTGCCGATGAAATCGCGGCCAGCGACAGTCCGGCGGTGCAATCGGCTGCGGCCATCAAGGTTGGGGTTACGAATTATCTGGCCGCCATGCGCCGCGTCGCAGACGGCATTTACGCGCACTGGATTGAAGGTTTGAAAAAGTAAAACGGAGCCGCGAGCCCGACTCAGGTCAATCGCGGAAATTCTTGTACTGCAGCGGGAAGTCGGTGATATTTTTACGCGTCAGTACGATGACTTCCTGCAGCGTGTCTTTTTTCGTGCTCGACACGCGTACCGTGTCACCCTGAATGTTCGCCTGCGCCTTGAGCTTGCTGTCCTTGATAAGCTTGACGATTTTCTTGGCAAGCTCCTGCTCGACGCCGCACCGCACCGTCATCGGCTGCTTGACCTTGTTGCCGCTGATTTTTTCGGTCGCGCCGGAATCGAGCGCGCGCACGTCCACGCCGCGCTTCGACAGTTTGCCGATCAGAACGTCCTTGACCTGGCTGAGCTTGAACTCGTCGTCGGCGAATATCACGAGCACTTTGTCCTGCTCCTGAATTTCGACGCGCGCGTCCGAACCCTTGAAGTCGAAGCGGTTGGTAATTTCCTTGTTGCACTGGTCCACTGCGTTGCGGACTTCGACCTGATTGACTTCGGACACGATATCGAACGAAGGCATGCTATTTCCTTCTGCGCCGCCGCGCACCGATCCGCAGGCGCAGTGCGTTGAGGCGGATAAACCCGGCGGCGTCCTCCTGATTGTAGGCGCCGGCATCGTCCTCGAAAGTCGCGATGGTCGGGTCAAACAGCGAATCGGTCTTTGATTCGCGGCCGACCACGATTACGTTGCCCTTGTAGAGCTTGAGTCTCACGCGCCCGTTTATGTGCTGCTGCGTGTGGTCAATCAGTGTTTGCAAAGCGCGGCGCTCGGGGCTCCACCAGTAACCGTTGTAAATCAGCGCCGCGTAGCGCGGCATTAGGTCATCCTTCAGGTGTGCGACTTCACGGTCGAGCGTGAGAGACTCGATCGCGCGGTGCGCCTTCAGCATGATGGTGCCGCCCGGCGTTTCATAGCACCCGCGTGATTTCATGCCGACGTAGCGGTTTTCGACCAGATCGAGCCGGCCGATACCATGCTTGCCGCCGATTTGATTGAGTTTCGCGAGAACCTTGGCTGCTGACAGCATTCTACTGTTGATGGCAACGACGTCGCCATGCCGGTAATCAAGCGTCACGTACTCAGCGCGGTTCGGCGCTTTTTCCGGCGCCACCGTCCACCGCCACATTGATTCTTCCGGTTCGCGCGCCGGGTCTTCGAGGATACGGCCTTCGTACGATATGTGCAGCAGGTTGGCGTCCATCGAATATGGCGAGCCGCCCTTCTTTTTCATCTCGACCGGAATGCCGTGCTTATGTGCGTACTCGAGTAATTTCTCGCGCGAGGTCAGCTCCCACTCGCGCCACGGTGCGATGATGCGCACGTCCGGCATCAACGCGTAGGCACCGACCTCGAAGCGTACCTGATCGTTGCCCTTGCCAGTTGCGCCATGCGCGATCGCATCGGCGCCAGTTTTTTTTGCGATGGCGACGAGGTGCTTCGCGATCAGCGGCCGTGCGATCGAAGTGCCAAGCAGGTATTCGCCTTCATAGACGGTGTTGGCGCGAAACATCGGAAAGACGAAATCGCGCACGAACTCTTCGCGCAGATCCTCGATGAAGATTTCCCGAACGCCGAGTTGTTTCGCCTTCGCGCGCGCCGGCGCAAGTTCCTCGCCTTGGCCGATGTCGGCGGTGAAGGTGACGACCTCGCAACCATAAGCGTCCTGCAGCCATTTCAAAATGACAGACGTATCAAGTCCGCCTGAATAGGCAAGCACGACTTTCTTGATAGCCGGCATCAGCATTGTTGTGGAGAGTGCAAAGGACGTTATTATAGCGAAGGCGAAAGGCTCCGGCGCCACAACAAACAAAAAATAAAATGGAAGAGTAGCTAGTAAGACAAAATTAAAACTTAATTACCGTTATTGAAGGATAGCTATTTATCCGATTTCTCGTTTCCTGGAGTTTCCGGCTGCGTCGCATCTATCACCACCGGCTTATTTTGCTCTTCCCGTTTCTTGTCTACACCCTGCTGATAATTGACGCGTTCCTCGTCCATTTTTTTTGTCAATTGAAAATAGATAATCCCGGTCAGAGCTGTCGCGAGTGCAGCGAAGATCAAGGTATCGATGCCAAGTTTGCGGCGTGAATTGTTGTCTTTCGGATAAAACATCAGTTTGATGCCTGCCGCCTCGGCGGACAGCTTGGCATCGTATCGGGCGCGCTGTTCGGGGTTGGACAGCAACTGATAGCCTTCGGAGAGCAATCTCATCTCGGCTACTGAAGCGCTGGCTCCGCGCACGTTGGTCGTCGCATTCAATTTTATGGTCGCCTGGGAATAGGCATCGTCAATCTGGGATTGATTCGCATCATGTGGCACGCCGAGCATTTCATAGAAAGTTTGTTTCATGAGAGTCCTTTCAGAGTGCCGGAAATGAGGTTACACTTTAATGCCAAAAATTAAACGATAGTACGCCCAAGCAGCAGGAATTCGAGCAGCGCTTTCTGCACGTGCAGCCGGTTTTCCGCTTCATCCCACACCACGGACTGTGGCCCGTCGATGACCTCGGCTGCGACCTCCTCACCGCGGTGCGCGGGCAGGCAGTGCATGAACAACGCGTTCGCTTTGGCGGCGTGCATCATTTCGGCATCGATTTGCCAGTGCTCGAAATCGCGCTTGCGCTCCTCGTTCTCGGCTTCGAATCCCATGCTAGTCCAGACGTCTGTCGTCACTAGGTCGGCGCCGCGCGCCGCCGCCAGCGGGTCGAGGAACTCTTCATAATGGTCGGTGCCGTAAAGTCCTGCGCGCTCGGGCTCGACTTCGTAGCCGGGCGGCGTCGAGACGTGGACGTTGAAATCGAACACTTCTGCTGCCTGCAGCCAGGTGTTACAGACATTGTTCGAGTCGCCGATCCACGCCACGGTTTTTCCTCTAATCGAACCGCGGTGTTCGATGAAGGTGTAGATGTCGGCGAGGATCTGGCACGGATGATATTCGTTGGTCAGCGCATTGATGACCGGTACCCGCGAGTGCTGCGCGAAACGCTCAATGATGGTCTGATCAAAAGTGCGGATGGCCACGATGTCCACCATGCGCGAGATCACGCGTGCGACGTCTTCGATCGGCTCCCCGCGTCCCATCTGCGTATCCTGCGTCATCAGCGTGATTGCCGAGCCGCCAAGCTGGTTCATGCCGGCCTCGAATGAAACACGCGTACGCGTGGATTGCTTTTCGAATACCAGCGCGAGCGTACGGTCCACCAGTGGTTGGTACGGCTCGTAACGCTTGAACCGGTTCTTGATCCAGCGCGTGCGCGCGAACAGGTACTCGCAATCATCCAGCGAAAAATCGTTGAACTGCAAGTAGTGCCGGAGTTCCATCGGCAAAGTCTGATTGGTTCGGCTCAGACGGTTTGAGCCGTGAGTTGTGGCGCTCCCTGATCCGCGAGAAAAGCAGCAATCAGCGGAACCAGGATGGAAATCAGTTGTTCCGCTTCTTCGCGCTTTAGTGCGAGCGGCGGCAATAACCGAATGACGTTGTCGTGGGTCACGTTGATCAGCAAACCGGCGTCGAGTGCTTGCTGTGTGAGTGCGCCGCACGGATAGTCGAGTTCGATGCCAATCATCAGGCCGGTGCCGCGCACCTCACGCACCCCGGCGGCGGCGGCTAGTTTTTCCTTGAGTTCGTTGCGGATGAAGTCACCGATTTTGACCGCGTTTTCCATCAAGTTCTCGCTTTCGATTATCGCGAGCGTTGCGAGCGCGGCGGCGCACGCAAGCGGGTTGCCGCCGAACGTCGAGCCATGATTGCCGGGCTTGAACACTCCGGCAGCGGGACCGGCGGCAAGACACACGCCGATCGGCACGCCGTTGCCGAGCCCCTTGGCAAGCGTGACTACGTCCGGTTTAATATTGGAGTGCTGGAATGCAAACCATTTGCCGGTACGGCCGGTGCCGCTTTGCACTTCATCGAGCATCAACAGCCACTGATTGGCGTCGCAGATTTCGCGCAAACCGCGCAGGTATTCAGCATGACAGAGGTGGATGCCGGCTTCACCCTGGATCAACTCGACCAGCACCGCAACCACGTTGCGGTTGTTCTCAGCGACTTTCCTGATTGCGCCGAGGTCGTCGAACGGGACGCGCACGAAGCCCGGCACCAAGGGTTCGAACCCGGCCTGCACTTTGCGACTGCCGGTCGCCGACAGCGTGGCTATGGTGCGTCCGTGGAATGCATTTTCCATCACGATAACGGCCGGCGCGTCCACATTCTTTGCGTGGCCATAGAGCCGAGCAAGCTTGAGTGCCGCTTCGTTGGCTTCACAACCGGAGTTGCAAAAAAACATTTCGTCCATGCCGGAAATCGCGGCGAGCCGGTCGGCGAGCTGTTCCTGGCGTTCGATTTGATAGAGGTTTGAAGTGTGGATCAGTTTGCCGGTCTGCTCGGTGATTGCGCGCAGGAACGTCGGGTGGCTGTGGCCGAGTCCGCACACCGCGATGCCAGCGACGACGTCAAGATAGCGCTTGCCGTTTTTGTCCGACAACCAGCAGCCGGAGCCGCGTTCAAACGCGACCGGTAGCCGTTGATAAGTGTTCATCAAATGTGACATGAGAGACAGCTCAAAAAACAATACGGCGACTTATGCCGCCGTATTTTCAGTGACTATATTTATCCAAACGCGAGACCTGCGCAAGTGGTGAAACAACTACGATGCGGAAATCGCTCCGGCGGCCGCTGCCGGAAGACCGCAGGATCGAGCGCAGCTCAGGCCGACATGGCCTTAATGGCTGCGGACAGCCGGCTTTTGTGACGGGCCGCTGCGTTTTTGTGGACGATTTTCTTATCAGCAACCGAATCGATGACCTTCACTGATTGCCGGAATACCTGCACGGCCGCCTTCTTGTCGCCAGCCGCGATGGCCTTGCGCACGCGCTTCAACGCGCTGCGTATCTCAGAGCGCAGACTCGCATTATGGAGGCGGCGCTTCGCGCTTTGCCGCGCCGCTTTTCTTGCGGATGCTATATTGGCCATGCAAACCCCGTACGCCGAAGCCGAAAAAGAGCGGTATGATACGGGCGCTTCCTTTTTTTCGCAAGAATAATCACCGGTTTATCCGGAATTCCGCCGCCGCCCGATGAATTTGCTGAAAGCACTCGCGACGATCAGTTCGATGACGCTGCTGTCGCGTATTCTCGGTTTTGTGCGCGACGCCGTGATTGCACGTATTTTCGGCGCCGGCATTGCAACCGATGCATTTTTTGTCGCATTCAGGCTCCCCAATTTGCTACGGCGGTTATTTGCCGAAGGCGCGTTCTCGCAAGCTTTCGTACCGATCCTCGCCGAATACAAGAATCGTCGCGGAGAAGCTGAGGTGCGGCGGCTTATTGATCGCGTTGCCGGCCTGCTCGCGCTCGCGTTATTCGTGGCTACGCTGATCGGCGTGATCGCGGCGCCGGCGATCATCTATATCAGTGCGCCAGGGTTCAGCGCCGACCCGCAAAAATTTGATCTGACGGTCACGCTGCTGCGGATCACGTTTCCCTATATTTTGTTTATTTCACTCGTTTCTCTGGCGGGTGGAGTTCTCAACACCTGGAGCCGGTTTTCGGTCCCGGCGTTTACCCCAGTGTTGCTTAACCTGAGTTTCATCGTGTTTGCATTGTGGCTCACGCCTTATTTTGACCCTCCGGTCAAAGCACTCGGATGGGCCGTATTTTGCGGTGGCATATTGCAGTTGGCATTTCAAGTGCCGCATCTCGTGCGCCTCGGCATGTTGCCGCGGTTCCGCATTGATTTCAGTGACGCCGGCGTGTGGCGCGTGGTGCGCCAGATGGGGCCGGCGGTGTTCGGCGTGTCGATTAGTCAGATCAGCCTGCTTATCAACACGATCTTCGCTTCATTCCTGGTGACCGGCAGTGTGTCGTGGTTGTATTACGCCGATCGTCTGATGGAATTCCCGACCGGCATGCTCGGCGTTGCGCTCGGCACCATTTTGCTGCCAAGTCTTTCTAGGCACCACGCCGATGCCGCGCACGATGAGTATTCAAAGCTGCTCGACTGGGGATTGCGATTGACGTTGCTTCTCGCGCTGCCGGCGACAGTTGCGCTCGCGGTACTTGCGGTACCGTTGGTGACGACGCTGTTTCATTACGGCAAATTCTCGGCGCACGACGTTTGGATGACGCGCGATGCGCTGGTTGCCTACAGTGTCGGCCTGCTCGGATTGATTATGGTCAAGGTTCTGGCGCCCGGTTTTTATGCGCGGCAGAACATTAAAACGCCGGTCAAGATCGCGATTATCGCATTGCTGGCAACCCAGGCGATGAATCTGCTGTTCATCGGGCAACTCAAGCACGCCGGACTTGCACTATCGATCGGGCTCGGCGCGTGCGTGAATGCCGGATTGCTTTACTACAAACTGCGTCAGCATGGGATTTATCGACCGCAGCCCGGCTGGACGCGGTTTGCGCTCAAGGTGATGGCCGCGATAGTGGTCATGGCGGCCTGTCTGTGGTTTGCGGCCGGGGCATCGGACTTGTGGCTGGCCGCTGACGCGCGCGTCAAAGTCGCGCGGCTCGTTGGTGTGATGGCCGTGGGTGTTGCAGCTTACTTCACTACGCTATGGTTGCTTGGATTCCGGCTGCGTGATTTCGTACACCGCGGCACGGAATAATAGCTGGGTTTAATGTTTTGCCGTCATTGCTGCGTCCACTGCCTTGCGGTTGAGGTGCGGAGCGAACAACTCTACGAAATCGTAAAGATAGCCGCGCAGATAGAAATTGCGGCGCAGCCCAATGCGCGTGGTGCTGGGCTCGAATAGATGGCTCGCATCGATTGCGCGCAAGTGGTGGTCGCGCTTGGGATCGTACGCCATGCTGGCAACGATACCGACCCCCAGTCCCAGCTCAACATAGGTTTTGATGACGTCGGCATCAATTGCGGTCAGCACTATATTCGGTGTCAGTCCCCTGGATTCGAACGCGCCCTGCATTTTTGATCTTCCGGTGAATGCGAAATCGTAAGTGATGATCGGATATTTGGCGACTGCTTCCAGAGAAAGCTTCTTTTCCTTGATTAGCGGATGGTCAGGTGGCACGATCACGCTGCGGTTCCAGTCGTAACACGGCAGCATTACCAGCTCATCAAAAAGTGCGATGGCCTCGGTGGCAATGCACATATCGGCCTCCCCCGAGATCGTCATCTCTGCGATTTGTGTCGGATTGCCTTGGCGCAAGCGCAATCGTACTTTCGGATAACGTCGAGTGAATTGCTTGATCGCGCGTGGCAGCGCGTAGCGCGCCTGGGTGTGGGTGGTCGCGATCGTCAGTGTGCCGGTGTCTTCATGACTGAACTCCTCGGCAACGCGTTTCAGGTTATCGCTGTCGCCCAGCACGCGCTCGGCGATCTCGAGGATGATTTTGCCAGGCTCCGTCATCGCGACTACGCGTTTGCCATTGCGCACCAGGATTTGGACGCCCAGTTCATCTTCCAGTAATTTGATTTGCTTGCTGATACCAGGTTGCGAGGTATGGAGCTTTTCGGCCGCGACCGACAGGTTGAGTCCTTGCCGCGCAACTTCTCTGAGATATCTTAACTGCTGTAATTTCATGGATTTATATATTAAATACGTATCAGTTATAACTAGTTAATATAGTATTCCTTTGATGTATAAAGTCAATTTGCTATTATCGCCGTCTCTTTCCGAGGGGAATGATGGACTTTATTTACCCACTCAGCGGTTTGATTATCGGCTTTATCGTCGGCCTGACCGGCGTTGGCGGAGGTTCGTTGATGACGCCGTTGCTGGTACTCGTATTTGGCATCGCGCCTGCCACCGCGGTCGGCACCGATTTGCTGTACGCGGCGATTACCAAATGTGGCGGCATTTGGGTGCACAGCCGGCGTGGCAACATCGATTGGAAAATCGTCGGCCAACTCGCGACGGGCAGCCTGCCAGCAGCGCTGCTCACCACTTGGGCGCTGCATCAGTTTGACCTTACTACGCCGGGCGTCGCGGAGGTAATCAAAGCCACGCTCGGCGTAGCGCTGCTGTTGACTGCACTGGCGCTGATATTTCGTACCAAGCTTGCTGTGTGGTCGCGCCAGCACCACTGGATCAAGGAGCATCAGATCGCGCCGGCGACGATTGCTGTTGGTGCGGTGCTTGGCGTGCTGGTGACGATTTCATCGGTCGGTGCGGGCGCCATCGGGGTTGCTGCCCTGTTTTTTCTTTATCCGAACTTGGCGACCACGCGTATCGTCGGTTCCGATATTGCCCATGCGGTGCCGCTGACCCTGGTGGCTGGCCTTGGCCACGCCAGCCTCGGCACGGTTAATTACCATCTGCTCGGCCTCTTGCTGGTCGGTTCCCTGCCGGGCATCTGGCTCGGCAGCAACCTGAGTTCATTAATACCGGAGCGCTGGCTGCGCGGTGCGCTGGTCACGATGCTGCTCGTTGTCGGCGGCCGCCTGGTCGTAATCTGACGGAACGCTATGTATATCTACGATGAAATCGATCAACGTTTGGTGGACGAACGAGTCGCGCAGTTCCGCGACCAGACGCGCCGTTTTCTGGCCGGCAAATTGTCGGAAGACGAATTTCGTGCGCTGCGGCTGCGCAACGGACTCTATATTCAGCGCTATGCGCCGATGCTACGCGTCGCGGTGCCGTACGGCTTGCTATCGTCGAATCAATTGCGAATGTTCGCGCACATTGCGCGCAAATATGATCGCGGTTATGGCCATTTCTCAACGCGTCAGAATATTCAGTACAACTGGCCGAAACTCGAAGAAGTGCCCGATATCCTTGCTGATCTAGCAACGGTGCAAATGCACGCGATCCAGACCAGCGGCAACTGCGTGCGTAACATCACAGCCGATCATTTCGCGAGTGTTGCGCGCGACGAGATCGTTGATTCCTTTGTCTGGTGCGAGGTGCTGCGCCAGTGGTCGACGTTCCATCCCGAATTCAGTTATCTGCCGCGCAAGTTCAAGATCGCGGTCAACGGCGCCGAGCATGACCGCGCGGCGGTGCAGGTGCACGACGTCGGCCTGCATGCGCGACGCGATGACAATGGCAACGTCGGTTTTCGCGTGCTGGTTGGCGGCGGACTTGGCCGCACGCCGATGATTGGCCACGTGATTCGCGAATTCCTGCCGTGGCCGCATTTGCTGACCTATCTCGACGCGATCCTGCGCGTCTACAACCGCTATGGCCGTCGCGATAACATTTTCAAGGCGCGCATCAAAATTCTGGTCAAGGAACGCGGCGCCGACAAGTTCCGCGACGAAGTCGAGGCCGAATGGGCGCATCTGAAGGACGGACCGGCGACCTTGATTCCCGAGGAAATCGAACGCATTGGTAAACGCTTTACGCGCCCGACCTATCTGAGTCTGCCGGCGACCGACGCGGAGTACGAACAAAAGCTCGCGAAGGAGCAGGCGTTCGCCAACTGGGTCAAGCGCAACGTACATCCGCACAAGGTCGCAGGCTATGCAGCGGTCACGCTTTCGCTCAAGAAGACCGGCGTGCCGCCGGGCGATGCGACTGCTGCGCAAATGGATGCGGTCGCCGATCTCGCTGACCGCTACAGTTTCGGCGAGTTGCGCGTATCGCACGAACAAAATCTGATCTTCGCCGATGTGCAGCAATCCGATTTACATGATCTGTGGCAGGCAGCCAAGGCACTCGGTTTTGCGACGCCGAACATCGGGCTGTTGACCAACATCATCAGTTGCCCGGGGGGCGATTTTTGCTCGCTTGCTAACGCCAAGTCGATTCCGATTGCAGAGGCGATCCAACACCGCTTCGACGATCTCGACTACCTGCACGATATCGGCGAGCTCGATCTCAATATCTCGGGTTGCATGAACGCCTGCGGCCACCATCATGTCGGCCATATCGGTATCCTCGGCGTGGACAAGGGTGGTGAGGAGTGGTACCAGATCGAAGTCGGCGGTAATCAGGGCAATGTAAGACCCGGATTGCCAGCCGCGCTCGGCAAAGTAATCGGCCCGTCGTTTGCGCGCGCCGAGGTGCCGGACGTGATCGAGCGTTTGATAGAATGTTATTTAAAACATCGCGACAGTGAAGTGGAACGCTTCGTGGACGTCGTGCACCGCATCGGTGTCGAACCTTTCAAGGAATCCGTTTATGGCAACGCTGATCAAAGATCGGCGCATCGCCAGCGACAACTGGCAACTCATTAAGCCCGGTCCGGACGGAGTGCTACCGGAGGTTCCGGCGATGGGCAGTATCATCGTGCCGCTCGCGCTGTGGCAGCGCGAGCGTGCGCAACTGCTCGCGCGCAAGGGCCAACTCGGTATCTGGCTCGACAGTCAAGAAGATCCGGCGACGCTTGCCGATGACTTGAATCATTTCGCGCTTCTTGCGGTGAATTTCCCTAAATTCGGAGACGGGCGCGGCTATTCGACCGCGCGTCTGTTGCGCGAGCGTTACGGCTGGAAAGGCGAGCTGCGCGCGATTGGCGAGGTCGTGCGCGATCACCTGTATTTCATGGCGGCCTGCGGGTTCGATACTTTCCTGCTGCGTGAGGATCAGGATCCGCAGGAGGCGTTGACAGGGTTCGGTGATTTCAGCGAATCGTATCAAACCTCGGTGGCACAGCCGCAACCGCTGTTTCGCCGCCGACTGGCGGGAACCAAATGAACGCCCGCACGCGTTCGCCATTGCCCTCGGCACTGGCGGCCAAGACCGCGGTGCTAGAGCAGACGCTCGCGCGCATCGCGCGCGACCATGCCCCTGCTGCTTTTTCGAGCAGTCTATCGGCCGAAGATATGGTGATAACCGACGTGATTTTGGGCCACAATCTCGATCTCGAAATTTTCACGCTTGATACCGGTCGCCTGCATCAGGACACATTGGATGTTATCGGTGCCATTGAACACCGTTATGGGAAACACATCCGCGTCATGACGCCTGACCCGCAAGCTGTTGCTGAATATGTGGTCACGCAGGGACTCAATGCATTTTATGAGAGCGTTGAATTACGCCAACGCTGCTGCGGAATCCGCAAGGTCGAACCCCTTAAGCGTGCGCTGTCCGGGAAAAAAGCGTGGGTAACCGGCATGCGCCGCGCGCAGTCGGCGATGCGCGCTGAGTTGCCGGCACAGGAACATGATGCGGTGCACGGCATCGAGAAATTCAATCCACTTGCTGACTGGAGCGAAGAAGAGGTCTGGGTGTATGTGCGCGCACTCGACGTTCCATACAACCGGCTGTACGATCAGGGTTATCGTTCGATCGGTTGCGCGCCGTGCACGCGGCCGGTAGTAGCCGGGGAAGATGTGCGTGCCGGACGCTGGTGGTGGGAGCAGGCCGACGACCGCGAATGTGGATTGCACGTTGGGCCGGATGGCAAACTCGTCAGAATGCAAAATACTGGGAAGGTGACGCTATGAACACCTCGTCTCAGGTATTGACGCACACCCCGCACCTAGTGCGCAGCCACCTTGATTGGCTCGAATCGGAAGCGATTCACATCATGCGCGAGGTTGCCGGTGAATGCGCAAACCCAGCGCTGTTCTTTTCCGGCGGCAAGGATTCGATCGTGCTACTGCGGCTCGCTGAAAAGGCGTTCCGCCCGGCGCGCTTTCCGTTTCCGCTGCTGCACATTGATACTGCCCATAATTTTCCCGAGGTCATCGCATTTCGCGATGTGCGTGCCGCCGAGCTCGGCGAGAAGCTGATCGTGCGCTCGGTCGAGGATTCGATTGCTCGCGGTACGGTGCGCTTGCGCTCGCCGACTGAGAGCCGCAACGCGGCGCAGGCTGTGACGCTGCTCGAAGCAATCGCCGAATTTGGTTTTGATGCCTGTATTGGTGGGGCGCGGCGCGATGAGGAAAAAGCGCGCGCAAAGGAACGCGTGTTCTCGTTCCGCGATGAATTTGGGCAGTGGGATCCGAAAAATCAGCGGCCGGAATTGTGGAGCCTCTACAACACGCGCGTACATAAAGGTGAACACATGCGGGTGTTCCCAATCAGCAACTGGACCGAACTTGACGTCTGGCAGTACATCGCGCGCGAGCAGCTTGCGGTGCCGTCGATTTATTATGCGCATCGCCGGGCAGTTATCCGCCGCGATGGTCTGCTGGTGCCGGTGACCGAACTCACACCGCCGCGTGGCGGCGAGCG
>Ga0302326_10014892_pt1 | contig 16404 bp, 13 predicted proteins | sample Palsa_T0_3_FD_202264 | JGI IMG/M metagenome (GOLD analysis project Ga0302326, IMG submission 202264) | Peat permafrost microbial communities from Stordalen Mire near Abisko, Sweden - Palsa_T0_3 | ecosystem: Environmental > Terrestrial > Soil > Palsa > Peat permafrost | place: Sweden: Abisko... | reverse complement strand
CGGCGGATGAGTCGATTCGGCAGGGGTGCTTGTGTGGCTGGTCACAGAATTCGGTAAGCCGGCTACAAGAAACCATACTCCCTTTGCAATTTACTATTCTTGTGAAGTAAATCGTGAGAACATGTTGAACTTGTTCGACCTGTCCGTAGTTTATTAAAAAAATGCTTGACAGAGCCGAGCTTTCGCCTATACCTTCATGCACATTTGAAGAAGAGTTCTTTCCTTGCCGTATCAGGTGACCGCTTTACAGGTCTCTTGTCGAAGCAAGATTGGCGTTCGGGAAAACGGAGGCATTTCCAAATGGATACGAAGAATCTACACGTGAAGGCGACCTTGGGATACGCGGTTTGGTGCCTGGTTTGCCTCTTGTCCCTGGCCGGGAGCTTGCTCTCACAAACGTTAACCGGAAGTATCAGCGGTCGAATTACCGACCAATCGGGCGCCGTAATCCAAGGCGCACATTTAGTGGCTAAGAACAAGGAGACCGGCTACAGCCTGGAAGCGACAACGACCGAAGGTGGCTTTTACATCTTGCCCACTTTGCCCTATGGAGTTTACTCGGTCGAAGCGAGCGCTAAGGGTTTTAAGACGCTAAGACAGGAATCGGTTACTTTGACCAGTAATCAACAACTGTCTCTTGACCTGACCCTTCCCCCAGGCGCTTCCCAAGAAACTGTCGAGGTCAAAGGCGAAGTGCAGAGCCTTCAAACGCAAGAGGCGGCGACCAAGGCGCAGGTCTATCTGGATCAAGTTGATAACCTGCCTTTGAACAGCCGAAGCCCCTTTGAGTTGGGCCTTTTGGGCCCTTCGGTACAGACCAACCACCAGCAATCGGGCGCCAGCGTGCAGTACACGATCAATGGACAGAACGTGAACGGCTACAAGCTGATGTTTGATGGGATGGAGGCCGGTATTGGAGGCGATGCCCAGTACTTTGCGGGTAATAACTTTAATTTGTCCATCACCAGCGTGGACGCCATCCAGGAATTCGACCTCGAAACAGGAAACTACTCGGCCGATACGAAGGGTTCATCCGGTTACGTAAATATCGTGTCGAGGACCGGAACGAACAATCTGCATGGGGATGTTTACGATTTCATTCGTAACGGTGCGTTTGATGCCAGTAACTATTTCGCGACAAGCAAAGGGAGCTTGAAACAAAATGATTTTGGCGGCACAGTGACTGGTCCGATCAAAGTGAACAAGATCTTCTTTATGGCCAGCTACGAAGGACAGCGGATCCATAATCCGTATCCTGGCATCGCGGATGTGCCCACAGCATCCTTTCGGGCGACCGTCGATCCTCGCCTAGCCCCTCTCCTCAACCTCACTCCTCTTCCTACAGCGGCCATCGCTGGAAACGCCGACATCGGGCTCTTCGCGGAAAATGTGTTGTCGGTGATTAGCCAAAACCTCGTGACCGGGCGCGTCGATTTCAATCCTTCGGAAAAAGACAGGGTGTTTGTGGCATACACCTGGAATGGCGGCCGGCTTCACGGTGGGGTTCCGACGACCGGTAACGGTGCCGCCATTTTCCCCGGCACCAGCAATAGTCAGCCGGAAACGCACCAGAACGCTGTAGTCGGATGGAACCACAACTTTTCACCTACCTTCGTCAATGACTTCAACGTCGGGCTCAATCGATTTCTGCAAGGACGAAGGATTGGGCCAGACGACGCAACGGATTTCAGTACCTTACCCGGGGCTTCCGTCCCCGGAGTGACCATCGAAGGAGGGGGGAATACAAAGAAGCTGGGCAATACACAGCCCCAGTTGACGGATAAGGCGATTTGGGTCAAAGGGAAGAGTACGCTGTCGTTTGGAGGTAATTACGTTTATTTGATGACAGGGCAGAACCAAACGAGCTTTATCAACATGACTTTTCCCAACCTGGCAGCTTTCGCCGCCGATTCTCCAGAAGCGCTTAGTGCAACCTTTGGGACGACCGGGCATGAATTTCCAGAACACTTGCATTGGAACCAGGTAGGTCTGTTCGTACAGGAAGACTATCGAGCTACGCCCAATCTCACGGTAAACCTTGGGCTGCGCTACGACAATTTTGGGGTCTTCAAAGATTCACAGCCGTACGCGGAGAATGTGGTCAACGGTCCTTTTGATCCATTCCGGCCGCAGGGCGCGGCCCTGTATAACGGAAACAACGATTTTGGCCCGCGCTTTGGATTTGCCTGGCAGATGCCAAAAAATTCGCTAGTTGTGCGAGGCGGGTTTGGCCTGTTTTACGGAACGCACGCGAGTGGCCAGGAAGGCGATGTGCTGGCCCTGAATTCCGTACATCCCTTCTCGATAACCACGGCCGATTACCCGGATCTGTCGTATCCGTTCTCTCCGGGGCTACTGCAAAATGCCAACACCACACTGGGCCGGTTTGTACTCGACCCCCATTCAAAGGATCTCTACACAGAGCAATGGAATCTTTCGCTTGAACATCAGTTCGGTCACGGAACTCTGGTCACTGTGGGCTACATCGGCAATAACAGTGTCCACGTGCCGGGCTCGTTGCTCCCGAATAATTTCAATCCTCTCATAGGAACTCGTACAGATCCGAACTTCGGTGGGATCAACGAGGTAATTAACGGATACAACGATCACTACAATGCACTGCAGGCCTCGGCAAGACGTCGACTTTCGAATAATCTTGCGTTCGATGTGTCGTACGCATGGGGACACGCTACAGGGCTTGAGACAGGTTATGACCAGGTAAGTGCGGCTGTAAGTTTCGGGAGCGACCAGATCCAGGCCTACGGTCCGCCTCCGTACAACACCAGAAAACTTTCGCACGGTACTTTGGCCGTTGATGTTAGGAATAATTTCTCGGCCGATTTTGTGTACCAACTACCTCGTCTTTCCGGTTCGAACGCGTTCGCTAAGAACGTTTTTGGCGGATGGACTACCTCCGGGATTCTTCAAGCTTCCACTGGGGCACCCTTCAACGTGACCACGGGGGGAGACACAGGCGATGAAAACTTCAATCAGTTCCCGAATCTTGTTTCGGGCGTTTCTCCTTACATCTCTGGCAATACGCCGGCCAGAGGATTCTTGAATCCCGCCGCATTCGCGGTTCCGACGGCGGTGGATCCTGCCACTGGACTGGTCTTGGGGAATTACCCAGACAATTCCCTGAGAATGCCGCCCAATTTTACCTTCAACTACATGCTCGGAAAGCGATTGGGCAGTGCGGAAAGATTTAATTTTGACTTTCGCGCCGAGTTCTTTAACCTAGCTAATCACCCACTCTTTGGTCTACCAACGACCAACCTATCCGCCGGATCTCTGTTTGGCACGAGCACGAGTGCGAGTGCTCCGAGAGAGATCCAGTTTATGCTGAAAGTGAGTTTCTGATCTTTCAGCCAGATGGTAGAGATTGATCGACGGTTCTCTCGTTTTTCGAACCCTTCCGAATCCACGGAGCGGGGTCGAAAACGAGAGAACCGTCGCAGTTTTACATCCGGTTGGTCACCAGCGGAATCCGATTTCCCGACATGAAAGTCAGGCCCACCGCCGACTCTTGCTCGACGGGCGCATCGCTGATGGGTTTGTCATCGTCATGAATCATCAAGTCCCAGGAGTTCCGGATATTACCCTGGCTGATATTCGTGCGGCTATGGGCCGGATTCGGTCAGACATCATCCGCACACCGCTGGTTCTTTGTGATGCGGCCAGCGATCGAGCGGGCATTCCGGTATATCTCAAACTTGAGAACTTGCAACGGACGGGGGCATTCAAGGTCCGCGGCGCTCTGAGCAAGGTGACAAGCCTTCTACCCGAGGAACGCGAGCGCGGGTTGATCTGTGCCAGCAGCGGAAATCATGGACTCGGAGTCGCGTATGCGTCATCACGCATGGGAGCGCGATGTGTCGTCGTGCTCCCTGAGAATGCCAACCCGCACAAGGCCCTCCTACTGAAGAAACTTGGCGCCGAGATCGTCAAGCATGGAATAACATCGGACGTGCGGCAGATGAAAGTTGATGAACTCAGCGAGCGGCACGGCTATGCGCAGGTCCATCCTTTCGCAGATCCGGCACTGATCGCTGGGCAGGGCACCCTGGGATTGGAGATCGTGGAAGATTTGCCGGATGTGGAAGAGGTGTACGTCCCGATCGGCGGCGGTGGATTGATCTCGGGCATCTCGGTGGCGATTAAAGAGCAACGGCCTACGGTTCGTGTATACGGCGTGGAGCCTGAGCATTCAAATGCCATGTCGGAAGCACTTCGCCATGGAAAGCCCGTCGCTCTGGAAAGAGTTGAGACGATAGCCGACGGATTGGCCGCCAAGATCACGGAGGCGTTGAATTTCTCGGTCGTTAGCCGTTTTGTGGACGAAGTGATTCTGGTTAGCGATCGCGAGATTCTGGATGCTACGTGGTTCCTGCTGGAGTATGCCAAGGTTCTGGTTGAGCCTTCAGCGGCGGCGAGTTTTGCGGGCCTCCTCGCCAACCCCAAGAGAAAAGGCAAGGCTCTCGCGGTGTTGAGCGGCGGTAATGTGACTCTGCAACAAATCGAAAAACTTCGGCAAGCGTGGCGAGCCTAGTTCCCGGATCGCCGTCGGATCGCTGGATAAAGTGTGCATGGATTCCATCAACGTGAGATCTCGCCTGGACCCAGAATCCCTGTTCCGCACTCTGGCGGATTTGATCTCCATTAACAGCGTGAATCCAGCCTATCCCGGAGGGCCGGGAGAGACTCTCGTGGCAAAATACGTCGCTGGGTTTTTCCAGCAGAACTCCATTCCGTTTGAATTTCAACCCGTCTTTGAAAACCGGCCGAATGTCATCGGCAGACTCGAAGGCGAACCCGGGGGGCGCACCTTGATTTTTGAGGCTCATATGGACACTGCCTCGGAACTTGGTATGAGCAAACCGCCATTTCAGCCATTGCGAGATGGAAATCGAATGTATGGCCGGGGAAGCTGCGATACCAAAGCCGGCCTCGCCGCCATGATGCACGCTCTAAAGATTGTGCGCGACTCCAACCTTCGACCAAGAGCCTCGGTGTGGTTGGTGGCTGCGGTCGATGAGGAGCACTCCTTCCGCGGCGTGGTCAAATTTCTTGAGAAGGGAGTGAAAGCGGATGGAGCGGTGGTGGCGGAGCCGACCAATTTGGTTACTGTCGTGGCGTCCAAGGGAGTCCTACGCTGGCGCGTGCGAACCCGTGGCCGTACCGCACATAGTTCTAAACCCCATCTCGGGATCAATGCGGTTGCAAAGATGGCGAAACTAATTGCTTTGATGGAAGAAAGGCTCCCCACGATATTTGCGAAGCGCCATCATGCACTTTTGGGTTCGCCCACAATCAATGTTGGCGTTATCCAGGGTGGGCTTCAGGTCAACCAAGTTCCTGATTCGTGCACTATTGAAGTGGATCGGCGTTTGGTGCCTGGAGAAACAAAGGAGTCAGCCTACGGCGAACTGGAGAGTCTCGTCGCCGAATTGCGAGAAACAGACTGCGAACTGGAGGTTGAGATGGAGCCTCCCATGGTTGAGGACTATCCTCTCGAAACTTCGCCCTTGGAAAGGATCTCTCAGACGGTATCGAAGGCATCGAAGGAAGTGGCTGGGCGCGCCTGCCTGGAAGGAGTTCCTTACGGTTCTGACGCCAGCAAGCTCGCCAGGGCCGGCATCCCCAGCGTGATCCTCGGCCCCGGAAACATCGATCGGGCTCACGGGGCCGACGAATTCGTGGAACTGGACCAGGTCAGGCTCGCAGCCGAGATCTACACGCAGACGATTCTGGAGTTTTAAACTATGTTGGTTAGCCGAATGCGCAGAACCGGTTTTCCGGTTGTCCCGGAACTTCGGACTCAAGCGCATAAAGTCCGCCAGCCAATCGGTCTCCTGCCGGCGCCTCTGCCGCCGCTGTAGTAATGTAAAGCGTTTTTAAGTTTGGGCCACCGAAGGTACAGGTTGTGATGTTTTGGACGGGCATCTCGACTATATGGTCGATTCTTCCGTTGGGCGCAACCCGCACGATACATCCGCCAAAGAACCGGCAGTTCCAGAGATAACCTTCGGCGTCGACCGTCGAGCCATCCGGCAGGCCGCGGGAGAAATCGCGCAGAAATGGGGTCTCGCCCATGATATCGCCGGTGGTCGGATCATAGTCATACGACCAGACCGTGTTGGCCAGCGTGTCGCCGAAATAGAGGCACCGGTGGTCGGGACTCCAGGCCAGAGTGTTAGAGATGCCAATATCTTTCCGGTGAACCGTGACACGGTGATCCGGATCCAGGCGATAGAGAATCCCCTCCTTGCCACCAGCCTCGCCGGCCGAGCCATCGGCGTTCACGTTGTTGCGCATGGAGCCGACCCAAAGCGAACCTCGCGGATCCGCACGCCCTTCGTTCAGACGAACTTTGGGCCACCCCTCGAGCCGGAACCTGTGCTCGTGCCGAATGTCGGTGGCCGGCTCCCACAAGATCACGCCCGAGCCGAGGACCACCGCGAGGACGTCATCCCGTTCCGTCAGGGTGAGGGCGGTTACCGGCTCACCGAAAAACCATGTACGGACGCATTGGTCGTCTGGCGTGAAACGATGAATCAAGAAGCGGTTGATGTCGGTCCAGTACACGGCCGCATGGGCTGCATGCCAAACAGCGCCTTCGCCGCATCGGTCACCGGTCGGAGCAACGCAAATCGGTTGTGAGTTCATCGCACCCCAATATCGGCCAAGCATGCGCTCCCCACCAGCCCGCTCTCGCGTGGGTCGTTAGCGATCAATTCCCGGTCCCGAGACGCGGGAGCGGGCGGCGTGTAGTCCAGAGGTTCATCTGGCGTAGGTCTTTATTTCCTTATTTCTGGAATTCACGACTGTGAAGCTGCCGTTTGGCTGCGCCGACACCTTGATGTAGTTACCGTCATCTGGATCTTCTTCAGGATTCGCGATGAACTCCTGCGCGACATTGTGGTCAATGCCTCCAGCAATCGAATAGTGTAACTGCCAGAAACCCTGCAACCCGGGAGAATCGTGGACGATTTGCCAGGCAACTGGATTACCTCCTTCGCGGGCGCCATTATCCAAGATCGCTACCCGCGGGTGTAGTGCCCAAACCATCCCTTTCGAATTGGACTCCGAGAACCCATGATGCGAAACCAGAAAAAGATCCACCGTGCCAACCAGATTCCTGGGACAGAATGTTTCCAACTCCTTCTTTCGCGTCAGATCTCCAAGATCGATAAAGCGGAAATCCTTGTAAGTAATCAGTGTGCCCAGCGAACGAGCGTTCTCCCCGGGATCGTCAGGAGGCTCTGGATCGGATCCACAATATGAATTCGCCCCGCCTGCTCCGGGCAGGGGGTTCGTGATGTGCTCGCCTGCAGAACTCAAAACCTGTACTGTAATTCCCTTGATGGGGATGGTATCCCCCGGCTTTACTATCATGCGACGAGCGTTGGCCACCACCTTAAGGTATGCGGCATAATCTTCGCGCGGTTCTTTGACGTCCTGAAGATTAGGTCCATGGTCTACAAAAGTGCGGATGTGGATGCGATCGGCGAGTTGGGGCACACCACCGACATGGTCGCGATGGTAATGAGTGATCAGCACATAATCGAGCTGTTTGATACCGGCCAGTTTGGCAGTGGCCACGATGCGATCGGCGTCTCTGCCGTTAAACCCAGGCCAGCCGGTGTCGATTAGAAGCGACTGTCCCGAGGGGCTGACGATCAACGTGGCCTGTCCCCCCTCAACGTCGACCGCATAAATCTGCAGTGGTTTGGGTTTGGCTGCAACCTGCCCCTCTAATAAACTGACAACCAAGCTAATGATCAAGAACTGCATCGCGAGTCGCATAACCGGGGCTCCTTGGCCACAATTGATTCACCAGTGAATTAATGACATTCCGCCGCGTGACGTATTGACTTGGATTGTAAAGCAACAGTCTCTGCTAGAATCGTAGTACCGGCACAAGAGATTTGCTGCAGAAACAATCTTATCGGTTATCACGTTTAGTGCACAAATGAAATAATTGAGAGTAGCGCGGAACACAGATTTCCCGGGAAAAAACTAGGTGCCCTATGCCAAGTTCCACGGTCACTACAGTCTATAACCCGTCCGAAATTTCGTTTGACCGGCCGGGAAAATGCCACTATCAGGTCGCTTTTCACCTTGATTCCAGTTGGGGATACTCCCTGATTCCGCTGACCGTGATCAATGGTCTGCGAACGCAAGCCAAGGATTTTACTCCTCCGGGAGTCGCTGTGTTCGGCGGCACTCACGGAAATGAATGGGAAGGGCAGGTCGCCGCAAAGCGCCTGGCTTGCGACTTAGATCCCGCCGAGTTGTGTGGCCACGTGATCCTGATACCGCAGTTGAGCGAAAGTTCCTGCGTCGCAAATCAGCGGATTTCGCCTCTCGATGGCGTCAATATGAACCGTGCGTTTCCGGGTAATCCACGTGGAACCATCTCCTACCGAATAGCGAATTTCGTAAAGAAATTTGTTTTTCCACGAGCCGGTGTCGTCATCGACCTGCACTCAGGCGGCAACGAAGCGTCCTTCCCGATTTGCAGTTCATTTCATCCCATTCCCGACCCAGTGCAGCGCGCCGAGATTGCCCGGGTGGCCCGATTGTTCGACACTCCTTTCATCATGATTTACTCCAGCCAAATGGCGTCGGGATTGTTGACCGACGAGGCAGAAGCGGAGGGCAAGATCACTATCGGTGGAGAATTCGGATTTGCGGAAGCGGTAAACCGTCAGGGGGTAAAGCATGCCTACGAAGGAATAAAGAACGTCCTGCGCCATTACGGAATGCTGCCCGGGGATATCGTCAAAATCGATCCGTCCCGGCCCACGGCTCCTCGTTTTATGAGCGCCGAGAACTTATCCGACTATATTCCATGTCCTCAGGATGGCATTTGGGAACCGCTGGTCGACGTTGGAGCGGATGTTACAGACGGGGAATTGCTCGGCCGTCTTCATGACTTTTCGAATCACGCAGCCGAGGGGCTGGAAATTCGGGCTCACCGTTCAGGCATTCTATCGACCATGCATTTTGCGGCTATCTGTAAGAAAGGCGCTACCCTCTACGTCATCTCCAAAGAGGTGGAATTTTAGGTCTGATATTGCAAGAAAAAACTCGCGGGACGCGGGGTGGTCGAGATGAGGAGAACGATGAAGCCGTGGCGGCAGCGTGAAACGGAATTACAGAAGGAATTTTACCGGCGATCCAGCAAGTGAAGCGTCCGGGGCGTTGACCAGCGAGGCGGAACGGCACGTGTGTTGATTTGACTCAGGCGGTCTCATAAAGACGTTTCTCGCGAAGGTATCGAAAAAGCCCGGTGGCGCTGAGCAAGGCGCTGAATAGCGGAGCGCAGAGAATCCCCCGCTCGATGCCAAAGTCAGTCCCAAGAACACCGATAATATAAGGACCCAACGCGGCTCCGATATTTCCTAAACCGGCAAACAGGGAAAAAGCCGTCCCGAGACGATCCGGCAACCGGCGTCCGAGATAGGAACTCAGGGAAGGACCAACCGCCGAAATGAAAACACCGCCTAACAAGAACATGGTGATTCCGATGAGGTAATTGGGAGAGAGAATGGTGGCCGTAAAGGCAACGGTTTCAGCGGCCGCGCACATGGAAATGACCTTCAACTCCGAAATCGTCCAGCGGGAAGTGATCCAGCTAAAAATCAATCGGCCGCCCACAATGCCGACTCCTTCGGCGCTGAGTAGATACGCGGCGTGGGTAAGGTCAACGTGGACCTTCCGAATGTAGAGTTGACCCACGAAGGCGACCATGCCAGCTTGCGCCAGGCCGTGGCAAAAACATAGAAGGACTGCGGTACGGAAGGCCGAATCGCGCAGAACCTCTTTGGTATGTGCGATGTTCTTGCCGCGCGCGGTCCGTTCGGGGTGACCGTCCCCGATGCTTTCGGAAGGAACGAAAAGCGCCCAAACGACCAGCACGCCCAGAGCCGCAGCGGCCACAAAGTAGCCGGATCGCCAGGTCAGGTGCCAGCGCGCGGCATGCCCGATCCACAAACCGAGGACAGCCGGACCAAGCGTTGTTCCGCTGGCGTCTGCCAAACCGGTGAGAAGAAAAACGCTTTGACGTCTGGCATGGAAGTGGGCGCTGATCATCGAGCTGATCACGACCACCATGGAAACTATAGCAAGCCCGAGCATGGCAGCGCAGAGTAGGATGACGTCAATTTTTTTGGCCAACCCGATGAGGAGCAAACTAACGCCCGCGAGCCCGATGGCAGCCATGGCGGTTCGCTTAAGACCAAGTAGAGCCAGCACCGGTCCGCCCAGTACACCGATCAGCACACTGCTGAGATAAAAGAGGAATTCGGTCTGGCCCATTTGTTCGAGGGTTGCGCCCAACTCGTGCCGCAAGATGGGGAAAGTGGTGGGAAGAAAATTACGCACCCCGCCGTATCCGAGACCTGCAGCGATGACGAACCAAAACAGGGGATCCTTCCAGATGGGCTCGGAGGCTGCTGGGGATACCTCGGTCTTTGTCATTAGGAGTTTTTCCAAATGTCGCGGGCGAACGAGTAGAAGTCGGTCTCAAACCACAGGATTTCGATGAACGGATCAAACGCCTATACGCGCAGACTTTCGTCCAACGCGCGTAAGGTCAAGTCAATGTCTTCTTTGGTGTGGGCGGCAGAAATCGAACACTGTTTCGTCTCAACCGGGAAGAAGTAAATTCCCTTCTCGATTAACCGGCGACGCATAGTCAGGTCGCGGGAGAAGTCATGGTTACTGGCAAGGTCATGCCAATCCTTAGGCTGGTGATCCATAAAATAGATACAGAACGCAGAGCCCTGCCTCGCGACTACACCCGTAATTCCATGAGATCGGAGTATGGATTCGATTCCGGTCTGCGCTCGCTCCCCGAGATCTTCGAGCTTCCGATAGATTTCTCCGTTCCCCTCCAGCAGCCGCTCAATGGTTGCAATCGCGGCCGCCACGGAAATGGGATGGCCGTTATACGTGCCTGCCACAAAAGGACGCTTGGCAGGATTCGGGTCGGCGATTTGTTGCATCAGATCACGCCTTCCCACCAAAGCGGAAATGGGGTATCCATTGGCCATAGCTTTAGCAAACACCGCCAGATCAGGACGAACGCCGCCAATCTTGCTGTATCCGCCAACTGAATATCGAAACCCAGTTTTCACCTCATCGAAGATCAAGATAAATCCGTATTTGTCGGCCAGATCGCGCAATCCTTGAAGGTAGCCTGGTTGCGGCTTGAGAATTCCCACATTCTGAAGAATCGGCTCAGTGATCAACGCGGCGACGGGATACCGTTCACACACATAACGCACCGATTCCAGATCGTTGAAATTCACTATGTGAACCAGTTGCTGATGCGCCAAGGGAACGCCAGAGCCCAAGGGAACGTACTTGTACTCGCCGGGGGAAACTCTTGGACCAATTACCTCCAACGGGGTAAGGACGTTGCAAGCGACGTCGTTATGGGAACCGTTAAAGCCGCCCTGCATTACGATGACGTGGTCTCGACCCGTGGCGCCGCGCGCGAGGCGGATCGCGGCCATCGTGGCTTCAGTCCCTGTATTCAGGATCTGCGCCATCTCGCAGACTTCCATATTCGAGCACATCAATTCGGCGAGCCGGCCTTCCAGCACATTGGTACCGCTGCCGCAGAGGCTAACGCCGTGTTTCAGAACATCTTCCACAGCCGCGTTCACGCGACGATCATTGTGACCCAAGATCGCTGGAGCGAAGGCGGCGTGATAATCGAGGTAGCGATTGCCATCCGCGTCCCACAAATACGCGCCCTCGGCGCGCTCGAAAGCCAGTTCCGGCTCAACCCGGCGCGGAAGAGACATTACACCCCCGGGAATATACCGACGGTTATGCTCGAAGATCTGCTTCGATTTCGCGTGGGTCTGTTCTTGTGTCACCATTCGTGAAACCTCCGTAAGCTAAAAAATCAGTACTCAAACCATATCGTGGAGCAGGCGCAAGGACTCGGCGATCAGCACTTCCGCGGCAGCCGGCGCGAAAGGTGAAGCATCAATCTCATAACCTCCCTCGTCGAATGCCTGTCGAGTAGGAAGGTAACCAAAAGCACCGTTGGAATACCCAGAAAACAGGGTGTGTGGAAAGGGCGAACCGGCGACGATTCGCTGAGAAATCTCAAGGAAGGGCTCGCCCGGACAAGAGAGAAATGCCAGGGAGCCAACGCGAATGCATTGGAGCTCCCAGCCGACTGTGGCCTTTCCCCCGTATAACCTTGCCATATCCGCGCGCGAGTTCGCCTGGGTGGAACGCGCAGTGGCAGCTCGCAGTTCCTCCGTGTTGGCGCTGGGGCGCAAACGCATCAGTTCAGCGGAGTATTCTTTGGCTTCCGCTTCCAGGTCGTCGAGCGGCCGCAACTTTCGCAAAGGTAAGGCCACAGTACGACTTTCCACGCGCAGTATAGGCGCCTCGGGCTCCTGCGGTTCGTCTTCGTAGAGTGCGATTGGCGCGCCTGACTGCAGAACCCCGATAAAGCGCTCCCGCCGCGGCAGAGTATCGATATTCATGGCGACACTTGCGGCTTCGAGGCCGAGGATCCTGCCCATGCGCCGGTAGGTCCGCAAATCTCCGGTATAACCCACGCGAGGTCCGATGTCACCCGCGGCACCCTGCAAGAACAGGCACGTGCCCCCGACTTGCTGCTCGACCACTTTCCGCATTGCCCCCGGGTAATCAGGCGTGAACCACTGATTCTCCCAAGCCATAATTGTGGGATGGCAGGCATAGTGAACGACAACGGCGATCGGTTCTTCCTCGAGGTTATCGAAGCGGACCACATGGACTGCCCGGTCGACATTACCCTGCCAGTTGCGGCCTGATACTGGAATCCCTTCCGGAGTACGGCAGCGCCGGTTCACGTTGATGTCGGATGTTCCTGAGCCAACCGCGAAACGCACGCGTTGGAGATTTTTTTGCGCCTGCCATGCCGCACCGGCAATGCGCTGCGGCAGGCTGTCCAAGTAGGCGAGAACCATCTCGAGTCCTTCACCAATCGTTGCCAGCCGGAACGTGTTGGGACCAGAATGCGTGTGCGAGCAGGAAAACCGGATGCGGGCACGAGGGATTTGGGTGAGTTCTGCTATCGCCAGAACGATCTTGTTGGTCCATTCCGCATTGAACCCGATGCTATCGGCATCAACAATAACCACCGCTTCACTGCCATCGGAAAGCAGGAGCGCGGTGGCGTAGAACGGCATATCGGCGCCGACGCCGCGCTCGTGAGTCTGAGCCCCCCAGCCACCCTGGGGCATCCCAGGGGCGGGAGTAAGGTCGGCACGTCCTACACCAGCCCACAGATGGCCCACTCACCCCTCACATTATTGAGATAAATAATACCCAAGCTTAGCCGCTAAGGGACACCAAATATACTTCATCTACGAATTATAGACAACAATTCAGCGCGAAAAATATCGGCCATAATGTTATCATGAATAAATGTTGCCATCGCCGTTATTTAAGAACGGGGACGGAATCTGACTCTTGCTGCACTACCTGGAAGTGGGCTTGCACCTCAGAACCACTGAGTTGAGGAAAACTTGTAAAACGTGGCGGAACGAGTCGTTCCCTCAGAAATTCTGCGGCGACGATTGCGAGAATAAGTTCATTTTCCCCCGGGAAATTGCAGGCCGCGCCTCCAGGCATTCTTAAGGTACCTCATGAGACCGAAAGTGTTCATCGCCCGCCCGATCCAGCAAATAGCGATTGACCAAGTTGCGCAACACTGCGACGTCTATGTCCATGGCGAAGATGCACCCATGACCGCCGTGCAATTGGCACACGCGGTAACCGATATGGATGGGCTGATGTCGGTCGGCGGGAACATCAACGACGAGCTCTTGGCCCAGGCCCCCAAACTCCGTGTGGTCGCCAACATTGGAGCGGGCTATGACACAATCGACGTGGCGGCCTGTTCTAGACGGCGGATCCTGGTCAGCAACACGCCCGACGTGCTGACCGAGTCCACCGCTGACATGGCTTTCGCGTTGCTTCTTGCCGTGAGCCGTCATCTGCTCCAGGCGGACCGCTATGTTCGCGACGGATCCTGGCACTACGGGCTCTGGAATCTGCTCTGGGGGACGGAGCTTTTTGGTAAGACACTGGGACTTTATGGCTTCGGACGCATAGGTCAAGCAATGGCGCGAAGGGGCCGCGGTTTCTCGATGCGCATTCTTTACAATGCACGCCATCGTGTAGACGACACACTGGAAAGCGAAGTGGGCGCTCAATTCGTGGATTTCAAGACCCTTCTTCAGGAATCGGATTTCCTAAGCCTGCACGCACCACTCAATCCGGAGAGCAACCACTCTATTGGCGCCGACGAACTCGGATTGATGAAGCCTGGAGCTTTCATCATCAATACTGCTCGCGGGAAGATCGTTGATGAAGAAGCATTGATACAAGCATTAAAATCGGGGCGGCTCGCCGGCGCCGGTCTGGATGTCTTTGAGAATGAACCTCAAATCCACCCCGCCTTGATCGGAATGGAAAATGTAGTGATGGCTCCGCACATTGCGAGCGCTACGGCGGAGACGCGGCTTCGGATGGCACTCCTGGCGGCTGAAAACCTTCTTGCGGCATTCGCAGGCCGCCGTCCGCCAAATGTTCTTAATCCCGAAGTCCTCGTTTAGTGGAGTTTTCATGAAGCCTATTTTGGGGAACGAGGTAAGGCACGGGTCGCGCCGGTGGAGATGCCGCCATCTACCAGCAGGGTTTGGCCAGTAACATAGCGGCTAGACTCGTCTGCAAGGAACACCACCGCGCCGTCCAGGTCATGAGGTTCTCCCGGTCTTTTCAGAGGAATGCGGTCACATAAATAGTCGACCCATTCTTTGTCTTCGTAGAGAATTTTGTTCTGGTTCGTACAAAACCAGCCCGGAGCGAGGCAATTTACAGTAATGCCAAACTTGCCCCAGTCATCTGCCAGGCTCATGGTCAATTGCCGGATACCGCCGCGGCTGGCACAATACGGCCCAAGTCCGGCAGAACCTGCGACGCTGGCCACGGAACCAATATTCACAATTCGGCCGTACTGACGCGGAATCATCCGGCGGGCCACCTCCTGGGCGACAAAGAAGCTGCCGCGCAAATTGGTATCCAGAATCAGGTTCCATTCATCCCATGAGACGTCGATCGCAGGTTTTCGAACATTGCATCCGGCGTTATTCACCAGAATGTCGAAGTGCCCGAAAGCATCTTCAGCCGCAGCGACCATTCGAGTAATGCTTCCTAAATCAAGGACATTGAGCTCGAGGGATACAACTCGCCGCCCCAGTGTTCTAATTTCCGATTCAAACTGTGCCAGACTGTCACGATTGCGGCTGGTCAATACGAGGTCGGCTCCGCATTTCGCCAGAGCACGTGCCATGTACTGGCCGAGTCCTCGGCTGGTTCCGGTAACAATCGCTACGCGGCCGCCCAAGTCGAACAATTTTCTTTCCATATTGAATTCGACGATTAGCGTCACTTCTCCAATGATTTTCCCGGTTGCGTGCGAGGAAACCGAGGGTCAGGAAGGTAATGCTCGCGGAACGTTCTGCCCCATCGATAGCTCGGACGAAACGCCTCCGCCATTTTGCAGCCCGCCTGCAGTCCTCGAAACTTGGCCGGAATTTCCAGAAACGCCTCTAACTCATAGCCAAACATCTTTTCCATCCAGCTGTTCTGGCTTACATGTTGCGCGACCATCCTCACCTTGGTGCCAAAGGTTTCCGTGATATCCACATAAATCTCCGGCTCAAAACCGACGCCTGCCGGCGTGTCCATGAAGTAGATGTGGGGATTGCCCGCAAAGGGAGGAGAAGCAGTTTTGATGTTGGGAATGCCAGACATGATAACGCATTCATCGACAATCGAGCCGGAGATCGAGTGATCAGGATGGTAGTCCTGGCGACAGTGACAAATCACTACTTCCGGCTTAGCCTGACGGAAAGCCTCGATGAAGGCCAGCCGCGATTCGCGCGTGTCGAATAGAAATTCATCGTCGAAATCTAACCAGATGAGAGTTGCGCCGATCACTGCGGCGCCGTTCAACGCTTCCTTGTGGCGAATAGCCGCGATTTCTTTCGGCGGCAACGTGGCGGACCCCACATTGCCGTTGGTGGACACACAGAAAAATACATTGTGCCCTTGCTTGGCGTATAGCGCAGCTGTTCCGCCACAAAAGATTTCGATGTCATCGGGGTGAGCACCTACAAAGAGCACATTCATGTCAGATTCCCTCTGGCTAGATTCGTGATTCGGTGATGTTGATTCCTTGCGACAGGCGGCGAATGCCCTCCGCGTTCCACTTGAATCCGTAGCCGGGCCCATCCGGAATAGTCAAGAATCCTTCGGCGTCGAGCTTTAACGGAGTTTCGAATACGTCATCCATATATGGCTCAGGAGTCAGGAACT
>Ga0302326_10014890_pt1 | contig 16404 bp, 11 predicted proteins | sample Palsa_T0_3_FD_202264 | JGI IMG/M metagenome (GOLD analysis project Ga0302326, IMG submission 202264) | Peat permafrost microbial communities from Stordalen Mire near Abisko, Sweden - Palsa_T0_3 | ecosystem: Environmental > Terrestrial > Soil > Palsa > Peat permafrost | place: Sweden: Abisko... | reverse complement strand
GCTGAAAAACGCGAAGTACTTCAGCGTGCTGGTGGTGGATTATCCGGCGCTGGTGCGGAAGCCGGAGGAGTGGCTGGAGCGGATTCGCGAGTTTGTGGGCGTGCCGCTCGATGTAGAGGCGATGCGCGGCGCGGTCCGGCCGGCGTTGCATCGGAACCGGTAGGTTCGAATGGCGCCCGAGGATGGTGGCGATTAAATCCGGGAGCTTAACTGGACCGCGCGATTGGCGACGCTTGTTACGCCGGGGCTCGGACGACCAGATGGAACGGCGGGAGGAATAACCCAGGGAGGGCCGTCCATGTGGCGAGCGCAAATCACCGAATCAAAGCCGGCTTGCGGGGAGTAATCTCCTGCTACGCTGTCCTGTTCCCAAATGTGGAACGTCTTGCATCTGTCCGCTGCCGCTTAGGTTCATTCCCGGCCAAATTCACGTTCAACGCGCGCTGTGTTAGCCAGCAGGACCTCGCGCGTGCGTGCAAGGAAGTCAGCGATCACAGCAAGTTGTTGCCTGGTGTAGACGGCAGTCACCGTAGTCATGTCGTCGCGAAGTGGGCCGAAGATGCCGGGCAGGATCTTATCAAGCCGACTGTTCGGCCTCCGGGCCACAAGTACCCGGCGCCGATCTTCCGGATCGCTGATGCGTTCTGCGTAGCCGGCTTTGACGAGCCGGTCAATGATTCCGGTGACGGCTCCTGTGGTCAACCCAGTGAAACGGGCCAATTCACCTGCTGCGACCGGACCACGCGAGAGCAAATCGAGGCACTTGCGGTCAGTGGCGCTCACACCCAGGCAACGGCCAACAAGATCGTGAAACACAACAACAGCAGCGATAAAGTCGCGGCCGAGCAAGGTTCCTGCTTCCGCATCCGACGTGAGCCGCGCGGATTGTGTTTGCTTCTGAGCTGTACGAGCCATATCAGTCATCTTACCATACTCATTATCTCAGTGTGCTAAGCTAATTGCATGAATGAGTATGGCGTGGTGATTGCCGGAGCTGGTCTGGGTGGACTTTGTGCGGCTGTGGGCTTGAGAAGCGCCGGTCTGCGGGTGCTTGTACTGGAGCGCGATGCCGACCTGGCGAGCCGGCCGCAGGGCTACCGCATCAACATCAATCTGGCGGGCGATGCCGCATTGCGAGCGTGCCTGCCGGAATCGCATTTCGAGCTCTATCGCGACACGTCTCACCGCCAGATCGACCCTTCGGTAGACATTTTCTCCGTTGATTTGACGCATCTGTCCCACCGGACGGGCGAGGCCGCTGAGGCTGGGCCAGCTCCGGCGGCAGTCGACCGAGGCGTCCTGCGCGCGATCCTGCTGGACGCAGCGAACGAGGTGCGCTTCGGCTGTGAAGTTGTGGACGTGTCTTCGCACGAAGACCACGCCGAGGTACGCCTGAGCGATGGAAGCCTGATGCGGGCTGATTTGCTGGTCGCTTCGGACGGCGCGAAGTCGACTCTACGCAAGCGCCTGCTGCCGGGCCACGAGCCCGAACCGCTCCAGACCGTTGCCATTTACGGCCGGTCCCCGCTCGACACCAGCGCGTTGACCTGGCTTCCCCGCGGTGTCGTTGAGCAACGATTCGTCGGGGTGACGGATGGCGCCGGAACAACGTTGGCCCTCGGAGCGTGGTATTCACGCCGATTCCCGGCCGAAGCGGCGAGAACACATGTGCCCGGCTTGAAACTGCCCGCACCCAAGCCATACGTGATGTGGGTTCTGCTTTGCCCGGCGAATACGGCGCCCAGGCCAGAGTCCGGCCCTGAGGCGCTGCACCGATACGCTCTGTCCACCGTGTCCGGCTGGGACCCGGCAGCGATCCGCTTTGTCCGTGAAGCGATTGTGCCGGATACATTCCGGGTCACGTTGCGGGCGATGGCTTCGGTCCCGGCGTGGAGCAAGGAACGGGTCACCTTCCTCGGCGATGCTATCCACGCCATGTCACCGGCCGGAGGTGAAGGAGCGAACACGGCTCTCGCCGACGCGGCCTCGCTGGTTTCCTGTTTGAAGGAGAGCGGGATGGACGGCCTTTTCGCCTACGAACACGACCTTCGCCGGCGTGCCCAGGAAGCGTTAGACCGATCCGCGAATTACGGCCGAACCACCGCACAGGAGGTAGCTCTCCATGCCTGAGGCGCCCATCCGGGCACAGCAACCGCTGCCTTCCAAAGCGAAGATTCTCGTGACCTCGCTCGTCGATTTCGGCGTCGACCTGCTTCTGCCCACGGCCATATTCTTGCTACTCGCTCCCACGAGGTTGCCGGCAGTTGTTCGCCTCACCATAGGCGGCTTTTTCGTCGCGGCGAAGGCGTCCGCCGGTCATTTCTCAGCTTCGGATGAGGCGAAGGGTCATTCGGAATTCAGGAACTCGTTGGCCGCCGGCATCCTGATCGCTATGGCGTCTACCGCTGTCACGGTAATGGCTCACCACCTGTGCGGCTCGGACAGGTGGGCGATTGCTCTGGGAACCGGCGTTCTGGCTGTACTTCAGGGCTTCGCTCTTGCCCGCAGGGGGCGCAGGCTGGACGGCTTTGCCCTGCTCGTACTGGTGGAACTGGCCGCGACGATCGTGCTGACCTCGATCAGCAACAACCCACGATTGGTGTTGATCCGGCCGAGCTTTTATACGGTGATCGCCGCCGTGTACGTACTGACAACAGTGCGAACTCCGCGGCCGTTCACGATGCAGGTGAGTAAGCCCATGGCGGCAGCCGGAGATCCTGTGAGGGCCGAAGCGTTCGAACGGGCCGGACGAGAATCACCGCGATTTCGTCGTGCGGAGCAGGCAATGACGGTAGGCCTCGCGGTGATGCTGCTCGCCGAAGCCGTGCTTCGTGTTGTGACTGTTTGCACCCATCCGACGAGCAGTGTTCTTGCGTCGTCCTTGTGGTCGCAGGCGCCCGCCATCGGGCTGTTTGTCTTGTACTTTGCCATCGCCCGGCTTGTGTTCATACCGCGCGCCAGCCGCGAGGTTGATGCGCTTATGCCCGAGATAAACCCTGACATCGGTAGCAGTCCCTAACCTTTTCGTCTGATCCGTTGCATGCGTGTTCTTTGCCAGCCCGATGCCGGTTTGCGAATTCCGCGATCAGACCACAGGTCGGGTGAAGCGTAACGAAACACGTACCGCTTGCAGCGATGGCGATGCACGGACATTGGCGCCGGCAAACGCGCTGGCGACCGTTGGCGGCGGCCACTTGGACGTAAGGCCAGGACCCGAGGCCAAATCTTGGTCGAGGGTTTTTTTGACTGGCAATGGGCCGACCGGAGGGTCGGCCGCGGACCAGGGGGTCCGCCCTACTTCGGTTTATGCGCGGCGGAAGACCTGCGCCTGCACTCTGCGAGGCGTGGGAAAAGTCCCGGAAATGTGGTCCTGCCACGTTAAGCTCTCTTCGTCCGCCAGGCACCAAAGTTGTCCCACGACGGTGCACAGACTGAGGCACGATCCCGCGAAACGGAGTATGCGTTGTTTGCGTTCGAGCGGGAAGCCGTCGAATGTGGTCAAGCGTAAGCCCGCCCACCGCATTCCGGCGGAATCGGCGCCCAGCAGCGCCCAGGTGAGCCCATAGGTGAAGCCGACCAGTAGCAGTGAGCCGGCGAAAACCATGAGGTTGATTCGATTCCAGGTGAATTCACCGCCCATGGCGAAGAATGCCGCCAGAAACAGGGTGTATCCAATCAGCGCCATGGCCCAATCGAGGGCTCCGGCGACGGCGCGATGAAACGTGGTCGCCACCGGCGAGTCGCAGGAAACTACGGCCTCAACGGTGGTGGTGAGGGTGCGCGGAGTGGCTGGCTGAGGCGGCATGAAATCGAGCAAGCCTTGACCTTCCGGCGTGCCGCGGCGGCGGTTGGCCGTTCTGGGCTTGGCGGGAGATTTGGACGCTGCCCTGTGTGCAGTGTTCTTGCGCGGAGCCGGCATCAGCGGAGCGTATTCGGCAAACTGAATTACGTTCGATTGCCGGTCTGGGAACAGCGGCTGCTGCACCGCGCGGATGATCGGCCGTCGCGCTGGCGACGAATCGGACGCCGCAGTGCTCGCAACCGGCTGGAATTTCGCCGCCAAGGCGCCCTCAGTGCGCAGCATGGCGAATTCGCCGTTCAGCGTATCGCCCGGCCGCCGTCCGCACTTACGGCAACGGTCTTCCTCGTTGTTTCGCGATCCACAAAAACTGCACGTCATAACGGCACACCTGTTGCCGCCAAGGCCACCACCGGATGTGCTAACTTTGGCGTTTTATGCACTGCCCGCAAAGCTCCCTCCAATTTCTTAACACAACCGGTGTGCGTTGTCACCAACAATCTTCGAGTGTTACGTATGTTTTCTTCCTTAGCGTACTGTTGGCGCTGGTTTTAGGTCACACGGCGGCGGCGCAGCAGGCTGCGGGAGTCACTCAAAATATACCGGCGCCGGTCACTCAAAATGCGGTCTCCGCCGGTTCGCCGCCAATACCCGACCACAAGAGTTTGCCCGTGAACGAGTGGTATGTGAAGTCACTAATCCAGCAGACCGACGGGAAGGTTCATCATCTTGAGGGCGCCGCCGTGGTTGAGAGCAACGCCATGCTGGTAAAGGCGGAGGAAATCGACTACGACGAGGAGACGGGGATACTGACAGCCCGCGGCAACGTTTACTACCACGACTTCGACCACAACGAGCAACTGTGGTGCGATGAGCTGGAGTACAACACCGACACCGAGATTGGCCATTTTTACGGCAACTTACGCGGCGAATCGATGCCGAAGGTAGTCGTGCGCAAGGGCGTGTTGACCGGCAACAGTCCGTTCCACTTCGAGGGTGAGTGGGCTGAGCGGCTGTGGGTCAAAGACGATCCCAAGTACATTTTGCACGATGGCTGGATTACCAATTGCAAAATGCCGAATCCGTGGTGGCGCATGAAGGGGCGGAAGTTCGATATTATTCCCTACGACCGGGCCATCGCTTACCATAGTAAGTTCTTCCTGAAGAACTTCCCCCTGCTCATCTTCCCAATGCCGTTTTATCACTCGCTCAAGAAGGAGCCACGCAAGAGCGGCTTCCTGTTTCCGAATATCGTGCCGCGGTCGCAGCGGGGTTTTATGGTGGGGCTAGGGTATTACTGGGCTATTAGTCGCAGTTACGATCTGACTTACCGGTTTCTGGATTACAACACCAACGCGTTCGGCCATCACGTGGATTTTCGCGGCAAGCCATGGGCGGGCGCCGATTTCGATTTCATCATGATGGGGATACAGGATCAAGGCGGCGACCCGAACACTGGCAGTCCGGCGGTGAGCGGCGAGCCCGGCAGCGGCACTCCAAGGCAGCGCTACAGCGGCGTGAATCTGTACTTCACGGGCAAGGCCGACCTGGGTAACGGATGGACGGCGAATAGCCTGGTGGATTATATCTCTTCTTTCCGGTTCAAACAGGAGTGGGCGGAATCTTACAACGACGCCATCGGCGCGGAGATCCATGCGGTGGCGTACGTCAAGAAGGATTTCTCGTACTACACGTTCGACGTAGCGCTGTCGCGTACCGAGAACTTCCAGAATCAGGAAATCCAGATCAATAATCCGGCGCCGCCGGGCACGGAGGTTTCCTACAGTTATCTACGCGATGCGGTAATCATCCACAAGCTGCCGGAAGTGGATTTCGACGGCCGCAGCCGGAGAGTCTGGAAGAAGCTTCCCGTATGGGTCTCCTTCGATTCGTCGGCGGGATTGTTCTACCGGCTGGAACCGATATTCGAGAATACTACGACCCTGGTAAATACGTTCCAAACGAGCCAGTTCACTCCGCGGGTGCGCTTCGCGCCGCGCGTTTCGACGGCGCTGCACTGGCTGGGAATTAATTTCACGCCTAGCCTGGGCCTGGATGAGACTTTCTACGGCGAAAGCCAAAACGTGCAACTGGATCCCACTTACAACCAGCTCTTCTATCACGTTCAGAATTCGAGCATTGCCCGCAACGCGCACGACTTCACGCTGGATATCGCGCTGCCTTCACTGGAGCGAGTCTTCAATAAGAAGACGTTTCTGGGCGACAAGTTAAAGCATGTCATCGAGCCGCGAGTCACCTATAAGTATCTTAGCGGCATCGGAACCGATTTCGACCGCTTCATCCGTTTCGATGAAACCGATTTGCTGGCCAACACCAATGAGCTGGCGCTCTCATTGACGAACCGGATATACGCCAAGCGCGGCGACACGGTGCAGGAGATCTTCACCTGGGAACTGATGCAGAAGCGCTATTTCAATCCAACCTTCGGCGGCGCGCTGCTGGCCGGGCAGCGCAACGTATTCGAGGCCACCGCGGACATAACTGCGTACGCGTTTCTTACCGGCCCGCGGACCTACTCGCCGGTGGCGTCGATTCTGCGCGCGAACCCCATCGCCGGATTGACTTTTCAGTGGCAGGCCGACTACGACCCGCTATATCACCGCATCGTGGACAGCTCGGTTGAAGTGGGTTACCGATGGAAGAATAAATACTATGCCAACGCCGCCGACAATGAAGTGCACAGCAATCCGCTGCTGACGCCCTATGCCAACCAGTACCGCGTAACCGGCGGCATTGGCGACCCCCAGCGCCGCGGATGGAACATTGCGGCCAGCGTGGCCTATGACATCCGGCAGAATCAGTTGCAGTATGCCGCTTCGCAGGTCACCTATAACACGGATTGCTGCGGCTTCAACGTGGAATACCGGCGCATCAACGCCGGGCTGCGGGACGAATCCCAGATCTCGTGGTCGTTTGCGATCGCGAACGTGGGGACCTTTGGAACGCTGAAAAAACAGGACCGGCTGTTCTAGCGGCTAACGGCGATACTGTTCATTTAGCGCCTCGGGTCTCGACTCAAGTCGAAGCGCGTTCACACGAGCGACAGAGGATCCCTGGCGGGAGCGTCTCTTGCGGCAGAAACCGGCGAATCGAGAGACGAAGAGAGCCGGCTGAAAGCCGGCTGCAGCCAAGATTGGCTGCCCCACAAAGGCATCAGTATTGAGGCTGGCGGCAACCACGGTTAGCACTGCCTCAATAACCAAAGACATCTTGAGCGCCGGTTCGCGCCGTGGCACCTTCAAGTAGTGCCTGATAGAAAGCGAGCAGCCCTGATGGAGACCCAGCTTCACGAAGACAGAATCGTCACAAATGGAGAACGCGAACGGCGGATCAAGCGGCGCTTCCATATCGAAGAGGATGTGCGCTACAAGATGCTCTATGGTCAACGCCTCGCGGAAACCGGGACGGGAAAGACCATGAACATCTCGAGCGGTGGCGTCTGGTTCACCACCGAGGCGATGCTCACCTCAGGCATGCCCATTGAGATCTCGATGACCTGGCCGGTGCTTCTGAACGATTCCTGCCCCATGAAACTGATGATTTACGGTTGCGTGGTGAGAAGCAACGACAAAACCGCCGCCGTGGCTATTGAACGTTATGAGTTCCGGACCCAGGGGCGATCGCTGCAGGCGCAACCGGGCGCGGTCGCCGCGTCGTCATTGGAACATCGCGTACACGCTTAAGACTCGGCCAGTACGGCTTTGGCGCCCCAACTGCTAGGTAGCAGGGTGGAGGACGTCATGCTCTGGACGATTTTTGTGGTTCTGCTGGTATTGTGGCTGTTAGGAGTGGTTTCTGCTTATACGCTCGGCGGGTTCATCCACATTCTGCTTATAGTGGCGATCGCCATACTTTGTATTCAGTTGATTGCCGGGCGGCGCGCAGTTTAGCGCCAGGTGACAAACAGGGCGTTCGCGGGCGAGCGCCGGCCCACAATCCACAATCTACAAGCCGGGGGGGACAGGCCGGGAGGCCTGTCCTACAACAATTCGCACGCCAACCGGTTTGCCTGAGGGCACGTCGTCGAGTTCGAGAATGCCGGTTGGGTCGGCGGCGAATTCGGCCATTTCTTCGTCATCCACTTCCACCTGATACATTCGCTTCGGTTCCAGCCCAACGATGAAAACCGGCTGGGCGTCCTCCAGATTCACTTCAAACTTGCCGGTCGTCTTACCGAAGCAGATGACGGCCTCGGTCAATTCCAGTTGGGCGGGCGGGTGTTGCGGATCGATCAAAGTCACGCGGCCGTTGTCGAACGACTGCATTACGCCATCGAAGTGGCCGAACCACCCGGCAGAATCTTCCCAATTGGAACGTATAAAAAGGCGGCCGAATTCGGGCGCGTAATACACAAGCGGTACGTGGTAATAACTCAAGCCCGGCTGATAGGGGTTCGCCCAGAGGAATTCGTAGGGCGTGCCGAAGGCAGAACGCATCAGGTACTTATCGTGCATCAGCCAGCCTTGCAGCACCTGGGTCTCGGGGGCGTTGGCGTCGTAAGCCACGATGGCCAGCTCAGCCGCGCGGGAGAGGGCGGCCAACCGCAGATCCGGCTCGCCGGGCTTGCTCTCGGCCCCGATGAAATAATCGTTCTCCGGCGCCTGGTAGGCGGCGGGATAGTAGCTGAGCAGGTGCTCGATGGGATAGTCCTTGAAGAAGCGCGGATTGCTTTCGCGCAGATCGAGCTTGGCGTTGTCCTGAATGGCGTGGAGCAACTCGTAAAGCGGATAGGCGTCGTCGCGGGACACGATATGCCGCCCGTCCTTGAGCGCGGGGGTAATTTTTCCATCCCACCATTGGTGGATTAGCCGCTCGAGCTCGCGGGGCGGCGTATCGGGGAAATCGTCGAAGAGCGCCACGGCGGCCAGTGCGCGCGACCGGGCGGCGGCCATACTGGCATCGGCGGCGGAATCGGTCATGCGCCGGGAGAGGCGCGCGGCGAAATTCTGGCGCTCGGCGTCGCTGAAAAGATCCTGGCACCAGTCGTAGACCAGCGCCATTTGCCGCAGATCGGCGTCCGGGCCGAGCGCCCAGGCGATGGCTTTGCGTCCCGCGGTTTTGTCGCCGGCCACCTGGTAATACAGGGCGCCGGCGAATCCGGGCTCGGGCATGGCAGCGCCGCCGGCCATCAAGGTTTCGAACTGCTGCCAGCGCAACGAGGCGCGTTCGCGCTCGCGACGAAGCAGGCGCAGGCGGGCGGGCCGCAGAAAGAGGCGCGGGTGTGCGGTGGAGACTATGATGGGGTCGCCGGCGGGCGCCGCGGATTGAACCTGCGCGGTGGCCACCGCCGCGGCGCATAACGCCAGAACCAAAACGGCCTTCATGGAACTGATTGTGTCATAGGGACACACGGGGCGCCCAGCGGTGCTCAGCACGGCAACCAAATTATGCAGAAGATATATGATTTTAAATGACTTGCAGCCATTGACACTTGGCGCCGCGATTGCTATTTCTAGTTGTGAATCGACGCAGTAACCTCTTAAATCTGCCCTCTGCTGCAATTAGGCAGGAGGAAGAGGAGTGAGCCGAATTGACAGCGTGCTTGCGGGAGCCGATGTTGCAGCATTGAAGCTCACTAATCTTCTTTTGTTGGTTGTATGCAGAGGGGCTTTTTGTACTGGATGGCTTTTATACCTAATGGTTTTTATACGATCTCTCCGGAGGATCTAGGTAGCGGTAGTTGTCTGGTCGTTTCTGGTCAGGAAGTTTGGACGCGGAACTGACCAGGGGCGTACGAGTCTTAATATCATAACCAGACAGCCCGACGCCGGGTCCCAGCCCACACCCAGGGGCGAGCCGCATCGGATCAGTCCCGAAAGTCTTGGGGCAGGTCCGATGCGGTTTTTTCTTTTTGGGCGCGCCGGCGGTCTTGCCGCCTGTCATTTCCCAGCCCGATCAGCGCTGGTCTTCGAGGCCATTGATGCGATGTTCGTGGTTCTCGACGAGTCGCGCGAGGCGCTCGATGACGTCCATCATCCCGGAGAAGCGCGCCTCGTATTTTGCTTCGTTGTCGCGGTGGAGACTTGCGAAACAACTCCAGGGATTGGGTGAGCCCCCCGGTTCGTTCGCCTAGCGTGATGGCGGCGGCAAGTTCCTGTTAATCCTGCACCGAGTCGGCTTGCCGGGGCTTGATTTCCGGTCCTACTTCACTGGAAGCATAATGGTCTGCGGCGAAGAGCCTGCGGTTTGCGCGGGCGAAGTCTGGCCGCCGATCGCGATCGTGATCGCCTGGTTGCCCGCGCTGAGTCCCGAGGGTACATACACGTTGACCTGATACAAGCCGACGAAGCCCGGAGAAAGACCGCTGAAGATTACTTGCGCCGTCTGGCCGCCGATGGTTACCACGGGCGTCGTAGTGGTGGCCGAGATGGAAGTTCCCGAGGCCGGCGCGCCGCTGGGTTGTTGATTCGTCACCGGGCCCAGGCCGTTGCAGTAGAGAACGATAGCCTGCCCGGGCACGGCAGGGTTGCTCGATGTGATGAGCTTGAAGTTCTGGTCCTGCGCGATGGCCACGTTGCTACTAAGGAAGAAGCCAGGCGCCGTGCTCTGCAGGGGAATGGTCACTACGTTCCCCCAGAAGCCTTCATCCACGTCGACCTTCATCTGCACGGAGGATTGGCCGGCCAGTTCCCAGGGGACCCAGACGTTGACCTGTGTCGGGCTCACGAAGTCGATGTATCCGGGGACGCTGATGCCTGCCGACGGCACATCGAAGCTGACGGTGGTGAAGTCGAGTTGTAGAGGCAGGCTACCATCGGTGGGAGAGTTCGAGGCGTTAGCCGAATCGTATGTCAGATTGTTATCGATGGCGTAGTTGCTGAGCGCGGTGATGTCGAGCAGATTGGTTCCGAAGATCGCGATGTAAGATCCCGGCGCAATCTGGCCCTGGAAGGTTGCATCGTTGAGGACGCCGGCCGCGGTAATAGTGGGCTGCGAAGAGGTTGCCGAGATGAAGGCCTGGCCTTCGAAACTCTGTCCTGCGGCGGTGATATCGATTATCGGGCTGCCGGGCGTCGAGCCAAGAGTCACCTCCGCGTAAGCGAAACCGTACTGGTCGGTATTGCAGGTTACGGTCGATGTGGAACTGGCCGGCGTGCAGGCAGGCTCGCCGTTACCATAGCTTAAAAACGTCAAGCTGCCTCGCGATGGGAGCGAAAACTTAACGGGCGAGTTGGCGATGGGAGCTCCAAACTCATCCACAATCTGTACGATCAACGATCCGCCGTCCTGCCCCGGAAAGCCGCCGACCTCAGAGCTGATCGGGATAACATTCGCGAAATTGACGAGGCCATCGCCCACCACAAGCATATAGGGGATGCGAAGCGAAGCGCCCGAGCCGCTCAAAACCACCGCGCCCGAGTATTCAGCTGCGACCGGCACTTTTCCGGTAACGCTTACCGTCAAAGTGGCCGAAGCGCCCGCCGCCAGCGCGATGCTCGATGGCGAAGCGGTAATAGTGGTTCCGGAAACGGTGCTGTTCGGCGCCACCGTGACCCCGAGCGTCACCGAACCAGATCCGAAATTCGTCACCGTAAAAGTCTTCGCCGCCGGAAGCGCTCCGCCGCTGGTCGCGTAGCCGAAGGATGCCGTCGCAGGCTGCACCGAAACCGTGGCGCTGACGGCCGCGTTGGCGTCCAGTTGGCCGGCGCCCATCCATTCCACGTCTACGGGGTTTCCAAAATCGTCGGTAGTGATATTCTGCGCGGCCGAATTCACAATGGCGGATTTGATCTGAGCGGGCGTCAAATTCGGATGCGCCTGTTTCACCAGCGCGGCGGCGCCGGCTGTGAGCGGCGTGGCGAAGCTGGTGCCATCCGCGGCCATGTACCGATTCGAGCTGAAGAGCGATTCGTCGCTAATGCTCGGCGCCGGGTCGTAACTCTGCGCGGCTGTATACATGCCGCTCGCGAAGATCGCGGCGCCATCGACGCCGCCGATGGCCACCAGATCGGGTTTGATCAGCCCCTCGGGCGTGGGTCCGAACGAGGAATAGCTGGCTAACTCATTCACCGTTATGGGCGGGCTGACCCCATTCGCCGTACTGTAGGCAGCGATAGTTTGCTCGATTCCGTTGTAGTCGATGGTGACGGGCTGGCCGGCATTCGAATCGATATAGCTTTTCAAATTCAGGCCGTCGCTGTTCGCGACCATGACTGTGGGCCCGATGAAATCGGTGGAGATACCGCCCGGGGCGATCAGCGTGGAAGAGTCGGCCATATAGAACACGATGCCCACGGCTCCGGCAGTCTGAGCGTTAATCGCTTTCACATCGAACGTGCATGTGCCGCGCTCGATGAGGACTGTGTAGCCGATCAGAGATCCCGCCGGCAACGCCGAGCAAGCCAGCCCGCTATCGCCCGTCACTGTGACGTCGATCAGAGGAGCGGACATCGCCGCGAAAGAAAAGGGGGTGGAATCGCCTTCCAAAGCGACGATCCCTTTAAGATTCGAAGCGGCGCTGGATGAATTGATGCTGACGCTGGGATTGAAGACGTGCGAATTGGTGCTGGCGCCGGCCGTAATCACCGAAGGCGCAATCCCCGGGCTGGAGATGGAGTTGAAATAGGGGTAATTTTCGCCCAGATTGAACGTGTCGTCGCCGTCATTTCCGGCCGCGACAACGACAACGGTTTTCTGCGCGGCGGCTTCGTACGCCGAGGCTACGGGGTCATTGGCCGCGCTGGTGGTCGCGATGGTGCCGAAGGAGAGGCTGATCACGTCCATGCCGTCGGCAACGGCATCGGAGACGGCTTGAATCAAAATGTCGTCGGTGGGACCGTCGTTCACGCCCGGAGACCCCTGGATTTTGTAATTGCCCAGGAACGCCTTCGGAGCCATACCCGTAAAGCTGACCGCTCCACCGGTTGTGCTGGCGGCGGCGCCTGAGTTGGTGAAGCCGGCCGCGCAGGAGGCTGTCGCCGTCCCATGGCCGAAGCGGTCCCGAGGGGTGTAATCGTCCGGGTCCGATTGTGGCGCCGGATTGCTTGGGGTGCTTACAAAATCAAGCGCAAGCTGCCGTATGTAGCTACGGGCCACGATCACTTTGTTAGTTGCGTACGCGCAGTCCTCAGGATGCCCGGTGGTGCACTTGGGAAAGCCGGAAGGCGCTTTCAGCGAGGGATCCTGGAATGCCGGATGCGTTTGATCGATGCCGGTGTCGAGGATGCCGATCTTCATTCCCGCGCCGGCATTGGAGATTCCGCCTACCGCATTCCAGGCGAGCGTGCCGTTCATGTTCGTTATCGCGCGATTCAGCGTAGGCTTGAAGCGCCGCATCTGAGTAACCGATGACACGCCCGGCAGGCTCTGCAGCTCGGCTACATGGTCCGCCGATGCTGTGACAAACAGCGCATTCAACAAATCGGTTACGGACCCGGTGACGCGCATGCCGCGCGATTCAATCTCAGAGGTGAGACTTGTCTGCCTGGCCTTGATCTGTTGCCGGTAAACGTCCGCGTCCGGCGCTTGCATGTCTTCCCGCGAGGCGAAACGCGAGGCAACTGGCGGGTCCGCCAGGACAACCGTATAACGGTTAGGAACATACACGGGGACGTGGCGGCCCGCACCGGGTTGGGCGAGGGCCGGCAAAGTTCCAAAAATAATCGATAAAATAGCGCACTGCAAGGTACGACGCCTGCTGGCATTCGACATGTTTTTTTGGACGGGATTCATATGGCTCCGGTTTCTATGAAGATCTCTTAACCTATTGTGGACAAAACGGGCAGCTCCATCTTTACTTCTAACACTGGTTGCGGGTATTTGGCGCGGGCTGTTTTTGGCGGGAGCCGAGGACGATTTCGATGAATCGGGGTAGAATACGCCGATCGCTCACCTAAACGCGCGGGATTCCGGTTCATTTGGCGCCGTCTCCGCACCAGTTCGCCGATGGCCGAGACGAGCGTTCCGACGCGTTCGTCCAGGCTGGCGCCGAGAGCGGCGATCGGGGCCGGGTGGAAAACCTGCCGCGGGAGCGCGCGGGTGTCGCCGCCGCCGCCGGCGTTCGCGCAGATGGCTGTAATACGGAATGGGAGGCGACCGGTTTATCTCAGCCGGTAAGTGACTGTTTGTTCCACTGTGCCGCCGCGGTCGTTCACTGCGATCGCGGCAGAACTTACTCGATTCAGTGTGGCGCCGAGACTCGCTAAGTTGCCGGAGAAGAACGGCTGCGCGTCTGGCCGGAACATGCCCGAGCGGGAATTCGTCCGATCGAGAGTGCCTGTCAGCAACTCGAAGCCGGGGTGCTCCTGCGCGTGGCGGAACTCGGCGATGGATGTGGCTGGTGGTAAGGCTCCGGCGGGGCGGCCGGCGCGAAGAAGCATCGCTTCCACCATCGTGCTGGAATTGCCCACGATCAGCAGATCGCCGCGCGTCGCCACCGCGAGATGCGACAGGCCGTCCAGCTCGTGCCATGTCACTCCATTGCGCGTCAGTTCCACCCAATGCAAACCGAGACCGGACGCGCTCCATAGGTTTTCCAGTCCGGTGGTGAGCGCGGCGCGCACTGCCGCGTCGTCCCAAACGCCCGTCGCTTGAAACGCCAGCGCGCAAGGCAGCTCGCGGAAGACGCCGCCGGTAGCCGGACGATTCGCCTGCGCCTCGATGTAGGCTTTCACGCCGGCCCGGGCCATTTCGGCGGCTAGCGACTGCGCGGAGAACCGATCGTGCCGCTCCATGGGCGGTTCGTCGATACGAGTTTCCAAATCGGCTTCCGCGCCGGCGTCCGGTGTGGGGGCGACGTTTGGCGCCTGCTCCCACCAGTACGCCGCCTCGGGACGCTGCGGCAAGAGCTTGCGCAAGATTTCGGAAACGCCCTCATCTGCCGACACGATTGAGGCAGCGTGGTAGAAGCCTGCGTCATCGGGCGCCAGACGGGCCAGCGCAGCTACCGATTCCGGCGCTGGTTGAGGGCTTCTGCGCAGCAGAACGCGGTCTTCGCGAATCTCGCCTGCGCTACGGTGGATATCCGAGATTCCGCCCCAATATTCCCGCAATGACGGCGCGTTTTCGTGGATCCAATGCGAGCGGAACTGGTGCGTCTTCAAGACCGCTTCGAGGTTCATCACTAATCGCAGATCGCCCGGCGCCTTGGCCGCGCGCACGGTTTCGGCGTACCAGGGCTCGTCCGAAACGGCGGGCGTCTTTTCACCAGAGAGCAACCGCAGCGCGCCCGCCAACGCCTCTTCTCGCGTGGCTAACAGCAGATATCCGCCCGATCCCGCGAACGCCACGGTGTGCCCTTGCTCGCGGCGCACGTAGAACGGAATGCCCGCTGCCGCGCGTGGTTCGTACTGCGTACGCGACTGCCACAACGCCGTTTTCATAGCTTCTGCTTCCGGAACTTCGGAGATGTAGAGGAATTCGAGCCGGCCGATGTCGTATAGCGCCACCGCCGAGCGCTTGCCCGCAATCGATTCCAGCATCGGCACGTCGGCTGCGAAGCCCGCCGCGCCGCCGAACGCCTTCCACTCTTCAGTTAGCCGCAGGAAGAGCATCGATCGCGAAAACTCGGCATAGTTGGCGCCGGCGAGCCATGTTTGCTTTTCCGGCGACTGGTTCCAATCACGCAACTCGCGCGCGAAATCCTGGCTCTCAAGGTAGAGCAGTGCGCCGCCCGGCGCCAAGGTTGCAAGCGGACGGACCGGAGTGTTTTGAAATGGCGCCGCATAGAACACCACCGCTGCCAGCGCCGCGCCGCCTGCTGTGAAGGGAAGAATTCGTTTCATGATCGTCGCCTCGGGCGAACCAGTTTCTGCTGCTCGATGCCTTGGCCCACAGCCATCGGCATGCGCTGTCGATTTTCCTGTTCCAGTTGACGCCGATTATCGATTGCCGTGATCCGCGCCGCGATCTGCGCCCGCTCGGCTGAAGTCAAACCGGTCGCGGCAACCCGCCGGAGTTCCTGCGCCGCTTGGTCGAAGTTGCCAAGAGCCTCGTACACGGCGGCGATTTCCATGGCGAGCTTGGCCGTGTCTGCGGCCGTGTCTGACACAGCCGGCTGCGTTCCGTATCCGAATCGCGTCGACGGTTCCAGCGCTGCCAGCGCCAAATGGTACTGGCCCAGGGCCGCGGCCGCGCGAAATACTTCGATATGCAGATCGTGGTTCGCCGGATGAATCGCAAATGCGTCGAGCAGCAAGCGCAAGCGGACCTGCCCGCTGGCCGCCCGCGCGGCTACGATGCGGCTCTCGAAGTAGTAATGCTGTCCCACTTCTGAGGGTTGGATGTTGCCCCGCGCCAGCAAGGCTAGTTCACCAGTCAGGATGGGGACGGCGTCTGGCGGCTGAGGTATCGCGAGGGGCAGAGCGCCGGCTGAAAGCCGGCGGCAGCCAGGATTGGCCGCCCCACAAAGGGCTTCGAGTGCTTCCGCAGCCGCGGCGCGCGTCCGGTAGGGAGCGGTGGAATTCGCGGCGATACTTTGCAATTCAGGCGCATCAGAACGTAGACGCGCCAGGCGGAGGCGGGCCCCGGCATCCCATGGCACGGCCGTGACGCGTTGCTGCAGGAACTCCGTTGCCTCGGCGGTCCGCTTGTATTTTTCCAACAGATCCGCTGCTGGAATCAAGGTTTCGAATGCCTGGCCCGAA
>Ga0302326_10014889_pt1 | contig 16405 bp, 14 predicted proteins | sample Palsa_T0_3_FD_202264 | JGI IMG/M metagenome (GOLD analysis project Ga0302326, IMG submission 202264) | Peat permafrost microbial communities from Stordalen Mire near Abisko, Sweden - Palsa_T0_3 | ecosystem: Environmental > Terrestrial > Soil > Palsa > Peat permafrost | place: Sweden: Abisko... | reverse complement strand
CAAGCCGGACGGCCCCGGCGCGGCTTGTCTTGTTGCGGCTTGTCTTGTTTCGATTGAGGAGCCGAAACAAGACAAGCCGCGCCGGGGCCGTCCGGCTGTTTCGATGGCCGATGCGGTGTTCTCCATCGTCTATAAGATTTACAGCACGCGCAGCGGGCGTCGATTCTCATGCGACCTGATGGACGCGAAACACGATGGCCACGTTACCAAGGCGCTCCATTACAACACCTGTTTCAAATACATCGAAAAGCCGGAATTGTTCCCGATCCTTACCGCCATGATCGAACAGACGGCGCTACCCCTGAAATCGGTTGAGTCGCAATTCGCGGTCGATTCAACTGGCTTTGCCTACTCCCGTTTCGTCCGCTGGTTTGACATCAAGTACAACCGCTTCACGGCGGAACAGCAGTGGGTTAAGGCTCACATTTGCTGCGGAACGAAAACCAACGTGGTGACGGCCATCGAAATCCACGGGCGCGATGCGTCCGATTCGCTTCAACTCCCGGCACTGGTCGAAAACACGGCCAAGAATTTTGACGTGAAAGAAGTCAGCGCGGACAAGGGATACTCCGACCGGCGATGCCATAACGCCATTTCCAAGGTCGGCGCTACTCCATTTATCGCATTCAAAAAACACACCAGCGGCGCATCGGGCGGTTTGTTCCGCAAGATGTTCCATTTCTTCCAGTTCAAGCGCGACGAATTTCTACAACACTATCATCGCCGGTCGAACGTCGAATCAGCCGTGATGATGATTAAATCGAAATTTGGTGACGCCGTGCGATCAAAAACCGAAGTCGCGGCCCGAAACGAAGTATTGTGCAAGGTGCTCTGCCACAACATCTGCTGCTTGATTTCGGCGATGTATGAGTTGAAGATTGAGCCGATGCTTGCGGGAACGGCTGCCCACAAAATCGACGGGCTGCCCACAAATTCAGGACTTTTCCCGATTTAATGGGCAAAGTCCACAACAGCGAAGACGCTCCGTTACGGCGAGCGAAATTCTTTTTCGGCGGTATTACCGCGGAAAGCCGAAGGAACGGCTGGCGGAGGCACACGCGACGATGTCGGCGTTGGCGCTTGGGGACAGAATCCGCATTTTGCGCGAACGGGCTGGATTGACGCAGGCCGAGCTGGCTAAGCGGACCGGTACGCAGCCGTCGCAGATCAGCAGGATTGAGGACGCGGACTATAACGGCCATTCGATGGAGACGTTGAGGAGGATTGCAACTGCCCTCCATGCGACGCTTCGTATCGAATTGGTGCCGGAAGCCGGCAAGCCGCGGCGGCTTTTGAAGGCGGGATAATCGCTAAACGGTGATTCCTTCGGGAATTTCGGCATTGTGGCTCACGCTCTGCACGTCGTCGTTGTCTTCCAGGGCGTCGATCAATTTCAGCAGCTTCTGGGCGCGCTCGGCATCGATTGCCACCGTGCTGGTGGGGATGTTCGTGATCTCGGAGGCCTCGATCGGGATGCCGGCGGCGGTGATGGCTTCTTTTACTTTGATGAAACTGGTTGGAGAGGTGATCACTTCAATCACTTCGCCTTCGTTTTTCACATCATCGGCGCCGGCTTCGAGGCCGAGCTCGAGGAGGCGGTCTTCGTCGGCGGCGGAGGATTTGATGGCGATGATGCCTTGCTTGATGAACTGAAAGGCGACGGAGCCGCTGGCGCCGAAGTTGCCGCCGTGTTTTTCGAAGATGGATCTGATTTCGGGGGCGGTGCGGGTGCGATTGTTGGTCAGGGCGTCGATCAGGATGGCGATGCCGCCGGGGGCGTAGCCTTCGTAGACGGCGGCTTCGTAATTTTCGCCGCCGAGTTCGCCGGTGCCTTTCATGATCGCTTTTTCGATCGTGTCCTTGGGCATGTTGGCGGATTTGGCTTCCTCGATCGTGTATCGCAGGGAAAGGTTGTCGCGGGGGTCGCCGCCGTTTTTGGCGGCGATGATGATCTTGCGGGCGATCTTGCTCCAGACTTTGCCGCGCTTGGCGTCGGTGGCGCCCTTGGCGCGTTTGATTTTGGACCAGTGACTGTGTCCGGCCATAAATGTTGTTAGGAGAATGTAGCGGAAAATGGGGGTGTTTGCATCTTGAATATTCGAGATGGGAAATTATGTTGCGACGCGACGGCATCTGGACTTTTGCGAGATGGTTTGGCGCCCTGAAATTGAAGATAATGCAATGCGGGAGGGCGGGAAAACCAGATAAGGCCCCAACAGTTTTTGCCGCCCTCCCGCACCCACCCACCCTTTCCCTTTCCCCTCAACCGTCCGTCACGCCGCCTTGTCCGACCTCGCTTCGGAATTGAAACAAGGCGGCCGCTGCATCGTGGAGGGAGAGTTCGGACAACCGGCCGCGACTTGACGGGAGAGGGCCAGCTTGAACTCGAAAATCGTCGGCATTTGCCGCCGGAAGCGCAAGCGATACCCGACGGCACGGAGAGCGTAACGAAAAGAATCAGGGAATTACTTTATTGAGGGGATAGGTAATGATTCCGGTTGCGCCGGCGCGTTTTAAGCGGGGGATCAATTCGCGTTCCTGTTTTTCTTCCAGGATGACTTCGACGGCCACCCAGGCGCTGTCGGCCAGGCGGCTGACGGTTGGGCTTTTCTCGGCGGGGAGAAATGAGACGACCTCGCTCAGGCGATCCTCGGGAACGTTCATTTTCAAGCCGACCTTGGCGCGGGCCTCGATCGCGCCTTTGAGGAGCATGGCGATGTTTTCCATCTTTTCGCGCTTCCAGTGAGTGGCCCATGCTTCTTTGCTGGCGACGAAACGGGTGGTGCTGGTGAGCAGCGTGTCGACGATGCGGAGGTTGTTGGCCCGCAGCGATGAGCCGGTTTCGGTCCCCTCGACAATCGCGTCCAGCAGGCGGGCCTTGATCTCGGTGGTGCCCCAGGAGAATTCGACCGTCACCTTGATATTTTTGGCGGCGAACCAGCGGCGGGTGGTGTTGATCAATTCGGTGGCGATGATTTTTCCCTCGAGGTCTTCGGCGCGTTTGACCAAGCTCTCATCCGGGACGGCCAGGACCCAGCGGTAGGGATTGGCGCTGGCGCGGGAGTAGGTCAACTCGCAGACTTCGATGACATCTTTTTCGTTGCCATTTTCGACGACGTAATCGTAGCCGGTGAGGCCGCAGTCGATGATGTTGTCGACGACGTAGCGGCTGATTTCCTGGGCGCGGAAGAAGACGGCGGAGAGTTTTTCATCGTCGATGGCGGGATAGGCGCTGCGCGCGGGGATGTTGATGCGATAACCGGCCCGGGCGAAGAGATCGATGGTCGATTGCTGGAGGCTTCCGCTGGGGAGGCCGAGGCGCAGGGTGTTTGTGGGGAGCGGGCCGTTCATCACTTCGCCTTTTTCCTGGAGCCGTCGCTGAGAGCGGCCTTGCGCAGGACCGCGTAGAAATCAAAAAGCTCCTCGCTCTTGACGTGGTGTTCCACGAATTTCTGGGCCTCGGGGAGGGTGGTTCCTTCGTCGAGGATTTCTTCCTCGATCAGGTAAGCGAGCATTTCCTGATCGATGGGAAAGGCCGCGCCGTCGAAGGCCATAAGCATGACGAAAGCCTCGACGAAGGGCTGCATGCCGGGTAATTCGCGGAGGAACTGGCGGGCGTCGCGTTTGCTGATGGTTTTGAGGCGGTCGAGGCTCATGGTGTGCTCGCGCTCGAAGATGTCGTTGAGACACTGGGTGATCATGGCGACGCGCTCCTCGATGGCGGGATAGCGCACGCCGAGGAGTTCGTGGATTTCCAGATCGGTGGCGACGCGCAGCTCGTTGAGGTCGACGAATTCCTTGCTAATGGCCTTGATGGCGTCTTCGGCGCGGTTGTCGCTGACATCGTAACCCATGGCGCCGCGGACGAGGGCGTCGAGCGGCTCGAGCGTTTGCCGCGGTTCGGGCTTGCCCTCGCGGAGCAGGCGCTTGAAGAGTTGCTTCAGGTCGTCACTGTGTTTTCCGGCGTTTTTCATGCGAATTCTTTTCACTTTATTTCCTGCGAGCGCTTGCGGTCCAGCTCGGCGTTCTCCTCGGCGACTTTGCGGAGCGTGTCGAGCAGCTCCAGTTCTTTTTTCAGATTGTCATCCATGTGAAATTTCAGGAACGGAGTGATCCGCAGCGAAATTTCACGCGTGAGCCGGGCCCGCAGCATTCCGGCGGAGTGCCGCAGGGCATTGAGAGCGGCTGATTGCTGGCCCTCGGTGCCCATTACCGTGATGTACACGTCGGCGATGGAAAGATCGGGGCTGACCTTCACATGGGTGATAGTCGGCAGACCGGTCAGCCGGGGATCATTCAGCTCGCGCAGGATGATCATGGCCAGTTCCTGCTGAATGATGCTGCCGAGACGTTCGGTTCTGCGGGACATGGGGGCTAGCTCGTTACAACAATTCAATCTGATAATCCAAGAGCGACACCTGCGGCACGAGGCGCACGAAATCAACCAGCTTGCTCAGAGCGCCCTCGATGTATCGGCCGTCGTTGCCGACCATCGCCATTCCCAAAATCGATCGGCGATGCTCGTCCAGCGCGCCCACTTCGGCAATGGAGACGTTGTGCGCGTGGGCGATACGGTCCTTGATGCTCTTGACCACGCGGCGTTTGTCCTTGAGGCTCATGGCATCGGTGATCGAAATCTCAAGTTGCAGCACGCCGATCGTCACGGTTGTCTAAAGTGTTCTCTGGAACGTCTCGCGGACGTAGGCTTCCAGAACATCGCCGACTTTGATGTCATCGTAGCCGTTGATTTTGAGCCCGCATTCGAATCCGGCCTTGACTTCCTTGACATCGTCCTTGAGCCGCTTGAGCGATTCGAGGGAGAGGTCCTCGGTGATGACCACGCCGTCGCGGACGAGGCGGATTTTGCTGCCGCGCTGAATGTGGCCATCGGTGACGAAACAGCCGGCGACGTTGCCGATGCGGGAGACCTTGTACACTTTTCTGATTTCGGCGTGGCCGTGATGTTTTTCGCGGATTTCGGGTTCGAGCAGGCCGGAGAGGGCTTTTTTCAGATCGTCGAAGATTTCGTAGATCACGCGGTAGAGGCGGATTTCGACTCGGCGCTGCTCGGCCATCTGGCGCGCGGATTCGTCGGGGACGACATGGAAGCCGATGATGACGGCGTTGGAGGCATCGGCCAGCTCGACGTCGCTTTCGGTGATGCCGCCGACGGCGTTGTGGATCACGCGGACGCGCACCTCGCTGGTGTTGGCCTCAGTGACGGTCTTGGAGAGGGTTTCGACGGAGCCCTGCACATCGGCCTTGATGATCAGGTTGATGGTCTTGATCTCCTCGGCCTTCATGGAATCAAACAGGGTGTCGAGTGTGACGCGGCTGGCGCCGGCGAGGTCGGATTTGCGCTCGATGCCCTGGCGTTCCTCGGCGATCGCGCGGGCGCGATCGAAATCATCCATGGCGTAGAACTTGTCGCCGGAGAGCGGGATTTCGCTGAGTCCGCTGACGATGACGGGCACGCTGGGGCCGGCTTCCTGGATCATTTCACCGCGATCGTTGACGAGGCTGCGGATGCGTCCGAAACCGGGACCGGACAGGCCGATGTCGCCGACTTTGAGGGTGCCATTCTGAATCAGCACGGTGGCGACGGGGCCGAGACCTTCGTCCATGCGGCTTTCGATGACGCTGCCGCGCGCGGGGGCGTCGGGATCGGCTTTCAGGTCCATGATCTGGGCCTGAAGGTCGAGAATTTCGATCAGTTCGGGAATTCCCTGGCCGGTCGTGGCGCTGGTGCGAATCACCTCAACGTCACCGCCCCACTCGATGGGGTTGAGACCTTCCTTGGCAAGCTGGCCAAGGACCATGTCGGGATTGGCGTCGGAGCGGTCGATCTTATTCAGGGCGACGACGATGGGCACGCCGGCGGCGCGGGCGTGATTGATCGATTCGATCGTCTGGGGCTGAACGCCCTCGGCGGCGGAGACGACCAGGACCACCACATCGGTCATGTTCGCTCCGCGGGCGCGCATGGCGGTGAACGCCTGGTGGCCGGGCGTGTCGATGAACGTGACGCGTTTTTCGCCGAGCTGCACCATCCACGCGGCGGTGTGCTGGGTGATGCCGCCCGCCTCGCCGGCGGCGACGTTGGCGTTGCGAATCTTGTCCAGCAGCGAGGTCTTTCCATGGTCGACGTGACCGAGGATCGTCACCACCGCGGGCCGCAACCGAAGGTTGGCGGCGGTGGGCTCGCGCGACATGATTTCCTGCACGAGCGTTTCTTCCAATGTGGCCTGCTGCGCGATGTGAAGCTCGATGCCCAGTTCCAGGGCGATCGCCTGGGCGACTTCGTGGTCGAGGCTCTGGTTGATCGCGGCGACGACGCCGCTTTTCATGAGGCGCGATTGAACATCGTTGGTCTTTACACCCAGGGCGGCTGAGAGGGTGCGAACCGTGATGGGTTCTTCCATCGTCACCGGCTCGCCACGCTGGGTGATGGATTTGGCCACGGCGTGGGTTCCGCGTTTTTCGATCTGGCGGATGTGGCTGTCAAAGACGTTTCGAGTGTTGGCGGCGGCGTTGAGGGCGTCGCGGCGGGCGATCAGGTCGGCGTCGGTGAATTCCTTGAGCTTCTCCATGGCTTCGCCGCGGCGGCCATCGACGCCTCGTCGCCGGCTGGAGAGACTTCCGCCTTTTTTGCCGGCGGCTTTCTTCTTTGTGTCTTCATCTTCATCCTCGGAAGTCGTGACGCCTCGGCCGGCGCGTGGGCCCGCGGGGGTGACGCCGGGCTCTTCGGCGACGGGCGGGCGGCGCGGGGTGCGCTGCTCGACGGCTTCCTGTTTTTCGATCCGGACGACGCGTGGGCCCTGAATCTTGGCGGGCTGCAGCGCGGTCAGTTGGGGGGCCTGAACCACGGGTTTGCGTTCCGGCGGGTGCTGGGCGGCGGCTCGGCTGGCGAGCGTGACCGTGGGCCGGGGTGGACGAATGTGATCGACGACGGGCGGCGCGGGAGATGCCGGCGCGACCGCCGGGGGCGGCGGCGCGGGCGGCGCGACTGCCGCGGGCTTGATCTGCGCGGGGGGCGGTGGAGGGGTGGAAATCGGCGGAGCCTGCGGCGGTGGCTCGGGCGCGGCCTGAACCGCGGGGCGGGGCTCGGCCGGGGCTTTCGTCACCACCGAAACCGCCGGTTTTTTCGGGGGGGCCGGGGGCTCGGGCGCTACGCGCGGTGGAGGAGCGGGGCGAGCGGGAGCGGCTTCGGCAACGGCGATCGCCGATTCGGGCGGCTCGGCAGATGACTCCTTCTTCTTGCGGCTTCGCGCCGTCTTTGTTTTGGCGGCAACCTCAACCTGCGCGACTGTTTCGACGGCAGTGCCGCCAGCTTCCATTTGATTGCTGAACCATTCGCGCACGGACTCGGCCAAGCCGAGCGACAGAGTGCTCATGTGATTCTGGGCCGCATCGGAGAGGCCTTCCTCCTTCAATTTCTGAAGGATCGCCTTGCTCTCAACGCCAAGTTCCTTGGCCAGCAGATTGACTCGAATACCTTTTGCCAAAACAACTCTCCAAAAAACAATTCATTCAAAGCTTGTCGGGATCGTCCAGGGGCGGAGCGATAAGTCCCTCGGCGAGGGCGGCGGTGTCGCCTTCACCCTCGTCCAACGTCTCGGTACTATCCTCCGCGAGAATTTCGATGACGCCCTTAACGGCCTCCTCTTCGGGGCTAAGCTCATCACCGACACTGACGAACGCGGATTCCGCGTGAACAACCACCTCCGGAGCGGCGCCGGGAACGGATTCCATCGCATCGGGCATCTTGTTGGAGCCGACGGCGGGTTCGGCGGCTGAATCGCCCAGCGCCAGCAGCGCGGCCTTGTCGGCGGCGAGTTCGGCGGCGGCCTTGGCCTTGGCGGAGGCGTCGGCGATCTTCTTGGCCTCCTGCTCGACGGCGACAATTTTTGCCTCCTCGGAGCAGCGGTCCACCACCTTCTGGGCGGTCTCTTCGTCGAGGCCGAGTTCTTCCATCAGCGGGCCGACGCCGACTTCCTCGAGATCGCGCACGTCGATCAGACCCAGGACGATCACCTTGTCGATCATTTCCTTGGTGACGCCCGGAATCGTCTTGAGGGTCTCATCGAGCCGCTTGGTGCCTTTGTTGAATTCAGTCGGGGTGAGGATGTCGATGTCCCAGCCGGTCAGCCGCGCGGCCAGCCGGACGTTCTGCCCGCGCTTGCCGATGGCCAGGGAAAGCTGATCTTCATTGACGACGACGGTCGCCCGGCCCAGCTCGAAACAGAGCGCCACTTCCGCCACCTCGGCGGGTTTGAGGGCGTTGCTGATAAGAACCTGGCTGGATTCATTCCAGCGGACGATGTCGATCTTTTCACCGGCGAGTTCATCGACGATGTTTTTGATTCGGCTTCCGCGGACGCCGACGCAGGCGCCGACGGCGTCCACCTTGGTGTCGATGGAGGTGACGGCGATCTTGGTGCGGTGGCCGGGCTCGCGGGCCAGGGCCTTGATTTCGATGGTGCGCTCGCCGACTTCGGGAACTTCGCGCTCGAAGAGACGGCGGATCAGCTCGGGGTGGCTGCGGCTGAGGATGATTTTCACTGCGCTGGGGGTGTCGCGAACCTCGAGAATCAGGGCCTGAACGCGCTCGCCGACCTGGTGCACCTCTCCGGGGATCTGCTCGCTTCGGGGCATGATGCCCTCGATGTTGCGCAGGAGGGTGACGATCATGGTGTCTTTTTCGAAACGGGCGACGGTTCCGGTGATGATGGTGCCGACGCGGTCCTTGTATTCCTCGTAGATGCTGCCGCGTTCGTCCTGGCGGATGAGTTGGATCATGACCTGCTTGACGGTTTGCGCGCCGATGCGTCCGACGACGGAAAGGGGCACCTCGACGCCCTGCCGCTGGGCGCTGATGACGCCGGAGACACGGTCGAGCGTGACCGTGAACTCGCTGGTGTCTTCGGTGTTGAACTGCTTTCGAAGCCCGGAGGCGACGGCCTGCTCGATGTCGTTGTAGATCTGGTCGCGCTCGATATTTTTGTCTCGCGCGATTCCATCAACAATGCGGACCAGTTCTTGCGAATTCATGATTACTCTCGAACTAAATTCCTCAAACAAAAAAGGCCAGCCAAATTCGGCGGCCCGCAACCTCCCGTGCGACATTCGGTGCCAGACGCACCGGCCGGCTAGCCGGTGAAGCACCGGTTAGGCGGCGAAAGCGCCGATGAGCGCCAAAACGCCGGAAGGCTCGGACCGTGCATTTGCTCAAGCAAGTGCATGGGCAAGCTCGTTAACAGGAGACGTTGTCTCCAGACTCAGGTTCATTCCCGTGTCTCCAGGTTCAAAAAAGTGAGCCTTGCGAAGATCGACGTGCACGGTCGTCTCCGCGCCAGCCTGCATGCCGGCCCGGGCCTCAAGCCGCCCGACAACCTGATCGTGTCCGCTGGTGCTCATGTAAACATCCATATCGTTGCCCAGCGGCTCGATGACGTTGAGCCGAACCTTGATCGCCGACGATCCCTGGACCGGCTCGAGGTGCAAATGCTCGGGACGAATCCCCAGGACCACATGCACACCGACCCGCGAAACCAGGCGATCCCTGACCGCCTGGGGCAACGCATCCAATGAAAGCGTAAACCCGTTGTCGGGGAAGGTCAACCCGCCCGAGACCCCCGCCGCTCCCCCGCGGCCCTCCTCGAACGTCATCCGGCCATTGGAATTGCGGATCGCGCCGTTGAAGAAATTCATCGGCGGCATGCCGATAAAACCGGCCACGAAACGGTTAACGGGTCGATTGTAGGTATTCAGCGGGGTATCGGCCTGCTGAATAAGGCCATCCTTCATCACGACGATCCGGTCGCCCAGGGTCATCGCTTCTTCCTGATCGTGGGTAACATAGATCGTGGTCGTCTTTAGCCGCTGATGAAGCCGCTTGAGCTCGGCACGGGTGGTGACGCGGAGCTTGGCATCGAGATTTGAAAGCGGTTCATCAAACAGAAACGCCGCCGGCTCGCGGACGATCGCCCGCCCCACCGCGACGCGCTGGCGCTGACCGCCGGAAAGCTGCTTGGGCTTGCGCTCCAGCAAATGCTCGATTTCGAGGATTTTCGCAGCCTCGGCGACCCGCTTGTTGATCTCGGCCCTGGGCATCCGCCGCAGTTTCAGGCCAAAGGCCATGTTCTTGTAAACGCTCATGTGCGGATACAGAGCATAGTTCTGGAACACCATGGCGATGTCCCGGCTCTTGGGCGGGACATCGTTGACGACCCGATCGCCGATGCGAATGATTCCATCGGAGATTTCCTCAAGGCCGGCGATCATGCGGAGGGTTGTGCTTTTGCCGCAGCCGGAGGGTCCGACGAGGACGATAAACTCGCGGTCGCGGATTTGGAGGCTGACGGAATCCACGGCCTTGACGTTGCCGGGATAGATTTTGCTGACTTTTTCAAGATCGACTCTGGCCATGATTATTTATCCTCTGTGTCCGCCGGGAGTAGAGGGCGAGAAGTATACCAAGTTTTGTGAAAATGGTCAATTTTGAGGGTTTTGGGCAGTCGGTCAGTTTGAAATAATTTTCTTTTTTGCCACCCTTCCACAGCGCGGGCAGCGCCCCGGCGCAATGCGAGGATAGTATCCGCAACCGACGCAGCAGCCTTTATGATACCGCCAGCGAGCCAGCGCAATCGCATAGGCGATCCCCAGAATTACCAATGTCTGTAAAGTTGTAAGAATAATTATTGCGTGCCGAACATCATCGCCGAGCAGCAGCGACCGCGCCCACAAAAGCGCTCCGACCGCGCAAAGAACCATCAACACCCCGACGATTGCATCCGATATACGGATTTTCACGGAAGGGATTGTACCGCGCCTTAGAGCATCTCTAATCCAACTGTAGCGAGTAGCCGCAATGTCCAAAGCAGTTGGCTGCGTCGGATGCCGTCACCTGGTCCAGCACCGACTGCATCGAGTTCCATAACGTCTCCCGTGTTCGGCAAGCCAGCGAACGCAGGAGTTGTTTGACCTTGGCAAACACCAACTCAATTGGATTGAAGTCCGGGCTGTAAGGCGGCAAAAACTCCAATGTCGCGCCAGCCGCTTCGATCAGCTCGCGCGTTCGCTGCCGTTTGTGACTGGAAAGATTATCCAGCACCACGACATCCCCGGGCCGCAGCGCCGGCGCCAGAACCTGCTCCACAAATGCTTCGAACACCTCGGCGTTGACCGCTCCATCCACCACGGTCGAGCAAGCCACGCCTGCGATGCCCAATGCCGCGATCAGGGTCGTGGTTTTCCAATGTCCATGCGGTACCTTGGCGAGCAATCGATCGCCGCCGGGACTTCGACCTCGCAGACGAGTCATGTTGGTTTTGGACCAGGTCTCATCGATGAAAATCAGTCGTTCCGCCGGCCGCCTCGGCCGCCGGCGGGCCCATTCCGCGCGTTTTTCAGCGACATCCGGCCGATCCTGTTCGGCGGCGCGAATCGTCTTTTTTTAAAAGTCAGACCCAGTCTGATCAGCGCCCTGCCAACCGCCGATTCACAGCAGATGTTCACGCCCAGACGCTGGTGCAGTTCCGGAATCGTGGCGTCGGGTTTTTCCTCGACCAATTTGCCAAGCCGTTCCAGATCGATCTTGACCACACGCACGCCACCCATCGGAAGCGGCCTGGTGCGGCCTTCCTCTCGTCGAATTTGTTTGACACGTCTGGCCCAGGCGGGACTGACATCGAAGTGGGCGGCAATTTCCTTGGTTTGCTCTCCACGGTCGTAAGCGGCCAGGACTCGATCACGCAAATCTTGAGACAACGGCGATGGCATCCATACCTCCGGTTGGCAACCAACAGACCGTACCAACCGACGGCACAGGGCGCAACCTAACAAGCGCCGAACGAGCGCTATAGCTGAAGTAGGGATGCTCTAGACCTTCAGCGGCAATCTATCTCCACCCACGCAGTGGTTTGCTCCCCTTCCACATACGCGTCGTAAATCATTTGGAGTTGTGCACCCATCGACCTGGCGATCCGCGGGTTGCGGAGAATCAGCCGATCGCCGAAATTCATCGTCAATGGGTACGTCGGCCCCCCGAACATTGGCTTCTTCCATTCGGCGATGATCGGAGGATTTTCGATGGCTTGGATGCCGGACTCGCCGGCGGTGATCGCGATGGAATGTCCGTCGGCGGCTTGAAACATCTCAGCGGCGCGGGGGAATAGAACGCATCCGCGGATCCATCGCCTCGCAACCGCCAGGACGGGACCGGTGCCGTAATAATGGTTGTGTTGTCCCAGGCCGCTTACAGGGATCGTGCGGCCGCCGCGGCGGACTCGGCCCTGGACGCCGCACAGCGGCCTGGCTGGAACCCATTGATGCTCGGCAATGTTGATCGTGTCCGGCGGAAACGATTTTTCCGGCGGCGTCGTTGTCGTCAGAGCGGATTGGAAAATCAGATCGATGGACGTTGCCTGTTGCGGGTCCGAGAGCGCGAGGGTGATTTCGTCGCCCCGAAAAATCGCGCGATTGGAACCGAGCGTCAGCACGGGGCCGTCTTCAGCAAGGAAAGAGCCGGCCGCGAAATAGATTGTTGAGCTTGCCAGTCTCTTTTCGTTCTCGAAGACGCTCACTTGCAGGCAGGCGTATTGCGATGGCGTGGGCGGCGCGTTGCGGGTGGGTTTGCGGCGATATGCTTCATATCGCCTCGCGTAAACCGGATGCAGATTGAATCCGTCGTAAAATGCGGCGGCAATTCGCAGGCGTCGCGAGGGGTCCTCGGCATAGAAATGCCACAACTCATATCCGCCGGGCGATCCGATCCGATGAGACCCGTCGGCGTTGTCGGGAGTGGTGAGCAGTCTCAGCGTTGCCATCGATGTCCCCTATCCTTTGGAATTCAGCCGGAAAAGCAAAGGGCTTGGCCGTTTGACCGCTGATTAGAGCGGTCATAAAGTCTGGTGATGGTGGCTACGCCGATCTTTCTCGCTGATGACGATCCCTTCAGCATTGTGATCGCGTGCATGTTTCTGTTGATCCTCGTGGCCGGCGGCGCGTATGCCGTGATCCGGCTGCGAAAGCGCTACTGGGGCCAGGACGATGTCGGGGTTCCGGAGGTCGGGTTTACGCTCGGGGATTTGCGGAATCTTCATCAATCCGGCCGGATATCTGAAGAGGAATTTCGCCGGGCGAAGGAAAAGATCGTTGCCGCGGCGAAGCGCTCCGCCGAGCGCGATGCCCCGGCTCCTGGCGCTGGCGCCCGGAATCGACCGCCAGGAGGCCAATAATGTGCGTCGCATCAGCGCCCAATCGGCCGGTCAAAAAGATTCTCCCGCGCCACGCAATTTCTCTTTTCACTTTGGCGGGAGTCTCTTGTAAGATGGATAAAAGGAGTGGATTGGCGATCAAGTCTCCACCCCGGAACGTTCGATACTTAACATGACGTTAAGTTTTGGCGGGATGGGTGTTTGGCGTTCGGATAATACATTGACCGGGCCGAAAGTGGCCCCGAGGATCGAAAGTCGATGGCCACTACGAATCGCACAGGCAACGGCGGAGGACCAGGCAATCTGCCTCCCGGAAATAATCCGAATTCCCAGGGCGGATTTCGCGGCCGTCGAATCACCACCTGTAGCTTCTGCGGAAAATCATCGCGCGATGTCGGTCCCATGGTCGAAGGCCCCAGCGAGGTCTACATCTGCGCCAATTGCGTGGACCTGGCGCACAACATCATTCGTCAGGAAAAGCGAAAGCTCTCGGCAAGCCAGCCGCTGTTCAGCGCCATTCCCAGCCCGCGTCAGATCAAGGAATTCCTCGATCAATATGTCGTAGGCCAGCCTCATGCGAAAAAGGCGCTGTCGGTCGCCGTCCACAACCATTACAAGCGCCTGACAACCTCCACCTCGGAAGCGCCCGCCGCCGCCCCCGGTGACGCGGCTCCCGCTCCGCCGCCCGTGGCCGATGTTGAAATCGATAAGAGCAACGTCCTTCTGATCGGCCGCACCGGAAGCGGAAAAACGCTCCTGGCCAAGACGCTGGCCCGTATCCTTCATGTGCCCTTCGCCATTGGCGATGCCACAACCCTCACCGAAGCGGGATACGTCGGCGAGGACGTTGAAAACATCCTTCTGAAACTACTGCAGAACGCCGATTACGATCTCGAATCCGCCCAGCGCGGCATCGTTTACATCGACGAGATCGACAAGATCGGAAAAACGCAGAACAACGTCAGCATCACCCGCGACGTTTCCGGCGAGGGCGTCCAGCAGGCGCTGCTGAAAATGCTCGAGGGAACGATTGCCAACATTCCCCCGCAGGGTGGAAGAAAACATCCCGAGCAGCAGTACATCCAGATGGACACCTCGCAGATTCTGTTCATCTGCGGCGGAACATTCGTGGGACTGGAAGACATCATCCGCAAACGGCTCGGCAAGCGCCAGATCGGGTTCAACAGCGAAACAACCGTCGCCGAGACCGCGCGCGATCGGGCGCGAATTCTGGCGCAGGTGCAGCCGGAAGACCTCGTCGAGTTCGGCATGATTCCAGAATTCGTCGGTCGCCTGCCGGTAGTGGCCACGCTCGATCAGTTGGACGTGAAAACGCTGATCAACATTCTCACCGAACCCAAGAACGCGCTGGTGAAGCAGTTCCAGAGATTCTTCCGGATGGAAGGCAGCGAGCTGGAATTCACGCCCGGCGCTTTGGAACTGATCGCGGAGCGGGCGCTCAAGCGCGACACGGGCGCCCGGGCGCTGCGGGCGGTGGTGGAGGAGTTGATGCTGGACCTGATGTATCGCCTCCCCGACCAGCAGGAGGGCGGCAAGTACGTCATCACAGAGGATATCGTGGAAGGCCGGCAAAGCATGTTCGATGTGAAGCCGGAACGGCGCAAAGAATCCGCTTAAAAATCCGCAACGATTTTTTAAGGCAAAAGCCCCGGGAATGATGTCCCGGGCTTTTTCTTTTGCCGGTTGCCGGCGATTTTCATTCGGTGAAAAAATCGTTAGCCTGACGGGTGGTGGAACCGTCAGGCGGAACAACTTTGACAATGCAGCAGGCGCTCGATCTCGCCGTGAAGCATCATCAGGCGGGGCGGCTGCGCGAGGCGGAGGCGATTTATCAGCGGATTCTCAGCCGCGATCCCAATAATCCGCACGCTTTGCATTTGCTGGGCCTGCTGGCGAGCCAAATGGGTCAGAGCGAGCTGGCCGTCGATCATCTCCGCCGGGCGATCGCCTTGAATCCCGCCGCAGCGCAATATCAGTGCAATCTCGGCACGGTCCTGATGGCGGCCGGGCGAAACGAGGAAGCGGTTGCGACGTATCAGCGGGCGCTGGCCCTTCAACCGGATTTGTCCGAAGCGCAAGCGAATCTGGGCATAGCCCTGATGCGATTGGCGCGCTTCGCCGAGGCCGTCCAATCTCTCGAAATCGCGCTCCGGTCGAAGCCCGATGACTTCCAGATTCTCGATGTGCTCGGCAGCGCCCTTTCGCAGGATGGCCGGCAGGAAGAGGCGGTCCGGATTCTCCGGCGAGCGCTGACGCTGCGGTCGGATCACGCGCCAACACATCACATATTGGGCAACGCGCTCGTTCTGCTGGAACGGCCTGACGAGGCGATCGCCGAATTTCGCGCCGCGCTGGCACTGCGTCCGGATTTCGCGCAGGTGCAGTGCAGCCTGTCGGGGCTGCTTGTCGACAAGGGTCAAACAGATGAGGCGATCGAACTAGCGCGGCGGGCGCTGAAGCTTCTCCCGAATTCAGCCGCGGCCTGGTACAACCTCGGCCGGGCTCTTCGCAAACAAAATCATCTGGAAGAATCGCTCGAACCCTTGCGGAAAGCCGTGGCTCTCGACAACCGATTTCATGTCGCGCACAACGAACTGGGCCAGGCGCTTCTGGAACTGAAGCGCCCCGCCGAGGCAATCGAAGCGTTCAATCAATTGCTGAAAATGGACCTCTCCGGCAAGGGCCGTTACAACCTGGGCGGCGCACTCTGGGCGGCAGGCCGCTACGAGGAGGCGATTGCCGAATACAAAGCCGCCGAATCGTTGGGGTTTTCCGATCCTCGCCTCTACAACAACCAGGGCGCGGTCCACCACCAGTTGGGACAGTTCCAAAAGGCGGAGCAGTGCTTTCGCCGTGCCATGGACGCCGGCGACGGATTTCCGCTGGCGCGGTTTAATCTGGCCATGCTGCAACTGCTCCGGGGCGATTTTCGCGAGGGATGGATCGGGTACGAATCGCGTTGGAAGGCCCGGTCGATTCCCATGCCCGCTCGATATGCGCAGCTCGGAATGTGGGATGGCGGCGATTTGCGCGGGCGGAGAATTCTGCTGGATTGCGAGCAGGGCTTCGGCGATGCGATTCAATTCGTCAGATATATCCCGCTGATCGCCCAGCGCGGAGGCCAGCCGATGCTGGCTGGTCGCACGGAGCTTCGGCGATTACTGAAA
>Ga0302326_10014886_pt1 | contig 16406 bp, 12 predicted proteins | sample Palsa_T0_3_FD_202264 | JGI IMG/M metagenome (GOLD analysis project Ga0302326, IMG submission 202264) | Peat permafrost microbial communities from Stordalen Mire near Abisko, Sweden - Palsa_T0_3 | ecosystem: Environmental > Terrestrial > Soil > Palsa > Peat permafrost | place: Sweden: Abisko... | reverse complement strand
GTCTGGTCCGCCGTGGCATCTTTTCTTCTGACCGCGTGCGCGAGCCCACGCTTTCTTTCGATGCCGAGTATAACCAACAAATGGATGAGCTCATCGAGCTTATGCAGGATATCTGCCAAAACATCCAAGCCGACCGACCACGCTTTGCCGGCACTCAATTGAAGCCCAGTTGAAACGGTCAGGGGGGCCTGGATGTCGGACGCGAGGAACATTTCACAAAATCCTAGATTGCTGAGGTGTGATTCATGCCGGACGAATTTTTCAGTTTGAAGGGACAGATCGCCATCGTGACCGGCGGCGGTCAAGGGATTGGAGAGGGTATTGCGAGACGGCTGCACTCGGCAGGAGCGCGGGTTGCGATCCTGGACCTGAATGAAGCCACGGCAAAATCAGTAGCGCAATCCATTGGCGGACTCGCGGTCCAATGCGATGTATCCTCGGCGGAATCCGTGCGGCAAGCCGTCTCCAGCGTACAACAGGATCTGGGCGCCATTACAATCCTGGTCAATAATGCGGGGATATCGGGGAAAGCGGCCTACCTTTGGGAACTTGATGAAAAAGAAATTGATAGGGTTTACGCCATAAACTTGCGAAGCGTCTATCTCATGTGTCAGGCCGTCATCAAAAGCATGATCGAGAACCGCTACGGTCGGATTCTTAACGTAGCCTCCATTGCCGGCAAGGAAGGAAATCCCAGGTTGCTGTCCTATTCCAGCACCAAAGCTGGTGTGATTTGCCTCAGCAAGTCGCTCGCAAAAGAAGTCGCGGGCCGAGGAGACATCACGGTGAACAGCATCGCACCCGCCGTGGTGCAGACCCACATCCTCGACACGATTCCGAAAGAAACAGTCGACTACATGGTCAGCAGAATTCCTATCGGAAGGACCGGTAAGATCGAAGAAATTGCCGCGCTTGTACATTACCTGGTCTCGGCGGAAGCATCCTTTACGACCGGCCAGTGCTATGACATCTCCGGTGGACGGGCAACCTATTGAATTGAAGTTGTCTTTGCGCGGATCTTACGAACGGAAAGGACATTGTGAAAATCATTCGATATTCGGACTCGGCCGGGAACATCGGTTATGGAAGTGAACAGGCGGATGGTAGTGCGTTCGCCATCCGGGGTGACATCTTCGCGGAATTCGAGGTTACCAAGGATAGAGCCCAGATTAAGCGCCGCCTCGCGCCAATCGTTCCCTCCACCATTTGGTGCATCGGCCTCAATTACAAGCTCCATGCCAAGGAGACGGGCTCCAAAATTCCCGAATATCCCATCCTCTTTGCCAAAAGTCCCAGTGCCTTGCAGAACCCGGGAGGTCCGATTCAGATTCCGACTTACTTAAAGAGCGAGGAAGTCGATTTCGAATGTGAGCTGGCGGTGGTTATCGGCAAAGCGTGCAAGAATGCCCGTCGCGAGGAGGCCCTAAGTTATGTTCTGGGATATACCTGCGCCAACGACATAAGCGCGCGCGACTGGCAGATCAAGAGAGGAGGCACGCAATGGTGCCGGGGGAAAACATTCGATACATTCGCTCCTTTGGGGCCGTGCCTGGTGACGAAAGACGACATTTCCGATCCGCAAACCTTGCGGATACAAACCATTCTCAACGGTGAGTCAATGCAGGACGGGAACACCAACGACATGATTTTTGACATTCCCACGCTGATCGAATTCCTCAGCGGCAGCACGACTTTGTTGCCGGGCACGGTGATTCTGACTGGCACTCCACTGGGAGTTGGTCTGGCCAGAAAACCTCCAGTGTGGCTGAAACCGGGGGACAATATCTCGATAGTAATCGACAAAATCGGAACCCTCACAAACCCAGTTGAAGCGGAGCCGCTGCCATCCACTTCTTGAGAGGGAACTAACTTCTACTGCCGAGCCGCGGACTGAGATCTCTCGTTTGCCTTTGTGTGGCGCACTAGCGGGCAAAACAACTTCGTCTGCCCAAATCCAGTATAATAATTTACCTGTGAATTAATGGGATGCGCGGGCCCAGGTGACCTAGCCCCTAAAATCTCCCTGAGCAAGCCGAGTTAGAGCTGCCGGCGCGGGGACTGAAGCGCCGTTACGGTGCTCCCGACTCATTCCCAGTTCAGGAGGCTTGTGAAAACGAATTTAAGGACGCCCGATAAGGACTTAGAAATCCTCGGGCTGATTCAAGCACTCGGTGCAGTGTCCCGTGCGGAACTTGTCAAGATGACGGGACTTAGCGCGGGTCTTATTTCTGCCGTCGTGCGACGACTCATAGCCGGGGACTTGGTCGTAGAGTCGGGGTTGGAACCGAGCAAACTGGGCCGACGTAGGGTTGCGCTCAGGTTATGCCCCGGCAAGCTGTACACCGTAGGTGTGGAAATCGGTACTTTCTTCTTGCGGATTGCCGTCACCGATCTCGCCGGAAATGTCTGTCATAAGCTCGAAACCCGAACGATGCTCTCCGACGGATTGTCCAAAGTCATGGAGAGGTGCTTCAACGCCATCGATCAAGCGGTGAGCGATTGCGGCGTAGCTAGAAACGAGATCGCCGGCATCGGCATCGCACACTCGGGAGTGGTCGACAGCAATCAAGGTGTGGTCCTCGCATTTCCCCGGCCGGGACAGATGGCGGAGTGGAGGAGTGTTGCTTTACGAGAAATGGTTGAAGAAAAATTCAAGGTACCCTGTGTTGTGGAAGACAGTGTTCGCATGGCTGCTCTGGCCGAAAAGCAGGTAGGGGTCGCGCGCGATCTCTCCGATTTTGTCTATATTCGAATCGGGATGGGTATCGGCTCCTGTATTTTTATCGATGGAGCACCATACCGGGGCGCCGGAGGGAGCGCAGGCGAGTTTGGTCATATGACCGTCGATGAACATGGTCCGCTCTGCAGCTGCGGCAACAACGGTTGTCTTTCCGCGTTGGCATCCTGCGGCGCGATTATACAAGGAGTAGCCAGCGCTATCCGCAAGGGAGTTCATTCCCGTATTCGAGAGATTGTTGAGGATGATTTCGATCAAATTAACATCGAAATGATATTGGCGGCTGCGGTCGAAAACGACTCGCTGGCATTTCGTGTGCTCAACGCCGCCGCCGAGCATATTGGTGTCGCTCTAGCGGACGTCGTAAATCTTCTAAACCCGTTAGTTGTAATTTTCAGCGGACCATTGTTCCAAAGCAATCCGAAGATCATGCTGGACGCGATCCAGCGCGTAATAAGGCAGAGAGCTCTGGAAAAGGCTGCCCAGGAAGTTCAGCTCATCGTGTCTACCTTGGGAGCGGATGCTCCAGCCTTGGGGGCGGCACGCTTCGCAGCCGCAAAATCGATTGGAAAGCTATATGCCCAGAAGGCTTGATCATTAACATTCTGGCACGCACTCTCCCCCAAGTCTCAATCCATATTGTTTCTTATTGTGTGACCAAACGCACTCCGACCTTCTTGCCCACGGGCAATAGGAATTTACAGGACCAGTCAGAGTTTCGCTCGATACTTCACTCGATCAGGGCGGTACTTTTGTCCTGCTGCCACGTGAGCGGAACCACTTCACCTACTAGAAACAGGTAGGCCCCGGCCCCCATCACCAGCGCTACAGCCGCACACGCAAACGCTAGGAGAAAGGAATGAGTGCGAGAAACAATGAGTCCCGTCAGTAATGGCGAGACTACGCCACCCAGATTGCCTGCGGCGTTCTGTATTCCGGACCATTTTCCGGCTGCGGCGCGTCCGGCAAGGGTTTGAGTAATGGCCCACACATTGGAGCTGAACAGGCCGATTGCCAGGGAGGCCCCGGTCAGTAGAACCAGGGCAAACGACCTGTCACGAACCATGGCCGCGGGGAATACCAGCGTGCAGAGCAGCAACCCGACAACAACAAAGCTCTTGCGCACGCGTGTAACGCTCGCACCGCGCGCGATCAAACGGTCTGACGCCCAGCCGGAGACAAGAGCGGAAAGCGCACTCCCGCAGAAAGGGAGCGCCCCGAACAATGCCATGGCGCGCATGCTGAAGTGTCGTTCCGTGACGAGATAGTAGGGCAACCACGATAGGAGAAAGTACCAAGCGTAGCCGTAGCAGAACATGCCAAGCGAGGTGCCCAACGCGTCGGGGCGACCGAGGACCCTAAGTAGGCTCGGATTTGGTTGATTGCTCTCGCCTGGAACTACCTCGCCGGTCCCAGCCCAAACGTACCAGGGAGCAAGCCACAACAGGCCGATCGCTCCGGCTGCTATGAACACCGCCCTCCAGCCCCAATACGCCACGACAAGTCCGCCAAGCAGCGTGCCTAGCGCCGGGCCAGCCTTGGCACCGACATCGATAAGAGAGTTGGCGCGGCCGCGCTCCTGTTCAGAAAAGTTTCGGACGAGAATCTGCGAGCAGGCCGGATAAGAGACCGACTCCCCCAGACCGAGAACCAGTCGTACGGTCAGCAGGGCGGCAATTGTGTGAGCGAAGCCGGTCATCAGGGTTGCGACCGACCAAATCGTGTACGCGGCCGCATACAATCTGTTCACATTAAAGCGGTCCACTAACCAGCCCGCAGGGATCTGGCATAAAGAGTATGTCCAGAAGAACGCAGAGAATAGTAGACCGAGCTTGGCGGGGGAGAGGGAGAGTTCGCGCGTCAACACCGGCGCGGCGACTGACAGATTGCCCCGATCCACATAATTAATGAATACGGACAAGGACAATAAGGCAAGCAGACGCCACCGATGCCATTGCGAAGGGGACTCAAAGCTGAAAATGGCCATGAGCATTTCCCCTAAGCTCCGAAAAATTGCAGCATGGGCCCGCGAAGGTCGCGGATTTGGATCGCTGTGGACTTGCTGCAGCCCCTGCAGTTATGCGCTTCGGTCACAGCGAGAATCCCCTGGTGACCACCATGTCGAGCCGGTGCAAGCCGTCAATCCGGTCTTTTCTGTCACCGCCCATTCGTAAGGAAACAAAGAATAGCCTACATGGATATATATTGCATACAATATTTGCTCGCTGTAGGCTTTCCGTGCACGGAAACACCTGCAGCGCATTCTCCGCAAACGTGGCGACAATTCCTGTGACAGGGAAATGAACGGTTCAAACTGGACAAGACGCGAATGGTTGGTGGGAATTGCCGCCTTGTCGAAGATGCGATCCCCTCTAAGAGCATTGGGAGAATTCGCGGCGGCACCGGATCGTGCGGATGAATACATCGACGCGCACGTCCACGTCTGGACGCCCGATAAGAGCCGCTATCCGCGGTCGGGACGGGATCGGGATGCCCAGTTCGACCCGGCCAGCTTCACCCCCGAGGAACTATTTGCAAACGCTAAACCGTGCGGGGTAAAGCGCGTCGTTCTGGTTCAAATGAACTTCTATGGATTTGATAATTCCTACATGCTGGACGCAATCAAGAAATATGAAGGCGCTTTCCGCGGAGTGGCCATAGTTGACGAAACGGCACCGGATGTAACGCACAATATGCGTCACCTGGCTGCCCTTGGCGTCGGTGGCTTTCGTATCACTTCCGGCGATCAACCGCAGACCTGGCTTGATTCGCCCGGAATGACAGCCATGTGGAAATGTGCGTCCGAAACCTCGCAGGCGATGTGCGCGCTGGTTAACCCCGACGCGTTACCGTCGATCAACAGAATGTGCGCGAAGTTCCCGCAGACCAAAGTGGTCATCGACCACATGGCACGCCTCGGTATGAACGGTCCGATCCGTGACCCTGATGTCTCGGCGTTGTGCGATCTGGCGCGGCATGACCATGTGTATGTGAAGGTCTCTGCCTTTTACGCGCTCGGGAAAAAGCAATACCCCTATCAGGATCTCGCCGACATGATCCGCCGGTTGCGCGATGCGTATGGCGCAGACCGGCTGATGTGGGGCAGCGATTCCCCGTTTCAGGTGGAGAACGGGCACACCTACGCGGGTTCAATCGAGTTGGTGCGAGACCGGCTCGATTTCCTTACCAGCGATGATCGCAAGTGGATGCTGCGGAAGACGGCGGAAAAGGTATTCTTCAAGGCATCTTGAGACGCTTCGCGGTTATTCTCCGATCCGCGCTATCGCATCTATTTCTACTTTTATTCCTCCCCAAAGCACCGATTGAACGGTCGTCCTCGCCGGGCGAATGCCCTTGAAAAATTCCACGTAGACAGCATTAAAACGGTCAAAGTCCTGAATGTCGTTCAGGTGACAGGTGCACTTGACGACATCTTCCAAAGTGCCGCCTGCTGCCTTGAGGATTTGCCTGATATGGTCCAGGGTTAGCCTGGTTTGTTCCTCAATAGTTCCCTCCACGACTTTGCCCGTCTTCACATCCAGTGGGCCTTGACCGCTAACATAGAGCCAGCCGTCGATTGCCACCGCAGCAGAGTAAGCAGCGGGGGAGAGTAGCCTGTCCGGATGTTTGATTTCGCGCTTACTCATTTTCCCTTTTCGCCTGCCTTATGGGCTCACAAGAATGAGGCGAGTACCGCCTAGCCCGCAAAATCCTGCCGATAACGCTGGAGCACTTCCTTTGCGTTTCCATTGATCAAGTAAAGCTTGCCCCGGACGCCTCGCTCTTCTCCGGTCCTAATAACCGGGCCGAAGTAGGGATCCGCGTGAAAACACTTGTTGCCTTTCGCATCGCCATAAATGTGGTCTGCCTGTTCAAATCCCAGGGCTGCCGAGTGCGCTCCGTCCATGCTCTCGATGATGACGAGGGAAGCCTTAGCCTCCACCGGTCCAACGGGAAGAGAACGGTGGCCGACGGGAATGAATCCGTTGGCGCCAGCCACCTTGTAAACCCTGACATCGCGTCCTGCAATTTCGGCAAACGTTCGCAGACGCTCGCCGTCAAACAGGTAAGTCCTGACAGCTTCGGAGTCAGCCAGAGAAGGCGACTCCAGTCCCACGGCGCAGAATGCCCAATCCGCGTTTTCCATCGCCTGCGGCATGTCGTTGCGCACGGTCAGATGAATGTCAACGCAATCCGCGCGAGCCGTTAACCGTATGGAGAATCTTCCCTTCTCGGGCACCAGACAATCAGCGAACAGCTCTTTGCCGGGCCTGACAACTTTCCATTCAAAGGGAATATGGCGATAGTCCTTCCCGCGCCCGTCTGGCTCCGATGGTGGAAAATGGTCGTCATAGAGAAAGCCCTTTTCGTAGCCAATGATCTCACTGGTTCGGAGGATAAGCCGTTCACAAGGGCCGAGCCAACTGGTCCTCAAATCGGCGCACAGCCGCCAGTCATGAAAGGCCTTCTCTCTGGTACGGTGGTCCGCGTACGGACCCTTCCACTTATATGGATTGATGGTCACCGTATTCTGCGCCTCAACTTTATCGGCGGCAGCCAGGATTTCAGGAGCCGCGGAAACCATGGCCAAGGATGTAAAAAAGCTTCTTCGCGTTATCAAGCGCGCCTCCTTACTGCTCTACTCGGCCTTTTTCAATTGTTGCCTGACCCGCTGCTCGCCGGTTGTTTCAGTTCCGATAATTTCTTCTCCAGCGGACGGTATCCGTATTCGACCGCGAGGGCAATAGCACCGCGATCCGTCTGGTTACGCGCCACCGCCGCATAGGCTTCGATGGATTCCCGAAGGGTGGCCAATGCTTTCGTGGTTTCCTCAACCGCTTGTCCAGTCTGGTGCGCCGCTTCCGCTGTCGCGGCACGGCGCACAGACTCGACTGCCATGACGTATTTGACTGAAAACTCCATCCTCTTGGCCCAGTATTCGGCGTATGTTTTACCTTCCGGAGTTGCGGCGGAGACGGCCCGTTGTGCCGCCTTCCATCCCTGCTCGTAGTTCTTCCGGTTTTCCTCCAGGTAGTCAGGCACCGGGCCCGCTTTCCACTGCCTCATTAACATCTTTGGTACCGGAACGGCGATAAACTCGTCGTCGCGTTCCCACACAACGGTGGCAGCGTCCACACTGTGCATGGTGGTCAAAAGCTCTTGCCCGCATTGTTGGCCGCAAGCGGCGATCAATTGTTCCGATGCGATCTTGTCGGGATCGGCATTCGGATCCCAGGCCGCCCGTGCCAGGTACGCCAACTCCGTATCGTGATCTCCCGGGAATCGCTCGCGCGCGACAATTCCCTCCCAACCCGTCTCGCGAAGAATTTTCAAGACTTTTTGCAGCGACGACGTCGTCATCTGGGGAACGATTCCAATGTTGTCGTCATCCACCGTCAGGTTAATGATGGGGTGAATTGGACCATCGGATAATTTCTTCAAAATGTCGGACCGCAACAGAAGATGCGTAAGGAAGTTATCCGGCATCATTTCGAATTCGGAATTTGGCGGCAAGACTTTGGGGAGAATAGGGAACAGTTCTTCAGCGAAACCCCAATAAAGAAACTTCATATCGGGACGCTTGCTCTCACTGACCGCGCCCGAATCTTTTACCAGCCAATCAAAAAAATAAAGCGATGCAAGGTCGCCTTTCACCTCGTCAGCCGCCTTCTTATCAAGCTCGGATTTCGAGAAAGATGTGAACTGATAACCGCTGCGATGCTGACTTGCATCCAGGACATGATCCAGAGTTGTGACCTCACCGATGTGATACCTTCCGTCGAGGGCGTCCCACGCGCGCTTGTACTGATCCGTCCATTGACGCCATTCGTTGATGGAAATATTCACGCGATCGGCTCGAGGATAGGTGTCAATCGTTGCCCGAACTACAGCAGAAGACAGCTTATGTAAACCCGGGTCGTCGAGCTTCGTATCGGGTCCGGGAGCCGTGGTCAGTTCGTTCAGCATGTGAATTGGCACGGCGCCGCCCAGCAGTGGAGCAAACTCCTTCGGATATTCGCTCACCGTCGCATTGATGACACACTCCATGCCGCGACTGTGTCCGTAGTCAATCAGCTCTTGCTGAAGTGTCACGCCGGCGCGGAGGATTTGGTCAGGCGTTCCGTTCAGCGGCAAGTCAGGATTCCAGAATTCCTTCGCATCTGCCGGAAAGGCTGATCGACCCGGCATATCAGGAGTAATCGGATAGCGATAGCTGTACCAAAGGGTGGCCGTTTGCCGCTTGATGCCGTCCACCTGATATGCCAGAAAGGGCTGCCAGGCGAAGGCAAAAATGTCCAGCCGGTTGTATTTCATCTTCGCAAGCTGATCGATAAGCGGGCGAAAATCCTTGATGCCCCAGGCCTCCCCACTATCCGCAAAATCCTGGATCGTAGGGTGGGCGCGCACCCGGAATATTGGCTCCATGGCCACAGTCAGGCTCGGCATAGAGAACTTCGATTTCGCGGGCAGAGCGTCTCGATCAAGCAGGTACCGAACTCCCCAACGCTCCGCCAATTCATAGACAGCCCACAAAGTGGCTCTCGAACTGCCTCCGCTTAGAATGAGTGTTGGCGTGGTGCTTTTCAGGCGCAGTATTACGATGCCCTGATCCCCAACCTTCGGGAGCTCCTTGATGAGAGGGTTGGAGGCCGGAGTGCCGATGAGAAACACCGCTGAAGAATGAGCATCAGCCGCGGTTGTTGGCTGCACTTCGATCCCGAAGAGCTTGTCCAAATAGCCGCAGAGCTCCGAAGCAGCAAATCTTTCTACTTCGGGTGCATTTTCACCCACGACCACGGCCACCCGACCTGTCGTTGGACTGGCGTCGAGATGTGCCGCACATTGAACAAGAATAATAGCGACAGTAATAATAATGATAAGGACTCGCCAGGATGTGATGGCACCTACGATTTTCTTGGTCATTCGTCTCCTCCTTAGGACTCGCGGGCTACTCTTCAGTTGACTGCCAGCGAGGCTTTATCTGTACTGAATTCACGCGCAATAATACAGTGGTGAAGTATATATACAAATTCACGGGGAAGAAATGAATTTTTAGTTTTGTCTTGAATTATAATGTTGATGTTTTCCATCTTTTAGAATGGTGATTCGTCACCGCGATGTGAATGCAATCCTGCGACAGGAAACCCTGTAAACGACTTGCCAGACATGCCCGATCAGGAGGGCCTGATGAATAGATCGTCCATTTCATTCTTAGAGCGTCTAGCTCACAAGAAACCTCTGATCGGCACATTGGTGAGCACCAGTTCGACCGAGGTGGCAGAAGCTTTATCGCTTTGCGGATTTGAATGGCTTTTTATCGATGTCGAACATTCCGTAGTGGACATGGCGGCGGCGCAGCACATCCTGCAAGCGGTCGCGCCACGCAGCTATGGCGTGATTCGCCTGCCTGACAACTCTTCGGAACATTTCAAGAAGGCGCTCGACACAGGATGTGACGCCATCATTGTACCCATGATCAAATCTGTTGCGGAGGCGGAGCGTGCCGTCAGCTTTGCAAAATACGCACCCCTGGGAAATCGCAGCGTGGGATTGGCGAGAGCGCAGGCCTATGGATTGAACTTCGATGATTATCTCAGCAGCGCCAACACGAAAATCGCTCTGATCTTACAGATTGAGCATATAGATGCGGTGGCGCACGTGGAGGAGATTGTAGCAATTCCCGGAGTCGATGCCATATTCATTGGTCCCTACGATCTCTCCGCAAGCATCGGACTGCTCGGACAGACGTCCGCACCAGAGGTAGTTGAGGCTATGGGACGAGTCCGCCGAGCTTGTCGCAATGCAAAAGTTCCGTTCGGAGCATTCTGCATGACCGCCAATCAGGCCCGGGATGAAATTGCTGGCGGGGGGAGTCTGATCGTGCTTGGAACAGACCTGTCGTTCATGACAGGCAACGCGAAGGCGGCATTGGAAGCGGCAACCGAGTTAAGCTGTAGCGAAGGCCGCCTCCCCTGATGCGCGAATTCCTTGAACTCCTGCGTCAGAATCGCAATTACCGCTACACCTGGATCGGACAGGTGGTTAGCGAGATAGGCGATAACTTTAACAACATCGCCGTATTCGCTCTGGCCATGGCGCTGACGCATTCCGGCCTGGTGGTGACCGCCGTCATGCTATCTCGCGCGATTCCCGCAATAATAGTGGGCCCGCTCGCAGGCGTGCTCCTCGACCGGTTTGACCGCAAAAAGATTATGATCGCAAGCGATCTGGCGCGCGCCGTCTTCGCGCTCGGATTCATTCTAAGCGTTACCAAACAGCAGGCTTGGTTGTTGTACGTATTCAGTGCGCTGCTGATGGTAGCTTCACCCTTCTTTACTGCGGGGCGTTCCGCGATTCTCCCCACCATCGCGAACAAAGAAGAGATTCACACCGCGAACTCGCTCACTCAGATCACGCAGTGGACAACGGTGACAATAGGGACTCTTCTGGGAGCAATTGTGGTTGCTGTTGGCTACAAATGGGCGTTTGTGTTCAATGCTCTCTCGTTCGTTTTTTCGGCATGGGCGATCTCGAATCTGCGAGCACCCCCACAAGGGGCCTTCCGCGTTGAGCGGAAAAACCTGACCGAGGCGGACATTTTCCGCCCCTGGCATGAATATCGCGAAGGAGTCCGCTACATGCGTTCCGTCCCGCTGGTTCTCGCCATCGCTTTGCTCGCAGTCGGGTGGGCGACTGGAGGCGGCGCCTCGCAAATCCTCTTCACGCTGTTCGGTGAGATCGTCTTCAACCGTGGCGCCCCAGGCATCGGCCTGATTTGGGGCTCCGCCGGGCTCGGACTGCTCGTGGGGGCTGCTTTCGCAAACTCGTTCGGCAGGCGTCTATCGTTCGCGGGTTACAAGTTGACAGTGTTTATCAACTACATCGTGTACGGTACTGCTTACGTGCTGTTTAGCAGGACGCAACGATTCGGGTTGGCGCTTCTTTTTATCGCTCTATCCCGCGCTGGCATGGCCGTTAATTCAGTCATGAACTACTCGTTTCTGTTGCGCACTGTCTCAAATCAGTATCGCGGCAGGGTGTTTGCCACAATGGAAACGCTCACTTGGACCATGATGATGATCTCCATGATGGGTGCAGGGATCGCTTCTACGCACCACAGCCCGCGCACAATTGGTACCGTAGCAGGGCTGCTGAGTTCGAGTACGGCGCTCTTCTGGGGCTGGGCCAACTGGACCGGGCGGCTGCCCTTACCGGAATTAGCCGGCGTGGACACGACAGAAGTGGAAGTACACGGCGATCCCATGATGTAGGGCTGCGGATGTCTTGTTCGTATTCTGCACGGCTGTCCCAGGTGCGGCGGTTTTGGGGGCGGGCGCTGAAAGCTCGCAACACATAGGATCTCGCCCGACGAAGCAATGAGGAAAGTGAGAAGCAAGTCTGCCCTGTGATCGGCAGCCTTCTGCCCGACCGGTGCTGCGCCGCGCTATCCGAACATCTTCCGGAACAAACTCACCGTGGGATCCGCCGCCTTGTCCGGCAACTCGACCGGAGCTTCCCAATCCTCAGGGACCTCTTCCAAACTTACTACCTTCCCGCAGTCCAGCACAGACCTGAAGCCCGCGAGAAATACACGTGTCTTTTCCAGGATGTCGTCGAAACTCTCCGGCATCTCTTTATATCGCGCCATGCGTTCATACGCCCAAATGGTCGGAGCCCACAATTCAGTATTACTGAACGGAAACCCAAGCCCCGCTTGGATATCGAATGCTTTTCCGCCGTATTCGTCCGTTGTGTAGACCTGCAGAGTGCCCCAGGCGCCCTTGATATGATGAAGCGTGCCAAAGAACGAATTGCCGTTCTGGTCGTGATGTTCAAACGTCATGACCCCCGGAGTGCAGTACCAATTCCTCGATTGATAAGCAACCGATTTGATAGGATTACTGGCTTCGGCGATTGCCCGGTGGATCATGTACACGCCATGAACACCGTGAGTCGGGTACTCGTCGAACCCATTCGTGGCGGAGTAACACAGGATCCTCTTGTCTGCCGCCCAAACTTTCGCTCGCGCGATGGCGTCTGTATGCTCGTAGGCGGAAGGACACAGGATAGTGCTCCCATTTTTCCTCGCCGTGTCAATCATCTTTCGCGCCTTCAGAAGCGAATTGGCGAACGGCCGATTAATCAGGTTAGGCAACCCTGCTTCGAGGTAGGGCTCATGCAGAATATGGTTCCATGGATAGTTGTAATACCCCCCGGAAATGATTCCGTCAACCTTGCCCAGCATATCGTCGAAGTTCCGGACGGCTTCGCAGTTGTACATCTTCGCGAACTCCGCCGATTTCTCCGGATCAATCTCCCAGCAATGAGTGATCCGCATGCCCGTAAGCGCAATTTCCTTATTTCCTGCGCGCGGATTTATCAGCGGCGCCCACAGCGGAAGCAGATGTGAATAGTTATGGACGTTCAAACAACCAACCCGGAACGCTTCACCTTGGCTCGTGCGCGATTGCGCTCCGGCTTGGGAAATGGCGGCAATAGACAGAGACGCCTTTGTCAGGAAGTCGCGCCGGTTTGTTCGACCTGGAGAAATCACGGAGCTGTCATTTGGAGTGTTTGTAGCGTTCGGCCCAATCCACGCCGTGCCATGTAGTCATCTTTACGGGACTTACAAACAGGAGCCAGCGTGGTTCTGTGAGGGTCGGCTCCAGATCGTCCGGGCCGTGCTCGCCAAGGTACCGCACTGGGAAGAAATCCCATCATTACGCTGCCAACTGGAAACTGACAGAACCCGTAGAAAGTCTCGTCCAATCCGTCTTCTCCGTTCTCCGGAGTGAGAATTGAATAAGCGGGAAACGATCGTGCCCAATGGCGATTCGCCACTCTGGGACGATAGTTCCGTACTCTGATATACGCACTTGAACAGACCATCCTTCGGATCTCGAATCACCTGCGAGCTGTTGAAGGTAAAGTATGTAATTTTCTCCCAGGCTTGGTCGCTGATGATGATGGGGTCCTCACCTGCCCGGACAGGCTGATGCCAGGTTCGACAGACGTTTTCAATGGATTCGACGATCAAGTCGTCGACGAATACCTGGTTCTCACCGCCGATGTCCAACATTACAGCGTCGTAGCGCATGCGATTCTCCTCACCCCTCAACTCTCCTTTCTTGGTAACGAGAACGACCACCCAAGAAATTCATCCTTCGTGGTGCTTTACCGCTTATCCGAAGTATCCAACAACACGGTATGCCCCGTGGACGAGATCCGGGAGCTTGATCGTGTCACCCTCCAGGACCGTAGTGTCAACTCCGTTGATCTGTGCCCTGACAATTGGGCGGCCGTCATCGGAACGCAACCTCATGCGAATCTCCGCGGGAGCAACCTCCAAGTCGAGAAAGGCCGAAACCATGATTGAATTCCGGTCTCGCGCAAATTCAACGTCGAGATCAACGTGACCACCAAAATAAGTGCCCATCTGTTTCACTGCAAGATGGCCGCCCGGTTTGAGCCAGGACCGGGGAATCGCCTGAAGCAGCCACAAGGACTGCTGTGAGCCGTCAAATCCGCCTCGTTCGTTTACAAACATCCCACGAATCGCGCGCCATCGAAGCGCCTCGCCGGGTGTTTCCGCGGGTACGCCATCGAGCGATTCCACCCCCACGCGAAAACCCTGGTGCACGACGATGGACATGTTGTTGAAAAACCACTCGAAGAACCGCGGAAGGTCGTCGCGCTGAAGGAATAGGTCGAGACCAATAGGAAATGCCGTTTCGTATTCGACGTAATGCTTCCAGAGAAAATGCCGTCCGGCTTTCGGATCATCAATGTCGTCGAAATTTTCGTCGGCTGTTGCGTGGCCGAATCTGTCTTTCCCAGAAAACCGTGACCGCCGGAAGTAAAATCCTTTCCCTTTCGGCATTCCTGCTTCCAGAAAGTTCAACGCCTGGTCAACCAACTCGTCATGCGGATCCCACGCTCCCCAGGCACCGGCCCGAAGCGGCCCGTAGCCCGTATATGTCCAGTCGGTATGCCTCCAATCCAACTCGTTGATTTCGCGCGGCACATAGGGCAAATCTGAGCCGTCCGGCGCAGGAACCCGGCCAGCCCTATCGCGTGCCTCTTGGTAACGCTCTCGCGTGCACGCCCGATACTCATTCAATTCTCGAGCCAATTCCTCGGCCTTCGAATGGCCGACTTCGCGTAGCAGTCGAACGGCCTCGATCATCCCGTAGATGCAATAGGCATCGTTGAAGATCGTATAGCCAGACATCCAGTCGTGCGCCGCTGCCGCAGGCAACAGTCCCCATTGCGGAACCTTTCGCCCATTTTCTTCTCGCATTGTCCGTCTGCGCTGGACGGCAAGCCAGTCGCAGGCCGCGACGATGGCTTCCAGTCGCGATCCCGCGCCCACGCCCAGCCATGCGCGGTCGCGCGTGATCCTGTAATGGGAGGCCAGCGCCCAGAGCCCCAGTCCATGGCTCAGGAGTAGCGTATTCATGGTCCATTTCCCGAAATTTCCCAGGAAACCAGGCACGCTCGCAAACCCTTCGCTTCGAATGGTTTTTCCCTTCTTCGGTCTATGTTCCTTGGTCAGGTTTTCGACCCGATCCGTCTGCATGTCAATCAGGCTTTGAAGCACTGGACGGGAATACTTCGTCAGGCCTCGGAGATCGAGTGTGGGAAGAGCGCAGGCCGAACAAGGCGGCCAGTAGAGCTCGTACCAGGCTGGCGTCGTTTTGCACATCCACACCCGTGCCTGATGTCGATAGCCGATTTGTCCTATGGTCTGCGCGACGGCGGCGGCGGCATAGTCATTCATAAAACTGTCCGCGGTCGTAATTGCTCCTGCCGAATCGTCAACGATGTTCTTCCAAAAGGACCGCGCTTCATCTAACAACGAATCGCTATTCAGCCCGGCGACTTCTTTGGCCGCTGTTCGATCTAGTACTCCAAAAGGCACAATCAGTCGGAAATCGGCTTCCTCATTCGCCGACAGCGCCACATTCCATTCAACAACTCTCCTTGCCGGATTTCCCACCCCCTCCGGTCGCGCCACCTGACCGTGCCACACCAAAGTTCCCTTCTTCGGATCCGGAATCAAATAACGAATCTTGTTTCCAAGCACACCGAACGGGGGTTCGAACCGGTGCGTGATCGCACGGCTGAGTTTGTTGCCACGCCCGACCTTATACCCCAACCTCAGCTGACTCGTATTGCCGAAGTGCAACCACAGATGTCCCCGCGTGGACTTCTTACTTGCGTTCCGGACCTTGAACAAGGCATGCACTACAAGTACGTCATCAGGGCGTGGAGTCATGCCCGCCTCGGTCTTGCGACCCAGAAGATGCGCGAAAACAGTTTCGCTCCAGACCAACCCTGCTTCGTTGGTCTCGATCTGTGGGATAAGAAACCGGCCATCATCCAGGGTTTGTCGAATCGCGGGGCTTCCCAAACCGGCGCGGTCCGGAAAGCAGGTCTGAGCGCCATAGCCGACAGAGACATCCATCAGGTTATCGCCCAGCGAAACCGCTTCTTCACTTACCGCTGGGTTGCGCCGCCACAATTGAGGGCCGAAGAATAGTGAACCGTCCCACAAGACTGAAGCCTGCCATTGATAACCAGGAACCCCAACATGCTGGACAGCCCTCGTCATCGGCTTCCAGAGTCTCTTCGCTCGCTCGAGAGTCCATTCCGACGTACGTCCTGA
>Ga0302326_10014884_pt1 | contig 16407 bp, 12 predicted proteins | sample Palsa_T0_3_FD_202264 | JGI IMG/M metagenome (GOLD analysis project Ga0302326, IMG submission 202264) | Peat permafrost microbial communities from Stordalen Mire near Abisko, Sweden - Palsa_T0_3 | ecosystem: Environmental > Terrestrial > Soil > Palsa > Peat permafrost | place: Sweden: Abisko... | reverse complement strand
CGAAGCGGGTCGGCGGCGGCTTCGGCGGCAAGCAGGAGATGCTGACCGAGGACATCGTCGCGCTCGCCGTGCTCACCACGGGCCGGCCCGTCCACCTGGAGCTGACCCGCGAGGAGGAGTTCACCGCGGCGACCACCCGGCACCCGATGGAGGTCACCGTCACGCTCGGCGCGACACGCGACGGGACCCTGACCGGGCTCGCGCTCGACGTTACCGCCGACACGGGCGCGTACGGCAATCACGGCCCCGGTGTGCTGTTCCACGGGGTCGAGGAGGCGATCACCGCCTACCGCTGCCGCAGCAAGCGGGTCGATGCCCGGATGGTCTACACGAACACGGTCCCCGCGGGCGCGTTCCGCGGCTACGGCCTGTCCCAGACTGTCTTCGCCGTCGAGTCGGCGATCGACGAACTCGCGCGCCTCCTGGACCTCGAACCGGCGGACCTCCGCCGCCGCAACCTCATCCGCGAGGGCGACGAACTCATCAACGGCAGCGGCGAGCAGGCGGACGTCAGCACGGCAAGCGTCGGCGCCTACGACTGCCTTGACCTGGTGGAGAAGGCCCTGTCAAGCGGGCGGGGCGAGCCCGCCCCCGAGGGCTGGGCCGTCGGAGCGGGGATCGCGGTCGCCATGCTTGACACCATCCCGCCCGGCGGCCACCCGGGAACCTCGAAGGTAGCGGAGCGGCCGGATGGAGGGTACGCCGCGTTCGTTGGGACGGCGGAATTTGGGAATGGGACGACCACCATCCACCGGCAGCTAGTCGCGAGCGTGCTTGGCTGCGAACCTGCCGATGTTCTTGTCTTTTCCTCCGATACCGACCGCAGCGGGCACGACACCGGCGCGTACGGGTCGACGGGCATCGCCGTCGCGGGCACGGCGACGATGCGGGCGGCCCGCGCGCTCGCCGACGCGATCGCGGCGCGTGCGTCGAGCGGTGCGTCCGGTGGTTTTCAGGATCACAGCGAGAAGCCGCTCGAGGCGGAGGGGTACTGCGACGGCCTGTCGCGTTCCGTCGCGTTCACCGTCCACGGGTTCCGTGTCGCGGTCAACACGGGGACCGGCGAGATCCTGGTGCTCCAGTCGGTGCAGGCCGTGGACGCGGGCACGGTGCTCAACCCGGTGCAGCTCCGCGGCCAGGTCGAGGGCGGGGTGGCGCAGGCGCTCGGCGCGGCGCTGTTCGAGGAGGTCAGGATCGACTCCGCCGGGCGGGTCGTCACCCGGGTGCTGCGCGAGTATCACGTGCCGGTGCTCGCGGACCTGCCGGTGACCGAGGTCTACTTCGCGTCAACGGTCGACCCGTTCGGCCCGTTCGGCGCGAAGCCGATGAGCGAGGCGCCGTTCAACCCGGTCGCGCCCGCGCTCGCGAACGCGGTGCGCGACGCGACCGGGGTGCGTATCACGCGGCTTCCGCTGCGGCGGGACGCTGTTTACCTAGCCCTTCAGGAGGAGTGACCAATGGTTCAGCTCGGCGTCAACCGGTACGGCAAGGCGGAGATCCGAATGGTGCGCGTCGGTCGCGGCGCGGGATCCGGCGGCTCGGACGTGCTGCGCGACTGGAACGTGTCGACATCGCTCTCCGGCGACCTGGCCGGCTCGCACCTGACCGGCGACAACTCCAACGTGCTGGCGACCGACTCGCAGAAGAACAAGGTGTACGCGCTGGCGAAGGAGCTCGGGCCGGTCGAGCCCGAGGCGTTCGCGCTCGCGCTCGCGCCGTTCTTCACCTCCTCGCAGGCGCCGATCAGCCGGGCGCGGGTCTCGATCGACGAATACGGCTGGAACCCGATCGGCGCAGGAGGGTACTCGTTCGCCCGGGCAGGCGACCTGGTGCGGACGACGACCGTGATCCACGACGTCGACGCGGGGACCTCGCTGGTGTCCGGCATCAAGGACCTGATCGTGATGAACACGACCGGGTCGGAGTTCTGGGGCTTTCCGAAGGACCCGTACACGACCCTGCCTGAGACCAAGGACCGGATCCTCGCGACGGCGGTGAACGCCTCGTGGCGGTTCTGGCCCGACACGTTCGGCCGCGTCGACTGGGGCTGGGCGTTCGGACGCGCGAAACAGACGATCCTTGACACGTTCGCGGGGACGTACTCGTACTCGCTGCAGCAGATGCTCTTCGCGCTGGGCTCGGCGCTGATCGCGGCGATTCCCGAGATCTGCGAGGTACGCCTCGCGCTGCCGAACAGGCATCACTTCATCGTCGACCTCGCGCCGTTCGGCCTGGACAACGACCGCGAGGTCTACCACGCGGACGACCGGCCCTACGGCCTTATCGAAGGCTCCGTGCTCGCCGACTTCGCCCCCGACGCGAGCCTCGCCTGGACCTGATCATTGCCGCGGCCGCCCTCGCGGCCGCTGACGGCGTAGCCCCGCGTCCGGCATGTCCGGCATGATGGTCGGGTGGATCGGGAACGCGGTGATCAAGGGAACGGCGATCGGCAGCGACCGCTGCGCCCCTTTCCAGCGATCGACGCCGAGCCTGACCACCGTTTCACCTTGCGGGTCGCGGGTCGCGCGGCGGCGGTTTGCGCGGTCGCCGGGGCGGTGGCCGCGACGGTGCTGCTCCTGTGGCCGGCGTCGGTGCCGGCTCCGCGGTCCGCACGAGCGCAGGCCCGGCTGGCGGACAGCGACGGCCTGGTGGTGTTCGAGGAACAGCCAAGCGGGCTGCTCGGCACCGCGGCCCCGGACGGCAGCCATCCGCAGATTCTCGACAAGCTCGGCGGGCTGCGGGGCAACGACCTGCCCACCGCCTCAAGTGACGGTCGCTACCTGGTGAATCAGGAGGGACAGCTCATCACGATGGGCCCGCACGGTCCGGTGTCGGTCGCCGATCTGCCGCAGGCCGGGGGCGACCAGCAGTTCGGCCAGCCCGACCAGTGGCAGAGCGCCTCATTCGCCGACGGCGGCAGGTACATCGCCGCGACCGAGTGCGCTACCGTCAACCCCGGTGGCACGGGATCCGTTCAGGCCTGGGTCGCGTACCTGCTGCCCACCACCGCGGGAAAGACAGAAACGCTCGGCGCCGTCACGGCGGCGACCGGCGATCCGTCGTCCGCAGCGGCGGTGCTGTCGGTTCCGGTCAAGACCTCAGGGGCGACCAGTGCGGATGAGTGCTACGGAGACCAGCCGCCCTCGGACGGGTTGCTCGAACTGCTCGCACCGGGCAAGCCCGCGCGGACGGTCGTCACCGTCGGCACGCTGCTGCGCGTGGTGGGGTGGCCGCAGAAGACGCCGGTGGAACTGTACGCCGCCCCGAGCCCCGACGGAAGCCTGCTGTACGTCAGCGTGGTACAGAACACCCCGCATCCGGTCAATCGCTTTCCGGTGTTCATCGCCGCCGCGGTCCTGGTCAGCCGGACGGGCAAGATCGTCGCACGCGTACCGCTCCCTGGCAGCGCCGGCGAGGGACAGTGGTCGCCCGACGGTAAGAGGGTCGCGGCGTGCGAGGTCTCCCCTGGCAGCCAGTCCCGCGTGGTGGTGTGGACCGTGGGCGGGGCCACCAAGACCTTCTCGCTGCCCAACCGGCACGACGCCTACTGCACCCAGCTGCTGTGGTCCCCGGATGGCAGCCAGCTCATCTACGCGGCGTTGACCGCGCTGCGCGGCCTGACCGCGTCCTCCGACCTGCAGCGCGGATGGACGGTGATCGACCTTCGCACCGGCCGGGCGTATGACGTGACCGCGCCCGGTCAGCCCGCCGCGTGGCTGGTCTCCCCGCGGTGATGGCCGGGGTGCTCCGCGGGGTGCGGCAGCGTGCGGGGGTCTCACTCGGCATCCTGCTGATAGCGACCGTCGCCGCCGCGGCGGCGACGGTCGGGCCGCTCTACGATGCGGCGGCGCGCACCTCCATCTTGCGCGATGCCACGGACGCGCCCGCGGTCATCGACCGGGCCGTGGAGGCGACGAGCAGCGGCCCGGTGACCGGCTTGGCCGCCAGCCTGACAACGGAGGCAAGCGCCGTGCTCGCGGCGCACCTGGGCGGTCCCGCCCAGGTGCGCCGGCTATTCCAGCCGCCGGTCGCGGACCTGCTCGCCCAGGTTCAGGCCGACGGTCACCCGGAGGCGCTCACCTGGCACACCGGCGAGTGCGCGCACCTGCGGCTGATCTCGGGAACCTGCCCGACCGCACCCCGCCAGGTCCTGGTGAGCCCGTCCTACGCCGCCCAGTACCACCTCACGGGGGGCGCCACCATCGCTACCACGTCCCCCTGGTACGGCACCCTCACCGTCACCGGTGTGTACGCGATCCCGTCGCTTGGCCAGCTCAACGACGCGTACTGGCTGGACGGCCCGTGCGCGGACTTCGGCGCCGAGGACACCTGTCCAATCGCGGGCTCATCCGCGCAGGACCGGAAGCTCTGGGATGCGCTGTTCACCTCCGCCGCCACATTCACCGGCGCGCCGCTCGCCGAGCAGGGCCAGGCGGCGGTCTGGGACGTCCTCAGCCCGGACGGCGTCCAGGCCAGCGATCTTGGGCCGCTGACGGCGGCGGTCAACGAGTTCCTCACCGACCCCGGCCTGGCGGGTGCCAACGTGTCCACGATCAGCTCCATCCCGCAGCTAACCGGCCAGGTCACCAGCGACTGGGGGTCGCTTGACGTACCGGTCTTCCTGATCACCGGTCAACTGCTGCTGCTCGCGTGGCTGCTGCTGTTCCTCATCGCGATCGACGCCGCGGAGGCGAGGGCCGCCGAAGTCGCGCTCGCCAAGCTGCGGGGCCACGGCCGGCTCCGCACGGTTGCCTTCGGCCTGTCCGAGCCGGCGGCGCTGCTGGCCGCCGCGTTCCCTGCGGGCGCGCTCGCGGGCTGGGCGATCACCGCGGGCCTGACCCGGATCCTGCTGCGGCCCGGCACCCCCACCGCCTGGCAGCCGCTGGCGATCGCCGCCGCGGCGCTCGCCACGCTCGGCGGATTCGTGGCCGTGGTCATAGCCGGGCGCCGCGCGCTCACCCGCCCGATCACCGAGCAGTGGCAGCGCGCAAGCGGCAGAGCCACGGCCCGCGGCTGGGTACTCGACGCCGTCCTGCTCACGGGAGCGCTGGCCGGCCTGGCCGAGCTCTTCGCCGATGGAAACGTGACATCGGCGCGGTCCGGCTCGCTGAGCCTGCTCGTCCCTGGACTGGCGGGGCTGGCGGCCGCGGTGGTCGCCTCACGGCTGCTGCCGGCCGCGTGCCGGCTAGCCTTCGCGGCTACCCGCCGCCACGCGGGGATCGCGCTGTTCCTCGCCGTCAGGCACATCGCCCGCCGCCCGGGCGGGACGCGGACCACGATCGCGCTGGCCGCCGCGTTCACGCTGGCCACCTTCGCGGTCACCGGCTACGCCGTCGCGCAGCGCAACATCGAGCGGGTCGCGACGGCGCAGACCGGCGCCTCCGTGGTGCTCAGCGTGCAGGCACCGCAGGGGCAGGATCTAGGGGCGATCGTGGACAGGATCGACCCCGGCGGCACCGAGGCCGCCGCGGTGGACCGGTACGCCGGCGGGTCGTCCAACGGCTCGGTGCTGCTCGCGGTGCAGCCGCAGCGGTTCGCGCGGGTCGCCCGGTGGCTGCCTGGCTTCTTTGGCAAGCCGCCCGGGTGGCTTGGCTCCGCGCTGACGCCGCCTGTTCCCGCGCCGGTCACGCTGCCGGCCGCCGCGACGGCGCTGCGCGTGCAGGTCAGCGGGCTGAGCGGGGTTCAGCGGGGTTCGGTGCTCACCTTCTGGCTCACCGAGTTGGGCGCGCAGGGCGGCGGCCAGACGCCGCAGTCCCTCGGCACGCTCCGCGACGGGTGGCTGCAGGCGACGCTGTCCGGCTGCCCCTGTCAGGTGGCGATGATGAGCGTCGACTCGCCGCCCACCGCCACGGTCGGGCCGGAAACCGGCGGCTCCCTGACGCTGTCGGGCCTCAGTGCGCGAACCGGGGTAGCGAAGGTCTGGACGTCGGTGCCCGGCGCGCTGGCCGACCCCGCCGCCGGGTGGAATACCGGCACGGAGGCATCCGGCTGCTCGAGCGGCACGGGCCGGGTGGCGGCAACCGGGCCCGGAATGCGATGGTCGTTCCGTGTGACCGGGGGATGCAGCCCGGCGCTGCTCAGGCATGATATTCCCGGCGCGGTGCCCGCGCTTGTTGCCGGTCAGCTGACCGGCACGCTGCAGCCGATGTCGGCGACTGGCCTTGACGGGCAGTCGCTCACCGTGCGGCCGGTGGCGCTGGCCGCCGCCGTGCCTGGAGCGCCAGGCACCGGGATCGTGGTCGATCGAACGTTCGCGCAGCGGGCAGCGGACTTCGTCAGCACCGGCCTGGTCAGCGAGCAGGTGTGGACCACGACCGGCGCGCTCGCCGCCATCCGGTCGCGGCTGGCGGCGGCAGGCGTGACCATCGACGGGACCGCGACGATCTCCGGCGCGGAAACGGCGCTCGACCGGCAGGGCCCGGCGCTGGCAAGCGTGCTGTTCCTGACGGCCGCCTGGGCGGCCGCGGTGCTGGCCACGGGGGCCGCGGTGCTTGGTCTCTACCAGGCGGGCCGACGGCGCAGGCACGAATACGCGGCCCTGATCGCGGGGCGGGTGACCCGAAGGTCGCTGCGCGCGTCGGTGGTGATCGAGCAGGCGACGGTGCTCGGCTTCGGCGTCGCCGCGGGAATCGCGACGGGGCTGGCGTCGGCGGTGCTCGTCCTGCGGAAGGTGCCGGAGTTCAGCAGCCCGCCGGTGTCGCCGCCGCTGCTGTTCAGCCCGCCGGCCGGCCCGGTCCTTATACCGCTTGCGGTCACGGTCGCGCTGGTGAGCGCGGTGGCGGTGCTTGCCGCCGTCGCGCTGATAGCCTCGGTCAGGACCGAACTGCTGCGCGAGGCGGCGCCATGACGGTGACCGCGCCGGCGCAGGCGCCCGCGGTGCGCTGCGAGAACGTAGTGCATGTGTACGGCTCCGCGGGCAATGAGGTCGCCGCGCTGCGCGGGGTGGACCTGGTCATCGAGCCTGGCGAGATGGTCGCGCTGCTCGGCCCGTCAGGATCGGGGAAGACGACGCTGCTGTGGCACCTGGCCGGGCTGCTCAAGCCCACGGCGGGCACCGTCGAGATCGACGGGCGGCCGCTGACCGGACTCAGTGGCCGGGCGCTCACCAACCTGCGGCTGCGCGAGGTCGGCCTGCTGCTGCAGAACCCGGGCAGCAACCTGCTGCCCGGACTGACCGCGCTTGGCAATGTGCTGTTCGCCCAGGCTCCGACCAGGCGCACCCGCCGGGTCAAGCGCAAGCGCGCGAGGGACCTGCTTGACCGCGTCGGCCTGTCCGACGCGGCGTCACGCCCCGCCGGCCTGCTGTCGGGCGGTGAGCAGCAGCGCCTCGCGCTCGCGGTGGCCCTCGCCAACGGCCCCAGGCTGCTGCTCGCTGACGAGCCGACCAGTCAGCTCGACCCCGATTCCGCCGCCGACGTCATCGAGCTGATCCAGGCGGCCAACCTGAGCCTGCGCACGACGGTGGTCGCGGTCACCCACGACCCCGAGGTGGCCGCCGCGCTCGGCCGGACGGTGACGATCAGGGACGGGCGGGTGGGTTCTGCCGGACATGGCGGCCGGGAGTTCGTGGTGGTCGGGAAGGATGGCACGCTCACGCTTCCCGCGGACCTGCTCGACGAGTTCCCGCCCGGCTCGCTGGCGGAGGCGAGCCGCGTCGACGGCGGCGTGCTGCTGCGCCGGCTGGACCCGGCCGCACCCGGTGAGGAGTCGCGATGACGCTGCTGCAGGCCGACGATCTCCGGGTCTCCCGCGGCGGCCGGGTCCTTTTCTCCGGCGTAAGCCTGTCCGTTTCGCCGGGCGAACGGCTGGCGGTCATGGGTCCGTCAGGCTCCGGCAAGACCAGCCTGCTGTCGGTCCTGGCCGGCCTTGCCGCGCCCGCGTCAGGGACGGTGCAGCGCGGGGGTTCCCCGGTGACCGCCGGCACGCTCCCCGCCCGCACCGCGGCGGTCCTGCAGGGCTACGGCCTGGTGTCGCTGCTGACCGCGGCGGAAAACGTGGAGATCGTGCTGCGCGCAGGCGGCTCCCCCGCCCCCGATGCGATGGCCGTGGCCGCCGCCGCCCTGGCCGAACTCGGCCTCGGCGACTACGCCGGTCACCTGGTTCAAGAGCTGTCCGGCGGCCAGCAGCAGCGGGTCGCCGTCGCCAGGGCCCTGGCTGCCCGGCCGGAGCTGCTCATCGCCGACGAGCCCACCGCCGAGCAGGACGCCGTCACCCGCGAGGTAGTCCTCGCCCGCATGTTCGCCGTCGCCGTCGACGGCGGCGCCATCGTGCTTGCCACCCACGACGCGGACGTAGCCAACCGCTGCGACCGCATCCTGAGCCTGGCCCACCACATCCACGCCCCCGACGTCACCGATGCAGGCGACGATGCGTAATCGCACCTGGTCGACGCGGGCACCGGACCTGACCTGCCCTTACAGCCGCACGGTCCCGGTGATGAGCGTGAGCGTGCCGCCGCCGACGTAGATCTGTCCGTCCTCGCCGGTGTTGACGTGCACGCGACCGCGACGGCCGAGCGCGGTGCCCTGGCTGGCCACGTACGGCGCCGTGGCCTTGCCCGAGCCGAGCAGCCACTGGGCGAGCGAGGCGTTCAGGCTGCCCGTCACCGGGTCCTCCGCCGTCTTGCCGCCGGAGAGGAAGAAGGCGCGCACCTCGAACGCCTCGGGCGAGCCCGGCGGGTACGGGCCGACCACACCGAGGTCGAAATCGCAGTCCGGCTGGGCCAGCGCGAGCACGGCCTCGGCGCTGTGCAGGAGCACCGCCACCCAGGCGGGCCCGTTGTCCGCCCACTGCGCGTCCGCGATGTCGTCTCGCTTGATTCCGAGAATCGCGGCGATCTCCGCTATCAGTGGCTCCTCGACTGGACCGCCGCGGACCAGCGGCGGCGCCGCGAAGGCCAGCCGGCCCGCGGTTCGGCGGATGGGGATGAGGCCGGCCTCGCACTCCTGGACGACGACGCCCGGCTCGGCCGGGCGGCCGCCCGCCTCGAGCCAGGCATGGCAGGTCCCGAGCGTCGGATGTCCGGCGAACGGCAATTCCCGTCCCGGCGTGAAGATCCGCACCCGGTAGTCCGCCCGGTCATCGCGCGGCGGGAGCAGGAAGGTCGTCTCCGACAGGTTCGTCCACCGGGCGAACAGTTGCATCTCGTCGTCGCTGAGCCCGTCGGCGCCGTGCACGACGGCGACCGGGTTGCCGCGGCAGGGGTCCTCGGTAAACACATCGACCTGGCGAAAGTCTCGCATCATGAGCCGATCGTAACCAGCGGGCGCCGACGATGGCGTTTCCGAGTGGCTCTTAATTGGTGGACTCCTCCGCCCCTTGAAGGAGCGGCTTCTCAGGGGGCATTGTGTGCCTCCTGACGGGCAAGCCCTGCCCGCAAGATATTCCTGGCGGCGTTGACGTCGGCGTGGGCCTGGTGGCCGCAGGCCAGACATCGGAACGTCTCCTGGGTGGCGCGGTTTCCCGCAGCTGTGTGGCCGCACTGGGCGCACCGCTGGGAGGTATGGCGGGGTCGACTGCGATCACTTGCCGTCCGGCGCTTTCAGCCTTGGCGGACAGGACTCGCAGGAAGATCCCCCATCCCGCGTCATTGACTGACTTGTTCAGGCCTGCTTTGGCCGCCGCCCCGTTCGGCTCGTAGCCGCCGTTCCCGTCCGGGCGCGGCTTAGGCCGCCGGGTCATGTTGGTGATCTGCAGGTCTTCGTGCACGATCAGGTCGTGATCGCGGACCAGGGCGAGGGTGGTCTTGTGGGCGTGGTCGAGGCGCTGGCGGCGGACCTTCCCGTGCAGCCCCGCGACCTTGATGGCCGCTTTCCCGCGGCGCTTGCTGCCTCGTTTCTTGCGGGCGAGGTCCCGCTGGGCTGCCGCGAGCCGGCCGGCGGTGGCGGCGAGGTGGCGGGGGTTGGGGACGTGCGTGCCGTCGCTGGTGGTCAGGAACGAGGCCACGCCCAGGTCGATGCCGGCCGCCGATCCGGCTGGCTCCAGCGGCTCGGCGGGGACATCGTCGCAGGACAGGACCACGTACCAGCGCCCGCTTTCCCGTTTGGCGGTGATGGTCTTAACGCGGCCCTTGACAGGCCGGTGCTGGTGGACGCGAACGTGGCCGATCCCCGCCAGGGAGACGCGGGTGATTTTGGGATGCGGGACGGAGTCCCATCGGGCACCGCCCTTCTCACGCCATTCGATGGAGTCCCACCAGCCGCGTCCCTTGAACCGCGGGTAGCCGGGCTTCTGCCCGGTCTTGACGCGCCGGAAGAATCCCTGGAAGGCGCGGTCCAGGCGGCGGATCGCGGCCCGCTCGCAGCTGAAGGCCCAGTGCCCGTACTGCTCGGGGTCATCGGCCCGGATCTCCTTCTGGCTGGGATGTTCTGCGTGCCCGTTCTGGGCACTCCTACCAGCCGCGCGCCGTCAGGTCGTGATAGTGGGGCACGTCGTTCGGGTGGCAGGAACCCCTGTCGGGCTGTTGGCCGGCAGGAGTTACTTCAGGTTCCGCTACGAGGAGGGAGGCCGTGCCGTAGGAGGTCGGGTCGGCCCGTCAGGCAGGTCGAGGACCCGTTCGAACTTGTACTCGTCGCCGTCTTGGCTGACCAAGACGAACCCGCACTTTTCCGCGACCCGTCGAGAGGCCACGTTGTCGACGTGACAGGCCAGATGGGCACATCGAAGACCGATCTTGCTCGCGGTCCAGGCGAGGAGCGCGCTGAGCGCACGGGGTGCGATGCCTTGTCCGCGCAGTTCGGCGGTGACGTTGCAGGAGACCTCGGCCTGCTCGCCAGCCCGTCGAAGCTCGACCCAGCCGACGGCCTCGCCATCCGGGCTTCGTCGGATCGCCAAGTTCAGCTGCCTCCCCTCGCGCCAGGCCTGGAGGTTTCCTCGCGCCCGCGTGTCGCCGTCGTAGTGGCTGTCGGGCATCGCCGCGGCCTGCTCGACCGAGTAGCCGAAAAACCGTGCGGTATCGGGGTCGAGGTCGAACCGGCGGAGCGCGGGTCCGTCTGCCAGCCGCCAGCGGTCGAGCACGAAAGAGTCGTCAACGGCGATCAGCGGTGGCTCGCGGGGCTGCCAGTGCAAGGGCGCTGCCTCATCGCGGGCACTGGCCGGCGTCCGGCAAGCGCGCTCCAGGGAAACCGCTTGGACATGAAAAGAGTTTGTCACGCGCTGGCTGCGACCGGCGCCAGGCAGAACCACCACTGCTCGTTCCCTCGCTTGTCTTCATCGCGCTTGTCGTGGCCGCCGTCGGCAGCCTCGGCGCGCCGCTGATCACCAGCGTTGCGGGCACGTACCACGTGTCGCTCGCCAGCGCGCAGTGGACGCTGACCGTCACGCTGCTCTCCGGCGCGGTCGCGACGCCGCTGCTCGGACGGCTCGGTGCCGGCCCCCGTCGGCGGTCCACGATCATCGGGACACTCGCGATCGTGACCGGCGGGAGCATGGGCAGCGTATGAGCTGCGCACCGCGTCGCCGCTCGTCGACATCGGGCTGCTCAGGCACCGGGCCGTGGCGGGGGCGAACCTCGCCATGCTCATCGGCGGCATCGGCATGTACCTGCTGCTGACACTGATCACTCGGTTCGCGCAGACGCCGCATGCCGCGGGCTACGGCTTCGGGCTCAGCACCTTCGTCGCGGCGCTTGTGCTCGTGCCGTTCTCCGCGCTTGGTTTCGTCGCGGGAAAGGTCACGCCGCGCCTGCGGCGGCGGATCGGCGCTTCCCGGCAGTTGGCCGCGAGCGCGGTCGTCGTCCTCGCCGCCTTCGCCCTTTTCGCGCTCGCCCGGTCGAACATCACCGAGCTGCTCATCGCGATGGCGATTCTTGGTTTCGGCGTGGGCAGCTTCTCGGCCGCCATGCCCGCGGTCATCCTGGCCGTCACGCCAGAAGAGGAGACGTCGAGCGCGATGAGCTTCAACCAGGTGGTCCGCAGCGTAGGATTCTCCCTCGGCAGCGCGGTCGGCGGCCTGGTGCTGTCCGCGAGCCGCACACCAAGGAGCCCCGGCGGCGCCGGCATCTTTCCCGCGAACGGCAGCTACACGACCGCGGCGTGGATCGGTGCCGGCATCATGGCGATCTCAGCGATAGCCGTTGCCATAGCGACCAAGGAGTTACCAATGACGGGCACCGAGATACCCCTAGCTGGCGGCAACATGAGCACCGGTGTCGTCCGCGTGGGGGACACCGTGCGCCGCCCGGCCGGACCCTGGACGCCAGCCGTGCACGCCCTTCTCAGCCACCTTCACGCTGTTGGCTTTCATGGCGCACCCCGGCCGCTCGGCATCGACGAACACGGACGGGAAATCCTTACCTTCATCCCCGGCACGGTCGCCTGGCCCGACCACTTCCACCTGCTGCACGGCGACGGCCAGCTACGGCACGTCGCCCGCCTCATCCGCGAGTTCCACGACGCCGTCGCCGGATTCACCCCGCCACCCGGCGCGCAGTGGCAGGCGCTCATCCCCGCCGACGGCGACGAAATCATCGCCCATCACGACCTGGCCCCATGGAACCTCATCGTCAGCGACCCCCGGTGGGCATTCATCGACTGGGATACCGCAGCACCGGGCACCCGGCTATGGGACCTCGCCTACGCCATCCACGGATTCGTGCCGCTGACCGCTAATCCCGCCTACCAGCGCAACGACGCCAGCCGCCGGCTACGCCTCATCGCGGACACCTACGGCCTTACCGAACGGCAGCGCCTGGACATTATCCCGCTGCTCGGCCGGCGCACCCAGGCGATGCATGCCTTCCTCGCTAAGCAGGCCGCCCAGGGCAACCAGCCCTGGGCACAGCTATGGCAAGAAGGCCACGGCGACGCCTGGCGAGCCGACACCGATTACATCACCAAGCGCGAACACCATTGGCACCAGGCGCTCCTCGGATGACCGGCCAGGTGAGACTGCGCTGTCCCCTGCTGTCTATTCTCTGATGAGGGGAGGAGAGTGCCGTGCCTGACCTGAAAGAGGAACTGCACCGCAAGCTCCAGGCCAGCCGGGCCGTGCTGTTGTCCAAGCTCGACAGCCTGAGTGAATACGATCGCCGCCGCCCGGTGACACCGACCGGCACCAATCTGCTCGGCCTGGTGAAGCATCTGGCCGGGCTTGAGTATGGATACCTGGGTGAATCGCTCGGCTACCCGGCACCGGAAAGCCTGCCATGGGTCGAGGACGGCTCGATCTGGCAGGGCGCCGACATGTGGGCCAGGCCCGATGAGTCAAGCGAGTACATCACCGGTCTCTACCTGCGCGCCTGCGCCCATGCCGACGGCGTCATAGCCGCGCTCGACCTGGAGGCACCCGGGTCGGTGGCGCACTGGCCCGAGGACCGGCGGGATACGACCCTGGGTGTCCTGCTCATCCGGATGGTCGCCGAAACAGCCCAGCACGCTGGGCATGCGGACATTGTCAGGGAACTCATCGACGGGAAGGGCGGCCCGGAGGATGCCATCGACGAAGTCGCCTGGCGAGAGTACCTCGCCCGGGTTCAAGCCGCGGCCGACCCGTTCGTCTCCGATTCCGAACCGCGGTAAGCATGCCTAACGGGTCGCAAGGCATTTTCCTCAGTTACCGGCGTGATGACGCCGGGGTGTCCGCGTCGCTTTTGCGGATGTGCCTTGAGCAGTACCTCCCCGGTGCCCAGGTGTTCAGGGACGCGGAGTCAATCGAGCCGGGCGCGAACTTCAGGACGAGGATCGAGGACGCGGTCAGGTCATCGGCGGTCCTGCTGGCATTGATCGGACCCAACTGGCTGACGGCCGCCGACGCCGCGGGGCGTCGCCGACTGTTCGATCCCGACGACGTGTTGGTGTGGGAGATCGCGCTGGCGCTCCGCCTAGGGGTCCGGGTGATCCCGGTGCTGGTCCAAGGGGCACCGATGCCGCAGGCGCAGGAGTTGCCTGAGGCACTCCGCGACCTTGCGGACCTGCAGGCTGTATCGCTTGACCACCGGTACCTCGACGTCTACCAGACCCGCGTCAGGTACATGGCTGCGGCCATCGAGCGGATCCAGTTGAAGTTCGCCCGCGCCAGGCAGGAGCGGGAGCAGCGGTCCAATGGCAGCCACGTACTCGACAGGCAGACGCCCATCCCTAAGTTCGCGGAGCGGATCAAGGAGATCCGCATCGGCGACCCTCAGCACCCGCCGGCCCCCGCTAACACGATGGCGACCCTGCGTATCTTCGCGCAGGAGCGGGACGTTGGCGAATTGCTGCAGTTGTGGCCCGCGAGCGAGGAGACCGGCGGCTTTGCCCCGCTGGACGCCGCGGCGATCCTCACCCTGGCGGCCGTCGACCGGACCCCTGCGACGGCCGCCGAACTGGCCGTGGGACTGCGCAGCGCGGAGCAGGGCGGGTCCGGGCTGACGGAGAGCATCATCCACGAACTCACCGCCCAGCGGACCGTACCCGACCTCGCGGAGTTCATCGCGGAGTGCAAGCGCTGCGGGCAACCTGACCTCGTCGAAGAGACCCTGACGGCCTTCGTCAGGTCGGCGTCGCGTGCGAGCCTGGACAAGGCCCTGCTCTACTTCGAATTGCTCCGGTTTCAGTGCGACGACGAGGCGAAGACGCTCCTCTTCCAGACCCTGTCCGATGAGGGGGCGCGCCCGTCCGCAGCGGACCTGGCGGCTCACCAGCGTCCGCTGGCCGGCGTGGTCGGCCAGGTCGGCATCGTGGGCGCGCTCCGCCACCTGAGCCCGTCCCAGCCGATCGTCGAGGAGTGGATCGACGAGCGGATGGCGGTCTCGGTGAACTGGAAGAAAACCGCCGAACTCGTCGCGAACCTGCTCGGGAACGAGCCGAACGGCGACCGGCTGCTGGCCGAGCACGTGGCCACGGCCCCCAAATGGCTTCCGTCCCCGTTGATCCGGCTCTGTGAGGTGCTGGCCGGACCAGCGCACCGCGCGTCCCCGGGCTTGCGCTTGGTCCGGGGATACGCGGCCACCAGGGACTGGTCGTCGCTCGACGGCATCATTGGGTTGTGGTACCGCTCGCCCGAGCTGTCCGGCTCATTCCCCGAGCTGATCTCTGAGATCGTCACGGACGGCGCGCGCGGCCCGAGGCGGCGTCCCATCTCCTTCTTCGACAACCTAGCGGCGGCGCTTGACCTGCCGGGGGTGCCCTCGAAGTGCCGCTCGGAACTGCTGGTCGCCGCCGCTGCCTATCTGGCAGACCGGCCAGGGGAGGACATCGCCGAACTCCTCGGGCGGGTGGACAGGGCAGACCGGCGGCGCGCGGCGCAGCGGATCAACGCGCAGTTCACGCGGGGCCTTGCGGCAGGCGAGGTGGAGACCGGGCGGTACATCGACTACCTCAACGGGCTCAAGTCGCTGCCCGACTACCCCACCCTGATCTTCTGGGCGGTGCGCGAACTAACCGACCCGACGACGGCGAACCGTCGCGAGCTCACGGGACCGGCCGACCCGACGACGGCGACCCCTCCCAAGCTCACGGGTCAGCAGATCGGCAACATCGCGGTCAGGATCTATGACGACGATGATCTGAAGGACACCGGGTTCGACCTGCTCGAGCGCTACCTTGAGAACGAGCAGGCGGTCACCAAGGCGGACGCCACGGACATCGTCATGCAGGTGCACCCCAGCACGGAGATCCCGGGAATGTGGCAGGACCCGCGCTGGGACGCGCTGCTCGGTGCCACCATCGGCCGCTGGGCCGACACCGACCACCGGGACGAGGTGCGGGACGAGTTCCTCCGGCCGGACCGGCGGGACCGGCCGGAGCGGGGTTACCTCGGTGAAGCGGCGGCCATCATGAGCCTGCCCCAGTAGCCCCATCCGGCTTGACGGGCTGCGCCAGCGGTTTCGGCAGCAACGGGGGCGGGTTCGGCAGCGCCATGTACTTCACCGACAGCCGCACCAGCCAGCGGAACGCGATGACGGAGATCGCGACGACGACGGCCAGCCCCACGATGTCCCAGCCCACACCGGCCCGGGACGGCCACCCGCGCCTGACCACCTCCGCGATGGTCAGCAGCCCGAAGTAGCCGCCAAGGATGCCCGCCAACTGCGCCCCGGTATTCGTCCGCAGTTCGCCGAATTCGCGCACGTGAGCCCTGGCGTCGTACCACCGTGCCATCGGCGCCACGACCGGGAGCCCGAAGAGGACGAGGCAGAAGATGGCGAGCGTACCCATGCCCCACAGCACGACGCCTCCGGTGGCGACGACGAAGACGACGGCGAGCGCCGCGAAGCTCACCGGCGCCATGAAGGCGTACCGTCCCTTGGGGAAGAGGTCAGGCTCGCGCTGGCGCAGCGCGGCCAGCGCGATGCTCGGCGTCGCGTAGACCAGCAGCGCCAAGATGGTGGGGATGTTCTGGATGTCGGACCAGTAACCGCGAGTGAAGAGCAACATGACCAAGCTGATCGCGAAATCGACGAGGAGGATCCGCCAGTAGACGTCGATC
>Ga0302326_10014882_pt1 | contig 16407 bp, 13 predicted proteins | sample Palsa_T0_3_FD_202264 | JGI IMG/M metagenome (GOLD analysis project Ga0302326, IMG submission 202264) | Peat permafrost microbial communities from Stordalen Mire near Abisko, Sweden - Palsa_T0_3 | ecosystem: Environmental > Terrestrial > Soil > Palsa > Peat permafrost | place: Sweden: Abisko... | reverse complement strand
GCAGCGCCCGGGGCCACAGCAGCAGACCGCCCGCCAGGACCGGCAAGATGATCACGCCGGGCGAGAACCACCACTCGGAGACGTGCACGGCGGCCACCGCGATGGCGATCGTGACCAGCGAGAGCACGAAGGCCAGCCGCCGGTTCCCGGTGATGAACTGCTTCGTCAGCTGGGTTCGGATGGACCGCAGGGCGCGCAGCGCACGCCGCCGGCCCGCGCCGGGCCGCTCCGGCGCGCGGCGCCCGGGGCCTCGGGGTTCGCGAGTCCCCTTCGGCGTAGTCGGCTGCGGCGCGGAAACCATGATGCGGGCACTGTATTCGATAAAGGCCAGGCAGGGAAAAACCAGTCGTGCCAGCGCGCGGACCGGGGTACGAAGGCATCATGACAGAGTCCGCCACCCCTGCCCCCGGCCGTCCCTATCCGATCCGGCCGATCGGCCCAGACGAGTTCGACCGCTTTCACCTGGTCGACCAGCACGGCTTCAACGCCGGACCGATGCCGGAGAGTGACCGGCGGCTCGTTATGTCGCGTTTCGAGTTCGACCGCAGCCTGGCGGCGTTCGACGGCGGCACGCCGATCGGCATCGCGGGCGCCTACAGTTTCCGGCTGAACGTGCCAGGCTCGGAACTGCTCCCCGCGGCCGGAGTGACCTGGGTATCGGTGCTGCCGACCTACCGCCGGCGCGGCGTTCTTAGCAGCATCATGCGGCGGCAGCTGGCGGACATCCGCGACCGCGGCGAGCCGCTCGCGGTCCTCTGGGCCTCGGAGGCGGCCATCTACTCCAGGTTCGGCTACGGCCGCGCCAGCTGGCAATTCCGCTTTACCTTCAGGCGCGGCGAAGGTGCTCTGGCCGCGACCGTGGTGGCCGACCGCGGCCTGGTACTGCGCCTGGCGGACCCGTCGGCCGCTCTCGCCGAGCTGACCAAGGTCTACGACTCCGTGCTGCCGGGCCGCCCCGGGCTCTTCGTCCGTAACGAGGCGTGGTGGCAGCGGATAATCTACGATCCGCCCGAGGACCGGCAGGGCGCCAGCCCGGTGCGCTGCCTGCTGGCCGAGGACGAGAGCGGGCCGCGCGGCTACGCCCTGTACTCAGCCCGCGAGCTGCCGGATACCGACCCGTTCCTGCCCGCCGCCGTCCTCACCGTGCGCGAGCTGATGGCCGTCGACCCGGCGGCCAGCGCCGCGCTGTGGACCGACCTGCTCAGCCGGGACCTGACGAGCGAGTTCCGGGCCCGCCTGCGCCCGGTCGATGACCCGCTGCTCTACCAGCTCGCCGACCCGAGGCGGGCGCGGCCGCAGCTAGCGGACGGGTTGTGGGTGCGGATCACCGACATACCCGGTGCGCTGGCCGGACGCAGGTATGCCGCTCCGGTGGACCTGGTCATCGAGGTGCGTGATGACATGCTGCCCGCGAACGCCGGGCGCTGGCGGCTGACTACTGCCCCCGGCGCGGGCGACGCGGGGCGCGGCCTGGCGGCGTCATGTGTCCGGGTGACCTCGGCGGCTGACCTAGTGCTTGATGTCACGCAGCTCGGGGCCGCCTACCTCGGCGGCACCAGGCTCGGCACGCTCGCCGAAGCCGGGCTCGTGACCGGGCTGCGGCCCGGTGCGGTCCGGCAGCTCTCCGCCGCCATGTCCTGGGACCCCGCCCCCTGGTGCCCGACCGTCTTCTGAGGTGTCCCGCTTGCCGCGCGGTCGGGGAAAGAACACCCACCAGCCTGCGAAGCTGCCTGCGAACGCGATCCACAGCGTGGTGCCCACGCCAAGCACGGGCCGGGATGGCGATCGTGTGTAGTTACCCCCCAGGCGGCGGGGGGTAACTACACACGATCAGCGAGCAGCGGGCCGCGAAGGCGAAATGGTGCGCGGTGGGCGTGTTTTTGGGTGACACTGGCGGGAGGAGGATGAGCTCGTGCCAGCGATGAAGGTGACGCTAAGCGCGGCGATGCGCGCCAGGGATGTATCCCGGCCACGGGACGAGCAGCTCGCCGAGGCCGAGGCGGCCGAGGCCAGCCTGCCGAGCAGTACGCCGGAGAACCTCAGTCCTGCGGGCGCCGCGAGGGGAACCAACGCAGGGGATGGCGCGCGCGAGGGTACCGGGCTGGCGAGCGCTGGGCGCGAGGGTACCGGGCGGGAAAGCGCTGGGCGCGAGGGTACCGGGCGGGAAAGCGCTGGGCGCGGGGGTACCGGGCGGGAAAGCGCTGGGCGCGGGGGCGCCGAGCGGGAAAGCGCGGGGAATGCTGGGCGGGACGAGGGGCGTACCGACGGGGCGGGAGGACGGACGGGTCGAGGGGACGGCGGGCGCAGGCGCAGAGTCCCGAGAGATGCGCCGCGGCGAGGGCGACGGTCCCAGTGACTGGTTTCGGGCGGAGCCAGGAAGCCGACAGGGGCAGGTCGCCGGTCTTCTCGTAGTCGGCGATCTCCGCCAGGCGCCGGGCGTGGATGCCGGGGATCACCGTGACACGCCGACGCCGCCCCTGGGCATGCCTGCCCCTAGGCATCGGGCCAACGGGGCGGGTCGGCGCGGGCGGGTCAGTCGAAGATCGGGTCCCGGGTGCGTGAGCGCTTCAGCTCGAAGAACCCGTCGGTGCCTGCGAGCGCCAGGACGCCGTCCCAGAGCCGGGCCGCGGCCTCTCCGCGCGGGATCGGCGACATCACCGGTCCGAAGACGGACATGCCGTTCACCGAGATGACCGGCGTGCCGACGTCATAGCCGACCCGGTCGATGCCCTCGGCGTGCGAGGCGCGCACGGCCGTGTCGTAGGAGGTCGAGTCCATCGCGTCGACCAGGTCAGCGGGCAGGCCCGCCTCGGCCAGGGCGGCCGAGATCGTCTCGCGGTCCCTGGGCGCCTTCTCGTGGTGGAAGCGGTTGCCGAGCGCGGTGTACAGCGGGCCGAGCGCCTCGGGGCCTTGGGTCTGTTCGGCCGCGATCAGCACCCGGACCGGACCCCAGCCGGTCCGCAGCAGCTCGGCGTACCGCTCCGGCAGGTCATCTTTGCCCTCGTTCAGCACCGACAGGCTCATCACGTGCCAGGCCACCCGGACCGGGCGGACCTTTTCGACCTCAAGGATCCAGCGCGAAGCGATCCACGCCCAGGGGCAGATAGGGTCGAACCAGAAGTCGACAACCGTCGGCTCCTGCTGCGTAGGCTCTTGCTGGGTCATGCGCACTCCTTAACATGAGTAACTCTGGCCTGTGCCGACGACAATGCGGCCCCGGCAGCGACAACCCCGCGGCAGGACCATGAATTCCGCCCGAGGCCACTACCATGGGCCCGCCGACAAGGGCCTAGCGCAGAAGAAGGGATCACCCGGTGACATCGAACCTGACCCGCGACGAGGCCATGGCACGCTCGGCGCTCATCCAGGTCACCTCGTACGAGGTAGAGCTCGATCTGGTGGACGGCGATTCCACGTTCGGCTCGGTCAGCGTGATCAGGTTCGGCTGCGGGGCGCCCGGCTCGTCCACCTTCATCGACCTGACCGCGCCCGCGGTCCGCGAGATCACCCTGAACGACGAACCCGTCAGCCTCGAGAAGTTCGACGGCGACCGGATCACGCTGGAGGAGCTAGCGCCCGAGAACGTCCTGGTCATCGTGGCCGACTGCTCCTACTCGCGCAGCGGGGAAGGACTGCACAGGTTCACCGACCCCGCCGACGAGCGGGTGTACCTGTATTCGGACCTGGAGACCTTCGACGCGCACCGGGTCTACGCCTGCTTCGACCAGCCGGACATGAAAGCCAGCTACGAACTGACCGTCACCGCCCCGGCGGACTGGCTGGTGGTCTCGAACATGGCACCCGAGTCGAGCAGTCCGGCCGCTGGCGCGCTGCGCTGGCATTTCCCGCCCACGCCGATCATGCCGACCTACATCACGGCGGTCGCGGCCGGCCCGTACCACGTGGTCAGGGACACCCACGACGGCATTCCGCTCGGCCTGTTCTGCCGTCAGTCGCTGGCTGAGTACCTCGACGCCGAGGAGATCCTGGAAGTGACGCGCCAGGGCTTTGACTTCTACCACGGCTCGTTCGGCATAAAGTATCCGTTCGGGAAGTATGACCAGCTGTTCGTGCCGGAGTTCAAAGAAGGCGCGATGGAAAACGCGGGTTGTGTCACGTTCCTTGAAGCCTATATTTTCCGGTCCCGGGTCACGGATTTCGCCCACGAGGCGCGCGCCGAGACGATATTGCACGAAATGGCGCACATGTGGTTCGGCGACCTGGTCACGATGCGCTGGTGGGACGACCTGTGGCTGAACGAGTCCTTCGCCACCTGGGCCGGCACGCTCGCGCAATCCGAGGCCACCCGGTGGACGGCGGCCTGGACCACCTTCGCGCAGCTGTACAAGGCCTGGGCGTACCGGCAGGATCAGCTGCCTTCCACCCACCCGATCGCGGCCGACATTCCCGACATCCACGCGGTCGAGGTGAACTTCGACGGGATTACGTACGCCAAGGGCGCCGCCGTGCTCAAGCAGCTGGTGGCCTACGTCGGGCGGGAAAACTTCCTGGACGGCGTGCGGAAGTATTTCGCCGGGCACGCGTTCGGGAACGCGACGCTGGCCGACTTGCTGGCCGCGCTGGAGGAAACCTCGGAACGCGACCTGACCTCGTGGTCCGCCGAATGGCTGCAAACCGCCGGGGTGAACACGCTGCGGCCGTCCTATTCCGTCGATGCGAACGGCCACTTGACCGAATTCGCGGTGGAACAGGAAGCAGCCGCCACCCACCCCGTGCTCCGTTCGCACCGCATCGCCATCGGCCTTTACGACCAGACGGAAGCCGGCATCACCCGCCGGCACCGCATCGAGACCGACGTCACCGGCCCGCGCACGGTCATACCTGAACTCGTGGGCCAGCCGCGCCCGGACCTCGTCCTGGTCAACGACGACGATCTCACCTACGCCAAGATCCGGCTCGACGAGCATTCGCTGCGCACCCTGATCGGCTCGGACGGCCGCGGCCACGCGAGCGGGGGCATCGGGGCCTTCACCGACTCCCTCCCCGCGGCGCTGTGCTGGTCGGCCGCCTGGGACATGTGCCGCGACGGCGAGATGGCGGCGCGCGATTACGTCCGGCTGGTCCTGTCCGGTGTCTCGTCGGTGGCCGACATCAGCGTGGTGCAGACGCTGCTGCGGCAGGCGAGCCAGGCGGTGCGCCGGTTCGCCGATCCCGGCTGGCGGGAAGCCGGGCTGGCCCTGATGGCCAGCAAGCTGCGCGAGCTGCTGGACGCGGCGCCGGCCGGATCAGACCTCCAGCTCGCCTACGTCCGGGCCTTCGCGGGCGTGGCCACGTCCGGCCATGACCTGGCCCTGCTGGCCGGGTTGCTCGACGGCTCGGTCGTGATCGACGGCCTCAGCGTCGATACCGACCTGCGCTGGGCCCTGCTCGGGCGCCTGATCAGCCGCGGCACCGGCGCGGACGAGGCGGGCTTCGGGGTCTTCGGCACCAAGGAAATCGACGCGGAGCTGGTGCGAGACGCCACCGACGCGGGCGAACGTCACGCCGCGGCCTGCCTCGCCGCCATTCCGACGCCCGAGGCCAAGCGCCAGACCTGGGAACTGCTGACCGGAGGTGCGCAGAGCATCGCGGCCTTCCGCGCCACGCTGGGCGGCTTCACCGACCCGGACCAGCCCGAGCTGATGAAGCCGTACCGGGCGAAGTACTTCGAGGTCATCGGCGCGGTGTGGCGTGACTGGTCATCGGCGATGGCGCAGGACTTCGTCGGCGACGTCTACACGGTGGGCGCGATCTCGGCGGAGACGGTCGAAGCGACCGACGCCTACATCGCCGCCGAGCAGCCGCCGGCCGCGCTGCGGCGCCTGCTCATCGAGGGCCGCGACGACGTGCTCCGCGCGCTGCGCTGCCAGGCCCGCGACCGCCAGGCCGCCTAACGGCGGGGGCCTTTAGCGGTGGGCCGCGAGGGCCTGGGCCAGCGCCTCGCGGACTTGCGCGGGTACCTCGTCCAGGGGGACCTGAACCGTGGAGCCGGTGGCGCGGTCGGTCAGTTCCGCGGACGCCGACGCCAGGCCGCGCTTGCCCACCGTGACCCGGAACGGGATGCCCACCAGCTCGGCGTCGCTGAACTTGACGCCGGCCCGCACCGGCCGGTCGTCCACGATGACCTCGACGCCCGCGCCGAGCAGCGAGGAGTACACCTCCTCCCCCGCCTCGGCCACGGCCATGTCGTCCTGCTGGGCGATCACCACCACGACCTCGAACGGGGCGATCGCGACCGGCCAGGTGATGCCCTTGGCGTCGTGGTGGACCTCGACGACCGAGGCCATCGCCCGCTCGACGCCGATGCCGTAGCAGCCCATGATCGGCTTGACGGGCTTGCCGTCCGGGCCGGAGACGCTGAGCCCGATGGTGTCGCTGAACTTGTAGCCGAGTTTGAAGATGTGACCGACCTCGATGCCGCGCTCCGCCTCCAGCGGGTGACCGCAGCTGACGCACAGCTCGCCCGCGGCGACCTCGCGCAGGTCGGCCCATACCCCGACGGCGATGTCCCGCTCGACGTCGACGCCGCGCAGGTGGGTGTCGTCGACGTTGGCGCCGGTGTACATGCCCCGCCGGCCGCGCAGCACCTCATCGGCGATCACCGGGTAGTCGCCAGGACTGGCAGACACAGGACTGGCAGACACAGGACTGGCAGACACGGGACTGGCAGACACGGGACTGGCAGACACCGTGCCGACCGCGCCCAGGCTGCCGGGCAGCGCGCCGAGCGCGTCGCGGATCTCGTCGGGCTGAGCTGGGCGGACCGAGACCGCGCCGGTGGCGTCGACCAGCTTCTGCTCGTGCAGCGTGTGGTCGCCCCGCATCAGGACCAGGGTGAGCGTGTCGTCCAGGAAATACACCAGGGTCTTGATCTGGCGCTCGGCCGGGGCCTGGTAGCCGGTGGCGAGATCTTCGATGGTGCGCACCCCCGGGGTGGCGAAGGGTTCGGGGGCGGCGAGCAGCGAGGTCCGTTCGGAAGAATCATCGAGCTGAACCAAACGAGACGTAGCCTTTTCCGCGTTGGCCGCGTACCCGCAGTCGGGGCAGTGAATGATGAGGTCTTCACCGGTCGGTGCGGGACAGACGAACTCGATCGAGTCCGACCCGCCCATCGTGCCGTTGGACGCCTGGGCCTGGATGGCCGGGATGCCGAGGCGCTCGAAGGTGCGCGCGTAGGCGCCACGATGGGCGTCGAAGGACACGTCGAGTTCGGCCGGGCCCAGGTCGAAGGTGTAGGAGTCCTTCATGGTGAACTCGCGGGTGCGCATCAGGCCGGCCTTGGGCCGCGGCTCGTCCCGCAGCTTGGTCTGGAACTGGTACCACATCTGCGGCAGCTGGCGGTAGGACTCGAGCTCGGTGGCCAGGGTGGAGACGATCTCCTCGTGGGTCATGCCCAGGGCCAGGTCGGCGCCCTTGCGGTCCTTGAGCCGGAACATCTCCTCGCCCATCAGCTCCCAGCGGCCGCTCTTGACCCACAGCTCGGCGGGGTGCATGACCGGCATCAGGATCTCCTGCGCGCCGATCCCGTTCATCTCCTCGCGGATGATCCCGATGACCTTCAGCCGGACCCGCTGGCCGAGCGGCAGCAGCGAGTAGTGCCCGGCCATCAGCTGGCGGATGTACCCGGCCCGGAGCAGCAGGCGGTGGCTCGGCGCCCCGGCGTCCGCCGGGTCGTCACGCAGCGTCGGGATGTGCATCTTGGACCAGCGCATGATCTTTGACTCTCACTTTCAGGCCGGGCTCAGCCAAGCCCGTAGTTTATCGCCAGCGGGGGATGAACCGGCTCGCTAACCGGTGATGAGCAGCGGCAGGTCAGCCAGGCTGCGGATGTGCGGGTGCCCGGCCGGCTCCGGGCAGAACCCGTAGGGGTCCAGGTGGACCGGCTGCAGGCCCGCCGCCAGGGCGCCGGCCACGTCGTAGCGAAGGCTGTCCCCGACGTGCAGGACGGTTCCGCCCGGCGGAACGTGCAGGGCGTTCAGCGCGATGTAGAAGATGGCCGGATCAGGCTTGGCCACGCCGACCACGGCGGAGTCGATGACGACGCCGACCGGGACCCCGGTGATTTCGGGAGTGGCAGGCGGGACCCGCGGGTCGTCCGGGGCCTCGGGCGCGTAGCAGATGCCCAGCCGACGCAGGTCGGACTCCACCGTGCCGTCGGAGTTGGAGACCACGCCCATCGGCAGGCCGAGCGCGGCCACGGCCCGCAGGCCGTCTATCGCCCCGATGCCGACGTGCGCCCAGCTGTAGCCCCTGACCCCGTGGTCGACCTGGACCGCGAGCGCCTCGCACTGCTCCTCAGGCACCCCGCACGAGGCGATATAGGTGAGCAGATACTCCCGCCACCAGGTGTCCTGGGTGGGCGGCAGGGCGGCCGCGTCCTGGATCGCCATCGCCTGGTAGTGAGCCCGCTCGAGGGTGGCGAGATCGGGGCTGAAGCCGGCCGCACGCAGTGGCGGCAGTACCCGGTCCGGTTCCGGGAAAAGCAGGACCCCGCCCGCGTCGAGCAAGATCGCGCTGACCCCGTTGTCCCCGGACAGAGTTGAAGCCACCTCCGCACTATATGCGTCAGTCCATCCGGTCCAGGATCTCCCGCACCAGGTCCAGCGGGGTGTGCGGGTGCAGGAAGGCGAACCTGGCCACGGTCTCGCCTACCCAGGCCGATGGCGGGATGAACGCCACCTGGTCGGCCAGCAGCTGGTCCGCCCACTGAGTGTACTGCGCGGAGGTCCAGCCCCACTTGCGCTTGGCCACCTCGCGCGCCACCACCAGCGCGGACAGGTTGCCGGCCGAGCCGCCGGAGACGAAGCAACCGCCCGCCGCGGCCGGCATCCCGGCCGCATCGGCGATCAGCCGCAGCACCTGGTTCTCGGCTCCGATCGCGCCGGCCGCCTCCAGCCAGGAGATGCCCTGGATCGAGGCGCAGGAGACCAGCGGGACCGGGTCCAGCCGCAGCCGGTTCTCCGCGTAGGCGAGCACCGACCTGATCATCGACTCCGTTGTCGGATCCACACTGTGCATGGCCGCAACGTAGGGCCTGCGGTGGCCGCACCGCAAGCCGCGGCGGGTGCCTTGCCTACGCTACCGGAGGCAAACACCACGGCCCGTTCGGACAATATGACGAATCCGCAGGGATTGTGCCGGAACGTGCCGGACGCGGATGTAGCCGCGGCGCCGGTCATCGGCCAGGATGGGCCGTGCGGGAATGGAGGGACGATCGTGACCAACTCAGCCCAGCCGTCCGGGATCGTGTCGCAGGCCCCGGAGCATCCGCTTGACCCGCTGACGGCGCGGGAGATCCGGCAGGCGGCGGCGATCCTGCGGCGGGACCGCGAGATCGGCGAGAGCTGGCGGTTCGCCTCGATCGAGCTCAGGGAGCCCGCCAAGGACGTGCTGACGGCGGGTGAGGCGGCCGGCCGCGAGGCGATCGTGGTGGGCTGGGACCGGGCAGACGGGCAGGCCTACCGGGCGGTGGTGTCACTGACCGAGGGCGCGGTCACGAGCTGGGAGCAGCTGCCGGGCCAGCAGCCGAACATGACGGTGGACGAGTGGCATGAGTGTGACCAGATGCTGCGCGGGCGTCCTGAGGTGATCGAGGCCCTAGCCCGGCGCGGGATCACCGACATGTCCCTGGTGCTGACCGACATGTGGGCCTACGGCGCCGCGCTGGTGCCCGAACGCTATCGGGGCCTGCGGCTGGGCTGGTGCGACGTCTGGTACCGGGACAGCGAGGACAGCAATCCGTACGCCCATCACGTCACCGGGCTGCACCCGGTCGTCGACCTGAACCAGATGACGCTGCTGGAACTCGAGGACAGCGGCGAGGTCTTCGCCGCTGTCGACGTACGGGGGGAGTACCTGCCCAGGCTCCTCGGCACGCCGCTGCGCGAGGTGGCCCCGCTGGAAATCAGCCAGCCCGCCGGGGCCGGCTTCAGCCTCGAGGGTCACCTGCTGCGCTGGCAGGACTGGGAGCTGCGGCTGGGGTTCAACCACCGGGAGGGCCTGGTGCTGCACCAGGTGGGGTTCCGCGACACGGGGCGGCTGCGGCCGGTGGCGCACCGGCTCTCGTTCGCCGAGATGGTCGTGCCGTACCGCGACGCCAGCCCGGACCACTACCGCCGGACCGCGTTCGACATTGGCGAGTGGGGCCTGGGCTTCATGACCACCTCGCTGGCCCTGGGCTGCGACTGCCTGGGCGAGATCAGCTACCTGGACGCGGTGGTGCACGACTCGCGGGGCGAGCCGCGCACGATCGCCAACGCCATCTGCATCCACGAGGAGGACAACGGCGTGCTGTGGAAGCACGTCGACGAGCGGGCCGGGGCGGAGGTCCGGCGGGCCCGGCGGCTGGTGGTCTCCTTCCACGTCACCGTGGCCAACTACGAGTACCTGATCTACTGGCGGTTCTACCAGGACGGGAACATCGAATGCGAGGTCCGCGCCACCGGCATCCTGGTCACCTCCCACACCGGACCGGACGGGACGCCTGACTCAGGGACGCTGGTCGACCAGCGCACCTACGCGCCGTTCCACCAGCACTTCATCGTGGCGCGGCTCGACCTGGACGTGGACGGCCCCGTTAACACCGTCTACGCCACCGACTCGGTGGCGGCCCGGGCGGGCGGGCACGATCCGTACGGTCTTGGCCTGGCGCTCACCAGCACCCCGCTGCGCACCGAGGCGGAGGGCAAGCAGGACTACGACTGGAGCACCCAGCGCGGCTGGAAGATCGTGAACGACAACGTGCGGAACGGCCTGGGCACCCCGGTCGGGTACAAGCTGGTGCCGTCGGGGATGTTCCCGCCGCTGCTCGATCCGTCCTCGCCGGCCTTCCGGCGGGCCGAGGTGATCGGGCACACGCTGTGGGTGACGCCCTATCACCCGGACGAGCGCTGGCCGTGCGGCGACTTCCCGAACCTGAGCGAGCAGGATGCGGGCCTGCCGGTGTGGACCGCCCGCGACCGCTCTATCGAGAACACCGACATCGTGCTCTGGTACGTGTTCGGCCTGCATCACATCCCGCGGCCGGAGGACTGGCCGGTGATGCCGGTCGACGTCGTGTCGTTCTGGCTCAAGCCGTTCGGCTTCTTCGACCGCAATCCCGCCCTGGACGTGCCGCCCAGCCACTAGCGGCGCGGGAGATTGCTCCTGGTCAGGGTGCCAGGTAGCGGAGGACAGCTAGCACCCGGCGGTGGTCGGCGTCCGACGGGGCCAGGCCGAGTTTGGTGAAGATGTTGCTGACGTGCTTCTCCACGGACCGCTCCGAGACCACAAGGATCCCGGCGATCGCGCCGTTGGAGCGGCCCTCCGCTATCAGGCCGAGCACGGCGCGCTCCCTGGCTGTGAGCGCGCCGAGCCCGTCGGTGCGGCGACTGGCGCCCAGCAGTTGGGTAACGACCTCCGGATCGAGGGCGGTGCCCCCGCCCGCGACCCGGCTCAGCGCCTCGACGAACTCGCCGACGTCAGCGACCCGGTCCTTGAGCAGGTACCCGACGCCCGCCGCACCGGCGCCGCTCGCCGCGCCGAGCAGGTCAGCCGCATACCGGGTCTCGATGTACTGCGAGAACACCAGCACTCCGGTCGTCGGATGGTCGCGGCGGATCGCGATCGCGGCGCGCAGGCCCTCATCGGTGTAACCGGGCGGCATTCGCACGTCCACCACGATGACGTCCGGCTGGTGCTCGTCCACCGCGGCCCGCAAGTCCTCGCCGTTGCCGACGGCAGCAACCACCTCATGCCCGCGATCGGCCAGAATCTCGACCAGGCCCGCCCGGACCACGGCTGAATCCTCGGCGATCGCAATCCGCATCGGGCGCTCCAGTTCACTCATGCGCGGCACGGCAACTCGACGATGACCACGGTGGGACCTCCGGACGGGCTACTGACCTGCAGCCTGCCATCCACGGTCCCGACGCGATCGGCGAGCCCGGCCAGGCCGCCGCCCGCCTCGAGGCGGGCGCCGCCAGAGCCGTCGTCGCTGACCCGCACCTGCAACACCCCGGCCACGCCGACCACCGCCAGGCTGGCATGCCGTGCGCGGCTGTGCTTGGCCACGTTGGAAAGCAGTTCCGCCGCGCAGAAATAGGCGATGGTCTCGATCGCGGCCGCCGGACGCTCAGGCAGGTCCACCAAAAGCTCGACCGGCACGTCACTGCGCGCGGCGAGAGTGGTGACCGCGATGCCGAGGCCATGGTCGAGCACCGCGGGGTGGATACCGCGGGCCAGGTCACGCAGCTCGGCGATGGCCTCCTTGGCCCCGCGGTGGGCGGCGTCGACCAGCTCAAGCACCCGCCTCAGGTCGGGCGGCATGGTCCCGTTGATCATGCCGCCGAGCTTCTCCCTGGCTAGGCCCAGCTTCATCGCGACGGCGACCATCTGCGCCTGCGCGCCATCGTGCAGGTCCCGCTCGATCCGGCGCAGCCTCACCGTCGAGTCCTCCACCAAGCCGGCCCGGGACTGCTCCAGCTCACGCACCCGCTGAACGCTGTCCTGCTGCAGGCGGTAGACGGTCCAGAAGATCAGCGCCGCCCCCGCCAGCGGCAGTGCCGCCAGCCAGGTCAGCGGCCCCAGCCAGCGGACGGAAGCGAGCAGAAGGACGCCAAGGGCGACGTTGAAGATCCCACAGGCAACGCGCACCCCCACCCACAGCCGGGGACGGCGGTATTCCCATGACCTGACCAGGAATCTCATCAGGACGGGCTGCGAGGAAGGGATGTTGTCAGCTGGTGCGTGCATCAGGATGCCAGGCTAGCTCTGGACGCTGCCCTGCTGCAGGCGGTAGCCGGTCCAGAAGATCAGCGCCGCCCCCGCCAGCGGCAGCGCCGCCAGCCAGGTCAGCGGCCCCAGCCAGCGGACGGAAGCGAGCAGGGCCACGCCAAGGACGACGTTGAAGATCCCACAGGCAACGCGCACACGCACCCAGAGACTAGGGCGGCGGTATTCCCATGACCTGACCAGGAATCTCATCAGGACGGACTGCGAGGAAGGGATGTTGTCAGCTGGTGCGTGCATCGGGATCTCTCCTGTGACTTGCGGTGCCGACTCTCCGGTCACCTGCATCTCAATGCTCGCCGCGCGGGTGCCAGAGATCCACCGTGCGGCCACCCGAACCTGAGGTACGGCTAGCACGGTCTCCCGGCTCAGCCTGAGCCGAAGCCGAGCACGCCGAGCAGCACGACCGACACGACGAGCGCGGCGAGCAGGTTGATCGCGCGGCCTAACCGGCGAAGCGGGCGCTTTCGACCGATTCGCAGCTGAGGCGCCCGCATGGCACCAGTTGTATCACCAGAGCGGCGGGTGCCTGTTTCCCCACGGGCGGGCCTCCTCGAGCTGGGCGGACAGGGAGATCAAGGTGCCCTCCTCCCCCATCCGGCCGGCCAGCATGACGCCGATCGGCAGGCCCTGGGCGTTCCAGTGCAGCGGGACGTTGACGGCCGGCTGGCCGGACACGTTGTAGAGCGCGGTGAACGGGGTGAAGCGCTTCTGCCGCTCGAAGTTCTCGGCCGGTTCCACCTCATCGAAGTAGCCGACGGGCACCGGAGGCATGGCCAGCGTCGGGGACAGCACGGCGTCGTAGCCGTTCAGCATGGTGAGCGCCAGTCGGGTCACGGCCTGCAGGTAGGCCTGGGCGAAGATGAGCTCGCTGGCACTGACGGCCTGACCGCGACCGCGCAGGTAGCGGGTCAGCGGCAGCAGCACGTCTTCGCTTTGCGGGGGCACCGGGGCCAGCGTGGCGTGGGTGTACCACAGGACCTCGAAGAACGGCACGATGTCCGGGCCGAACGGTGGCGTGATGTCCTCGACGTCGTGGCCCAGGCTGGCCAGCAGGGTACTGGCCTCCTCGTACGCCAGCTGGCAATCGGGGTGCACGTCGGCGCCCGGGACCGGGTTCGCCGCGGTCCGGCCGATCCGCAGCCGGCCCGGCGGACGGCGGGCGTAGCCCAGGAAGGACTCGCCGGGCGGCAGCGGCGGCAAGGTGTACATGTCGCCGGGGAAGTTCCCGGCCATCACGTCAAGCAGCAGCGCGGCGTCGGCGACGGTGCGGGCGATGGGGCCGTTCACGCCAAGACCGGACAGGTCAGGCACGAGCGGGCCGCCGGAAATCCGGCCGCGGGTCGGCTTGATCCCGAAAAGACCGCACACGCTGGAGGGGATGCGGATCGACCCGCCGCCGTCGCTGCCCTGGGCGGCAGGCGCCAGCCCCGCCGCCACCGCGGCGGCCGCGCCGCCGCTTGACCCGCCCGCGGACCTCGACAGGTCCCACGGCGTCCGGGCCGGCGGCCCGATCTTGGTCTCGGTGTAACAGGGCAGCCCGAACTCCGGCGTCGCCGTCTTGCCGGTGATGACCGCGCCGGCCTTCCTGATCGCGGCCACCACGTAGTCGTCGGCGTCGGGCACGTTGCTGGCGTAGGCGAGCGAGCCGAGGGTCTGGCGGACCCCCGCGACCATGTTCAGGTCCTTGATCGGGATGGGAACGCCGGTCAGCGGCGGCAGCTGTCCGGGGTCATCGGCCGCCGCGACGGTCTTCTCGGCGGCCAGGGCTTGTTCGGCCGCGAGTTCAGCGGTGACGGTGTAGAAGGCCCCCACCCGGTCGTTGAGCTCGTGCGTACGGCGCAGGTAGTGATCGGTGACGGCGACGGGCGACAGCTCGCGGTCCCGGATAGCCGCGGCCAGCTCGATCATGGTGAGCTCGTGAATCTGGGTCATGCTGCCTCATAGTAGCTAGGAAAAGTCTAGACTCTTAGCGGCTTTTCCGACCGTTCATGAGCAATGTCTTGCTATAAAACGAGCGTCGTAGGGCACAATCTTGGGTGATGACGGCGCTATGCGCCGAGCCATAAGGCAGTTACGCTGAGGTGGTGGGTGAGTACCGAATGGCGTGGCCGAAGCTGAGAAGTCGCAAGTCGCCAGGTCGGCTGGTGACAATGAGCAGTCACAGCGGGGCAGCACCGGACGGTGCGGGCAGCGCGGGCACCCCGGCCGCTGGTCTCCCGTCCTGGCGTACCCCGGCGGCGTGGCCGGGTGACGGGGCGGCGACGGGGCAGAGCCCTGCTGCTGCCCCTGAGCCATCGGCCGAGGCGGATGAGCCGGATGAGGGGCCCTCGTTCTTGGACTGGGCGGCGCCTGAGGACCCGGTAGACCTCGACGACCCCGAGGACGCGCGGGATGACGTCGCGCCCCCATCCGTGCAGGCGGCGACGGCTGCGGACCCGCCTAAGCCCACGTGGAAGCTGGTGGTCGCGCCGGTCGAACCGGCCGACGACGGGCCGCGGCAGCCCGGCATCGGCCAGCGCCGGGGCAACCTGGCCCATCTTTCCGGCAACCCGAGGATCCGGGCGTGGCAGCGGCGCGCCGTCATCGCGATAATCGTCGGGGTGGTGTTCACGGTCGTGGTCTCCTGGCGGCTCGGGCTGACGCTCGCTGTCATCGCGGCCATCGCCGACACCATCTATCAGTCCAGGAGAGGGCTGCCCGGCCAGCGCGTCAAGTTGACCGGGGCGCAGCGCCATACCCGCAAGCAGCTGGCCAAGCTCGAGCGGGCGGGCTACCGCGCCATCCACCTCAACCTCATCCCGGACAGCGAGGAGCAGATCGATCACCTGGTGGTCGGGCCCGCCGGAGTGTTCGCGATCGACTCAGAAGCGTGGAACAAGCACCTGGTCGTGCGGACGAAGAATGGCCTGCAGCTGTGGCACGGCCCGTTCAGCATGAAGGACCGGCTCGAACATGCCAGGTGGGAGTCGGAGCGGGCCGCCGAGATGCTGTCCGGCGCGCTCGGCAGCCCGGTCACCGTCCGCCCGGCGATGGCTGTCTACGGCCCGAAGATCCCCTGGGACGTGACCACCATCAGGGAGGTTGACGTCTTCAGCGGGCCGCGGCTTGGCAAGTACCTGCGGCGCCGGGCGCGGCAAGGCGACCAGCGCCCGCTGAGCGAGGCCGAAGTCGATCGGATACACAAGGCCGCGCACCAGGCCTTCCCGCACCTGACCGCCGGCGCCTCCGTGGGCTGACTTTTCGGGCTGACCTGGGCCGCTCCCCCGGTAGGCTGGTGCTCCTGTGACACAAGCTGAGGGGAGTTCGGAATGCCGCCGCTTCGGTCCCGGACGGTCACGCACGGCAGGAACATGGCGGGGGCACGCGCCCTGCTGCGGGCCACCGGGGTAGCCAGGGAAGACATCGGCAAGCCGATCATCGCGGTGTCCAACAGCTTCACCGAGTTCGTCCCCGGGCACGTGCACCTGCGCGAGGTCGGCCAGGTGGTGGCCGACGCCATTCGCGCGGCCGGCGCGATCCCGCGCGAGTTCAACACGATCGCGGTGGACGACGGCATCGCCATGGGGCACGGCGGCATGCTGTACTCGCTGCCGAGCCGGGAACTGATCGCCGACTCCGTCGAGTACATGGTGAACG
>Ga0302326_10014881_pt1 | contig 16407 bp, 9 predicted proteins | sample Palsa_T0_3_FD_202264 | JGI IMG/M metagenome (GOLD analysis project Ga0302326, IMG submission 202264) | Peat permafrost microbial communities from Stordalen Mire near Abisko, Sweden - Palsa_T0_3 | ecosystem: Environmental > Terrestrial > Soil > Palsa > Peat permafrost | place: Sweden: Abisko... | reverse complement strand
CGGAGACCAGAAAAACGGCCGCTCGCGCAATCTCCTCCGGTCGCCCGGCCCGGCCCAGCGGAATCTTGCGCCTGCCCACGTACCACGTCTGGAAGTATTCAGTCGTGGTTTCATCGACGCCGTTTACGAAGGACATGCGGGTGTGGATGCATCCGGGCGCGATCGCATTGGCGTTGATCCCGTACGGCGCCAGCTCGACTGCGAGGGATTTGGTGAAGCTCACGATGGCTCCCTTACTGGCCGCGTACGCCCCGACGGTCGGTTCGGTGGCGATGGCCTGAGTAGACGCGATGTTGAGGATTCTGCCCCATCCGCCCTTGATCATATACGGCGCCACCAGTTTGCAAGCGACGTATTGCGCTTCCAGATTCACGGCCTGTATCTCGCGCCAGTGTTCGAGCGAACTGTTCAGAAGATCTTCGTAATAAACAATCGCCGCGTTGTTGACCAGGATATCGATACGGCCTTGCGTCTCCGCGATGCCTGCCACGAGTTCTGCGTATTGCTGGCGATCGGTAATGTCCAACAGGCAGCCAAACGCTTTGCCTTGTGCCTGCCGGATGGAGGCGCACGTGGCATCGATCTGCGGGTCTTTGTCGATTCCGTAGACTACGGCTCCTTCCCCGGCGAGCTCGCGGGCAATCGCCGCGCCGATTCCGTGCGCGGCTCCGGTGACTATCGCAACTTTTGACTCCAGTCTCATATCACACCGTTTTGCTATGCGGACGGGCTTTCCGCCACCGTAATCAGTATCGTGCCCGCCAAAGTGACGCCGCCGCCGATCAGCATGGAGCCGGTAATGTGCTCATGCAACGTCGCAGACGAAATCAGGACGCCCAGAAAGGGCAGCAGATAAATGGAGACCGACGCCTGGGTCACGTCGAGGCGGCCCAATACGAACATCCATAGCACCATTGCTAAGCCCCAACTGAAAACGCTCAAGACCAGCACCGATATCCACGTGGCCGTCGTATAGGAGGCGATGACCGACCAGGTTAAAGGCTCAAACCAGATGAGGAGCAGAATACTTGGCACCAGCGCTATGGCGTATCCGTACACCAGAATTTCAAGGCCGGAAAATCGCTTCAGGAGGTCCTTGGAGTACACGTTATAAAACGAACTGCTGGCGCAGGCAAGCAGAACCAGCACGTTTCCGGCGAGGAACTCGCTGCGAGCCAAACTCTGTTGCCGCAGATCGGGGCGCGAGAGTAGCAACACGCCGGCCAAAGAGATGACGAGGCTCACCCAGCGGATCCGTGTCATTCGTTCGCCGAGAATGACGGATGCGAGGACCGCGGTTAGAATCGGAACCGTGAGATAGATCAGTGCGGCATTGGAAGCCGTCGAACGTTCGGTTCCCCAAGCCAGAAGGGCGGAGGCCGGAATCAGCCCGAAGACGCCGATCATGACGAACCCCGTCCAGTCGCTGCGGCTCCAGCTTCCCGTGCCGCGAGCATTCGCCGAAGCCATGCGCTCTTTGACCAGAAAGGGAAGAAGGATGAGGGCTGCGAACAAGAACGTCCAAGCGCTCACTGTGACCGGCCCCATCTGAGCGGAAGCAGTTTTGTAGGCGGCATACTGCGCGGCCCACATCGTATTTACCAGAATCAGAAGCGCGAAATTGATAAGCTTTTTGGAAAGCACGCGGTGCGCTCACATAGATAGTGCGGGTTGCCTAAAATTATGCATGATCGAGCATCTTTCGTTTAAGGGGGCGAAATAGTGAATGTCGGCGCGGGGTTGATTGACCCGAGGTCCGGCGATGGATCGGACCGCGCGCCACCCGGTATGCGGATCTTTACGGTCGTATCCGTGAACAGCCAACCGACGATCGCGGCCAGCGCCAGGAGACATCCGGCGTACAAGCCCCAGGACCATCCCGCAAACGATGCGATCCACGGTGTGACCACGGGTGCGAGCGCTCCGCCAACGTTAGCTCCCGTGTTCAGAATTCCGCCCACGGCGCCAACCTGGTCTCCGGCTATGTCCATACTGGCGGTCCAATAGGTCATATCGGCGATGCCCGCAAATCCAAGAGCAAGCGACATCAGTGCGATCGCCGTCACAGTGTCAGCGGTTTTCACTCCCCAGAACAAGAGTGCGGCGCCGAGCGCCAGGCCTGCAATCCCGGTGATGCGGATTCCCAGCTTGCGTCCGAAACGAGTCATCAACCGGTCGCATATCCAGCCGCCTAGCGGCATCATGACCACCCAGACCAGGAACAGAACGGTAGTGTATCGTGCGCTCTTGTCTGCGCTCAGGTGGCGGATCTCGCCGATATAGTAATAAATCCAGTAGAAGAAGATGTACTCGAAATATCCGAGCGCCGCGAATCCGACCGAAAGCAGGATTACGTTTTTGTCCGTGAGGAGCGCGCGCCAAGGCGCGGGCGCAGGCTTCAAAGCCCGGTCGGGCGTTTTCACTCCAGGCGGGTAGTCGCGAATATTAAAGTACCAGAGCAAACCAAAGACGGCAGTGACTGCGCCTGCCATCAGGAAGGAAAGGCGCCAGCCAAAATGCCAGATCATCCAGGAGAATAATATCGGCGAGACCGCACCACCGAAGCCCGCGCCGCCGTTGGCAAAGCCGGTGGCCCGCGCGCGATTCTTCAAGGGGATCCAGTTCGCATTCATTCTGGTGCAGGTCGGATACAAGGGCGCGGTGAAGACGCCGAACGCCACCCGGATCATGATGAATGCGGGAACCACGCCAATTAATGCGCCCAGCCCGGGTTTCGCCGCCAGGGCCAACAGCGCGGTGAAAAAGGCGGAGCCGAGCGCCATCCAGGTGAGTACCAGGCGAGGTCCGAAGCGATCTGCCATACGGCCGCCGGGAATCATGCACAGTGCATATGAAACCAGGAAGGCCGAGTACACAGCGCCCATGCGCACCGCTGAGATACCGAACTCCTTCATGATGCCCGGACCGGCGATGGACAGACTGGTCCGGTCGAAATAGCTCAGCACGCTCAGGCCGAACATCAGGCCGACAATCCCGGCCTGTTTGCGTGAACTTACAGTTGGGGCGGGCGAGTCGGTCGCTGTGGACATGGGAGGCTCAGGCGAGGATTTCGGACACTACGCGCGCGGGTATCTGGTCGGTAATGCGATCCTTCAGTCCGTTTCGTTCGTAAACCAGATCGCTGAAGTTAAGGCCGAGCAGATGCAGCAGAGTGGCGTGGAAATCGTGGACACTGACGCGGCCTTCCACGGCCTTGTGACCCAGATCGTCGGTCGCGCCGTGCGCGTACCCGCGCTTCACTCCGCCGCCTGCCATCCATATGCTGAAGCCGCTAGGCCCGTGATCGCGTCCGGCGACCGCGGTGCGGCCCTGCGAGATAGGCATGCGGCCGAACTCACCGCCCCAAACGACGAGCGTGCTATCCAGCAATCCTCTTTGCTTCAGGTCTTTGATCAAGGCCGCCGCGGGCTTATCCGTTTTGCCTGCACTGTAGCGAAGACTGTTCTCGAGGTCGGAATGCGCATCCCAGATCTGATACTCGATAAAGATCTGCACAAAGCGCACGCCACGCTCCACCAGGCGCCGCGCCATCAGGCATCGCTTGCCGTACGACGCTGTGGCCTCCTGGTTGAGGCCGTACATCTCTTTGGTCTGATCGCTCTCCTGCGAAAGATCGAGCGCGTCGGTGGCGGAAAGCTGCATGCGCGCCGCCAGTTCGAAGGTGGTCATGCGCGCATCCAGATCGGGATAGCCGGGATGCGATTGCCCGTGAGCGGCCTGCAAACGGCGCGCCAGAGCACGCTGAGCCTCCACCAGTGCGTTGGGCAGTTCCTCCGGCGGCTTCAGATTGAGCAGCGGAGGCCCTTCCGAGCGGAAACGCGTCCCCTGGTACACAGGCGGAAGCCAGCCGGCCTGCCAGTTCTGGATTCCGTTCACCGGCAGATGCTTGGGATCGTCCAGAACGACGTAGGCTGGCAGATTTTGATTCTCCGTGCCCAGCCCATATACGACCCACGCTCCCAGGGACGGCCGGCCGGGCAGAGTTCGCCCGGTATGCATGAGATAGAGCGCCGGTTCATGATTGAAGTGTTCGCCGTACATGGAGCGGATCAGTGTAATGTCATCGGCGCACTCCGCCAGACGCGGCAGCAGCTCGGACATTTCCATTCCACACTTTCCGTGTCTGGCAAATTGAAACGGCGACGGCAAGACGGTTCCGACCTGGTCGGCGAACTCGATTTCGTTGACGATATCGCGGCTGGGTGGCGTTCCCGCCAGTTTTTGCAGCGCGGGCTTATAGTCGAACAGATCGACGTGGCTGGGGCCGCCATTCTGAAATAGTTGAATGACTGCCTTCGCCTTGGGAGCAAAGTGCGGGGCGCGCGCCTTCAAATCGTAAATGCGAGATTCGCGTCCTTCGACGCCGGCCGCGGAAAGCATATCGCCGGCCAGCAAGGAAGCGAGAGCGGCGCCATGGACACCGTTACCTATGCGCGAGAAGAAATCTCTTCTCGATACGTCGGCTGATTCGCGGGTAAGACGCATTCATAGCTCCCTAATCGATATAAGCAAACTCGGGCGAACCAAGCGTTGCCTGACAGAAGTCTGTTAAAGCCGCCCAGCGCGCCGCTGCGGCTCTGGGCGCGTCGGATTTTTCGTTTTCGAGGTGTAAGTCCCACTGTTTCGAGAGTTCTGCCAGATCTCGGATAGCAAGCCGCGTCTCCTCGCTCGTGGGAGGCCGCGCGTAGGCAAGCAGATAGATTTGTTCAATCTGCTTTTCCTGGTTGGTTCCGAACTTGTCGATCAGGCGCCCCGCCCAATATCTGGCTCGCTCGCGAATCACTTCACTGTTGGTTAACTCCAGCAATTGAGTGGGCACCGTGGAATAGGAGCGCTGCATACAGTTGGGCGACAGCGACGGTAGATCGAAGACCTCGAGCATAGTGATCGGTGTGCTGCGGCGTTGCAGCATATAGATACTGCGCCGCCATCCCTGTTTACGGGAACCCTCCCCCACCACTTCACCGGTCTGTTGCACCTCGACCGGAACTGGTGGACCGAACGCCGTCTCATCGAGCTGGCCTGTGACTTTCAAGATCGAGTCATACAACTGCTCAGCTTCCATACGCCGCAGCGGCATCCGCGAAAGCAAAATGTTATCGGGATCGCTCCCCTCTGTCGCCGGATCCAGACGGGAACTCTGGCGGTATGCCGCGGACGTCATCATGAGCCGGTGCATGGCTTTCATGCTCCAGCCCGAGCGAACGAATTCGGTGGCCAGCCAGTCGAGAAGTTCCGGATGGGAAGGCGGCGAACCGATGCGGCCGAAGTTGGTCGGAGTCGCCACCAGGCCCCGGCCGAAATGGTGCATCCAGATGCGGTTCACCATTACGCGAGCCGTGAGCGGGTGTTCGGGCTGCACCAGCCAGCGCGCCAAAGCCAGACGCCGACCGCTCGAATCGGCACGCGGCGGCTGCACTTTGTAGGGCGCAAGGCCAATTTTCAACACAGACGGTACACCCGGTGGAACGGCTTCTACAATGCTCTGTGCTTCGCCTCGGCGGAGCATGTATGCGGGCGACGGCTCCCCGCCCATTTCGTAAAGAGCGCGGATCTGCGGCTTCTCCTTCAGCTTTTTCTTAGTGGCTGCGATCTTCTCTTTGGCATCCGCGGTTTGAGTTTTTAACTCCGGAAACTTCTTTTCCAGATCCTCGTCAGTGACTTTTACCGTGTCTTGAAAACTATCAGACAGATATTTCTGGGTAGCAGTCCGCTTCTCTGCGGCGGTCGCCAGGGCCGTGTTCAGATCCTTGCGCATATCTTCCGGCAGGGCCGCCAGCCGTTCTGCAATTAGCTTGTCGCGGAAAGGCTTAATCTTATCGTCGAGCGAGGCTTCGAGACGCTTGACCTCGGCTTCAATGGGTGCATTCCAGGCCATCGCTTCTTGGCGCTCGCTCTCCAGCGCGACATCCAGATAGCGGTCGGTTGGCTTGACCCAATCGTATGGGTCATAGGCGGTTTGGAGCGTCGCACTGAGCCGATAGTAGTCTCTCTGCGGAATGGGGTCGTATTTATGATTGTGACAGCGAGCGCAACCTACCGTGAGCCCCATCACGGAGGAACTGAGCATCTCCACTTCATCGGCAATGACGTTAATCCGCTCGGCCACTGAGCCGTTCCCCGTCGAATAGGTTCCATCCGGAACCAGCCGCAGAAATCCTGTGGCTATGAGTTTTTCGGTCAGTTCGGGAGTTATCTCTTTGGCGTGCTTGTAATCGACCAGTTCGTCGCCCGCGATCTGCTCCATCAAGAACCGGTCATAGGGCTTGTCCTGATTCAGCGAGCGAATTACATAATCCCGGTAGCGCCAGATGCTGGAACGGACCAAATCTTCGTCGATGATTCCTTCCGAATCCGAATACCCGGCGGCATCCAGCCAAAACTTGCCCCAACGCTCCCCATAATGGGGCGATGCCAGCAGCTTATCGATCATTCGCTCGTAAGCATCGGCGCCATGATCCTCGGCATAAGCCTGGATTTCCTCCGGTGAGGGCGGCAACCCGATCAGGTCCAGGTACGCGCGGCGCATCAGTGCGATACGTTCCGCTGGTGGCGAATAGCTCAGATGTTTCGTCTCGAGCTTCTGCAGCAGGAAACTGTCGATCGGATTGCAGACCAGTCCCTGGTCACTCACCACTGGCACCGCCGGCCTTTGCGGGGGCTGGAATGACCAGAAGCGACGGTCTTTGTCACTTACGAGAGGATCGTCCTTCTCCTCAGCCGTGGCCGGAGGTGCAGCCGGTGCGCCCGCCGCGATCCATCGTCGCAGCTTTTCCACTTCCGCGCTGGTTGGGGGGCGGACGAAATATTCGTACAGGAGCTTCGGCGGCGGCATCTGCCCCGAGGCGATTCTTTTCATGATCAGGCTCTCGTCCGGATTGCCCGGGACCAGGGCCGGCCCAGACTTGCCGCCCTTCAGCCGGCTAGCCTGAAATCGAAGATCCAGCCCGCCTTCCTGTTTGCGCTTGCCGTGGCAGACCACACAACGCATCTGGAAGATCGGCAGAACATCGTTCTCGGTGACAGCCTCCGCTCGCCGCGCTGTATTCACGTCGCCTTTGGCGATCCATAACCGGATGGTCGCGATCTGCTGATCGTCGAGTTTGGTCGGGGTAGGCGGCATGGATTTCGAGGCAACCCGCTCGACTAGGAGACTGGTTTCCGAATTTCCAGGCGTAATCGCCGGACCCGATTTTCCACCCTTGAGCACGGTTTCCAAGGCATGCAAATCGAGCCCCGCCTGCGGAGTGGGGCCGCTGTGACAACTGAGGCAGTGAGTCTTGAGGATTGGGAGGACGTCAGCTTCGAAGATTAACGGCTTGGCTAAGTCCGCGCCCCTGGCGAAGGGGAAGGAGGCGAGCGCAACGAAAAACAAGGCACGCCAGAAAGGCAGCCTGGAGCTGTTTACGTTCCGGAGCACCAATAGATGATATCACGGGAATTCGATGATAGATCATCTTTTCTGGGAACCTGCGGCCGCTTGTCCTGCCAAATCGGAAGGCCTCGGTAGTCAGACCTTCGCGAACAGTTGCACGCGACCCAGATAATCCTTGAGTTCAGTCAATAGTGTGCATAGAGTTCCGGCGTCCGCTTGCTTCGCGGAATGTTCCAGCGCAGCGCCGATTCGGGTAAGCTCCGGAAATCCATAAGCGCCACCGCTCCCCTTCAGGTTGTGACCAAGGCAGGCGAGACGCTTAAACTCGAAACCGGCAAGAAGATCGATCAACTGGGGAACCTCCGCCTTGCGGGTCTCGAGGTAGCCGGGAACGATCTGCTCGAGTTCGGGCGGCATCTCGATCAGGATCGGTTGGAGAGGTGCCGTTTTCGACATATCCAACTGCCTCCGATGGCGCCCGTATTCCTCGATGAGGCTGAGGAGCTTGTGCTTCGAGATCGGCTTGGAGAGGTGCGCATTGCAGCCCGCAACGCGGCTCATCTCGACGTCTTGCGAGAGGGCATTTGCTGTCAGCGCAATGATTGGAATTGACGCAACTCCCCGCTCTCGTTCGAGTGCGCGCATGGCACGCGTAGCGGTTAAACCGTCCATTATGGGCATTTGCATGTCCATCAGGACCAGATCGAAATCCGAGGCGGCAAACCGATCCACCGCCGCCTTGCCGTCCTCGGCGAACGTCAACATATGCGGACTGCCCTTCATATAGGCCTGAACCAGAAGGCGGTTGTCCGCCGAATCCTCGGCAACCAGGATTCTAACTGCCTTCGCCGGTTCAGTATTCTTGCGATCCGCGCTCCCACGCCGCTGCAGGTTCGGCCCTTGTCGAAGTTTCATGGCGGCACAGATAAGGCGCAGCAAGTCGCCGCGCTTCAGCGGTCTGACGGCATAGCCTGACAATCCGGCTTCCTGACGGCGCGCGGTGTCGCCTGGCCGATCGTCGGAGGTGAGCATCACAACGGGGAGGCCCGGCGCAATCCGCCGGATTTCAGCAGAGGCCTCGAAACCATCCATACCGGGCATACACCTGTCTAAGAGCACCAAGGAATAAGACTGTTCGCCGGCCATAGTTTCGGCGAGACCGGCCATAGCTTTCCGCGGCGATCCGAAGACGTCGCTTTTCAATCCCCAGGCATGCAGTGTCTCTCGCAGGATGAGACAGTTCGTCGCATTGTCGTCAATCACCAGAACACGCCGGCCGTGGAGGTCGTCCTGAAGCTCGATGGGAGCCTTCTGGCAGCTCTGTGGCGCCAGCCTAAACTGCGTAGTAAAGTGAAACGTACTCCCTTCACCGGCGGAACTCGCGGCCGTGAGGCGTCCATTCATCCTCTCGACCAGCCTCCGGCAAATTCCGAGACCAAGACCGGTGCCGCCATATTTGCGTGTGGTGGAAGCATCCGCCTGGGTGAAATCGTCGAAGATGGTTGCCAACTTCTCAGGCGAAATTCCGACGCCGGTGTCGGAGACGGTGAAGTCGATCTCACCGGATTTGCCGAATTCGTGGTTCTGGACTGCTAACACCACCTCGCCCGAGTCGGTAAACTTGACTGCGTTCCCCAGCAGGTTGATCAGGATCTGCCTCAATCTCGTGGGATCGCCGATCAGATCGGTTGCGAGGCCGGGCACCAGCCGGGACACCAGCAGGATGCCTTTGGCACGCGCCTTCACCGCGGTCAACTCCATGGCCTGGTTAACGACGTCTTCAAGATCGAACTCGACGCTCTCCAGATCGAAGTGGCCGGCCTCGATCTTTGACAAATCCAGAATATCGTTGATGAGCACTAGAAGACTGGCTCCGGCGCGCCGGAAGACCTCCACGTAACCCAACTGCTCGGCGTCAAGCTGCGATTCCCACAGCATGTCGGCCATACCCAGAATCGCGTTCATCGGAGTGCGAATCTCATGGCTCATACTGGACAAGAAGTCGGATTTCGCGAGGCTGGCTTTTTCCGCAGCCGCTTTGGCTCTCTCTAATTCGATATTATTTTCCTGCAACGCGCGCTCAAAGCGTTTGCGTTCCGTGACGTCGCGCGCCGCGGCGAATACGCCCTGCAGCTTCCGGTCGCGGTCGTGGAACGTCGTCGCGTTGTAAGACACCACCGTCTCCTTGCCATCCCGTGCGCGCGCGGTAAGCTCGTAGTCGGTGACCTTGCTTCCGCTCAATACCCGCTTGATGCCTGCTTCGGCCCGCTCCGGATCGGTAAAGTAGTTCTTGAACGGTGCGCCGATCAGCTCATCGCGCGTGCAACCGGTGAGTGCCTCCATCTGCTTGTTGACGTCGGTGATAATGCCGGCCGGATCGGTGGTCATCAACGCGTCGATGTTGGATTCGATGAGCGAGCGGGTGTAGAACTGCTGGTCGCGCAGGCGCTGAGCGAGCCGTTTCTGCTCGGCTTCCACCTGCTTGCGCGCGGTATTATCGGTGCCGATCAACAGGTAGCCGATGATTCCGTCTTGTACGTCGCGCAGCGCCGTGACCGACACGACCGCCGGGAAGCGGCTGCCATCCTTGCGGATGTAGGTCAATTCGTAGATGTCCTCGATGCCGCGCGAGGCCTTGAAGGCCAAGGCATCGAAGCCGGATGTGATCGTGGTGGAGAGCTCATCGCTTAATGCCTTGGCGCGGGCCAGCACTTCCTGCGGATCGGAGATGTCGGCGGGGGTGATCTTGTCCACCACCTCGATGGCCGTGTAACCCAGCATGCGTTCGGCGCCGACGTTGAATAGTTGAATGACGCCTTTCTCGTCAGTGGCGATACTCGAGAAATTAGCGCTATTAAAAATTGCGTTCTGCAGCGCGCCAGCCTTAAGCAGCGCCTCTTCCGCCTGCTTGCGCGCGGTATTATCGGTGCCAATCAACAGGTAGCCGATGATTCCGCCAAGATCGTCGCGCAGCGCGGTAACCGACACGACCGCCGGAAAGCGGCTGCCATCCTTACGGATGTAGGTCAACTCGTAAATGTCTTCGATGCCGCGCGAGGCCTTAAATACCAGCGCCTCGAAGCCTGGTGCAATCGGGGTTGCCAGCTCAAGACTCAATGATTTGGCGCGCGCGATCACCTCCTGCGGATCGGAAATGTCGGCGGGGGTGATCTTGTCCACCACTTCCATGGCCGTGTAGCCCAGCATGCGCTCGGCGCCGACGTTGAATAGTTGAATGACGCCCTTCTCGTCGGTGGCGATACTCGAAAAGTTGGCGCTGTTTAGTATTGCGTTCTGCAGCGCCCCGGTCTTGAGCAGAGCCGCTTCGCGCCGGCCCTCGGCGATAAAATCCACTGTGCCAGCGGCATTCTTGGAAATGGCAGGATCGTGGGATTGCGCAGACATGTGCTAACGTTGCCTCACCATTCATATCGGCCATAAGTCGATATCTTGACACCCGAACCCGAAATAAAAGCCACTTGAGCGCAAGGATTTGCAGCTCACGGCAACAGGACACCGAGACGTTGCCCCCACCCGTCCAGAGGCTGCCCGCATCGCAACACGGACATATACGCACGTCAGGACTGCGCCGGCATCGACAATTTCGAAATTGTACTGACAATCAGCCGATAAGTTCGATAGTTGCTCAGGGGAGCGCACAGATGGAACAAATAGACAGCCTCGCAGCCACTCCAGCACGGTCAGCCACCAGAGCAAGCGTGATGGTCGTGGACGATAACCCGGCGCACTTGAGGTTAATGGAGGAAATACTTCGACCGCGCGGGTATGAAGTGCGCTCCTTTCCAAGCGGCCGAGTGGCTCTCACTGCCGCCGGCGAAAACCCACCGGACCTGATTCTGCTGGACGTTCTGCTGGACATCGATGTGCCCGAAATGACCGGGTACGAGGTTTGTGAGCGGCTCAAATCGAGCGTGCAACTTTCCGGGATCCCAGTGATTTTCCTCAGTGCCCTCAATGGCCCGGAAGACAGGCTCCTGGGCTTTCGATGCGGCTGCGTCGATTACGTTTCAAAGCCGTTCCAGTTCGAAGAAGTGCAGGAACGCGTGGCCGCGCACGTTGGACTATGGCGTCTCCAACAGGCGACAGACACCGATAACCGTGGTTTGCAGAAATTGGTACGGATTCAGGTAAAAAGAATTGCCGACGCGCAGCTAGAAACGATCTTTGCAATCGCCAAACTGACCGAAGCTCGCGACGATCAAACAGGCAGACACCTGGAACGCGTCCAAACCTTATGCGGGCTGTTGGCGGTCGCGCTGAGCGGACGCCCGAAGTACAAAACCATGGTCGGTAGTGCGTGGATCCGGAACATCGTTCACTCGAGCCCTTTGCACGACATAGGGAAAGTTGCCATCCCTGATCGGATCCTCCTGAAACCCGGACCACTGACTCCCGAAGAGTTCGCGATCATGAAGAACCACGCCGCACTGGGGGCTCAGACTCTCAAGACGGTCCACGACAGGTATCCGGACAATGAATTCATTGGAATGGGTATCGAACTCGCCCGATCGCACCATGAGTGGTGGGACGGAACCGGCTACCCGGACGGCCTGGCGGGAGAAGCAATTCCGCTCTCCGCCCGCATCCTGGCGGTTGCGGACTGTTATGACGCCATACGATCCAAACGCTGTTATAAACCAGCCATCCCACATGATGAGACGCGTGCAATCATTCTCCGGGACAGCGGAAAACAGTTCGATCCTGCCGTAACAGCCGTTTTCAGTGAACTCGCGGACACGTTCCGGGATGTGTGGAACCGCACGGATACCGTACCGGATGTCGGAGCCAATGGCGAGCACAGTGGACTAAAGAATCGAGACCTGATCGCCCTAGCTTATTGAAAATGCAATGCGGGCATTTTCATCCTCCGCTGCGCGCCGGAATGAGCCGCGCGACTGCGGGGTCGGCTTTCAGTCGCTCACGGAAGCGATCGTCTAAACATGCAATGACTACCGTACTGCCGGTGTTCGATGCAGCAGGAGCGGTTTGAGCTTCCGGATGAGGTCGAAGTGGCCGAGCGGCTTGAGGATATAGTCCAAAACACCGAGTTCGGCAGCCTCTTCCACGTGCAGTGGATCCGCCGAGGCGGTCAATAGCAACGTTAAGAGGGCGCCGGTCCCGGGATCGTTCCTTAGGCAACGAAGTACATTAATGCCGTTCATGATGGGCATCCCGATATCGAGCAACAACAGGTCCGGGAGAAGCCGCCGGGCAGCAGCCAATGCCGCTAATCCGTCACTTACGAAATGGGCATCCACGTCAAAGCGCTGCAGCACGCACTTCAAATATATGAGGATGTCGGGATCATCGTCGGCTACCACCACGCACGGCTTTGCCGACCTTACAACGCCGTGCCCGCCGTCACGCGTGCCAATGAGCCGGGACAGGCGAAAGATCAGTTCGCCCGGCAAAAATGGCGCAAAGATTATGTCATCGACCTGGTCCCGTAACGATGCCCGGGTATGGATGGTTTCCAGCGCGGCTGCCAGAAGCAACGGACGGGAGTTGGTTCGCAGCAGCTCGGGTCGAAACCAGTTCGACTCACTGGCGCCATCGCTGACGTGCAGTATCAGGGCATGATACCGTTCCAGTTCCCGATCCCCGGGACCGACCACATTTGCATCGAGCTGTGCGAAGGACATTTGTGCCTGCCGCAGAGAGTCGGTCAGAGCGGCATCCATCGCCGCGCAGGTAACCAAACCGATCCGCAACTCTGAGAATGCATTTGTGTCGTCGGTCATGGTTTGTTTTCCCATGGAACGCGTCGCCTTCGGGCCGGTTCCTCGATCCTATATGTTCTTATCGGCCGGATACTCCGTTTTCTACATGGAATCAGGGTTGTGACCCGCATGATGCGCTTGCCTATAATTACCCGAAGGACATAAAGCGCCGGCTTCGTGGCACCATAGGACTGGCAATCGCATGGCGCGTGGCGCGTCCCTTTGGATCAGGCGTCCTCGTAGACTCCGTCTGTTAGCGTGGAAACTCAAACCCGGCGAAGCCGCCGGCGCGCCGCCCGTGTCGATTACGCTAAAGACGCAATCTTATCGGCAAGAGCAATCAGGCAAGCCGCGGCGAGGCTTTCGGGTTCAAATGCGACCACCGGCGTGTGGGCGATCTGAGCGCGTAGGCAGACGTCCGCAGCCGGCGGAATCACTCCCAGCGCTGGACGGCCAAGTTGACTGTCGATCTCCGGCAGTGGCATCGGAAATGTCAAAGAGGCGCCATTTACGATTACCGTCTCGATCTGCTGAGGCGCGCGGTTCCACGATTCAACTGCCCGCACCATCAATTGAGCGGATTGCACACATACCGCATCCCGCGCGACTACGAGCCCCAACACGCTGCAGTTCTCAATGACGGCACGGTTTGCCGCGGACAAGGAATTAGGAAGATCGACCACCACGTAGTCGGCCAGCCCGGAGAGCACCTCTAAAATCGCCTGTGCTTGATCCGCCCCTATCTCTCCGCACTCCGCGGTTGCCCGTGGGCCGAACAAAATATTAAGCCCGGAAATCTTCTTGTACGGCCATAGGCACGCCTCGACCTCTTCGCTTGCGGCGGAGGCCACCGCTCCGTGCAGCACATCGGAGAAATTATGGATCAGACTCTGGGTCCGAAAAAAATGCGGCATAGTTCCGAAATACGGGCGGAGCTCGACCAGTATCACCTTGCCTCGCGTGGATAGGGCCGAAGCCACGTTCATAGCCACCGTGGTCGTGCCCACGCCACCTTTCGCGCCGAGGAACGCGATGGTTTTGCCGATCTTTCCGCCGTGTGGCGCCTTGAGAGCATGTGACCCGGGCCGGCTGCCTCTCATTTCCACCGCGGCATGAACCATGCGGCTCAGGCTGCCGAGACCGTGCCCTTTTATTACATAGTTCGCCGCTCCCGCGCGCATCGCCCTCAACGCGTGACCTTCGTCTTCAGCGCCACATACGAGAACAACCGGCACCAGCGGGGCTTCCTGCCGCACTTTCAAAAAAACATCGAGTCTGTCGCCCTCTTCGCCATCGCCCGGCGACAGATCCAGAAGAATCACGTCCACGCCGCCGCCAGCGATCCGCGCTAGGGCTGTTTGCAGGCGCTCAATCCGCTGCAACCTCAACGATCGCCCCCCTGGTTGGGTGAGAGCCTGGCGAATCGATGCGGCGTCCGCTGCGTCACTGCTAATCCACAGAACCAGGATGCTGTCGTTCGACATCAGACGCCTGCCGTGCCTGGAGAGCCAGCGGTCGTGTTGTGCAGCGTTTCCGCGTGAGAGAACCACTGGGATACGATACTGGTAGGCTTCTTCTCCGGCATACCAGCTACTTTCCGCGCCAAGGTGGCGACCGCCCGGCGAAACTCGCTGGTCTCCGCGAGCGCTTTTCTCCGGATGCACGCCTCGTGCAGCCCCCGGCCGGCAACGGGTAATGTTGCATAGGCGGGGATGCCGAACATGTCATCCAGGTCGGTTCCGGAATAATCTTGTATCTTCTCCTGCTGATTCACGACCAGGCGAAGCCGGTTTGCGCCCAACCCCGACGCCTTTAGTGCACAGATAACGCGTTTGGCTTGATATAGCGCGGGAACACCGGTCGTGGTGACCAGAAAAAGCTCGTTGACGCGGTCCAGGAGCATCGTCGAAAGGCTGTTCAATCGTCCGAGATCGAGCACAATCCAACGGTAAAAGGTGCGAATCACATTCAGCAGCTCGCGGAGTCTGTCCGCATCCGGTTCGCTCGCACCGAGCAACCCGGGGGACCGCAAAACGTGCAGGCCATCGGGCGCCTGGGCCACAATCGCTTCCCAGCACGAGATATCCAGATGTCGAAGGCTGCCGATAGCGTCCAGAACCGAATACTGGGACCCTGTGTTAGTGAGGAAGTCTACCAGACCGGCGTCAAGGTCGAGATCCGCAAGGAGCGTCTTTTGGCCGGTTTGCCGGCGAAACTCCATCGCCAGGTTGCAGGCGATGGTCGTGGTTCCCACTCCACCCTTGACGCCCATTATACCGATGACTCTGGTGTGGTCTAACGAACTGGTCTGGTCGGCGCTCCTAGCGGAACCGCCGTATCTCAGGACCGTATACTGTATGGCTCTTGCCAGCACGTCGCGGTTGCACGTGCTCTTGAGGAGATAATCCTGCGCGCCTTCCTGCACCATATCCAGTGCGAGTGCTTCGTCATCCCCGCCACTTAGAACTATAATTGGCACTCCCGCGGCGTGAATGCTAGCCGTGGTAAAGGTTGACAGGCCGTCACTGTCCGGGAGCCCGAGATCCAGCAGGATCACGTCCACACCGCCCTGCGACAGACGGTTCAGGCCGGCCATCAGCGAATCAGTCCAGTTCAGGACAAAGGAAATGTCGCCTGGCATCGAGAGCCACTGCTGAACAAGTTCTGCGTACTCGGGACTGTCTTCAATCAGCAGAATGGTGAGGGTTTTCTTAATCATTGCTTATCTCGACCTCGAGTAGCCATCCAAGAACACTTTCGACTGAATGGAGAGATACCTTCACGGCAAACTGCTCTTTATTGAGGGAAGGTCTCGGCCCTACTGCCATAAGGGCTGTCCCAATATTTGGAGAAACTGGAGCATGGACTCGGCTGCCCGTTCGGGCAGGCCCGGAATGGTCAAGATTTTGGCACGGCCACAAACACCAGCTCAGTGAGCGTTGCGGCGGCCCCAGCCTGCAAACCAAGAAATGTCTGCCAGTCCGAAGTTGGGGCATAGGGAAGGCGATGTTAGCACATCCTAGGTAAAGGCCGCCAACCCGCTCGGAGGCCTCGTCCGCGACTCCTCCGGCAGTCTCTAGGGCGCCACTCAGATGGCGGCACCGCCCGGCATTGGCGTGGTTTTGAAGTCACTCCCTAAGCCGCTTCGGGCCGGCAACGACGGCCCCGAGAAGATATAGAATTATCACGAGATCGGTTCTACGCCGCCGCCTTCCGCCCCGGCCAGAGCCGCCATGCGAGCAACATCGTGATCACCTGAACGCTCACAAT
>Ga0302326_10014880_pt1 | contig 16408 bp, 14 predicted proteins | sample Palsa_T0_3_FD_202264 | JGI IMG/M metagenome (GOLD analysis project Ga0302326, IMG submission 202264) | Peat permafrost microbial communities from Stordalen Mire near Abisko, Sweden - Palsa_T0_3 | ecosystem: Environmental > Terrestrial > Soil > Palsa > Peat permafrost | place: Sweden: Abisko... | reverse complement strand
TACACATTGTCCGCGACTGGTCGGGAACGCTGCGGAGATGGTCGGTGCCGCTCTTGTTCGTGTTTGCGGGTCTATTGGTCTTCGGTGTTTGTCTGGGGCTACGAAAGATCCGTGATCTGCACAAGGCCGATGCCGCGGCGGAACGCGCGCCGCATGCCGAAGTGGCTCTTGCGGAATGAACCGTCGCGGCCACCTTATCCTGCACCGCGTACATTGTGCATTTGCATTCTCTGCTGGTCGCGCAGGACGCGGACGCTGCGGAGGAGCGGGCGCTTATACAACAAACATCGCGACACCTGCGGCGAACATAGCGATCGTGGTGAGAGCCACGACAACCCATCCGAGGCGCGAACTCGGTTGGCCCCGCATAAGCTTCTTGTCCGCTGCGACGATGAGGATTGCGACCAGAAGAAAGGGCGCCAATAGCCCGTTGATGACAGCGGTCCAGTAGAGTGCCTTTACCGGATTGATGCCGATGAAGTCCAACGCGACACCCGCGGCGGTTGAGACCAGAATGAGAGCGTAAAACCAGCGTGCCTGCTTGAGTTTCTTGTTCAAGCCCTGGCGCCACCCTAATGTTTCTGCAAAAGCGTATGCGGCCGATCCGGCCAACGTGGGGATGGCGAGGAATCCCACGCCGACAATACCCAGGGTGAACAGGGTTGCGGCGAAGTTGCCGGCAAATGGGCGCAGGGCTTCAGCTGCCTGACGGGAGGTTTCAATATTCACGATGCCGTGTTTGTTGAGGGTGATGGCGGTGGTGAGAATGATAAAGAACATGACCGCGTTGGAGAAGAACGCACCCACGCCGACATCGATATTTCTTAGTTCAAGCTCCTCAGGCGTGGCACCTCTGCGCTGTGCGAGCGAACTCTGGCCAGCCGACTTCTCCTCTTCAACTTCTTCACTCGCCTGCCAGAAGAAAAGATAGGGGCTGATGGTGGTACCGAGGATTGCGACGAGCGTTGCCCATTCAGTTTTGGTATGCGGCATCGAAGGCACCAGAGTAGCGCGCAGCACCTGGCCCCAATCGGCTCCCACGACAAACGCGGTAACGGGATAGGCGAAGAGGACAAGGACCAACCACTTGAGGACGTTCGCGATCTGCTGATACTGGAGGTGGACGGTTGCCCAGGAAATAAGGAGCGCAAACACGATTACGAACCAATGGGAATTGATTCCCGACAGCATGGCAGAAGCGTCGGCCATGCCGGCAAGATCCGCAGCGATGTTGATTGTGTTTGCGATCAACAGGGCTACAACGAATACGAGCAACAGCCATCTTGGAAATCGCTGCTTGAAATTCGCGGCCAGACCCAGCCCCGTCACCTTGCCGATGCGAGCACACATGATTTGAACGGCGGCCATGAGCGGCCACGTCAGGAGTGCGGTCCAGAGAAGTTTGGTTCCGAGCTGCGCACCGGCTACGGAGTACGTGGCGATGCCTGAGGGATCGTCGTCCGCGGCTCCGGTGACGATGCCCGGCCCCAGCGACTGTAGTAGCGATCGAATCCATCGAGACGGGACAGATGCGGGCGCGGCGGTCTCAGGTGTCACGGTCTCCTCGAATTAGGTCGAAGCTGATTTGTGCGCTTCCTCGGACACGCAGATATTGCTCTATTAGGTTCGCTTGTGTTGCCGGGGCGTTACGCGCCGTTACTGCTTTCGGTCCGGGCCACCGGAGACTCCGGTTCCATGCGCACCCCGGTCATTTTGCGTTCTGGCTTCGTTGTTCGCAGCGTTGACTGCATCCTTGGCCTTGCCCCAGGCATTTTCAACCTTGCCCTTGACCTGTTGACCGATGCCTTTGATCTGGAGTGGGGTGTTGCCTGTCAACTGACCCGTCTTTTGTTTAACGGATCCCGCTGCTTCATCTATCGTACCTTTTACTCTGTCTTTGTTCATTGGTCCACCTTCAGGGATTTAATTCTTGTAGCTTCGATTGAGGTACTGGAGGTTGAGTTGTATGCCTCGATCAAAAGGCAAACTGGATTTTGGGGTCAAATGACGACTCCGCGGCTCTATCGTCGATAGAACCGCAGAATCAAAAGTATCTGGGTTTTTCGTGCGGTCGTTCAACACGTGACGCATTCTAGCTACTTGTGGGACCCGCCGCCGCCGTGGGATTGTCCGCCCCCACCACCATGTGCTTGTCCACCGCCGCCTCGTGAGGCACCGCCTCCGCGTGACGCGGGAGAAGCGGCACGAGCTGCATTGGGACGCGCTCCACCACCATGGGAAGCCTGGCTGCTCACGCGTGCACCGCCTCCACCGCGTGCTGCCTGCCCACCGCCTGCATGCCCACTGTAGGCGACACGGCCGGCCCCACCGTGGTAGCTTCCTCCGCCATCGCCGCCAAAGCGATGACCGCCCCAGCCGTGGCCATAACCCCAGCCGGCCCATGGGCCCATGCCGAGGAAGATGCCGTTGTAGAAATAGCCTGGCCCGTAGTATCCCATCGGTGCGCAGCCATAGGGCGCGTAGCCGTAGTAACCGTACGAACAGACGGGTTGAATGCCGATGTTTACCGAAATCTGCGCTGCATGAGCCGCTGGCGCCAAGGCCAGGCCCGCGAGCAGCGCTGTGGTCGAAAGTAGAGTCTTAAGTCCGCGCATAATGTGACCCCCTTAAGGTGTCTGCGGTTCATTCTGTTGCGTGGGATGCTTGTTGCCGTTAAGAAGTATCCAGCAACATCAGCCACCATAAGGATTTCGAAACTGCTCTTAAATGCCCTCATATTGCCGGGGTTATGTTCTATCTATCTATCCTTACGTCTTATAACCTAGCCTTCCCCGTTGACGGATTCTGAGCAATAGAGACCGGGTCTTCTAGAGTCGCGGAATCGGCACAGGCGTCCCGCACCGAGCCACTTCATCGCCTCTGTTTTGAGCTGAAAGGGGCCAATCCTTTGGCTGGGAGAATCTTACTTGCTGAGTAATTGGTGCGGCCTAGACTGGGAGGCCGCGGATGAAATGAGCATTTGCTTAAGCTGGGGCATTGCACAGGCGAATTGAGGAAACAGCGCGGTGGATTCGAGATCCAACCACCTTTGCCGCGGGGTGACCGAAGGGGGCGCCATGTCATCGGAGATCGGCAAAACCGTGCCTTGCTGGATGAGGTAAGGAAGGACTCTAACTCTGGCGAGAAAGAACCATGGATATTGCGTCAACTGAATGTGGTCCACTTCCGCAACGTTGAAGTGTGGACTTACGCGGCGAAGCGCCAGTTTGAGCGCACCGGCGATTGCTTCCTGCGCGGTATCGCCCACGCCGCTTCTCAGCGGGCCATCGGCAATCTTGATGAAATTCCATCCGTGGTTCAGGATTCTCTTTTCAAGGCGGCGGGCATCTAACGACCGCGAGAAGCTCCAGCCTTCGCGGAATTCTTCTGTCGCGAGTTTCAGGCCTTCGGGCAGTTTAGCCGGGACCCGTAACAGCATATTCAGTTCAGCGATTTTGCGCATCGGTCGGGTTCTTTCTTATTGCGTTAATTGCTGAGTGAGGCGTGTGCCCGGTCGACGGTCCAGGCCTTTCGCGGGCCGGGAGGCTCGACGAGTGTGTACTGGATCGAATCGCCGCAATGGATACAAAATGTTTCGAGCGCAAAGCCGCTGGTGGCGCCGATTGACTGTGAGAATGGCCTGAGGCAGTGCGGACATGCGATCGTGACGCATGTCTCGGAGGAGCAGTTGTGGCCGTGTCGGTCGATTCGAAGGGGCGCGCCGGCGCTGCAAGGTTGAGCAGCGTGGGGTTCCCTCTGGGGCAAGGCGACGATGATCTTCAAAAGCTCGCTTGTGCTGCTGCCCTTTGGGAAGAATGCGTCCGCGGCCACGCCGGAGGGCACCACGTTGCCGGAATACGCGCCACTCATCGCGATCTTCTGGATCGAGGGAAATCTGCGCCAAATTACTGAGAGTAACTCGAAGCCCGACATGCCGGGCATGTTGAGATCGGTGATAAGGATGTCCGGCATCTCTTCGCGAATCGCGCGCAATGCGGAGAAGCCTTCGACCGCGGATCGCACATGGTATCCAAGCTGCGTGAGGATAAGCGCCATCGACATTCGAATCGAGGGCTCATCATCCACGATGAGGATTCTGGCTGTTGTATCCGGCATTTCTCACCTCATCCAAGACTCGACTTCCAAGACTCAACTTCCAAGACTCAACTGATGGCAGTTGGAGAGAGTATCCCGGTTGGGTGAATCGCGATGCTGTTCAATTTTGTACAGGGCTTGAAACTATCTCTAGAAATTCTTCAAAGAGCGCACACCTGACGCGCTCGCTGCATTTGGCTCTTCCCTAGAGAAAACCACGTGCGAAAGCGTGGCGGCCCGACGTGGATCCGTCAACCACTCGCATTCAAGGCTGGATCTACTCTTCTCGATGGCCGGACTCGTGCGGTGTTTCGGTGTCCTCGTCTGGCAGGTGATCGTGCAGGATTACGTTGAGCAGCGACTTGTGAACCTTGATGCGACCGTTGTATTCGATAAAGCCGAGCTTACGAAAGCGGTTCATGAAGAAACTGACCCTGGAACGAGTGGTGCCGATCATATCTGCCAGCGTTTCCTGCGTAATTGGCGGGATGAAGGTTTCCGATTCGCCGGGCTTGCCGAATTCCGCCATCAAGAGAAGAATGCGCGCCAAGCGTTTTTCGCTGGAGTTGAAGAGCTGATCGACAAGATCGGCCTGGATCCGCATGCTGCGGGCCAGCAGAAACTTCAGGATCATGTCGGAGAAGTCGTGCTCCTCGTGCATCGCACGGATCATTTCTTGACGATCAATTTTGAGGGCGGTGCATTCGGACGTGGCGGTGGCCGTAGCCAGTCGCAGCCCAGGCGCCGCCGCGAGGGCCTCTTCTCCGATAAAATCGCCCGCGGAGAGGAGTGTGAGGGTGGCTTCCTTGCCGGCATGCGAGACGACCGTAATTTTCGCGCGGCCCTTTTGAAGGTAGAAGATAGAGTCTGCCGGTTCTCCCTGAGAAAAAAAGGGCTGCCTGGGCTCCAATCGAACAATTCTTCGCCCCAGCCCAGCACGCATCAGAAAGGCCGCAGCATCAAATCCGGGCCCATCGTGCTCGTTCATGTCACGACCCTCCTTCCAGATTCAATGATGGCACAGCGTGCCGCAAGCCCGGCCGGAGTACCGAAGCCATCAGGCTCAATAGAAGAATTGCAGCGAAGAACAAGAATTCATCGACAAGAATCGTGGTTCCCACTTACCGAAAACCGCCCGAGGGCCGGAGCCTTCCCACATGCGCCGCTCGATTTCACGCTCTCGAGCGGCAGCCCAGTCTTAAGGTTGCTTTCAGGGGTTGCAGGCAATCTGTTCAATTTTGCTCAGTCGCACCATAAGTTGCAAGCCTTGAAGCAGCCAGCCGTCTCAAAGGAGCTCAACTCCCGGCAATCGCCGATCGCCAATGAATCAATCGTCAATTACTCCCTGAGCCGTATTGCTCAGATCAATTCGGGCGAGCGACCTAACGTAAGAGATACCTTGTGCGCCTCACATGGGCTTAGAGCCCGCGACGTTGCGCATGGGTAGGAAAAGGGTGAGATGCATGAAGAAGTTAGCAATATTAGTTGCATTAGTAAGTCTGGGTGTGGCTAGCGCCGCTTGGGCAGAGCCGAATCGCGAAGCAACGGACAACCGGTTAGATCATGCGGGCAGAGTACTGCACGAGATCATGGCCGCGCCGGATAGCGGCATTCCGGAAGAAGTTCTGGAACACGCGCGATGTGTAGCCATTGTGCCCCATCTGCTGAAGGGCGGGTTTGTGTTTGGCGCGGAGAACGGCCGCGGTGTGGCCACGTGCAGGACGGCGGATGGCTGGAGCGCGCCGGCTTTCTTTGCGATCACAGGCGGCAGCTGGGGCTTGCAGATCGGCGTTGAAGGTGTGGACCTGGTCATGATCATCCAGAATGACAACGGGATGAAGCGGTTGATCGGGAGCGGGTTTGAGCTTGGTGCGGATGCTTCCGCGGCAGCCGGACCGGTTGGCCGTCATGCCTCTGCCGATACCAACTGGAAACTTGACACGGAGATCCTGACTTACTCGCGGGCCAAAGGGGCTTTTGCCGGAGTTACTCTGAATGGCGCTTCAATTCGCCGCGACGAGGATTCCACAGAGGCCGTTTATGGACACGACATCTCCACCCGCCGAATTCTGCAAGGCGAGATAGCCGTGCCGGCTTCGGCACGTTCGTTCATCGATGCCGTCAGGGACGCAAAAAGACAGGCGATTGCATCGAACTAGCAGACGTGCGTAAATGAATTACGGACGCCCGGGATCCTGGGTCTCGGGCGCCGCAAATGCGAACAAGGGGTTTGTATGCTCTGGACGATTTTTGTCATTTTGTTGGTTCTTTGGATTCTGGGCTTTAGCTTGCACATTGCGGGTAGCCTGATTCACCTGCTCCTTGTGATTGCGCTGATAGTCCTGGTGGTCAACCTGGTCACCGGCCGGCGTCGGGGTCTCTGAGGCAAGAGAGCCTGAAGCGTTAGAGGGGGCGGAACGGTCCCGCCGCACATCTCCTCATGCATGCGGTTGGAATACTGGCGAATCAGAGCGAAGGTCCGCGCTTGTCGCGCGGCTGTTTTTGAAGGCAGCGGGCCAATGCAACGGCACACTTTCAGACTGCCGGCAGGCGCTGGCCGCCTTGCTCCGCCTGCAGACCGTTCCATGCGAGAATGGGTGCGCCGGGAATAGCCGTGAAGAGCGAATTTGGAATTTAGGCTCGGGTCGATCCGGGCCCATGTCGTGGTTCACCATTCTCTACACGATGCACGAGCATATTAATTAATTTATGGAGCGATCGTTGGCGACACTGGTCTGTTGCTGCGGCGGGACATTGATTGCCTCCGGAACTTGTTCGATGGCGAGCCGCGCGGGCAAAGCCGATGTGGCTTGATTTGTCGGCTCAAAAGCCCAGATTCTTTGAGCAGATTCAACAGGCGCCCTGGGACTGCAGGACAGAATTGCTTCACTTGCCGATGCAGAAGGTGGAGAAAATCAGATTGAGTATGTCGTCGCTAGTGGTTTGACCGGTGAGAGAGTCGAGGGCCCAGAGGGCGCGATAAAGGTCGATCAGAATCATCTCGTGGGGAATGTTGTTCGTGTTGGCCTGGGCCGCGTCGGCCAGTGCGATGCGAGTGGTGGCGATGGCTTGCTGGTGGCGCAGGCTGGTGAGAAGGCCGGGTTCGGCGGCGGCTCCGCCGGTGGCCAGGGCGAGAATGCGATCACGCAAAGTGGCGATTCCTTCGCCGGTGAGGGCGGAGGTTTTGAGCGGCGGGATGGATGTTGATTCGGCTTCAGACAAATCAAAATTGAGAGCATTGGCGATGGGTAGATCGCATTTGTTGAGGACGACGACTGCGGGCCGATCCTCGACTGCGGACAATAATGCGTGCTCTTCGCTGTTGAGGGGCTGAGTTGCGTCAAGAACCACGAGGACAAGTGAGGCATCGGCGAGCGCTTCGCGGCTGCGCGATATCCCGAGTTGCTCGACTTCTTCGAAGGCTTCGCGCAGGCCGGCGGTGTCGACGAGTTCGAGGGGAATGCCATCCAGCGAAATGCGCTCCGTGACAAGATCGCGAGTGGTGCCAGGAGTGGCGGCAACGATGGCGCGGTCGCGCTCGACGAGTTGGTTGAAGAGCGAGCTTTTGCCTGCGTTGGGACGGCCGACGATGGCCATGGTCAGGCCGTCGTGCACGACGCGGCCGCGGGCATAGGACGCTTCAAGCGCGGCGAGAGGCGGAGTGAGTTCGGAGATGCGGCGGGCGACTTCAGTTTGCGGGGTAACGTCGACGTCGTCTTCGGCGAAGTCGATGCCTGCTTCAAGAAGGGCGATGAGTTCGACGAGCGTCTGTTTGATTGGTTGCACGCGGTGGCTGAGCGCGCCGCCCATCTGGCCCGCGGCTTGACGGGCCTGCGTCAAAGTTTGGGCCTCGATGAGATCGCGCACGGCTTCGGCTTGGGTGAGATCGAGCTTGCCCGAGAGGAATGCGCGCTGTGTGAATTCGCCGGGTTCGGCGAGTCGCGCGCCCAGGTCGAGAGCCCGGCGCAGCAGCAGATCTAAGACAACTGGTGAACCGTGGGCGGCAATCTCGACGAGATCGTCGGAAGTGTAGGAATTGGGTGCGGCAAAGAAGGTTACGACCGCTTCGTCGATGGGTTTGGCATCGGCATCGCTTGTGTCGGGAACGTCGAGAACGTCGGCTAGCCGCGCGCGTGCGTGCTCGAGAGGATGATGCAGTTGGACGAGCTCGATGGCAATATCCGCGGCCTGGGGTCCGCTAAGGCGCACGATGCCGATGCCACCACGACCAGGCGGCGTGGAGATGGCAACGATAGTCTCGGTTGCGATGGGGTTGGATGCGGTCGGGATGAGGTCGGGCTCGGCCATGCGGATGGTTCCATTGTAGGGAAGGGAAACGGATTGGCAGCGTGTGACGAGGGATTGCTCGAGGAGCGCGAATTCTCCTAATGGAACAGCGGATTCTGCTTCGTCACATTTCGAAAACGATGCAGTGAAAATAGCCTGCAAAAAGGTTTTAGCAGACAGGCGACAGGTATAATTTGGCGGTTGCGGTGAGTGTCGTTATTGGAGCTGCGAACGGCTTTCTTTCAGCGCGTACCGCACAATAAGGGTCTCCTATTCGTGAAAAAAACTGAAAGTAAGCGGAATTTGGCGGGCTGTTTTGGGTCGGGCGCATTCTTGAGATTTTGGGTTGTTGGGCTGGCAGCGTTGCTTTCATGCGGCGCAGCCAGCGCGCAACAGCAAATGCAGGCTGCATGGGAAGGGACACTGCGAAACTCGACGGGCGCTCCGATTGCGAACGCGAGGATTGTGCTTGTTGGCGGGACTGCGCGAGATGAAGTAAAAACGGGAGTGAATGGAACGTTCCGGGTGAGCGTGCCGCCGGGTCAATATCGGCTAACCGTTGAGGCGAACGGGAAGCGAGACGAATACACACGAGTCATCGAGGTTGCGCCGGCCGGGCCATCTGTTGTGATTACGGTCTCGGATCGCGGCGACGTTACGGTTGCTGTGTTGCCGGAAAGGGAGCGGTCTGCGACCGGTGGCGAACAACTGTCGAGCCAAGCGGTGAGCGAACTGCCGCTGAACAAGCGGGATTTCAGCTCGCTCCTGCTGCTGGCCGCGGGCACGATGACCGATACAAACGGCGCGACCAATTTCACGCAGCAGTTTGCGATCAACGGGCAGCGCGGCGTGGAAGCGACGTTTGCCATGGATGATGCCGACATCAGCGATCCGGAGATGGGCGGGAGCACGTTTTCGAATTTCGATGTGGATGCGGTGGAGTCGATCGATTCGAGTTCTGGCTGGATGCCTGCGGAGATTGGCCGCGGAGCATCGGGGTTCACCAACATTCATACGCGGTCGGGCGCGAGCGGATTTCACGGCTCAGTATTTGAGTTCGTGCGGAACTCGGCATTCGACGCGCGGAACTTTTTCGATTATGCAACGCCAGCGTATCCGGGAAGGATTCCGCCATTCCGCCGCAATGAATTTGGATTCACGAATGGCGGGCCTGTCTACCTGCCCCATGTGTATGACGGGCGCAAGCGGACGTTTTATTTTGCGCAATACCAGGGTTTTCGACAGGTGCTGGGCACGACGCAGGTGATGCCGGTGCCCACCGCCGCCGAGCGGGCCGGGATGGATACTGTGACTTATTCCGATGGCTCGGCGGACATGCTTGAGGTGCCTGTCGACCCGAGCATCGCCGCGGTCCTTGCGCGCTATCCGATGCCGAACTATCCAGCCGGCGCCTTTGGGGACCGCACTTACGCGACGGCGTCGAAGGTGGCGACGGACGCGGATCAATTTTCGGTGCGCATCGATCACAAGTTCTCGGATAAGGATCAGTTCTTCGCGCGCTTCACGATGGACAACTTGACGGGCCCTACGACGAACCCCGATCAGACGGCCGTGGATCCTGCGTTTGGCGTGCAGTATATCGATCGCCAGAGGAACGTGGTGGGTCGGTACACGCGCACGCAGTCGGCGCGGCTGATCCTGGAATCGCTGCTCAGTATTACGCGATCCACCCCGGGATTCCCGACGACGGATTATAGCGATCCCGCTGTGAAGTTTAATGACGGGACCTATGAAGCTTTCAATGGCGCGGCGGGATCGGTGATGCAGGCGTATGGCAACCTTTTCCATGGAAGTCAGACCGTGGCCTACACTGCACGAAACCATGCTTTCAAGGCGGGGGTTGAGGGGCGGCTCAATCGCGACACGACATACTTCGGCATTAGCCCTGACGGAGAATACGATTTTGGAGGTGGGACTGCTTACGCGACCGAGGCGATTCCATCGCGGAGCGGAATGCATAACATCGCAGTGGGTGATCCATTACCGGATACGCTTTCGGGATTCCTTTCCGGCAGTCCGTTCGCTTACACAGTGGCGATTGCGCCCAGCTTTATCTCTAGCGGCGCGCACATTGGACCTGCGGCCATCAATCGCAACGACTTCAATGTCTATGCACAAGACACGTGGAAGGTGACGCCACGGTTTACGCTCGATTACGGCCTTCGGTGGGAGCTGTATACACCGATCAGCGAGCGAGCGCGTCGCACGGGCGGGTTCCTCGCCGTCAACGGCGTGCAGGAGTACGTAATCAATCCGCAGCCGGGTTATAAGACGAACAAGAACGGATTTGGCCCGCGCGTGCAGGCGGCATTGCAAGTTACCAACAAGTTACAAGTACATGCGGGCGGCGGAATCACGGTGATACCGCCGAATATCTGGCAGGATAACTTTCTCACCGGTTCCACACCGTTTGTTATTTATCCGCGCAGACTGTCGGCTGCATCGACACCGCTGAAGTATGGTTACCAAATCACGCCTTCGGAGCTTCCGCAAACTTACACGCCGGCCGGAGTGAATATTTTCGCTTCAGGAAAGACGAATACCGTGGCTCCCAATACGGTGATGGATGTGGACCGCTACGAAAAGGACCTGGCAGCTCTGACCGAAAGCGGCGCGGTGAGCGCGCTGAACCTGAGCGGGATGGATCGCTCGTTAGGGAACGGTACGCTGTTTACATGGACGGCTGGGCTGGAACGAAAGCTTGGCAACCTGACGGCTGACGCGAACTATGTTGGAACTGCGAGCGAAAAGCTGCCGCGCTATGGTTTTCCCAATGCCTATCCCGGCGCGAGTCCTGGATTTGCGCCACATACACAGTTCGATAACGCAGGGAATGTAATCGGTGGTTTCGGAGTAGAGAACGTCATTTTCTCGGATGCGCACTCGACCTATCATGCGCTGCAAACATCGCTCTCTGGTACCACGGGCCATGGCGGGCCCGGCATCCAGGCGAGTTACACGTGGAGTAAGTCGATCGACGATTCAAGTCTTGTTCTGGGCGGGACAGGATCGACGGGAGCCGTAGCATCAGGCTTTTCGCAGGATCCGTACAATACACATCCGGAGAAAGGTCCCTCGGGGTTCGATGTGACGCATAGTTTTGGACTCAGCGCAGCCCAGGATCTGCATCTCGAGAGCGTGGAGTTTCTGCGCCCAATCAGCAGGAACGTAACGTATGGCTGGGAGGTGCTCAGCATCTCGAGCATCAGTTCGGGCTCGCCGTTTACCGTCTACTCCGGTATTCAGCAGACCGGGTATGGATCGAATGGAGTGGACCGGCCGGATCAGATTGCAAAGCCGAAACTCTCGACGGCGCGCGCAAATCGCTATGACTATTTTGGCGAAGGTGCGAACAACGCAGCAGATTTCTTTTCGATTCCCATTCACATTGCGGACGGAACAGGTCCGAACGATGGGCGCTTTGGCACGCTTGGCCGTAACAGCTTCAGAGGGCCGGCTTACTATGACTTTGACTATGCGGTAATCAAGGACACGCCATTCGGACAACGGCGGAGCGGTGCGGAGCGGGTCGACTTGCAGTTTCGTTCGGAGTTTTTCAACCTATTCAACATTGTGAATATGGGCCTGCCCGCCAATATCCTGAACGGCTCAGGATTTGGCGAGATCAGCAAGACGGCGGGCACGTCCAGGCAGATTCAGTTTTCACTCAAGTTGATTTACTAAGTCAGTCCAGGAGATCCATGAGGACAGGAAGTATTTCAGTTTATGCGGCCGGGTTGTTGACTGCAGCGGTTGCATTGGGTGATGCGTGCTTGCGGGCGCAACAAACGCCGACGCATCCGGTGGTGCGGCACACGCTCGACCTGACTCTCGTCAAGCCGGAATCGGTGGGATTCTCTTCAGAGCGATTGGAACGGCTGCACGCGCTGATGCAGGAGAGCGTGGATAAGAAGCAGATCGCCGGAATCGTAACGATTCTGGCGCGCCACGGCAAGGTATTGGACTATCGGACATACGGTTACCGAGATATGGCAAGCGGTGCGCCGATGACCAAGGATACGATCTTCCGGGATTTTTCGATGACCAAGCCGGTAACCGGCGTGGCGATGATGATTCTCTACGAGCAGGGCAAGTGGCTGCCGACCGATCCGATCGCGAAGTATATTCCCGAGTTTGCACACCTGAAGGTCTTTAAGGGCGTGGATGCAGACGGGAAGATAATTCTCGAAGATCCGGAACATCCGCCGACCATGCGCGAACTGATGAGCCACACGGCGGGATTCACGTATGGGATTTTTGGCGATACGCCAGTGGACAAAATGTATCGCGATGGCGGTGTGCTTGCTTCGAAGAATCTGCAGGAGATGATCGACAAGGTGGCGCAGCTACCGTTATTGTATCAGCCGGGCAAGGGCTGGACGTATTCGATCTCCATGGATATTGAGGGCTATATCGTCGAGAAGCTCTCGGGGCAGACACTCCCGGATTTTATTCGCGACGACGTCTATAAGCCCCTGGGCATGCGTGATGCTGGATTCTATGTGCCTGCGGACAAACGCAGTCGGTTTGTGACGCTGTATACGACGGGGCCGAATGGCGAGCTTGTTGCGGCGCAGAGAGGCCCGGGCGGCGGAATGAGCCAATACGAAACGGAACCCATGATGCCCTCGGGCGGCGGAGGCATGGTTTCGACGGCAGAAGATTACTACCGCTTTGCGCAGATGCTCGAAAACGGCGGGGAACTGGACGGCAAGCGCATTCTGGCGCCTTCGAGCGTGAAGTTGATGAGCTCGAATCATGTGCCGGCAGAACTGCTGACAGGGAAGTTTGGCATCGGCCTGCAGGTGATGCGGCCGGGATTCGGCTATGGATATAACTGTGCTGTGGAGTTCGATCCGCCCGAGGCGAATTTGCCGGATGGGAAAGGGACGTTCTTCTGGGATGGTGCTGCGGGCACGTGGTTCTGGATCGACCCGACGAACGATGTGGTTTTTATCGGAATGATTCAGCGTCTGCTGGGGCCAGCTAGTCCTAACCTCGAATTTGAGAGTAGACCTGTGGTGTATCAGGCGCTGGTCGATCCTTCGAAGTAATAAAAGAAATTTAAGCAGGCGGAGGAATTGGCGCAGTTCGGCTCGTTATTTGAGCAGGTCGAGCGCCATGGCGGTCATGGCTGTTACCCCTGTGGTGATTGCCGGAGCATAGACGGGCGCGAAGAGCGCTGAGTGCGGGCTGGGCAGCGGAATGCCGGTCTTCCGGCTCTCGGTGAGCTTTTCGGGATCGGCTGCGCCGAGCCAATACATCACGCCGGGAATCTTGCCGTCGAGGGTGAAGAGGCCGACGTCTTCGCTGCCCATGACAGCTTTTCCATCGAGGACACGATCTGCTCCGAGCGCCGCCGTGGCGACGGAGTGCAAGCGGTCGTCGAGCGCGGCGTCATTGAGAGTGGCAGGTGTGCTTTCCCCTCGGGCATGCGATCCGCGGGAATGCCATAGGCTTCGGCCAGTCCTTTCGCGGTGCGACGAATGTCTTCGATAATCTTGTCGCGGACTTCAGCCGAATAAGCGCGCAGGGTGAGGCCCATCGTGACTTCATCGGGAATGATGTTGTTTTTCGTTCCGCCATGAATGGTGCCGACGGTCAACACCGCGGGCTGTTGCGGGTCGATTTGGCGGCTCACGATGGTTTGCGCGACAAGCACGAATTCCGCGGCGAGCACGATGGGATCTTTGCCGGATTGGGGCGAGGAACCGTGGCCGCCGATGCCGCGCATGGTGACGTAGACGCCAGTAGAACTGGCGAGCAAGGGTCCGCCTTTCAAGGCGATTGAGCCGGACGGAACTTCGCTCGAGTCGTGTTCGGAAAGAACGAAGTCCGGGCGTCCGAAGCGCTCGTAGAGGCCATCCGCGAGCATCGCTTTCGCGCCGTCGATGGTTTCCTCTGAAGGCTGGCCGATGAGCATCAGCGTGCCGTGCCATTGACTCTTGCGTGCGGCCATTTCGCGCGCCATGCCAAGAAACACGGTCATGTGCAGATCGTGCCCGCACGCGTGCATGACGCCGACGGCCTGGCCCTGCGCGTTGGTGGAGCGAACCGTGGAAGCGTAATCAAGGCCAGTCTTTTCTTCGACGGGAAGCGCATCGAGCTCGGTGCGCGCGAGCAGGCGTGGACCGGCGCCATTTTGGAGGATGGCTACGATGCCGAAGGTCTGCGAGCCATCAGGATATTTGCCGATGTGCTCGGTTACGGTGTAGCCGAGATTTCGCAATTCAGACGCAATGAAGGCGGAAGTTGCTTCTTCGTGGTGCGAGAGCTCGGGGTTGCGGTGCAGATGTTTGTAGGTTTCAGTGAGGGCCGGAAGCTGGCGCTCGGCCGAGGCGGTGAGGTCTGCATTTTGCGCCAGCAAAGGGAAAGTGGATGCTGTCACTGCGGCAACGATGAAGGCGCGCAGAATCACAGGGACGACCTCCGTAGATGGCGAGAAGAGGAATTCAATCGCCAGCGTAACAGATGAAATGCAACAAAAATTAAGGTTTCTTCGTATTGCGTTCCCATAGGGGGTTGTGTATGCTTCTCTCTATTGGTTTGCCATAGGAGGGGTACGATGGGCGGAAAAACCGATGTTTGGCAGGGAACGCTGGCACTGATGGTGCTGAAAACGCTGCAGCTGATGGGTCCGCAACATGGGTACGGCCTGGCGCGGCGCATCGAGCAGACTAGCGGCGATCTGCTGGAGCTGAATTATGGAACGCTCTACCCTGCGCTGTTGAAGCTGGAGCAAGAAGGGTACATTCGCTCGCGCTGGGGTGTTTCCGATAACAATCGCAAGGCGAAGTTCTATGAGCTGACAAAGGCCGGGGAGAAGCAAGTGCGCAAAGCGGCGGCGGAGTGGGAGCAAACGACCGAGATTCTGTCGCGCTTTCTGGCGCCGAACGCGGAAGCGTAAGAGGAGAGGCGATGGACCCACTGCGAGCTAAACTTCGATCGATCTGGGTACGCGTATTCGGCGTGCTGCGCGGACGCCGGGCCGAAGACGAGTTTCAGGATGAGTTGGCGAACCACGTGGCGATGCACACGGAAGATGGCGTGCGCGCGGGGCTGAGTCTTGAGGAGGCGAGACGACAGGCGCTGATCCGGTTGGGCGGCGTGGAGCAGACGCGACAGGCTTATCGCGAAAGACGCATGCTGCCGTGGATCGAGGAATTGCTGCAGGATGTGCGGTTCGGTGCACGCATGATGACGCGGAATCGCGGTTTCAGCGTGGTCGCGATTGTTACGCTGGCCATTGGCATTGGTGCGACGGCAACGGCCTTCACGTGGATTGATGCGGTCCTGCTGCAACCGCTGAGTGGGGTCGCGGAACCGAATCGGCTGGTCACGCTGGAGACGGTGACGGCGAATGGCGATTGGGTGCCGAACTCCTATCTCGACTTCGTTGATTTTCGCGACCGACTGAAGCTGTTCGATGGGATTGCTGTGGCGCATGTGTCTTCGTTCAGCGTGGGCAAGGAGGATCATGCGGAGCGCGTTTGGGGCGAACTGGTCTCGGGGAATTTCTTTTCAGTTCTTGGAGTGAAGACGGAGCTGGGCCGAACCTTTTTGCCGTCTGAATCCGGCGATGTACCGGGTGCGTATCCGGTGGCCGTGATCAGCGACCGCTACTGGCGTTCGCATTATGGCGCGGACTCATCAATTATTGGAAAAACGATTCGCATCAATCAACATGAGCTGACGATTGTGGGCGTGTCGGCTGCAGAGTTTCATGGATCGATTCCTGTGACGTCGTTTGACGTGTGGGTGCCGTACATGGAGCAGACGGTGCTGAACGGCGTGCAGGAGTGGATGCTGCGCGATCGTCATGACCGGAACATGTTGGGCATCGCGCGCCTGAAGCCGGGAGTGACGTTTGAGCAGGCGAGGCTGGAGTTGAAGACGCTGGCAGATCGCATGGCGATTGCGAATGCGGATGTGAGCGAGGGCATGAGCGCAACGCTGATGCCGCTTTGGAAGTCGCCGCATGGTCCGCAGGGATTGCTGGTTGGGC